>ERZ827181.875-NODE-875-length-37721-cov-13.443849_pt1 | contig 37721 bp, 49 predicted proteins | sample MGYA00519778_ERZ827181 | MGnify/ENA primary metagenome ERZ827181 (study PRJEB31778, sample SAMEA3449273) | human gut metagenome | biome: human gut; feature: human-associated habitat; material: faeces | place: United Kingdom | collected 2010/2012 ...
GTTGTTTGCTGCATAAGATTTACTCTTTTCTGTAAACCTTTTTCAGGACGGGACACGCCGAAAAAAAGCCCGGCGAACGGACTGGAGCGGACTGGAGCGGACATTAGTTCGGAAGCGTTTTACCTTGTTGTATATTGCGGCAGAAAGGAATTTTTCATTATTCGGATACTTGAATTTATAGCTCTCTGGCAACTTCTTCAACTTTATCGTCAGCGATAAATCCGGGGATGTACGGAAATAGAAAAATATAGATTTCCAGAAATCTGAATCGGAATATAAATAGCTATAAATATGGAAATTATCCTTTCTGCAAAACAATAAAAACCTCTAAATATCAAAAAATGATGGAATCAGCAAGCATTTCAATCTGCAATCAGAAAGGCGGCGTAGGCAAATCCTCGCTTACGGTGCTGCTCGCAAGTTATCTGCACTATACACTGGGGCATGACGTGTTGGTCATGGACTGCGACTATCCCCAATGGTCCGTTCATGCGCAGCGCGAGAGGGAACTATCTGTTCTGGAAAACAGCAAGTATTATAAGTTGATGTTGATCCGCCAATTCAAAGCCACGGGCCGTAAACTCTGGCCCGTCATAGCCTGCACTCCGGCCGAAGCGCCGGAGCGGGAATCCCAGTTTCTCCGGGACAGCGGTTACCTACCTGCGATTGTTCTCTACGATCTTCCGGGTACGGTCAATACGGCGGGTGTCATCGAGATATTCTCGGCTCTGGATTGTCTTTTCGTTCCCATGAAGGCGGACAAGGTCGTTATGGGCAGTACGCTCTCCTTTGCCCGAACTTTCGATTTGTCGCTGGTCCAAAATGAGGCCGTTCATCTCAAAGACATCCGTCTCTTCTGGACTATGCTCGACCGCCGGGAACGAACACCTCTCTATGAACAATACGAAACACTTATCGGTCAACTCGGCTTGTCATTGCTGCAGACACATATTCCGTATCGTTCGAAATTCAACAAGGAGCTGCTTCCGGACGGTACGGGCGTCGGGCGTTCGACACTTTTGGCTCCGGAGCGTTCTTTTGCCCAGGAAGCACAGATCGAAGCATTAGCCGGTGAAATTCTGTCGATACTTAAAATCCGATAACGATGGCAACGAAACTCAATGTCGGGATCGACGAAGAACTCGTTCGGCAGATGATTAGCGGACAGACTCCGCCCTCGACAAATGTCATTAGGAAATCCGTATCGAAAGAGGCCGACAATCCTCCTGCATCCGTTGTCGCAGCACCTGAAGATTCTTCAAAGCCCGACTCTCCGCCTTCCGGAACGGTCGTATCCGAAAGGCAGGATGTGAAGCCGGAGAGTGCTCCCGTACCGGACATACGACGGCGGCGTTCGATGACCTTGCCCGACTATAAAAAAACATTTCTTGCCCGGGTGGATTACGACCTCCGCGCCTCGCTCTATGTCAGTGCCCCTACGAAACGGAAAATCCTTGAAGTCCTGAAAAAAATCGGCGGCGAGCGACTGACCGCGACATCCTATGTGGATAATATCTTGCGGCACCATCTCGAAATGTTCCGCGACGAGATCAACCGCATCCATCAAGAACAGAATTACCATAACATCATCTAAAACTTTTTCAATTATGTTGAACGATTATTTATCCGACCTGCGCTTATTGAAGATGCTGGGTCTTATTATGCTCGGATTGACACTTCTTTGGATTACTATTTCCGGGATCAGTTCCTTGATACAGCATTGGCGGCGCCCAAAGCGTCCCGATGCCCCGGCACCTCTTCCGGCCGATGACCGTGAGGATTTCATCCGGGACCAGAGACCGGAAGAGCCCGATAAACGAGAAATGCCGCTTCCGGCACCCTTCCTGTAGGAGCAAACCGACGATTGTACAATGCCTGCCGTGCAAACGGAAAATAGCGATGAATGGCCCTCGATGGAACAGCCTCAGACAACTGAACCTGTATCCGGGAAGAAAATTGTCATTCCGGATTTTGAGCAGACTTATATGACACGCCATGATATCCACGTTCGCTCGGCCCTATATGTAAGTATCGACACCAAGCGAAAGGTATTGGAGGTGGTCAAGAAAATCGGCAGTGAATATATGACAGCCACGTCCTATGTCGAGAATATCGTGCAGCAGCATCTCGAACTGTACAAGAACGACATCAATAGAATTTACAAACAGAAAGGCACTAAAAACCTTATCTAACATGAAAAAGAACTGTTTTGCGCGTATGCGCTCGTTATTCAAGGCTTCGTCCGGCTCCGACGCTCCGGTAGTAGGGGCTTCCTCTTCCGAAAAATCACTTCTCAGATTTAAACGTCTATTTTTCAAACCGATAGACTATGAATCCAGAGCAACTCTTTATGTCAACCGAACGACGAAGCAAAAAATACTGGAGATCGTTGCAAAAACCGGCAATAGTCAGCTGACAGCAACGGCCTATGTGGAGAATATTCTGCAGCACCATCTGGCTACATTCCGCAATGCGATCAATCAGCTGCATCGGGAGCAGAATGACCATAACATCGTCTAAATACTTTCTTCCATGAACAGCATAATTCTTATTGCCGCCTGCGTCGTATGCCTGGATCAGCTGCTTTTCCGGGGGCGGCTCGCATCATACGTCGTCGACAGCCTGAAGGGCCCAGAGAAAAGTCGCGCCGGGCACAAGGCTGAACCTCACACGCCGAAGGCCGTCCCTGCACCCCGTCGGTCCCCGGAAATTCTGATCTCAAAATCATATCGGTGCGGACTGGAGCGGACTGGAGCGGACATCGGACCCGCATCGGACGGGGACGAGGCTATATTCGCACCGGCAAAGCGCCCGAAGTCGGCGATGCAGCCCTGGAGCGGCCTCGTCGTGCAGCCCCCGATCGGCGAGGACGGCGAACTTGCGGAGCCCGAAGCTCCCGCCGACACCCGATCTCCGCTTCCTGCTCTCCCCGCCAGAGCAGAACTCCGCGATGCGGAAGTTCATGCGATGCTCGGAGAGCTGGACTTCGGAGAGCGCGCTGTCATGGGCGACGCCACGGCCGAGGAGCTGCAGGCCATCGCCAACTTCGACATCCGGGCCCTTGCTTAAAAATGAACGAACGACTATGAAATGGAATAACGAATACGGCTGACGCCTTTCCCGCAGCAGGAAATACGATGTATCCGGTCGCAGAATGCCCCCAAAGCAGGCTGCGGCCTTTTTCACACCCTTAACCAAACTACTTGAACGATGAAAAAAAGAGCAATTTTCATGATTCTGTCCCTGTGCTCCGTGCTCGCCTCCTTTGCGCAGGGCAACGGCATGGCCGGCATCAGCGAGGCCACGAACATGGTAACCTCCTACTTCGACCCGCTCACGAAGCTGATCTTCGCCGTGGCGGCGATTTTGGGTCTTGTGGGAGGTGTTCGTGTCTATTCGAAATTCTCGTCGGGCGACCCAGATGCCTCCAAATCCGCCACGGCGCTGTTCCTCTCGTGCGTCTTTCTGGTGATCGTAGGTACGGTCTTACGTTCGTTCTTCCTCTAAGCGATGGGCGAATACCAAGTGAACAAGGGAGTCGGCCGTCAGGTTGAATTCCAAGGTCTTACGGCGCAGTACCTCGTGCTGTTCGTCGCAGGGCTTTTGGGCGTCTTCGTCTGCTTCGCCGGAATGTACATGGGCGGCGTCCCGCAGGGCCTGTGCATCCTCTTCGCCCTCACGACCGGTCTTGCCGTCACGGGCGGCACCTTCTATCTGAGCCGCCGCTTCGGCCCCCACGGGCTTCAGAAGCTCATGGCCTCGCGCCGGCATCCGCGGCGCATCGTCCACCGTCGGGCCATCAGGCGGCTTTTACGCTTTCGTAGAACCGTAAAACCATAATCCTATGCGCGGAACCCTGAAAACCTCGACCTTGGAATCGAAATTTCCGATTCTGAAAGTCGAGAACAACTGCATCATCTCGAAGTTCGCCGACATCACCACGGCCTACCGCGTCATCCTGCCCGAACTCTTCACCCTCACGGGCGAGGAGTACGAAGCACTGCACGGCGCATGGCTCAAAGCCCTGAAGGTGCTGCCGGACTACACCGTCGTCCACAAGCAGGACTTCTTTATCGAGGAGCGATACGAGGCCCCGGAGGACAGCTCCGAGCGGAGTTTCCTCGCGCGCTCCTACGAGCGCCACTTCAACGAGCGCCCCTACCTGCGCCATTCGTGCTACCTCTATGTCACGAAAACCACGCCCGAGCGGATGCGGCAGACGAGCGCCTCGTCCGTCTTGTGCCGGGGTTTCATCGTCCCGCGGGAGATGCGCGACCCGGACGCCGTGACGCGCTTTCTGGAAGCCGCGGAGCAGATGGAACGTATTCTGAACGATTCGGGCCTCGTGCGCGTCGAGCGGCTTACGGAAGACGAGATCGTCGGCACGGCGGACGACGCCGGGCTGCTGGCCCGTTACTTCGCCCTCTCGGACGAGCGGAGTCCGGTCGTAAACGAGGATATCCGCCTCGACCCGGGCGTGATGCGCATCGGGGACAAGTACCTCTCGATGCACACGCTCTCCGATCTGGATATGCTGCCGCAGAGCGTGGCGACGGATTTCCGCTACGAACGCCTCTCGACCGACCGCTCGGACTGCCGGCTTTCGTTCGCGGCGCCCGTGGGGCTGCTGCTCTCCTGCAACCATGTTTACAATCAGGTGATCTTCCTCGACGACCACGACGAAACGCTCAAGCGTCTCGAAGCCACGGCCCGAAACATGAACTCGCTGGCGGCCTACTCGCGCTCGAACGCCATCAACCGGGAGTGGGTGCGATACGTCGCTGTGTAAGTAATTGTTAAACTTAGATTTAACCCGTTGTTTCGTCAACGGTAGCCTATGGACAGATGCACCAATAGTAATATACTGTATCAAAGCTGTCCAGACAAGGTAGCCCTTCCGAAAGGAGCAGTCAGAACCGTGAGGGAAAGACAATGGCTGTTAGTATCATACAGTCAGGGAGCTTGGCTTGGGTGGTATGGTTAGCGTAAGCGAACTGTCGTCTAAACGTCGTAAGGTTGAAGAAGCCAAAGATACTGATAGGCTTCAGCCCAAAAGGGAAGCAGTCGGTTATTCCTCTCCATTCTGGGAATACACGAACAGAGTACTGCCGGTGTAATAGACAGAACCTAACCCACTTATAAGTTACTTGCACGGAACGTAGTAAGCCCGTATTTCTCCTGCCAATGACAGGTAAGCAGACCGTAAGGAATGCCGAATGGAGTGCGGGTATAGGATTGCAGAAAAAGCGAATGCCACCCTGTAATGGGGTGAATAGGGATTGAAACATCATCCCGCTGCGAAAGCAGGCTGACTTCTGCGGTAGGTGATTCTTTACAAGAAACTTTTAGAACTTTTAAAAGGAGAAAAGCAAATGAACGAAATTAAAAAATCGTGTGCATCGACTGACCAAACGCAGAGCAAATGGGACAGTATAAATTGGCTCAAATGCGAAGCTGCGGTTCAAAAGCTACAAGCGCGTATTGTAAAGGCTCAAAAAGAGGGTCGCCACAACAAGGTCAAAGCCTTGCAGTGGACACTGACCCACTCGTTTTACGCTAAAGCATTAGCGGTAAGACGTGTAACTTCCAATAATGGGAGTAAAACGGCTGGCGTCGATATGGTAACATGGAAAACGCCAGATGCTAAAGTGTGTGCAATAACCGAACTGAAAAGGAGAGGTTATACACCCCAACCTCTGAGACGAGTACATATCAGAAAGAGTAACGGGAAATTAAGACCATTGGGTATACCAACTATGAAAGACCGGGCTATGCAGGCATTGTATCTGATGGCACTGGCTCCCGTAGCTGAAACAACGGCTGATGCCAATTCTTATGGTTTCAGAAAAGAAAGGAGCACGGCAGATGCCGTTCAACAATGCTTCAATGACCTGGCAAGGACGACATCCCCACAATGGATCTTAGAAGGTGATATCAAAGGTTGTTTCGACCATATCAGTCATGAATGGTTGCTTGACAATATCCCTATGGATAAAGTTTTGCTCCGTAAATGGTTGAAAAGTGGATTTATTTTCAACAAGCAACTTTTTCCGACAGAGGAGGGAACTCCTCAAGGCGGCATCATCTCCCCAACTCTTGCAAATATGACTTTGGACGGACTGGAAAAACTGCTTGCCGATAGCTTTCCGATAAACCGCTCGAAGAAAAATTACTATACTCCTATGATAAATCTTGTTCGCTACGCGGATGATTTTATTATCACAGGAGAGAGTAAGGAGTTGTTGGAGAACCATGTTAAACCATTAGTCATTGAGTTTCTTCAAGCAAGAGGGCTTACCTTATCAGAAGAAAAGACTAAGATAACTCATATAGAAGAAGGGTTTGATTTTCTTGGGTTCAATATCAGAAAATATAAAGGCAAGTTTATCACAAAACCATCCAAGAAGAGTCGAAAGAGATTTTTAGATAAGGTTCGTGAAATAGTGGACAAGAACAAGTCTTCTAAGCAACAATCTTTGATACGATTGCTAAACCCAGTCATTAGAGGATGGGCGAACTACTACAAGGGGTGTTCTGCATCGGAAACTTTCCGTAAAACAGATGCACAAATTTTCAACAAACTATGGCGATGGTCTCGCAGAAGACATCCCAAAAAAGGTAAACGATGGATTGCCAACAAGTATTATCACACTGTAAGAGGTAGAAGCTGGACTTTTGCCGTACCGCTTGAAAACAGGAAAGTGGATAAATACCACACTCTTGTGAGATTGTCGGATACGAAAATAAAGCGACATATCAAAATCCGCAGTGAGGCCAACCCATATGATGCCGATTGGAAAGATTTCTTCGATCAATACAAGACCCGAAGAATGCTTGCACACTTAGACGGCAAGCAATATATCTATCGCCTGTGGAATCAGCAAATGCAATGTTGCCCTGTGTGTGGCAAGCACATCACACGGGAAACTCCCTGGAAAATTACTGAAATGACAGGGAGCAGTAGAAAGGCGAAAGTCCTAATACATGACCATTGCAGCCGAATTACTAACAGAAATAAATGGAAGTTACTATGAGCCGGCTTTTAGTTACAAATAAAAGTTTTGAATTGCTTGAGCCGTATGAGGGGAAACTCTCACGTACGGTTCTTAGAGGGGAAAGCTCCCGTAAGGGGGCTGACCTACTCGACATCGAAATGTACCTCAATGAGGCGCATTCGCAGGGGCTGCGTTCCGTAAGGTGCCACTGCAACGTCATGGCATGGGCCGAGAGCGAAGCGGAGTTGAAGCGCATCCGCAACGACGTGGGTTCGCAACTGGCCCTTATGGGCTGCACGCCGCATCACAACACGGTGGACGTACCGGTATTGTTCTGGGCGGCGATTCCCGGCAACGAGGCGGACTTTCCCGCCGAAGAGAGTTTTTACACCTTCCTCGATCAGGCGCTCTGTCTTTTCAACGAGGAGACCAACTACCGCTCGTCGCTCTCGCCCTTCGGAATCAAGATGTCCGACCGTCTGTCGGGCATTCCGATTCATCTGGACATTTCGGACCTTCCGATGAAGTGCGGCACCATCACGAATCGTAATAAATTTATCCTCGGACCGTCGGGCTCGGGCAAGAGTTATCTGACGAACCATCTGGTTCGTCAGTACTGGGAGCAGGGTTCGCATATCCTGCTGGTCGATACGGGCAACTCCTACCAAGGGCTCTGCTCGCTGATTCACGCCAAGACCAAAGGCCGCGACGGGGTATATTTCACCTATACCGAGGAGGCACCCATCGCCTTCAATCCCTTCTATGTCGAGGACGGAGTGTACGACGTGGAGAAGCGCGAGTCGCTCAAGACGCTGCTGCTGACGCTCTGGAAGCGCGAATCCGAGGAACCGACGCGCTCGGAGGAGGTGGCGCTCTCGAACGCCGTAAACCTTTACCTCTCGAAACTCCGCGCCGACCACTCCATCGTCCCCTCGTTCGATACCTTTTACGAGTTCGTCGAAACCGACTACCGCCGACTTCTGGAGCAGAAGCGCGTGCGGGAGAAGGATTTCGACCTCGCCAATTTTCTGAATGTATTGGAACCTTACTATAAGGGCGGCGAGTACGACTATCTGCTGAACTCCGACAAGCAGCTGGATTTATTGGACAAGCGTTTCATCGTCTTCGAGTTGGATAACATCTCCTCGAACCGGACGCTGCTGCCCGTGGTGACGCTCATCATCATGGAGACCTTCATCTCGAAGATGCGGCGGCTGAAAGGCGTCCGCAAGGTGATCCTTATCGAGGAGTGCTGGAAGGCCCTCACCTCGGCCAACATGAGCGCCTACATCCGCTATCTCTATAAGACCGTGCGCAAATATTTCGGCGAGGCGGTCGTGGTGACGCAGGAGGTGGACGACATCATCTCATCACCCATCGTCAAGGAGTCGATCATCAACAACGCCGACTGCAAAATCCTTTTGGACCAGCGCAAGTACCTCTCGAAATTCGACGGCATACAGCGTCTGCTGGGGCTGACGGACAAGGAGCGGGCGCAGATTCTCTCGATCAACCTCTCGAACGATCCTAAACGCCGCTATAAAGAGGTCTGGATCGGACTCGGAGGCGTGCAGTCGGCGGTCTATGCGACCGAAACGAGCGTGGAAGAGTATCTGGTGCGCCCGTAAGGGGACTTGACAAATGTCGCTGTGGCAAGCGACTGGGCATGAGTTTATAAGCCCATTAACAGCCGACTTATCTGAAAGGGAAACCGGACAGGGAGTGTAGCATGTCGGCAAAGCCATAAGTCAGCCAACTATCAGGCTGCGACTGAATGGCAAGTTAAAACGATAGATATGAGGATAAAGCCTGCATTGGTTGAACGATAGTCCGAGCAGTCATATCCTTAGGCGGTGACGGAAGATAGTTATATACGTCACACTGCGGTACTATACCGATCACAGATAGCGGATGTAGCATAAACTGACCGCAGGGCAACTGCCATAAGCAGTAAAGGACGAAAGTCGTATCCGACAATCTATCGCGCCAAACAGTTGTCAAGTTCTTAAACGGGGATTGCCTAAACCGGAACGCCGCAAGGCTATTAGGTTTTAGACCTATGAATATCCGGCATGGCAACGGAGTTCCCATAGTAGTTCGAGCAGGGTAACGCCCTGTACATGGCGAAGGGGAACAGCTAATTGAGTTTAACAATTTAACGGAAAATGTGTGAGACATGAGAAATCCAGAGAATGTGTTAAACAGTCTGTCTAAACACAGCGGTAATTCAAGCTACAAGTTTGAGCGGCTGTATAGAGTTCTGTTTAATGAAGAAATGTTTCATGTAGCCTATGAGCGCATTTATGCGAAACCGGGTAACATGACGGCAGGAGCCGACGGCAAGACCGTCAACGGAATGAGCATTGAACGCATTGAACAACTGATTGAAAGTCTGAAAAACGAGACTTATCAACCAGTTCCGTCCAAAAGGGCGTACATACCGAAGAAAAACGGTAAAAAACGTCCGCTCGGCATACCTTCTTTTGACGATAAACTGGTGCAGGAAGTGGTAAGGATGATTTTGAGTGCGATTTACGAAGGCAGTTTTGAGCATACTTCGCACGGGTTCCGACCCGGACGCAGTTGCCATACCGCACTTATCAGCGTACAAAAGTCATTCACAGCCGTAAAGTGGTTCATTGAGGGCGATATAAAGGGCTTTTACGACAACATCGACCATGATGTGCTAATTGCTATCCTACGGGAACGCATCGCCGATGATCGTTTTTTACGGCTTATCCGCAAATTCCTTAACGCCGGGTACATCGAAGATTGGGTGTTCCACAGAACGTACAGCGGAACTCCGCAAGGTGGTATTATCAGCCCCATACTGGCGAATATCTACCTCGACAAGCTCGACAAGTACATCCGGGAATACATCCATCGGTTCAATAAAGGGAAAACACGGAGAGACAACGCTCGGTACAAGCTCTACGAACAGCGAAGACACCGACTGGCCAAGAAACTGAAAAGCGAGAAAGATGAAAAGGTAAGAGAACAAATGACCGCTGAAATTAAGCGGTTACGGGAAGAAAGAAACAAGTATCCCGCGCGTAATGAAATGGACAGCAGTATCAAACGACTGAAATATGTGCGGTATGCTGATGATTTTCTGATTGGGATTATTGGTAGTCTGGAAGACTGCAAAACAGTAAAAGAGGACATTAAAAACTATTTGAAAGAGGCTCTTAGACTGGAACTGTCAGATGAAAAGACGCTGATAACCAACGCACGGAAACCCGCCAAGTTCCTCGGATTCGACATTTTTATCCGTAGGAGCAATGATTTACGCAAGGATAAAAACGGCAGGACAGTCCGTTCGCTCGGACATGTTCCGGTATTGTATCTGAATTACGAAACGATGCGAAAGAAACTCTTTGACTATAAAGCTGCAAGAATTGCGGCTGAAAACGGTAAAGAGGTCTGGAAATCCATCGTCAGAACGTACATGATCGATCTGGATGACTTGGAAATAGTAAGCCAGTTCAACGCCGAGATCCGGGGATTCTACAACTACTACTCGATAGCCAATAACAGCCACGTCATCAACTCTTTCTATCACATCATGTCGTACAGTATGTACAAGACTTTCGCAAGAAAGTATAAGTCATCTGTAAAGAAAATCCTGTTCAAGTACAAAAAGGGCGGGACGTTCAAAGTGGCATATGAGAACAGCAAGGGTAAAATGCTCTGCCAATCATTCTATCACGACGGTTTCAAACGCAAAAAAATCGTAGGGGCTGCTTCGTGCGACACTATCCCGCGGACTGTTACAATAACAGGCGGTCGTAACAGCCTAATGGAAAGGCTGAAACTCCAAGTATGTGAACTATGCGGTGCAACGGACAAACTCGAAATGCACCATGTCCGCAAACTTAAAGACCTGAAAGGTAAGTCCGACTGGGAAAAGAGGATGATCGCCCGGCGTCGGAAGACGCTGGCGGTTTGCCAGAAGTGTCATGCAAAGATAGACCCTGATCGACGGATCAGACTGAATTAATTAGTGGAGAGCCGGATACATGGGAACATGTAAATCCGGTTCGGGGGCGAGTGCCCGGAAACCTATCATAGAAATATGACAAGGCGCTGGGTACTTAGCCTACTGCTACACCACCGAGGAGTCGGAAAAGATGAAGGTGATGGAGCTTGCCGGGAAACTCGGCGGCGACATCGAAGCCGCCATCCGGCAGCTGGCCCGCGAGCGCGAAACGAAAACCGAATCTTAATTCATCCTGTTATGAAACAGTTGCTTTGGATATGCGCCGGCCTCCTGCTGACGTTTACGGCCGTGCTCGGAGCGTTTCACCTTTTTTACGATTACGAATACCATAAAATCCGTCCCCTGTGCGGCGAATGGCATTCGACGCTCGACGACACGCGGCTGGTGATCGAGCCGTGCAGCGATAAATTCCGAATCACCCTCACGCACCGCGGCACGTCCGAAACGCACCTCCTGCACTACAAGGTTTGCGTCTATTATACGGCCTACGACGGACGCCGGGTCGACCTCTTTTACACGCCCCCGGCCGATGCACTGCTCCTCGTGCCGGGCGGCGCTTTCAAACGAACCTCAAAATCTCAGAATCATGAATAACAACCTTTCGACGCCTGCTTCGGCCATAGCGGCCTTGCAGCAGGAGATCAGAACCCGCACCGAAGTTATCCGCACCTTGGCGGACCTTCGGGAACAACTCGACGCCGACCGCATCTGCGGCTCGTGGCTCTCGGCGGAAAACAACCTCTCGGTCTCGATACGCCGCATCGGCGAGGGGACATGGCGCATCCTCGTCCTCGACCACACGCTCTGCTACAAACGTATCGTACAGGACGGCATCGTCTCGCTGCGCCGCCACCGTCTCTGGCTCGGGGCCGACGAGGGTAACCGCGTCCTTTACGACGCTGCTGCCGAGACGCTCACCATCGGCTGCTACGGGCGCTTCGTCCCGGAGGACAGCATCCGCCGCCGGGACGATGACGAAATCATTGCCGCAGAACCTTTCAATGAACCGGCCGAATGATGGAGCGTCATCCGGTATTTTCGGGCTGCCCCGGCAATCAGGGGCAGCCCTTCGGCGAACTCCGCACACAGTCACACAGTTCTAAATCCGACGGATATGGAATGGAAAGATAGGATCGCACGGCTATTTCACCGCAAGCCGGACTGGGAAAGAGAACATCGACGCACGCTCATTGCACGTCACGCGGAAAACCTGCTCCGGGAACGAGATATACGCAGTATTACGGATCTCGTGCGCCGGCACCGGAAATCGGATCTGACCATTGCCGGAATCGGGCTGACAATGAATACAGCGACATCCCGCTTTCTCAGGACGCCCGAAGATGCGGCGGGGAAAGATATGCTGGAGCTGATGGAGGCCCTGCGCAGGACGCCGTTCGCGAAAAAGATCGGGCGGCGCCTCGCGGACGTTCCGGCAGACACCGCACACTCCCTGCACGGCCTGCTGGCTATGCACACCTTTCTCTTGGATGCCTATCTGGAACAGCATCCCGACAGCAAGCTCCCGCAGCCGCCGATGGCCGAAGTGCAGGCAGCAGCGCATATCATCGACCGGCAGTTCCGCGCCGAAACGTTCCGTGAGCTTCGTCATCTGGCAGAAACATCCGGACGCTATACGCCCTCCTGTTACGTCGCACGTCTCTACGACTGGGATGCCGACATGGGGCGGTTGCAGGAGATGCGCGGGCAACTGGACAGTCCGGCATGTCCGGATGACCCGCAGCAGGTGCAACAGCTCCGGGAGCGAATCTGGAAGGCCGAGAACCGCATGGTGCGGGAGGCCGAGAGGATATTGGAGAGCGACCCGGAAATTCCCCTGCGGCAAACCTATATCGAGAAACTCGATGCCGAGTTGCAGACGTTGGAATGGTTCGCACGCTTCCCGGAAAAGATCGACAGCCCTTATATCAACCGGCAGCTGCTCGACAAATACGGGATTTTTTCCGGCATATCACCAGCCGAGCAATACAGACAGGTCGAAAAAGCTTTCTGCGAGTTGGACGCACGGCTCGTACGCATGACCGGACGGCAGCCCTGTGCTGACGCCTTGCTCGACTCCCTGAAGCGCAAAGAGACAAGGGTTCAAGAGCAACCAGCCCCGAAGCGCCGACAGAAGGCTGACGTGGTGCCGAAGCCCGACTTTCCGGCGCAGACGCAGGGCCGGAAGATGAAACGCTGACACACATTTTTTCAACCTTATCGAAGCACCGCAGTAATGAAATTCAAAATCGTCATTCTCTCCCTTGGCCTGCTCCTCGCGGCCCGGGGAGCCTGCGCCCAGTGGGTCGTCTCGGACCCCACGAACCTCGCGCAGGGCATCGTCAACTCCACCAAGCAGGTCGTCGAAGCCGCCAAGAACGGCCAGACCATGCTCCAGAGCTTTCAGGAAACCGTGAAGATCTACGAGCAGGGCCGCAAATACTACGATGCCCTGAAATCGGTCAGCAACCTCGTCCGCTCGGCCCGCAAGGTGCAGCAGTGCATCCTTTTGGTCGGTGAAATCTCGGACATCTACGTCGACGGTTATCGCCGCATGGTCGGCGACGAGAACTTCACGCCCGCGGAGCTCGCAGCCATCGCCGCAGGCTACGCCCGCATCATCGAGGAGTCGGCCGGGGAATTGAAGGAGCTGCAGGACATCGTGAACCCTACGGACATGTCCCTGACGGACAAGGACCGTATCGACGTGGTGCAGCGCGTCTACGGCGTGCTGCGGCGCCACCGCGACCTGGCGCGCTATTACACGCGCAAGAACATCTCCATATCCCTGCTGCGGGCCGCCCGGAAGCGGGACATGGAGGGTGTGCTCTCGCTTTATGGAACCGACGAACAACGCTACTGGTAGCCGACGATGGTACGCATGCTTTCCCTTACGGAGAACCTGCACACGATTCTCCGGGTGTTATACGACGATATGATGGCGCTGTGTTACCCGATGTCGCAGGTCGCAATGGCCATCGCCGGGATCGGGGCACTGCTCTACATCGCCTTCCGCGTCTGGCAGTCGCTGGCCCAAGCCGAGCCCATCGACCTCTTTCCCTTGATGCGGCCCTTCGCCATCGGTATCTGCATCCTGTTTTTCCCGACGCTCGTGCTGGGCACTCTGAACGGCATTCTCTCGCCGCTGGTAAAGGCCACGCATTCGCTTATGGCCGGGCAGACGCTCGACATGGAAGAGTGGCAGGAGCGGCGCGAGCGGCTCGAACTCGAAGGCCGCGAGCAGATGCCCCCGGACAGCTACTACGCCGAGGACGAGGAGATGGAGCGCGAACTCAGCGAACTGGGCGTGGACGACCAGACGCAGCAGACCCTCGACCGCATGAACGAGGAGCGCTCCTCGTGGTCGGTAAAGGGACTCATCTTCAAAGGTCTGGCATGGATACTCGAACTGCTCTTCGCGGCGGCGAGCGTCATACTTGATGTCCTGAGAACCTTCTATCTGGTCGTGCTGTCGCTGCTGGGGCCGATCGCCTTCGCCATCTCCGTATTCGACGGCTTTCAGTCCACGCTCACGCAGTGGCTCACGAAGTATGTCTCGATCTACCTGTGGCTGCCCATCTCGGATCTTTTCTCGGCGATTATCGCCCGCCTGCAAAGCCTCGCCATGCGGCACGATACCGAACTCATGGAGCAGGGATACAACTGGTATGTGGACTGGTCGAATAGCCTGAACCTGATCTTTATGCTCGTGGCCGTCTGCGGATACCTCTGCATCCCCTCGATCGCCTCGTGGGTCGTGCAGGCGAACGGCTTCGCCGCCTACAACAAGACCGTCTCGAAGATGACCTCGCTGGCAAGCGGCGCCGCCGGGTGGATGGCCGGGAAAACGTGGGCCGGAACGAAGGGTGTCGGTAAAGCGGCATGGTCGGGCGGTAAGGCCATAGGCCGCGGAATCGTACGCGGCGCACGACTCATTCTTCGCAAATAAATTCGAATCTATCCATGGAATTCAAATCATTAACGAATATCGAAACATCATTCCGGCAGCTGAGAACCTACGCCTTCGTCTTCGCCGGAATCTGCGCCGTCGTTACCGTGACGGCAGTCTGGATGTCCTACTCCTTCGCCGAGCGGCAGCGGCAGAAGATTTATGTGCTCGACAACGGGCGCTCGCTGATGGTGGCCCTTTCGCAGGATCTCGCGCAGAACCGCCCCGTGGAGGCCCGCGAGCATGTGCGGCGTTTCCACGAGCTCTTCTTCACGCTCTCGCCCGACAAGGCGGCCATCGAATCCAACGTCGGACGCGCCCTGCAGATGGCCGACAAGAGCGCCCTGTCCTACTACAAGGTCCTGCAGGAAAAGGGATTCTTCAACCGCCTGATCGCGGGCAACGTCTCGCAGATGGTGAAGGTCGACAGCATCCGCTGCGACTTCAACCGCTATCCCTACGAGGTTACGACCTACGCCCGGCAGCGCATCCTGCGCGAAAGCACCGTTACGGAGCGGTCGCTCGTCACGACCTGCCGGCTGGTCAACACCTCCCGCTCGGACAACAACCCGCAGGGATTCATGGTCGAGGCGCTGAACATCGTCGAGAACAAAGACCTCGCGACCTATGACCGCTAAACCGCACTCCCTGCGCTGCCGCATCCGCTGGGTACGGCGGTCGCTGCGACGCCGCCACGACATGCTCGCACCCTGCATCCGGGAACGGATCGTACTTGCGGCACTCGTCCTATTACTGCTCCTTTACCTTTGGCTCCTGTTCGCAGCGGACACGGGGCCGGAACTGGAGATCGGGCATTTTGAATATTCACCTCTGATACCGTAACCCGTTATGACAGACAACAAGAATCCGGGCAACGACCCCTCGGCGGAGTTCGAGCGGCAGCGCAAACGCAAGGTGCTGCTCTTCGCAGCGATCCTCGGATGTATCTTCCTCGCCGTGCTGTGGCTTATCTTCCGGCCTGCGCCCGTCAAGCCTCAAGAGGGGGCCGCAGGGATTAACACGACGGTTCCGGACGGCAAGGCGCAGGCCACCGTCGGAGACAAACGCAAAGCCGCCGAACAGCTCCGCAGCGAGGAGCAGCAGCAGAAACGCATGATGACGCTCGGCGACAACTCGTTCTCGCTCTTGGACGACGGGCTTAAACCCGCCGAGGAGCCAACTTCGGCAGATAACCCCGCACTGCGGGCTGCCGAGGCCAACCGGGCCATGCAGCGGCAGGTGCAGGGCTTCTACGCCACTCCACCCCGCAATGCCGAGGTCGAAGCGCTCAAAGAGCAGGTCGCGGCCCTGCAATCGCAACTCGACGCCGAGCGCCAACAGCCCGACCCGTTGGAGTTGGCCGAAGAACAGTACAAGCTCGCACGGAAGTATCTCGGCGGCGGAGCGGCCCCGGGTGAAGAAGCAGTTGAGCAGGCAAAGCAGCGGCGGGATTCGCGTCTGTCCGTCATGCGGCCCGTCCGGGAGGGCGAGGTCGAAGCCTCGACGCTCGACCCGCGGGCGGATTTCACCATCGAACGCAACCTCGGATTCCTCACGGCGGCAGGTGGCGTCACGCATGCCGATATTCCGACCGTCAGGGCCTGCGTCGCCGCAACGCAGGTGATCCGCGCCGGGAGCACCGTGCAGCTGCGGCTGCTGGAAGCCGTTCGCATCGACGGTGTGGTAATTCCCCGCAACACGCCGTTATACGGTCTTGCGACAATCTCCGGGATGCGGCTGCAAGTCGTCGTATCGTCCGTCGAATACGGCGGGCGCATCTTCGCCGTCGAAGCCTCGGCATACGATCTCGACGGTCAGCCGGGGCTCAATGTCCCGAACTCCCGCGAACGCACGGCCCTCAAGGATGCGTTGGCATCCGTCGGGCAGACCGCCGGCACGAGCGTCAACGTCACCCGTTCGGCCGGGCAGCAGGTGTTGTCCGAGCTGGCGCGCGGAGGATTGCAGGCTTCGTCGCAATATGTCGCCGAGAAACTCCGCGAGGTGAAGATCACACTCAAAGCCAACCATCGACTGTTACTGATTTCAAAAGAACAATAGACAACTATGAAACGAGACCTCATTTATCTGACACTTATCGCCGCCCTGATGACGGCGGCGCAGGTTACGGCGCAGACGGCGCCGGAAGCGCCTGCGGAGATTCGGCCCCTGCGCATCGAAGCGGGGTTTTCGAAGACCGTGCATATCCTTTTCCCCTCGCCCGTAACCTACATCGACATCGGTTCGATGGACATCATCGCCGGAAAGGCCGACGGGGCCGGGAACGTCGTGCGCGTGAAAGCCGCCGTGCGGAACTTTACCACCGAGACCAACCTGACGGTCATCACCGAAGACGGCGGATTCTTTTCGTTCGACGTGCATTATGCCGAGAACCCGGCCGTCTCGACCATCAATATCTCGGCACCGAAACAGCCTGCTGTCGAGAACGGTTCGACGCAGCCGGAACCAGCTCCGGCAGAAGGACGGGTATTATTACAGGAAGTGGGCCGCGAGAAGCCCGCGACCGTGAAACGGGTGCTCGGCGATATCTACCGCCAGAACCGGATGGACGTGAAAGGCATCCGCACGAAGAAGTACGGCATCGGAGTCGAGGTATTGGGTATTTATGTCCACAACGACGTGATCTATATCCACACGATGGTCTCGAACGAGACGAACATCTCCTTCGAAGTCGATGCCCGGCAGTTTATCGTCGCCGACCGCAAGCTCGCAAAACGCACGGCGCAGCAACAGACGCCGCTCGACATCCTGCGCGTGTGCAACGACCCGACAGTCGTGCGGGGACACCAGCGCCAGCGGACGGTCTTCGCCCTGCAAAAGTTCACAATCCCCGACGACAAGGTGCTCCTGCTGGAAATCATTGAACGTAACGGTGCACGGCATCAGACGGTGGAGATCCCAGCCAAGGAGCTATTGGACGCCAAACTGCTGTAAGGAGACAAACGGTCGAGCCCGGTGCGGAAGGTTTATGCATCAGGCATTTTCTTGTCGAAATCACGTTACAAAAGGATTTCAGGCATAAGTTTCGCATGCTGTGATACTGAAAGGCAGCCCGTTCCCGAACAATCAGACACCCCGATACGGTTTTCAGGCCGTACCGGGGTGTCTTTCATGCGGCTTGCGGGAACTCAATATTCATCTTCGTTGAACAGAAAATCCTCTTTTGAAGGATAGTCCGGCCAGAGATCCTCAATCGATTCGAAGATCTCGTCGTCCTCTTCGATCTCCTGCAAGTTCTCCAAAACCGTCTCGGGAAGTCCCGAGCGATTGGCGTAGTCTATCAATTCCTCCTTAGTGGCGGGCCAGGGGGCGTCTTCGAGCCACGAGGCTAATTCGAGTGTCCAATACATGATTCGGTAAAAGTTTTTATCTCTCTGAAATTTCCGGAAAGAACACGGCTTTTCCTTGCGGGAATGCAAAGGTAAGGCAAAAAAACGATGCCCGCAAACGAAGCGATTTCTGACGGGGTACATTCCGGCGTTCGAATGTCCTAACGGCCGATTTTTGCAAGAGCCTCCGGCATACGGTGCCGACGAGCCGTTTCGAAAATTGGCCACAGCCAAACGTCGACATAATGTCGAATCGGCTGCCGATCATATGAGCATAACGAAATCGAGTATTCCCGCTCGGTAAAATGCGAGCGAACTTGCTTTTGCCATCACTTATTCGTACCTTTAAGGTGTCTAAAACCTATCGAATCATGAAATTCTTCATCGACACGGCCAATTTGGAGCAGATCCGCAAAGCGCACGAACTGGGCGTCCTGGACGGCGTTACGACCAACCCTTCTCTGATGGCCAAAGAGAACATCCGGGGTACGGAAAACTGCAAGCGTCATTACGTTGAAATTTGCAACATCGTCGAAGGGGACGTGAGCGCCGAAGTCATAGCCACCGACTTCGAAGGAATGGTGCGAGAGGGTAAAGCACTGGCAGCGCTGCATCCCCGCATCGTCGTGAAACTGCCCTGCACGGCTGCAGGAATACGGGCTGTAAAATACTTTGCCGCCAAGGATATCCGGACGAACTGCACGCTGGTATTCTCCGTGGGGCAGGCGTTATTGGCGGCAAAGGCCGGAGCGACCTATGTGTCACCGTTCGTGGGACGTCTCGACGACATCTCCGAAGACGGCGTGGCATTGGTAGCCCACATCGTGAAAGTCTACCGCACCTATGGTTACAAAACACAGGTGCTGGCCGCTTCGATCCGTCATACGCAGCATATTATCCAGTGTCTCGATGCGGGTGCCGATGTGGCGACATGCCCTCTTGCAGCAATCGAAGGACTGCTCAAACACCCCCTGACGGACAGCGGGCTGGAGAAGTTCCTCGCAGACCATGCGCGCCTGAACGCCTGACGCGTCGCCGGCAGCGATAAAACGACACCACCCCGATTCGAACGTCCGAATCGGGGTGGTGTGGCAATCATTTCTTTTCCCAAAGACGCTGGAAGGCGGGAGAAGGCTTGAATGCAGGAATGTCGTGCGCGGGAATTTTGATCGTCGTATTCTTTGTGATGTTACGCGCCGTCTTTTCCTTGCGGTGTTTGACGGCGAAGGTGCCGAAGCCGCGCAAAAAAACATTTTCCTTACGGATCTGCGCGGCGCGCACCTCTTCCATGAAGCCCTCCACGACAGCTGATACGGTCGTAGCCTCGATGCCCGTTTCCCGGGCGATTTGTTTAACGATCTCGAGTTTAGTCATTGTCTGAAATTATATTGTTGCAAAATAGAACCTTCGGATTATCTTTTCCGTCCGCGTCTGTGTGATACGGCGTCATGCTCTTCAACTGAAATTTGAGGCTTTTTACGTAATGGATATTCCGTAAAAATACGGTTCTGTGCGACGGTCATAGTCTTTAACCGTTCGGCAATGCTGTTCCAGTCGTATTCGAAATTCAGCAGCCATCCGCGTTCGATGATGCGCTGCACGACGATCTTGCGCGAACGCTGCCAGTCGAAATGCGTGAGGTCGTATTCCCAGAGCAACGTCGGGGAGACCGTATTACGACCTTTATTATCTTTATAATCATCGAAAATCGTCATACTTCAAATTTTATTCCCGTCATTACAAATATACGAATTTTTCGGCTGATATGCAATTCCAAGACCATGCCGACGACAACGTTGCATCCGTCCGGGCAGTATTACCTGAAAATCGCGGCAAAGACATCAAAATACATTGATTATGAGCAGAGAACTGTCGGAAACGAAGATATATTGTGAAGGACGGCCTCTTTAATTATCGGAACTGCTATGAAATTCATGTGGCAGGGGCGTCGAAACGTTCGTGATGATTATGGGCAATATCTCGGTGATTTTGATAATACGGATCAACCCGACAGACCATCGCTGAACGAATCACTCCGCAATGTCGTCGAGCATGGCTGTGTGGGACATATCCTGTACGATCACACCTTCGTCGGTAACTTCATAGGCCAGCACCCAGTGTTTCTCGAATACGGCACAGCGATAGCCCAGTTTGCACCATCGCCTGAAACGGCACAGGGGATGATCGACTTCGGCGCCGAATGTTTGAATATAGGCAATGAACCGCTTACGATATGCCTGCGCGGCATCTTCCGAAAGCCTGATATCATTTTTGAGATAGCTGACAAGATCGGACAACTTATCCAATACCGTGGCAGAGACGATGATCTCGCGCATTACTGTTTGTAGGTTTCCCGAATTTCATGCTCGAATCTTGCGTTGAAATCATCCAGCGGCACAGCCCCGGCAGCAACGGCTTTCGCCCATGCCTCCGACTTTTTCGGCTCGATGGTCACGCTCTTGTGGTTCCGAATCAGGTCGAGCAGAAAACGCCCTTCAGGCGTACTGTCCTCTATGTGTACTGTTGTCATATATCAAACTGTTTTTGTCTTTTGCAAATATAACGAATTTCATACCGGCAGCAATATGTCTCGGTGAATTTTTCCAATTCGTCGATAGTGTCCCGGCAGAACTATTTGAAGTGTCGGCAAAAGCGAATTCAACCATTTGCCCGCTTCGCTTTCAATGTTTGCAGATGATCTTCAGGGTCAAAACCGACGGCTTCACCGCTGTCAATACCTTCTCGGATCGCAGTTTCAAGATCCGGGATACGCTTTAGATCACATTTTGTCGTCGAAAGACCGGCCCGCGCTGTCTCGCGAGTGTTGTTGGTGCGATCCCCGACATCCGGTTTTATGATTTTCGTTTGAAACATCATCAAAAATATTTCGATAAACCCGCTCAGAAGACAGTCAACTCCTGTTCTGTCCATTCTGCAATGTCGAGCTTTATCAGTTGCCAGATTTTTCGTCGCAGGCAACGCGGATCGACATCTTCATCGGCACGCGAAAAATCGGTCAGCAGAGCTGACGCCTCATTGCGCGTAGCACCATAGGGATAGCGCTCCGCATAGTAATCGAGCATCTGCACAAAGGTATAACTGCCATGAAGCTCATGCAGATCCCAAAAATCCTTTTTACGCCCTTTATGTGACACGACATCGAGTTTCATCGCGGCAATCTCTTCCTGCGCAGCCAACCGGATACCGTCGATAACGATAGCAGGATGAATAAATGCGTCCGTATAGAACAGGTCGACTTTTACACTCTCCTCACGGCTGTTTCCGACAATGTAGGAAGCTCCGAATCCGACAATCGTACCACAATCACCGATGCAATACGGAAATCTGTTCCGAAGCCACGATTGCATTGCCTGAAAGTCAAGCGATCCATATTCGGCGTCCGTGAAAAGGTCAATATCGTCCGACACTCTATGCCCGAGTTGTAGGCTCAAGGCCGTGCCGCCGACCAACAGAAACGGGGCAAAGATCTCACATGACATCATTTCATGCAACACATTCCGCAACAACGGAGAAACAGTTTCATAATGGAGTCTGTTATCCGCCATATTCCAAATATTTACGGGCGTTTGCCTTCAGATTGACCGCATAGGGATTCTCGTCGAAGCGCAGGTTGCGCAGAATCTCCTCGCGTCCATAGAAACGGATAGCTTCTTCTATCTCCTGTTCTTCGCCTCTTTCGAAAACACGCTGTATGACGAAAGAGCGGTTCTTGTGCCAGTCGATCTTCTGCGGATCAACATCCCAGAAAAGTACCGGACGAAATTTCGTCCGGTCAGGATGTTGTCCTGCATACTGTTCCCGTTTGGTGCGGGCAATGTCGTAATGAAGCTGCAGGGTCATCAGAAAGCCCTCGGGAAGATCCAATTCCTGCTCGATTTTCAACGATAAAGGCAGATTCATATTACGCCGCCCCTGAAGAATGGCGTTCAGATTTTGCCGGTACGCTCCGATGCGCGAGGCAAGTGTGCCACCACGCAACTCACGCCGCTGCAACTCCCGGGCAAGATATACTCCCGGATGAATACCCTTCAATAGTTCGATTTTCGATATCATAACGCACAAATGTAATCATTTTGGATTACAAATACAAATCCCATACCGGTTATTATTCGACCGGTTCGATTTGCAATTCTTTCAGGTGTGGGTCATCCAGCCGTGAAACGGCTCGTCGATGAAACAACACGATCGATCGGGCCGGCCGTGATAGATCAGCCCGCCGACGACCCCGACACGTCCGTCCGGATAACGCTGTTTGAAAAGAAATGAATAGGGCGCAAAATCACGGTACAGCTCGATTTCACATGGGTGCGAAGGATGCCTCTCCCATTGCCGGAGCTTTTCCAGACACTCCTGAAACGTCTTATCGCCGATGCTTTCGGCATACTGCACTACCTTGTCATAGTGCTCCTGACACATGATCTTCATGGTTGCTGATGTTTTAACTGTTGTTTACGAATGTATTCCAATAACGGCGTTCCGTCCTTAACGGAAGCCGACAAGGTATTCATGCCGTTCAGTGCCCCGAGAGTTTCGGGAGCGAAGCGGCTGCATACGCTGTCCGTATCGAACCAGAGGTCGTTGCCCAACTCCGTGAAAGTAACAAAGACGGGCGATCCGTTCTTTATCCTGCCGCGGATCAGCACGGCGCCGCGCAATCCCAACGGATGATACTCTTCCTTCTGTTCCCACTCGATATCGGGAGTTTGCCGCGCGATTTCTTGCAGGACGGGGCGCAGCAGCCCTTCCGTCCAATGGATCGGCCTTATGCTCGCACGCTCCTTGGTGAGCTGTTCGATCTCCCGGTCGATTTCCAGTCTGCGTTTCTCGCATTGAGCCTGATACAATCGGTAACGCGAAACGATGTGTTCAATCGTATTCATATCATTGTCAATTTTAATGTTATCCGTACCAACTGCACCGCAGGGGCTGCCCATCCCATTTCCATGCGGTGCGGCAGGAGTCGATACGGATATAATTTTTCGACAGGCGGTGCGTATGGGTCTTGCCCTTGAAAACATCGGGCAGCGGGACGGTCGTTCCGCACATATAGCCGTCTTCGGTAGTTCGCTGGTCGAGCTGCCGCAGGTCTACCGCGCTGCCGCGGATCGCCACGACCTGATAGAAGTCGATATTGGTCTGCTCCCAGCCCCACGACGAGTAGAGGATATCGCCGACACGGAGCGACTCGCGGAACGCCGCCACAGCCTTTTCCTGCGCCTCGTCATGGCGGCGGAAGCGTTCGGCCTCCTGCCGGATACGCTCCATAGCTTTGTCGTATTCCTCCGGGGTGTGGGCTCTGTAAACATACCGGGGACGCTTCATCCCCGGCGTCCATGCCGCAATGCAACGGCCGTTACGGCCCTGAAACCGGACCAGCGAGATATTATAGACCAATTCGGGGGCGAAGCCCGTTCCCTGAGCGAGACGCTCGGCGTTTTTGTTGATACGGTAGGTTTTCATCGGATTTCGGATTTAGGGTTATTCGTTTCTTCTTCGACGATGCGAAAATTGTCGGGATTCCAGCCTTTGTTGACCAGCGCGGCCTGTGCTTCGAGAACGCTCTGGAAGATGCGGCGCTTCTGCCACGATAAACAGATAAGTCCGGCGGAAATACGCCGCACGGAGCTTCTTTGATATTCGAGGTGGCAGCGGCACGGGACAGGCCGGTAATGCAGGAAGCCGCGCATGCGCAGCAATAGCGTATGCTCGTAGGCTTTGTCCTCACGGCAGCGCGCCCATGCCTCGTATTTGTCCAGCCGGTCGGTAATCAGGGCATACTCGACAGCCCGTGAATAACGGTTCCAGCCTTGCCAACAGCCCTTGAAGAAGAGCGACAGCAGTTCCAGATCGAGTGCCGGACGGCCTTTCGTGCGCAGCGTTTCGGTCAGAGATTCGATCTCGCCGTAACGGAAGTCGAGCGGGCGGATGTTGTTCGCCGCCATGCGCACCATCACTCGTAGATCCGAAGTAATGGTGATACGTTTGATAATCAAATGACTCATAGCAATAGAATAAAGGGCGCCGCGGCCTTTCGGCCACGGCGCAGGTTAGAAAATATGCAACAATATTATTCCGGGGTTTGCAATCCGAAATCGCTGCAAGCCTTATAAAGATGATCGCTGAACGAGCTGTCGCAATAATAATCACCCATCCGTCCGGCTAACTCCTGCAAATCGCCGTCCGTAATCGTCGCAGTGTCATATCCGTGTCTTTCGAGTGCTTTACGGTTCAGAAAGGCGATGTCGAATTCCGCATTCGGATCGTCCTTACTCGAAACGCTTCGCAACTTCGCAGCGGTGAAGCTGCAAATCTCATCGAGATACGTCTTCTTCGTCCAGTCCGTATCCTCGTGCTGCCGGGAGAACTCGTCACCCCAAGCAATGATCGTCGCGGCCGTATCGCGGGAGTTGTCCGAGGGCCGGAACTTCCTGCGGCCGGCTTCATAGGCGATATCGACCAGCGCCTCGGCATAGTGGCGCAGGGACACATTACCCGGAAGCGTTGCGGGCTGCCTTTTCATAAAGGCGGCGATGGCCTCGGCATAGATCCGAAGTTGCAGACGGTCGCGCTCCGCTGCGGCTTCGTCGCGCTTCAGCCCTAACTCCGGGGCGTCGTGTCCGTCGAGGAAGTTCTGTAACTCACCCAGCCGGAAAACGTCGTAGCGCGTAGGATATTCCGGCAGGCAGCGCTCCACGAAGTCTTCCGTAAGATCGCTTGTCGTCTGTGGCGCAGCATCGGCGGACGGAATGAAGCCGTACTCCTCCAACCATTCGATGATGCTTTGCAGGGTGTCGGTGGAAAGGAGATCGAGTGAAACCGGGAAATCGTCTCCATCCTCGCCGTCCATCAGGCAGACGGGCCGTTGCCCGTCACTGTGGAACTCAAGAGCTATCACATTGCGGTATAGGCCGTCATGCTTGATTGTAAGCGGTGGATCGTAATACGCTTCATCGAGACTGCCCGTATCCGCCAGTCGGTTGCAATCGGCTTCATCGGCACAATAAGTTCCCAGCCGTCCTTTGCGGCTGGCAATGACCGAGCGGATGACGCCGATCTGATAAGTACGCAATTTTTCGAGTGTTTCTTTGTTTTTCATATCCCAAAGGAATTAAATTATTTGGAAGAAAATTCCGGTCTGACGAAATAGCAGACCGTCGTGTGCCGCTCGTGTTCTTTGACGAGCTTTACCGGCTGCGGAGCGTTGTAGATACGCCGCTGCGAGACAGGAGCATCGAGCGCATCCCACTTCGCCTGCAATACGGCCTTCAGCTCGTCCCGATAGCACCAGAGAATAATCCGGTTCGGCACCGGCGCCCGGAAGAGCTTGCCCTCATAGTCCGCCACGAACTGCTCCAGTTCCTCGTCCGAGCCGAACGAGATACACGCTCCACGGTACAGGTCGCCATCCGTTCGCTCCGGGAATCGGTACAGGTCGAGTTTGCGCCAATGCTTCGTCGTGAAATCTCCGTAGAGCGGATCCACCTCCTTGTATTCCCACACGCTCACACCTGCTTCGAAGCGAACGGCGCCGTTCCCGCAAGGCCCGTCATGGCCCCAGATTCGGAACTCCACACATGCTGTTCCGGCATAGCGGGTCTCTGAAGGTGCTATATCGACGAGCGGCCCTCCGCCGGCCACGCACCACACGCCGTCATCCGTCGGGGCGACGAACGGAATGAACGACACGACATGCACCGCCAGCGTGCCGTCGTCATTCACACGGTCGATGCGGGCATCTTCCGAATAATCTCCGGCACGGGATGTATAGAGGATCCGATCCCCGGCTTTCGGAACTTGCGCAGAACGGGTATTCCCGATGTGCATCACAAGGGCGTTTACACGGTCTACATCCGCTTGTGTCAGGCAGTGTTCGGCATCGTATGCAGCGTTCAGCGGCTGCAACGTCTCCACGCTATAAGGCTTACTTTTAATCTGTATCATAATCGGATAAAACAAAAGCGCCCTGCAACCTCTCGGTCGCAGGGCTCGGTTTGACAATGATTGTATCTCAGGCGGCTTCGGCAGACGCTGCGTCCTCGATCATAGGCTCTGCACCTTCCAGCGTCTCGGAGATCATCCGCACGGCGCGGTTCACGTCCGTGAGGATATCGAACAGGTAGGTCGGCTCACGGTTCAGTTCCTCCAGCCAGCCTTTCAGGTAGGCGGCATTCTCCTCGCGGGGCGTCGTGGCGAAGCCCAGCAGTGCCCCGCACAAAGCCGCCGTAAGCTCGGCGACCAGCTCCTCGCGGGCATAGTCCGCATCTCCGTAACTGCTTTCTTTGAGCCTGCCGAGCCGGTCGGGATGTCCCGTACTGTGGGCCATTTTATCCGAAATTTCGGATAAAGTCACTTATCCTAACTTTTATATTATTCCAACTAATCGTGCAATCGCCTGATATATAGACAGATTATCAGATAAAAGTTTGGATAATATTTTTCTTTTTTATTACATTACAGGTAAGATGTTGGTATTCCTAAAATTAATTTTAATGTAATGACAAAAAGAAAGTATCCAGAACGAAAGTCTTCATATCAAAGACTTTCCTCAGCATTTCGATCTGTGATCGACAATTTTAAAATCGCGGCTTCAAAGACTGACAAAAGGGAAACAACCATTCAGGCCGAAGCCAACAATGGTTCAGCTTTTTTGTTGTGCCTGCAAGATCAGGGAGCCAAAACCTTGAATGATGTAACAACTACCATGATTCAAAAATTCTTCTTTGACGGAGAGAGGCAAATCAGAGGTCACACCTACAAAAACAATATTGTGGCTGTATTGAAAGGCAATCGGGAATTTGATACATGGGCGGAGTGTAAACGTATAATAAATTCCGTTCCACCAATTAGAAGGTCAAGAAAAAATTATCCATATCTACATAAAGACGAATTGGATATTATTAAATCAGAATTGTCGACAGGAACGCTTCTTTCTCTTCGCGACAAAGCTATTATGACGCTACTGATACATACAGGCATTCGAGGTGCAGACATTGCAAAAATGTCGATGACGAACATTGATTGGAAAGCGGATAGAATGAACATCCGGCAGTCTAAGACTGATGCACCGCTTTGTCTACCTCTTACAGCCACAGTGGGTAATGCCATTTATGATTACATCAAATATGAGCGTCAGAATAAAATGGGAATGAGTAATCTGTTTTTGAATACATTTGATATAAAAAAACAATTAAAAATCAGATCTATCGGGGTTATTGTCACACGAGCTTTAGAGAAAATAGGGGTTCGGCAAAATGGATGTCAAAAGGGAGTACGTTTATTCCGACACAATCTGGCATCGAGTTTACTTGAATCAGGAATAGCAACAAATGTAATCAGTGAAATTCTCGGACACACCTCTCCTTTATCATTAAATCCGTACATCGATGCAGATTTAGTGCATTTAAGGGAATGCGGATTAGATATAAGTTCGTTCCCGGTAAGAAAGGAGGTGTTTATATAATGAAAAATTTAGAAGAGTTGGTTTCACTATATCTTGAACAGTCAGATGGCGGGAAAAGCTATACCAACAACGCAAAATCTCTTAGAACATGGGCCCGACAGAATAATGCAAATGTAACGATAGACTCGCTTCTACAATGGATTAACAACGGTGTGCGTAAAACTACAAAGCCAAAGAACAAAATAGGATTTATTAATCATTTCATACGCTTTTTAAATTCGCGGGGAATCCATACAATCGTGCCATTACGGAACAGCCGTAAAATTCAACCTATTCGTAGAAATCCGGAAGAACAACCTTTAAAAATATCTGCGGCATCCGATCTGTTGGAAAAATATATTGTACACATGAGAACTGCCGGTGCATTGAGTAACACAACACATCAATGCCTGCGCTTTTTTAACAACCACTGCGCAGCTAATTATCCGATTACAAGTAAACTTACGGAAGAAATGATTTTATCGTGGTGTAGTAAACGGGAAACGGAATGCCCCGCTTCTTTTAACAAGCGAATAGCTCCAATCCGTTCATTTCTTCACTATGTAAACAAAGCCTCCGACGAGGAATTACCCTTGCCGGAATACCTACCATACGATAAGAAAAAGTTCATACCACATGCTTTCAGTCAAGATGAGTTGCGTAATCTATTTGAGAATGCAGATCTGATGGAAAAAATGACACACTATAGAGGCTATGCATTCCGTATACGTCGCATGACTTTATCCGTTATATTGCGTTTTCTATACAGCACGGGATTGCGTACTTGTGAAGCAAGGCTGTTGACTCGTGAAGATGTCGATTTACAGGATGGAGTAGTAAACATATCAAAGTCAAAAGGTATAAATCAGCATCGCATAGCCCTTCACCCAAGTTTATGGGATTTGCTTAGACAATATGATGATGCTGTCACACGATATATCCCTAATCGCAAAGCATTCTTCCCCAATGAGTTCGGCGATCATTTCAGCAGAACATGGCTGCCATATCATTTCAGCAGGCTTTGGACGATGTTTTCTGATGCCAAAGCAAGAATCTACGATTTAAGGAGTAATTATGCGGTTACAAACATAAATAAGTGGAAATACGTCGGCCCAGAATGGTTTGACAAACTTCTTTATCTCAGTCGCACTATGGGTCATACTACTATAAAAGCGACTGCCTATTATTATAACTTGGTACCTCTTTTTGCCGACCAACTTAATGAATTAAGTGGTTCGGGGCTAACAGAAATACTTCCTGACTTAACCGACTACTATACGAATGAAGAAGAATAAAACTGAGGCAACTATTATTATTTCTGCCGTTCACGAATGGATAGTAACATACCTACCACTACAAAGGTCGAGTAGCATACACACTCAAAAGGCTTATACAGACGCACTTGCATTATATGTCAACTTTCTTGAATCTGAGAAAGGTATTTCATGCGAAACGATGTCGTCAGACTGCTTTAGCATCGCATTTATACATGAATGGATGTTTTGGCTGAAGACCAAAAGAAAATCCTGTAACTCAACATGTAATCACCGACTCGCATGCCTCCGATCCTTCCTAAAATATTTAAGTCACAAAGATATCCGCTTTATTAACGTCGAATATGATTCAAAAGCGGTCAAACGGATGAAAGAACCGCAGCGAAGCATACTTGAAATCACGAAGAAGGCAATGAAAGCCTTTTTCGGCGTTATTGATTTGAAAACAAGAACAGGAAGACAATATTTTGCTTTATTTACTCTGCTATACAATACAGCCACACGTATCGACGAATTACTATCACTAAAACTTGACGACCTACATATTGGCGAACATGATGGCAAGAATTATATTACGGTATGGGGAAAAGGTACGAAACTGCGCAATATATATCTACTGCCAGAAGTCGTGAAAATAATTCGACAGTATGTGCATATGTTTCACGGAGATACACCTAATAAAGACGAATATTTGTTTTATTCAAATTATAATGGCAATAGGCATAAACTAAGTCCCGAAGCTATTAATAAACGTTTGAAAATTTATGCCAGATTAGCTCATGCGACGTGTTCAGAGATGCCGGAAAATATACATTGTCACAATTTACGTTCTGCCAGAGCTACACATTGGTTAGAAGAAGATCTAAACGTATTAATGATACAAAAGCTGCTCGGGCATGAGAATATATCTACAACGACCAAGAGTTATGTAGCTGTTTCAAATGCTCAAAAAGCAAAAGCACTGGCAACTCTTGAAGATGACGTAGCAAAAAATATTGCAAAGAAGTGGAAAAAGGTGAAGAAATCAGATTCTTTAGCTGAAATACTGGGATTAAAATAACTCGAATAACTTTTGATTATTATCCAAACTTTTATCTGATAATCTGTCTATATATCAGGCGATTGCACGATTAGTTGGAATAATATAAAAGTTAGGATAAGTGACCTCGTGAAGAAGCGTGGTCCAAAAGGCCGCACTCTCCGGAAACTGCCGTTTTTCGGGGCAGACGATCCGGTCGAGCGTCGGCGAATAGGACGCCCTGTTGCCGGATCTGAGCAGGATGGGACAGAGCCACGACTGCTCCGCCAGCATCCGATCGAGCACCTCGCATGTCAGACCGTCCGAGTAGTCTTTCTGTTCGGCCGGTGTCGTAAGCGAAGCGTAGCGCTCCGGCTGCCGTTCCGACATATCCGTCTGGTCGATGTTGAAGACCGGGTAGTAGCGCATCACGGGCAGCACGTCGTATTGCCGCCGCTGCTCCTGCGGCAGGCGGTAATAGTCCGCCAACTCAATCTTCTTGCGGGTCTCCTTATGGCGGATATACAGTTTCCAGAAGAAGACCGGGAACGAACCGGAGCCTTTGAGGATGTTCAGACCCTCCTCCTTGGCCTGCTTGAACGTCATAAAAAGCGGCGTACTGTAGCCTGCGATCTCCGAGAGGAACAGCAGCATCAGGATATTCCCGCCCCGGTAGGGCGTGCCGCGCAGGTTGCGCGGAAGACCGTGCGCAAGGTCGGCGATCCACGGCTTGCGCCACTCCTCGGTGAGCGTCTCCATTTTCTTTATCATCAGCTCCGTCAACTGCGGAGCGATCTTTTCAATCAGATTCTTATTCATGGCTCTTATCTTTACGTTATTCTTCCTCCGGAGCGGTAGCTTGCCGCCAGAGACGGATCTTCTCGTCGTTCGTCCTGCCGTTCCACCACATGTCGCAGGCGTCGCGGAAAGCCTTGCGATCATCCTTCGGGCTGAAATTTTCCGGATTCAGTCCGGTGATAATTTCCCGGTCTTCTTCTGTCGTTCCGTCATTCCACCACGGCTCGACCGTATCGGACATCAATTCGCTTTCGCGGATCTGGTACGTGTGCTCTTCGCATCCGTCGCACCACAAATCATCCTGCTCGGGAGCTGCCGGTGCAACTTGTCCCGTATTGCTGTCCACCCATGTTCGGTAGGACACTTCGAGCGAACCGCACTCTTCGCAGCGCCATGGATCGGCGGACGTTTCGACTGCCGGGTTTTCCGGAATGGACTCTTGTTCCGGAATCTCTGAAATCTTATTCATAGCAATAATAATGAAAAGACGGAGCAGGCTATGTCTGCTCCGTCGGTTATTTAGTTCATGTTGTTACTATGCCGCCGTTTTCATCTCCTCCGGCATTCGGGTGTCGGGTTCGATATCCGGGTCCATAGGAATAATCAGCGGCTCCGGGGTGGGTTCTATAGCGGGCGTCTCGTCCGGCAGCAGCTCGGGCATCTCCGGTTCGGCATCCGGTGCCTCCTGCATCGAAACCGCCATCTCCTCGGCCTCAGCTTTTGCCTGCAAAGCGTCGATCTGTTCCTGAAGACGGGCTTTGCGACGCTCGTAGACTTTCAGATACTCCTGCTGCACCTTCTGGCTCTGCTCCGAGAAGTTCAGATCCGCAAAGCGGCACATCATTCCCGTCAGGAGCGTTTCGTCCGTACATCCATACTCCGGAGCTGCCGATCGGAAGTAGTCCACCAGAAACGCGCGAACCAACGCAGCCTGCTGCTTGACCGTAATGCGTCCCGCCGCGGCAAACTGCTCCCGGTCGGTCAGGTAAGAGCCGTCCTTGGGTCGGAAACCGCACTGACGGAGTTTCGAGTCGCTCATTACGCGCTGCATCACGGCGTAGTAGAACATCTGCTGCTCCTCTTTCTGCAAGGGCTTGTTCGCAACCTTCACATCGAGAAAGACACGCTTCATATCGGTCGTGATATGCTCGTAGCAGATTTCCCGGTTGCGGCGATCCTGCTGCATCAGCCCTTCCAGCGGAGAAGGCGGGACGACGGTGACGAAGACCTTATGCTCATCGTCCTGCCCCTCGTTTACCGTCACTTCCCGCTCCTCGTCCTCGATCTCTTCGTAGCGGATTTCAATATCGAGGTTGCCGATGATGGCGTATTTGCGCACCCGTCCTTCCGAGATGTCGAACTCCAACCGCTGAGTTTCTTCGGCAAACGCCGCCATTTCGGCCTCGTACTCCTCCTTAGCCTCAGTAAAATCCTCTTCTGACTCGAACTCCTCGGCTTGTGGAGCGTCGGGCATCTGAGGGCCTTTATCGTAGTGATAAACGCTGTATTCCAGCTCTTCGACGTGATAGCCCTCTTTCTCAAGAGCTTCGAGTACTGCGGCAGGCGTTTCGCCGTCCGTAGCCAGCGTCGTATGCGGGTCGTCCTTCAGGAGTTTCACGGCTTTCTGTACCAAAAACTCGTTGTTCTTGCGGATCATGCACTCGCGGTTTTGACAGCCCGCGCAACCGCCCGTACATTCGTCCTTGAACAACACCTGATTGGCCGTGTTGTGCTGGCAGGAAAGGCACTCCGTCTTATCGAAGTTGTAGCTTTCCAGCTTGGTCATGTAACGCTCGTAGAGCCGCCGGGCGATCTCCTTGATCCGCGCCGTCTTCCACGAGCTGTAACACCCCTCGGCGAAATGATCGTCGTAGACCTCCTGCTGGATGTCGGCGGGATATTTGGCGATCTCCGTAGCGACGCCCACCGAAATATCCTCCTTGTCGAGCATCCCGGCCAGGGCATCGATCAGCTCGCAGAGTTTCAGTCGCGAGCGGATGTAGGCTTCCGACTTGCCGAACTTGCCCACGAGACTCTCGATCGTATGCCGCCCCGACTGCAAGGCCCGCTTGTAGGCAGCGGCCTCCTCGCGCGGCCGTACGTCCTCGCGCTGCAGGTTCTCCGTGATGGCGGCATCCTCGGCCTCGGCGTCCGACAAATTACGCACGAGGGCAGGGATGAATTTCAGGCCCGCCATTGCAGCCCCCCAATAGCGGCGCTCGCCGTAGACGATCTCGAAGCCCTCGTCCCTCGGACGCACGCAGATAGGTTGGAGAACGCCCGACTGTTTGATGCTTTCGGCAAGTTCCAACAGCGTTTCTTCGCGGAAGTTCTTCCGGGGATTGTAGGTCGAATTGACGATCTTGTTCAGATCCAGCAGCCGGACATCCGTCTCAGGATGGACTGCCGGCTGGTCTATGAACGGACATTCCTCATCAGCCGTTTTTTGCGATTCGATAGGCGCTTCTTCGGGAATCTCGGCACGAGCCGCATCCCGTGCTTCCTGTCCGGCGATGTCGGGAACAGCTGTCTTGCGGTTTGCATTCTTGCCCCTCTTCTTCGATTGCGTGTTCATTTTCGTAGTCTGCATAACATCGAACAGTTTTTACCGTGTGTCTCACGTGTTTATCCGCTCGCACGAATTTTATTGTTTTTATCGCGCAAGCAATGAATAATATGTTATGAGGCTTTATATCCCGAACGGGTCGGTTGCCTCGGGAAGAGTCATAAGCCCGCGGCGCAGGCGCAGGGACGGAAAAATACCGCAGCCCCAGCGAGGATGATTTTTCCGTCCCGGAGCCGGAGAGGGAGGCCCGGCCGACCGGCCCGGGATTATCTTTCCCGGGGCAACCGGCAGGATAGGTAATTTCCATTTATCTTTGCCGTGACAAACATCGGAAGCAGCAGCTTCGATGTCATATTGAAACCCGTCATTTCTGGGTATAATCGGATCGAAGCATCCGGCAATATCCTGCATTCGGTCGGATTCATCTCCGTTTCCGGTATATATCTCCGGAAAATTTGCCGGTTCCATACGAACAGTTAATTTTGTAATAGATTCAGTTTATCGGAATGCGTAAATCGGTATTCATACTGCTAACGGTTTTCACGGCCTGCCTGCTCTGCAAGGAGTCGGAGAATATGCCGGGCACCTCTCGGAAATTCATGGATGAAACATTCCTAAACCGTGGGGAGGAGAATTTACTTGCCAGGCAATGGCAATGTGAATATATCTATTCCGATTTAAGTTTCACCAGTGTCTTGCCGGAGGCCAAAAAGACACGCTCGACCGTATCCATGTTCCGGCACGGAGCCCATGGGCGCTTGCGTGCCACGGTTTTATCAATGTGTTGCGTCACATACGGGATTTCGGGCGTCGCAGGACTCGCAGCAAGGGTACACGGAAAAGGTTTCGTGGCCGGCCTACATGCCGTAGACTATTACGTCTATCGCCTGCACCGGCTCATTATTTAGCCATATGGCAAGAAGACTCGCAAAGGCCGGGTAAAAACATGGAATGTCCGGAAAACGGGAAAGTTGTATGTCCTGTTTTCGGGGGAATAAAATGCCCGGCTGTCTCACGCTCGAAATTCGTTTTTTATACGTGTCGCCCCGATGCATATACGATAAATATCGCTCCGGACGGCTCTGTTCTTTCGGAGAATCCTAAAGATGGAGATTTACGATGTACCGATATGCTGACGCGTTCCGTTGTTCACGACGGAATTTTTTATGTTTTGAAGAGAGCTGTCGTGATCTCACACAACGGCCTGTACGGGTAGATGAAAAGTGTCTTTGGAGGGAGTTTTCGGTATTCCCATATGACGGTATAAACACTCCGGACACCGTTTCCCAACAGTATCCGGAGCTGACAAAATTGTGCTTGCGGTATTTTGCACAGGATAAAAATACGGATTCTTTTCGAAAGCAGCAAGCCGTGCCCCGGTTTTTCAGCTTCCGGCGGTTCATCCTCGAGAATTTGCGTTTCTTATATCGCCGCCCGTTTTAGCAATTTTTCCCGCGGGCCGATATTCGGTTTGTATATTTTAATAGACCGAAAATAATTATTTTGGAGTCCTGAAAAACATAATCTCCGTAAGCTGTATGGTAGAATTGGATAAAAGCCAAAAGAAAATTGCCCGAACACTCATAAGCCGGGCCTTGGAGCGTGAATGCTGTACCTTTCTGGCGAAACTCAAACGACTCCTGCAGGATGAAAAAGCGCAGTCCTGCCATGAGAAATATTTGGAAATATATAAGAGCATACAGACATTCGACAAAGATATAAGTCGTCAGTATGACGGTCTGAACGGCTCCCGCTATGCTTTGACGGTATTCAGCCTTTTCTATAACGGAATCCTTACGGAGAAGGATCTCTCGGAATTCGACGACAGAACCCGGGAAGCGTTCTTGGAGCACAGACGGCAGTGGAATCTGGAGTTGTAAGCCGGCAGCACGGACATATACCGCATATGAACCCGGCATGCAGAACCCGAAGGAGCCTCGCAGAAAAATTCTTTCGGGAATGGAATGCCGTGCACCGAGGGAACCGGCCGAAAAAAATAGCATCACAAAGCTGTTTTTGTGAAAAAATATCTATTTTTGGGTCGTGTTAAACTACTAAATTCCATACGACCATGAATGAACTGGTAAAGACTATCGACGAGCTGTATGCGGCATTCAAGACCGACGCAGAGCTTCAGGCGGGAAAAAACAACAAAGCTGCGGGACTGCGCGCCCGTAAGGTGTCGCTGGAGCTTGAGAAGAAACTCAAGGAATTCCGGAAAACGTCGCTTGCGGCAGCTGCCAAATAGCTCGTTTTCATCGCATGACGCAGGGTGTTCTTTCGAAGGACACCCTTTTTTGTCCCGGCGGTTTCGGCCTTACCGGCGGAGGAAATGACGGCAGCCCTGTCGAAGATTCAGCCCCGGAGTTTCCCGTCGGTCGTCAGGGAGGGATTCAACCGCTCCCGAAGGCTCGTATTGCTTTTCAGCACGGACATATTGTGGACGGCATAGGCCAAGGCTTTCGTCGCACCGATCAGCACGCAGATCTTTTTGGCGCGCGTGATACCCGTATAGATCAGGTGGCGCTGGAGCATCACGAAGTGGGTCATCAGCACCGGCATGACGACGATCGGATATTCCGACCCTTGGGCCTTGTGGATCGTCGTGGCGTAGGCCAGCGTCAGTTCGTCGAGCTCCGTGACATCGTACTCGACCCATTTGCCGTCGAAATCGACTTTCAACGTCCTCTCCTCCGTATCCACCTCCCGGATATAACCCAGATCGCCGTTGAACACATCCTTGTCGTAGTTGTTGCGCTGCTGCATCACACGATCGCCCTGACGATAGGTATAGCCGCCGCGATTGAGGCTCGGGCCCGAAGGATTCAGTGCCTGCTGCAACAGCAGGTTCAGGTTCGCGGCGCCCACGACACGGCTGTCATTGTCGAAATATCGCACGGCCAGTGCCGCCATCTGGCAGGCCGTGCGGTCGGGTGTCAGGTATTGCGAAGCATAGACGCCCTTGCGGCGCTGCCGCTCGCACATTGCATCATACGGCCAGTTATCGCCGCCGTAGAGGAATGGCAGGTCATTGTGCTGCTGCCAATAATCGAGAATCTCCGGCAGCGTATCCGGCCAATAGAAATTGCGCCGCAGATAGTAATTCTGAAGCGCATAGCGTTTTGTGATTCTTTCAAAGATTTTCATTGGATCAGGTTTTAGGGTTACTCTTTTTTCTGCCGCGGCACCGCAATCCAGTCGGGATTCAGCGTCATACGCCAATCGGGATCGCCAGTGCGGTAAGCGAGGAGCTGGGCGGCGTAATCGTGAGCTTCACGGGAATTTTGGGCCCGATAGTGAAACATCCATTTCTGACCGCACCGGGGACATTCCCAGACGACCATCGTACCGGCAGAGGTCTCGGCAAGGCCCAGCATGCAAGGTACTACGTATAGTGCGGCGGTTCGAAATCACATTCATAACAGGTGTAGATACCGCGGTTATAGCGTCCCTGCGGCGGAACGCGCAGGGACAAAGGAATATCGATCATATAAGTATATGGTTTAGGTGTTCGTATCTTCGGGCGAAGCCGCGACTCCGTCGTCTTGGCAATAGTCGAATTTCATCAGCTTTGCGACACGGGCGTACTCCTTATCGTAATACGTATCGTATTCCTTTTGATATTCCTCCTTGTAATGGGTTCCGCCGTCGGAATCGTCGGGGTCATCGGCTTCGACGAATGTTTCGAAAGGTGCACCGTGTGCGTTCAGCAGCCGTCCGACGGCCAGATCGCAGGCAATATCCATAATCGACGCGTTGATCGCGCCCTTATGGTTACGGTAATATTCGTGTAAATTCATGGTTTCGTTCATTAAAATGTTCTTGGTTTGAGTTATTGTATTTCTGCGGACATCAGGTCGGGGTCCGCAATGCAGATCGGGTTTGTTCCGGGTATTCATTGGGCAGACTCTTTCCGGATTCGGATTTGCTCCTCTGCGAATTGTCTGTTCCACCACGCCTCGCAGGCATCGACAAGCATTTGATACTTCTCTTCGGAAGGTTGTCCGTGATGCAGTTTCCGTCTGCGGCCGAGTAAATCATAACCGTAGGATCTCCATTATTGTTTTCTATATCCAGTGGATATTCCGTTCCGGGAATCTGATAAGCAGCATCTTCCTGATAGGTCGGATCATTTGACAGTTCATCGAGTTGACCGTCAGCACATAGATCCTTGATCTTCTGGACTGCCGTTTCGAGATTCTCGGCTTCAATACTGAAATACCGGCATTCTATGACAGTAATTTTTTGATTTCGATAAAATACATAGCGTTTCATTGCGCGATTATTTGAGGTTAATACTTCGACACTTCCAGTCCT
>ERZ827181.881-NODE-881-length-37591-cov-10.895034_pt1 | contig 37591 bp, 27 predicted proteins | sample MGYA00519778_ERZ827181 | MGnify/ENA primary metagenome ERZ827181 (study PRJEB31778, sample SAMEA3449273) | human gut metagenome | biome: human gut; feature: human-associated habitat; material: faeces | place: United Kingdom | collected 2010/2012 ...
GCGGACGGTACCCGAGTTCAAGTCGAAAAATTCAAAGTTTGAAGTGTATGACAAGTTTTAAAGGGCGATTTGCCCCCCCCCTCCCTCGGAAAATTTATATTGATTGGATGAAAATAATTGGGATTTATCTTGTTGTCGCAGGTCATTTTTTCCCAATTTATAATCAATATGTCTATGTAGTTAGTGCTCCTTTATTTTTCTTTATTTCAGGATTTTTGAGTAAAATCGAAAAAGGTTCTGATTTATGTACTAAAATAGTGCGGAATCTTGTTTTTCCGATGCTTTTTTTTGTGGTAATTTATTTTGTTGAAGGGATTGTTACCAAGACGATTCGTGAACCTTCTGATGTCCTACGTTATTGGGGCGGATTTCTTATAGGAGATCAGAAAATATTGAAAGTATGTTGGTTTATCTATACATTAATTCTGCTCAAGGTCTTATTGCAAATCGTAAATGACGTTCGCAAATCGCTTGTCGTATTAATTTTGTTTATTATAATAGGTTATTGGTTGTCGGCTGAAGGTCTCTATTTACAATGGTCGGTGGCAAATGTAGTGGTAGCATATCCTTTTTTTCAAACCGGCTTTCTTTTTAAGAAGTTTGTGGAGCCTTTTCTTGTGAGAATGGATGATATGAGCCTATTTCCTTTCATATTGATTCTGTCCGTTTTGCTGGGTATTGTTTTCTTATCGGGATATTACAACGGCGCCCCGATGTTATACCGGAATCATTTTGGGGAAAATTATTTTCTTTATTATGTTGGAGGTATTGCCGGGACGTTACTTGCCCTTATTATCGCGATAAAAATTAAAATCAACAATAAAATCCTATTAACTCTGTCCGGAGGCACGATTGTGATTCTTGGCTTTCATTCTTATGCCATTCGTTTGATATCCTATGTCGACACACATTATTTGGATATTAGCAATACAGGATTCATTGCCTATATATGGAGTGTCCTAATTGTGGTTTCGTTTTATCCAGTAATTGTCGTTTGTTCAAAGTATTTCCCGTTCATCCTGGGAAATAGGCTGAAGCGCAATGGAGTTCATCCCTAATTATAGGGATAATAGCAACAAAATATGGAGAGACCTAAAAGTCAAATTGCATTGCCTGTCAGTGTTGTAATTCCAACAATGAATAGACCGCAATCATTGGAAAAAACTATCAGCAGTCTTCTTTCGCACCCCTATATTCCGAATGAGATTATTTTAGTAGACCAGTCTACGGATCTTTTATTGCGAAAAAAAAACGAAGAAATAGGATCTTTGAAAGTGACAGATCTAAAGATCCGATACTTTTATTTGGAGATACCATCATCTACAAAGGCACGGAATATCGGCACCAGTTATGTTACGAATGATATTCTGGTCTATGCCGATGATGATATTGAGGTCGAGCCAGATACCATTGGAAATATTTACGAGATCATGCAACAGGGGGAGGTTGCATTGCTTGCCGGTATAGACAAAAATAGCAAAGCGAGTACCCGAGGTGCGAGTTGGCTCGGTTATCTGTTTGGTACAAAATCGTATGCTAAACGAAATATAGGTCATATAACGAATTCTGTCCTGGGCCGATACCCTGATCGCATTGAGGGGCAAGTCTTGACGGAATGGGCGATGGGCTATTTTTTTATTGTACGAAAGTCATTGGTCGCAAAGTGGCAGATAGCTTGGGATGAGAAACTTACAAGTTATGCTTACGCTGAAGATCTCGATTTTTCGTGTCGCTATTGCAGGCACGCCGCTGCTGAAGGATTCAAGTGTGTTTTGGATACACGGATTCAGGTATATCATATGTACACGAAAGAGTATCGGGTTCCGAGTAAAAAAAGTTCGTTCATGTATATTATTAATCGGAAATATCTTGGATATAAACTGGGATTCGGTTTCAGGTCGTCGCTTATGCAATTATTTGCGAACTTTAGTTTGTTGTTGAGGCGATTGGTGGCTAAACAAAGACCGCAAGATATTATTTCTGCGCAATTTAGGGCTTGGCGTTATGGCAAACAATTAAAGAAAGGAGAGATAAATGCCACATTTTATGAGTAGGGTTGGTATTATAACCTATCATCGGGCGTATAATTATGGCTCTGCCTTGCAGGCTTTCGCTCTCAACTATTTTTTGCGCAAGAATAATCATAAGGTCGAAACAATTGATTATCGAACCAAAGCGCAAGATGATATCTATCGGATTTTTACACCTGTAAGAAGTTTGTTGGATCTGTTCAGAAACATTCAGACTTTGTTTATGTACCGCAAAATGACGGTTCATAAAAAGAGATTCGATCAGTTTATTGCTGAATTCATTCCTGTTACAGAACAAATAGAAACACGAACCGAACTGGATGAATTGAACGAACGGTTTGATTATTTTGTTGTTGGCAGCGACCAGGTTTGGAATGCTCGTTGCCCAGATTTTACAGATGCCTATTTACTATCATTTGTACGGGATAAATCGAAATGTATTTCCTATGCTGCAAGTATTGGAACAAACCAGATTATCCCATCCCTTCGTTCGAACTTCACTAAGCATTTAACAGACTTTCAGGCGATTTCTATGCGCGAGCAGCAGGGAGCAGTCGAAATAGAAACTGTGTTGGGAAAATCAGTGAAAACAGTTCTCGATCCAGTCTTTTTATTGGACAGAGACGAATGGAGTTTGGTCGAGAATCCGAATTACAAGTTAAAAGAGCCTTACATTCTATGTTACTTCATTGGTGATATTCCCGGCATGAGGGCTATTGCGAAAGAGATGAAGGCTCGTACAAAGCTGAATTTAGTTGTGATTTTCAAAAATTTGAGAGACTATCTATACCCATGTAAGAAAAAATACGATGCGGGTCCAAAAGAGTTTGTTACGTTAATTAATGGGGCTGAATACGTATACACAAACTCGTTCCATGCGATTGCCTTTTCGTTAATCTATCACAAAAGATTTTGGGTTTATACTTCTCCCAGCCGATGTGAATCAGGCAGCCAATCCCGGATTTATAACCTCCTGGAAACATTGCAATTGCAGGAGCGTATTATTGACCACATTCCAACGGATCTTGACTGTGAAATTGATTTTCCCCGGGTTGATAGCCGAATTAATTCCCTGAAAACGGATAGTATCAATTTTTTGAAAATGAATCTTCGATAAAATGGTTGTTACCGATTACGAAAAGTGTTCTGGATGTGCGGCTTGCGAAAATAGCTGTGGTTACGGAGCCATAACGATGCAACCGAATGAATTGGGCGCGATTATTCCGCAAATTGATCCCACTAAATGCGTATCTTGCGGTTTGTGTGTGAAGATATGTCCGCAGAATTCTGCCCCTGATTTACATAAGCCGCTTGATTGTTTCGCCGTAACCAGAAAAAATCCGGAGTGTTTGACCGGCAGTTCGAGCGGAGGTGTCGGAGCTGGATTGAGCGAATTGGTTATCAGCCAAGGCGGAGTAGTCTGTGGATCGACATTCTCAAATGGCCGTATTTGCCATGTCGTTGCTGAAACAAAACTTGATATCGAGCAGTTTAAAGGGTCCAAATATGTCCAAAGTGAGACAGGTCATGTTTTCGGGCAGATATTACATTATCTAAAAAAGGATCGTTTCGTGCTTTTTGCGGGAACCCCTTGTCAAGTTGACGGGTTATTGCATTTTTTGAGAAGACCGTATGATAATTTATTGACGATAGATTTGATTTGTCATGGGGTACCTCCCCAGCAATACCTGAAAGAGCACATACGCTCTGTGACAGGTAAGGATATTTCGGCGTTACAAAAGATAAGTTTTCGTCAAGGAATAAATTACTTCCTCGAATTGACTGCGAACCAACGCAGGGTATACCAAAAAAAGTCATCTGAAGATATCTATCTTCAGTCATTCTGCGATAGTCTGATTTCCCGTAAAAATTGTTACAATTGCCAATACGCGCAAACCAGCCGGTGTGCGGATATTACAATCGGTGATTATTGGGGGATTGACAGATCGGAACTCTCGTTTAAAACGAATAGCCCTATTTCGGTCGTATTGATAAATACCCCAAAGGGGGCAAAGTTATGGGCTGATGCGCAGCATATTTTTCTTTGTCAATCCCGACCGCTCGAAGATGCCGTTGCCAAAAACAATCAATTGCGGGCTCCTTCTCGACCTCATAAAGACCGTACTCTATTCGAATCCTGGTACCCTATTGTCGGTTTCGATAATGCTGTCAAAAAAACCTCTTTATTCCGGAAGATCCTGCGTCAGCGAATCCGGAGGATTGTTATGATGCCTCTGACAATCATGCGTAGTCTGTTGAAGCACCTTGGTGATTAATTCGATTTATGAATAATATTTCGGCTTTTCGATCCATATATAAGCTATATATTTTCTTCCTGCCCTTCAGCGTTTTTTTCAACTTGTCGTTGCCCGCTGGATTTACCCAATATGTTTTTCCTTCGATGAGCACTTTCTTTATGGTATTGGGAATGGGAATGATGCTTCTTTCTCGGACCAAGCTCCCGACTGACAGAGGACTCATGAGATGGCGCTCGTTCTATATCTTTATGTGTGTGTATTCCTTTGTTGCGGCTATTGTATTATATGCCCCATTGGGCATGTGTAATGGAGAATACACTTTCAATGCTATTCTTGGCGATATAGTTTATTATTTCTTAGTTCTGATATCTATATATTATAATTATTACGGATTGAAATACTTGATTCGTTTCGAAGATTTACATAAAATATTTAGAATACAAATCGTCTTGCTGCTGTGTATGGGCTATATTCAGCTTTTGGTCATAAATGGAGTAGGGGCCGCAGTTATGTTGTATACATTTCTTTCCAATATATTCCGGATAGTTCCTGCTGAATTTTTGGAGCGAGGGATTACGTTCTTTGGATCGGAACCGGCATCGGCATCGCTGTTGGGGATTCAGATTTTTCCATATATGTTGGCGATGATTATCTGTATGAAAAATAAAAAACAAAGATTTCGTTATATTTTTCTGTTCAGTTTATTCATTCCCCTTGTATTCAACTCCAACAGTTCTTCTTTTGTGTTGACATTCTTGTTTAATGTCATTGCTGCTGCTTTATTGATGTTTAGGCGACTGATAATATACAAAATAACCCTTGTTGGAGCTTTTGCTGTGGGTCTGATGTATGCTACACTATACGGTGTCGGTTTCGAGATGATCCCTTCGTATGCAGAGAACTCTGAAAGTCTCGAGTATGTCTTATACGGGAAACTGATTGATACGGAAAACGAATCTACTGTCATGAGAACGAGTTCAATCTCGAATGACATGAAAATCTTCTTTAAATATCCAATCACTGGCGTGGGAAATGGCATGCAGGGATTCTTTTTCAATGAACATTTACCAACATGGGCACGTGGTTCTGAAGAAATTCAAACAGTCTTATCCGGTAGTGTGGGTGTTGTTGGGGGTGGCGGCGCATTTTTCCCATCTTATTTATCCGCATTCGGTTTGATTGGACTAATTGCTTTATGGCGCATTTCACGCATTTATCAGAAGTATGTGAATGCAGTTCGTTGGACGGATTATACCTGGTATATGGTGTTGATATTTCTGATGAACTTTCTGATGTCCGCATGGGTCGTTGTAGGACTCAAGCAAAATGAGTCATGTGTCTTTATGTTAGTGATTCCTCTTGTGGTGTTAAATCGTAATGCTCAAACTCGGGATCGTCGTATTCCTGATGTTGATCTTATGTAAGATTTGGGATGAAAAAAATATTATTCACTATACAGTGGTATCCTTCTGTCCGATCGGCCAATGTTTTGTGTGATGATGAGATCATGCGTGCTTTATTAGCTGAAAAAAAATATGAGGTGCATTGCCTGGTGTATTGGGTGCCTGGTCGACCGGCTTATGAGGTTATTAACGGGATTCATGTTCATCGATTTATTCCAGGCCTTTTGTGGCCGATTTTTATATGGGGGAAGCTGCACGACACAACCCTGTTGGGTGGTCTTGTTGTTCGGATCAATCGCTTCCTCTTGAGAGTCAAGCAACTTTTGTCTATTTTTATTTACCCTGTCTTTGAGCCTTTTACGACGAGACGATTCGCGAAACAGGCTGTACGCTTGCATAAAAAAGAAAAATTCGATGTTGTAATTTCTGAACATAACGGAATAGATACTTTATATGCAGGTTATATAATTAAAAAAACAGCTTCTGATATTAAATTTATCCCGATTCTCTGGGATCCGATTGTCGGAAAAGCACCTGCTAAATATTTAAGTCGGTCATTTTGTGAAAAACGACTTGAGCGCTTTGAAGAGAAAATCCTCTCTCTGGCTGATACGATCGTGGCGATGCAGTCTAATAAAAAAAATCTCACGGATCGAGTCGTACATAAAAGCTATTTTGAGCGGATTCAGTTTCTGGACCTTCCCCGCTTGTTGGCTCCCGTTTTGGCAAATGTTCGAAGCAAGTTTATCAAACCGGGCAATATCAATATTATCTATTCCGGGATTATTTCATTTCCGGACCGTGATCCCAGTTTTATTATTGAATTGCTTAATGATACCGGGATTGAAAATATCAATTTGATGCTTTTTTGCAACGGGAATGTAGAGTCCCTCTTTCCGTTGATTAAAAAATTTCATGGAGATTTGACTTTTTACCCTTATATAAAACGCGATGAATTGCTGAAAATATATGAAGGAGTAGACATTTTTCTGAATTTGGGAGGGGCCAATCCGAATATGTTGCCGAGCAAGATTTTTGAATATATGTCTTATGGGAAGCCAATCTTGTCAACATATACTATTGCAGACGATTCTTCCAAAAAATATCTGGATCGTTACCCGTTGGCTTTGATGATTAATCAGCAATCGCCGGACCGAGACAGCTTGATTGTTGATTTACGGGATTTTATTTTGACTCCAAAGTCTCCGAAATGCTCGTTTGAAACAGTGTGTGCATTGTTTCCGGATAATAATCCCAATAAATACGTACAACTTATAGCTAATATGCTTTTTGATGAACAGCATTAGCTCTTCATTGTTCTGGAAATTTTCAGAAAGGTTTGGGATTCAGATTGTCCAGTTTGTACTGTCGATAATTATTGCAAGGTTGCTGACACCTGCGGAGTATGGTATTATTGCCATTTTGATGATTTTTATTTCTATTGCAACTATTTTCGTTCAGTCCGGACTCACTTCAGCGCTGATTCAGAAAAAAGATATCCGAATCGCTGATTTTTCGTTTGTGTTTTTTTATTCTCTGTTGTTTGCTCTGTTTTTATACGCGGGACTCTATTGTTTTGCTCCATATATAGCAACCTATTTTTCATTGCCTGACTTGGTGGCGATTGTTCGTGTTGCGTCAGTCGTTTTGTTCTTCGGAGCGTTTAATTCGGTTCAGACTGCTTATGCATCCCGGAATATGTTGTTTCGCAAGCAGTTCATTTGCAATTTTACTGCGGCATTGGTCTCTGGTCTTGTCGGCGTTTTATTTGCGTATAAGGGGGCTGGAGCGTGGGCATTGGTTTATCAACAACTCACCTTGCAAATATGTCTTGCGATCTTATTATCGGTCGTAGTGTCGTGGAAACCAACATTTAAATTTTCCATTACGCATGCCGGGACTCTGATCCGGTTTGGTGGTGGATTATTGGGGGCTAATCTCATTGATAAACTTTATCATAATTTGGTTGGAGTTATCATTGGCCGGAAATATTCGAGTACAGCGTTGGCGCTGTTCGAAAAAGGGAAACAATTTCCACTGATATTGATGGATAATATTGATGGGTCGATCCAAGCCGTGATGTTTCCCGTTTATTCCAAATGCCAGGACAACCCTAAAGACCTGAAGCAGTTGTTGCGTCGTGCAATTTCGATGAGTTCCTACCTTTCATTCTCGGCGATGGCTTGTCTGGCCGCAGTTGGCGCTCCACTGATTGGGTTTCTGCTGGGGGGCAAATGGACTGAATCTATTCCGTTCTTATGGAGCTATTGCCTTATATCTGCTTTGTTTCCTTTACAAACAGCGAATTTGCAAGCTATTGTTGCGACAGGAGCCAGTCGTTTGTATTTTAAACTCATTCTATTTAAACGCTTGATCGGGTTTTCATTATTAATTGTGACGGCCTATTACGCAGAAAACATTTTTTTTGTTGTACTGGTTTGTCTTGTATTGGAGATTATTGCGATTTTAGTCAATACGATTCCCAATCGGATAAAGTTTGACTACCATCCAGCCGAATTGTGGCACGATATCTATCCCAATGTGTTGGTCGCGGTAACTGTATTGGTTGCTGTCTGGCCATTGATGCTGCTACCATTACCGAATATCGCAATTCTGGGTCTGCAAGCGATTGCGATGTCGATCGTGTTTCCGTCAGTATCTTATTTCTTCGGCAATCCTAATTTTAGGTATTTGTTAGAGGTTAATCGGGAGAAGTTGCTGGGGGTGCAATCCAAAATTTTAAGCATTATCAGATATGTACGATAAAGTGATTCTTACGAATCTTCCATCTTTTTATAAGATAAATCTGTATAATAGATTCTCGGAATATGAGCGTATTCTTGTCCTTTATACTGGAGATACGGCCGAAGAACGCAATAAAGACTTTTTTAGTGGGACTATGCAGTTTGATCATCTGTATTTCTCACAAAACAAACTGCTTCAACTTGCCCAACTACTTCGAATCTTCGTTACATGCGATTATCGCGAGTTGATTATTGGCGGATGGGATTCTGTTACAATGTGGGAAGCTGCACTGATTTCCTCGAAATCCCGAAAATCGCTCGTGATCGAATCGACCGATTATGAATCGACGATGACCGGGATAAAGAAGATTCTGAAAACGTTTTTTTTATCGCGTTTTTCCAAAGTATATGCTTCTGGAAAAGCACAAAAACGTTTGGCCGAAAGATTGGGCTTTCGAGGGCAGATTTTGATAACGAAAGGGGTTGGAATTTTCAACTATATTGAGCAGCCCCTATTCGAAACCAGGTCCGAAGTCCGAAGTTTTATTTTCGTAGGAAGACTCGTTCCGGTGAAAAATTTAAAGTTGTTGATTGACGTGTTCAATAAGATGCCCGAAAAACAGCTGACAATTGTTGGTTTTGGAGAACAGGAGGAATTTTTAAAGTCTATGGCCAAGGAGAATATTGCCTTTATGGGAGCAGTAGACAACAACCGATTGCCTCAAATATATCAACAGCATGATGTATTTATTTTACCATCTATTTCTGAAGTTTGGGGATTGGTGGTTGAGGAGGCCTTGAATAATGGATTGCCGGTATTGTTAAGTAATCGGGTCGGATGTGTAGAAGAAATTGTAATTGATGGCGAGAACGGTCTTATTTTTAGATACGATGATCCGGATGATCTAATTCAGAAGATCCGCCAAATCTCCAATGTCGAACTTTATAATCGAATGAGGTTGAATATCAGTCAGATGAATTTTGGTCAAATAGAACGAGAACAAGTTAAATGTTATTGTCCCAATGCCTAAACTGCTCCAGATAAATACAACGCTCAACTATGGCTCGACAGGTCGTATCGCAGAAGAGATCGGACTGACGGCTTTAGCTGGAGGTTGGGAGTGTTTCATAGCCCACGGGCCAAGAATGAAAAATCCCAGTCGGTTAAAAACCATTCAGATCAATGGCTCTTTTGATGAAAAAATACACGGAGGGTGGTATAGTTTGCTCTGTGATAAACACGGATTGGGGAGTATTGGTGCGACGAAACGATTTGTTCGGCAAATAGAGGCAATTGCGCCTGATATTATTCATCTTCATAATATTCATGGCTATTATCTGAATTATGAAGTCCTGTTCGAATATTTATATCGGAGGAATATTCCAGTTGTCTGGACTTTGCATGATTGCTGGAGTTTTACCGGGCACTGTTCTCATTTTGCATTTGCGGAATGCGATAAATACAAGAGCCAATGCGATCATTGTCCTCAAATTGGCTCCTATCCCCGAGCATTATTCCGGGATAATTCCCGGAATAATTTCCGCTTGAAAAAAGCATTGTTCGCTTCGTTGGGTTCCAAACTCACGTTGGTGCCTGTATCTCAATGGCTGGCATCAGTCGTTCGAGAGTCTTTTTTCTCTGATACGGCTATTCAAGTTATCTATAATGGGATTGATACAGGCGTTTTTTATCCACGCGATGCCGAAGATATACGCAGGAAGTATTGTATAGAGGATAAAAAAATGATCCTTGGAGTCGCTTCTCCATGGGGACCCAGAAAAGGATACGATGACTTTGTTGAGTTGAGGTCGTATTTGCCCGATAATTATGTTATCGTACTTATTGGGTTGTCGCAAGCGCAAATTGGGAAACTTCCTCATGGTATGATTGGGATAACGCGATTGCAGAATCAACATCTTCTTGCTGATTTTTATTCGACAACTGATATTGTGATGAGTTTGTCGCGAGAAGAAACTTTCGGAATGACGATTGCCGAAGGTTTTGCCTGCGGTACTCCCGCTGTTGTATATAATTGTACTGCAACTCCCGAACTCGTCACTCCTGCCACGGGTTTAATTGTTGAACCTGGAGATATTAGACAATTAGTGAACGCTGTGGAGAAAATAACTTCAGACGGGAAGGAGTCCTATAAAAATGCCTGTCTAAAACGTGCATTTGACCATTTTGACAAGCGAGATCGTTTTCGAGAATATATGAATTTGTATAATAGGTTAATAAATAATTGATTATGTCTATTTTTCAAGACAAAGTCCTGTTGATCACAGGCGGCACGGGTAGTTTCGGGAACGCCGTGCTACGTCGCTTTCTGGACAGTGACATTAAAGAGATCCGTATTTTCAGTCGGGATGAAAAGAAGCAGGACGACATGCGTCACATGCTTCAGAGTCCGAAGGTCAAGTTTTACATCGGGAACGTTCGGGATAAGTCGTCGGTTGATGTGGCCATGCGCGGGGTCGACTATGTTTTCGCAGCCGCGGCGCTGAAGCAGGTTCCGTCGTGCGAGTTCTTTCCGATGGAGGCCACGCGCACGAACGTGATCGGCACGGGTAACGTTCTTGAATCAGCGATCGAACACGGGGTCAGTAACGTGGTGGTTCTCTCGACGGACAAAGCCGCCTATCCGATCAATGCGATGGGAATTTCGAAGGCTCTGATGGAGAAGGTCGCTATCGCCAAGGGCCGCGAGCTGGGGGAGGGCGCTCCGACGACGATCTGCTGCACGCGCTACGGCAACGTTATGGCGAGCCGCGGGTCGGTGATTCCGTTGTGGGTCGAGCAGATGATGGAGGGTAAACCCATCACGATCACGGACCCGAACATGACGCGCTTTATGATGACGCTGGACGATGCCGTGGACCTTGTGATCTACGCTTTCCAGCACGGACATAACGGAGATCTTTTCGTTCAGAAGGCTCCTGCCGCCACGCTATCGACCCTTGCCGAAGCCCTGAAGCAGACCTATGCGAAGGTTAATCCGAAATACGGCGAGACGGAGGTGAAGGTGATCGGCACGCGGCACGGCGAAAAGCTTTACGAAACGCTCGTTACACGCGAGGAGATGTCCAAGGCGATCGACATGGGGAACTATTACCGTATTCCGTGCGATACGCGGGACCTGAACTACGACAAATTCTTCACCGAGGGCAGCGAGGATGTTTCGAAGATCGAGGACTACCATTCGCACAACACGCGCCGTCTGGATGTCGAAGGGATGAAAGAACAATTGCTGCGGCTCCGCTTCGTCCGCGAGGACCTGGGGCTGATCACCCGCGCCAAGCCGCGCGACATCCGCTCGGAGTAAGCCCCCTCTCTCTTTCGAAAATGCAGGCCTTGCGTCCGGGCGTAAAACGGATTGCGATTCTTACACCTCATTTCCTTGCGGCCCGCATCTCCAGCTATGGCCGCCCCATACAAGATGAACATATTGATTACAGGAGCCTCGGGCTTCGTGGGCCGCAACCTGTGTGCCCAGCTGCGTAATATCTGCGACGGCAAGGCGAAGAATTATGCCGTTTCAGGAGACCTTACGCTCTATGAATACGATCTGAACAGTACGCCGGAAGAACTCGATGCCTATTGCCGGGATGCGGATTTCGTCTTCAACCTCGCGGGTGTCAACCGTCCGCAGGACCCTGCGGATTTTATGAGAGGCAATTTCGGGTTCGCGTCGACGCTTCTCGCCACGCTGAAAAAACATGGCAATACCTGCCCGGTGATGATTTCGTCGTCGATTCAGGCGGCTTTGGACAATCCTTACGGCGAGTCCAAACGTGCCGGCGAGCAACTGTTGTTCGACTATGCCGAAGAGACCGGCGCGAAAGTATTGGTTTACCGTTTTCCGAATCTTTTCGGCAAATGGTGCCGTCCGAATTATAACTCGGCCGTTGCGACCTTCTGCAACAATATCGCCAACGATCTGCCGATCACGGTGAACGACCCGTCGGTGGTGATGCATCTGGTCTATATCGACGATGTGGTGGACGAACTGATCGGAGCGCTCACGGGGGGCGAACACCGCGACGGGGCTTTCTGCGTTGTTCCGACATCGCACCGGATTACTTTGGGTGCGATCGTCGATCTGCTGCATACGTTCCGGCGGATGCCCGAGACGCTGGAGGTCCCCGATACGACCAAAGACGGCTTTGCGAAAAAACTCTACGCGACGTACCTCTCGTACCTTCCGTCCGACAGATTCGCTTACGACCTGAAAATGAATGTCGACCCGCGGGGCAGTTTTACGGAGATTATCCGCACGGCCGACCGGGGGCAGTTCTCGGTGAACGTCTCCAAACCGGGCATCACCAAAGGGCAGCACTGGCACCATACGAAGAACGAGAAATTCGTGGTGGTGCACGGACACGGACTGATCCAACTTCGGAAAGTGGGCACGGATGAAAACGGGCAATTGTATCCCGTCGTCAACTACGAGGTAAGCGGTGAAAAGATACAGGTCGTGGAGATGATTCCGGGCTATACGCACAACATCGTCAACCTCTCCGATACGGAAGACCTGGTGACTTTCATGTGGTGCAACGAGTGCTTCGATCCGGCAAAGCCCGACACCTATTTCGAACCGGTAGAATAAAGTTTCACAGAGTTATACGAGTCGATAAATTTTACGATCGACAAAAAAACTAAAATCAAACAAATCCTTTATCTAATATGACACAATTGAACCCAAAAAAAATCATAATGATTCCATATGCCTATTTATCTGGAGCAAACACGGGCGTAAATCTCGGCGACAAAACCCGGCAAATAGATATTTACATGAAGAATTGTTGTGTTTCCTGTATCTCTGCAAGATGCCATAATGATACAGATACTGATGTTGCGCTTGTTACAAATATCGATATTCCTGCAAAATACAAAGATCTTTTGATTGATAGGGGAGTAAAAATTATACGGCAAGATTTTGACATGTTTAATTTTGGCGGAAGCTATACTTGGGCTTTGGCTTTCTATAAGTTATGTGCATTGTATCATATGGCTCATAATCATGAATATCGCTATATTGCCTATCTGGATTCTGATGTATATGTACAGAATAGCTTCAAAGATATTTGGAAAGAGTGCGACGCTCATATTCTTTTATATGATATTAATCATGGGCTGCAAGTCGATAATTATCAGTATATATTATCCGAAATGCATGCATTTGATTCTGGAGGGGGGGGGATTTTCCGACGCATTATGGTGGGGAATTTTTCGCGGCCAATCAGGACGATGCGAAAATTTTTGCTAATAGCTGCATAGATATTTTTTCACAGATGAGGAAATGCGATTTTGTAACGACTTATGGGGATGAATTCATAACTTCTCTTGCTGCTAAACGGATGACCGACCGGATCAAGAATGCCGGGGCATATGTATATCGGTTTTGGACTGGACGATTCCGCCTCATATCAACATGCTACGAATACAATCCAGTTGTTGTATTGCATGTCCCTGCAGAAAAAGAACGCGGTATGATAAAACTTTTCGATAAATATATCTGGAAAGGAAAATACCCCTCCAGACGAAAGGTATATAGGCTTATGCATTTATCTCATCGTAGCCTGAGGACCATTATTGCACAATTGATATATACAATCAAAAATAGATAATGAATATAAGATTCGACTATTCGGACGTACAGTTTGCCGGCAACGGCAAACTCAAACTGCTGATCATTGTCGGCACACGTCCCGAGATTATCCGCCTGGCGGCGGTGATCACGAAATGTCGGAAGCATTTCGACTGTGTGCTGGCGCATACGGGCCAGAACTACGATTACAACCTGAACGGCGTTTTCTTCCGGGACCTGAAACTTGAAGACCCGGAGGTGTATATGAATGCCGTGGGAGACGACCTGGGGGCAACGGTGGGCAATATCATCAACTGCTCCTACAAGTTGATGACGGCAATCCATCCCGATGCGCTGCTGATTCTGGGCGACACGAACTCCTGTCTGTCGGCCATTGCCGCCAAGCGGCTCCATATTCCGATTTTCCATATGGAGGCCGGTAACCGCTGTAAGGACGAATGCCTTCCGGAGGAGACCAACCGCCGGATCGTGGACATCATTTCGGACGTCAACATGTGTTACTCGGAACATGCACGACGCTACCTTGCCGAAAACGGGCTCCCGAAGGAGCGGACCTATGTTACCGGCTCCCCGATGGCGGAGGTGCTGCATGCGAATCTGAAGGAGATCGAGGCTTCGGACATCCACCGACGGCTGGGGCTGGAGAAGGGCAGATACCTGCTGTTGTCGGCACACCGCGAGGAGAATATCGACACGGAGAAGAACTTCTTGAGCCTGTTTCGTGCAATCAACGCACTGGCAGAGAAATACGACATGCCGATTCTCTACTCGTGCCACCCGCGTTCGAAGAAACGCCTGGAACAGTCTGGCTTCGAACTGGACAGACGGGTAATCCGGCATGAACCGCTGGGTTTCCATGACTACAACTGCCTTCAGATGCATGCTGCGGCGGTGATTTCGGACTCGGGGACGCTGCCCGAGGAGTCATCGTTCTTCCTGTCGGTGGGCCATCCGTTTCCCGCCGTCTGCATCCGCACGTCGACGGAGCGTCCCGAGGCATTGGACAAGGGGTGTTTCATCCTGGCGGGCATCGACACGAAGTCGCTCTTGCAGGCGGTGGATACGGCGCTTGGAATGGATAAGGCGTGCGATTTCGGAACACCGGTTCCGGATTACACCGATGAAAATGTCTCGACGAAGGTCGTGAAACTGATTCAGTCCTACACCGCCGTCGTTAACAAAATGGTCTGGAGAAAAGAATAAAAAACAAATGGTTGATCTTGAAGTCTTTCGGAATATCAAAGTCTTGGAAGTTCATAACGATTATTTTATCGGGGCAAGGGGATATAGATTGTACAAATACACTTTTGCAACGAAAAAGTACCAATATGTTGCGAAGGTAGACGACCCGAAGTATGCTCTGCTCTCTCGTTTTTTTCTGACACGAAGGTTGTTGCGAGCGGAAATAACGAATCTTTATTCGCTGTCGAACGGAGATCGGCTGGCTATTGCAAAGAAAGGTATCTTTCGTTGCAAATCCGGAGATAAGGTATTTACGAAATGTTTTGATGTGCCTCGGGGATCACGTCCCATGAATCTGTGCATTACGCCGGATGATCAGATTTATTTTGGCGAGTATTTCGCTAATATGAAAAAACAGGCTGTGCACATTTATCATTCCAGTAACGGAGGTAGAAATTGGAAGGTGGCGTATACATTTGACGAGGGCAATATCAATCATGTTCATGGCTTGTTCTGGGATCAATATACGCGGCGGATCTGGGTTGTGACCGGCGATCGGGAGAATGAATGTATTATTGCCAATACGGATGATGGTTTTAAAACGCTGAATATTATTTTGCGGGGTGGTCAGGAATACCGGGCGACAAATCTGTTATTTTATCTGGATTTTATCGTATATGCGACCGATTCCCAGTACATGGTCAATGAGATTCGGAAAATTGACCGGGCGACGCTGAAGATTGAGACACTGCAACAAATGCAGGGTAGTGGGATTTATGGCGGCCAATGCGGTGATTGTGCCTATTTTTCGACATCGGTGGAACCTTCGGAGGTCAATAAGGATCGTTGGTCTCATCTTTGGTTTTCTGATGACGGCCTGAATTGGCGTGAGTTGTATGCCGCAAAAAAAGATTTCTGGAATGGCATGCTGTTCCAGTTCGGTAGTATTCTTTTCCCGTATCATAAGGCTCCACTAAAGAGATACATGATCTATGGCCGGGCTGTTCGAAAAATTGGAGGGCATAGTGTACTTATCGAAAAATAACAATCTATGCGAATTTTGCTGGTAACGCAAAACTTTTATCCTGAAAATTTCAAGGGAAACGACATTGCCTTCGATCTTGCAAAGCGAGGACACCGGGTTGAGGTGCTGACGGCTATTCCTAATTATCCTCAAGGACGATTTTACAAGGGTTATGGCTTTTTCTCTAGACGAAAAGAAATAGTTGATGGTGTAATTATTCGTCGTGTACTGACAATCCCTCGAAGACATAACAAAATATGTCTAATCCTAAATTATTTAGTATTTTGGTTGCTTGGTTCGTTCCGGGCTTTTTTCTTGGGCTTAACACATCGTTACGATCGGGTTCTTGTTCAACAACTGTCTCCAATTACGCAGGCATACCCCGGAATCATCGTATCGCGAATGCAGCACATTCCACTTTATATGTGGGTGTTGGATATTTGGCCTGATTCGATGGTCTCGGGGGGTGGCATTCGCAATCCGTTTGTCATTAAAATGATGAATCGGATCGTTACGCAGATTTATAATCATTGTACGAAAATTCTGATTAGTTCTGAAGGATTCCGGCAACTGGTGAATCGACATGGCAATTATGACGAGAGAATCGTCTATTTTCCTAATTGGAGCGAGGATATGTTATCCATGCCGATTGCTGATATTCCTGCATTGCCCGAGGGATTTCGGATAATGATGGCTGGGAATCTTGGAGAGGCTCATCGGTTGAATGAGGTTATGCGAGCAGTCCTCATGATGCGGGATGATCCTCGGGTCAAATGGATATTTGTTGGTGATGGAAGCAAGAAAAACTGGCTTGAAGAATTTGTTAAGAAACACAAGTTGGAAAATACGGTTTTCATTCTGGGGCGCTATCCTTTCTCGACAATGCCGGCTTTTTTTGCATGTGCAGATGTTATGCTGTTGAGCCTTAAAGTTGATTTTCCGCATTTGAAGGCTGTCGTTCCGGCCCGTTTGCAATCTTATATGTCTGCAGCCCGTCCTATATTGGCTATGACCGATGGTGGGGCAGCTCAAATAATTCGGGAGGCTGATTGCGGTTATGTCGTTCCCTCTGGGGATTCAGAGGCTTTAGTTCGTCTAATTCGCAATAAAATTTTGACCGATTTGGAATCTTTGGCCATAAAAGGACAGAATGGGCGTCGTTATTTTGAACGCTATTTTATGAAAGAGCATTGCATGAACAATTTGGAAAAAATCATAGCATGAGCGATCTGCCAAAAAAACGGATTCTTATTCTTGATGGACAGGCTGTTCAGACGCTTATAGTGGCAAAGCAACTGATTAGTCATAATTATGAAGTTTATCTTTTGTGTGATGATAAATGGACATATGGTTATCATACGCGTTATGCTCATCGGGCTGTAATAGCTCCGAGTATTCATGATTACGAAACGTATAAACGCTATTTGATCCGTTTCATATCTGAAAATAAAATCGACGTTTTGATTCCGATGACTGATGAGTCGGCTCGTTTCCTTTCGTTGGAGAAAGCAGTGCTTTTACCGCTTGTAAGCTATATCATGCCTGATATAAGCGTTTTTGAGCGAGGCTATGATAAACAACAACTTATGGCGTTATGTGCTGCCAATAGCTATCCGCATCCACAAACGATAGATTTGGAGGCCGATTTGGGTGCAGTAGCTCGATTTGCATATCCTGCCCTTATAAAGCCGAATCATATGACTGGGGGCCGAGGAATGACCGTGGTAAATTCGTTCGAGGAATTTAATAAAATATATCCTGCTATCAGAGAGACTTATGGCCCATGTCATTTACAGGAATTCATTCCAGAAGGAGGTCGTCAACTAAAAGTGCAACTATTCATTTCCTTTAATGGGCAGGTTGTTGCTTCATCTGTTATTCATAAGCAACGGTTTTATCCTGAAAATGGCGGTAGCAGTTGTTGTAATGTAACTATAAAGGACGATACGTTGATTAAATTATGTGCTGATGTATTGAAAAAAATAGGATGGATCGGATTTGCTGATTTTGATCTGATCGAAGATCCTCGTGATGAGGTTATAAAAATAATGGAATTAAATCCTCGCATTCCAGCTTGCATTAAATCTGCTATTGAGTCAGGTGCTGATTATGCGACATTGATCGCTGATGCCTCGCTCGGGCTTCCCCTTGTCTATTCCAATTATATTCCCGGGCATCAGTTACGTCATATCGGGTTTGAGGTACTTTGGTTCATATATAGTGCCAACCGGTTTAAAACTGCTCCAAATTGGTTCCGGTTTTGGGGACGCAATTTATCATTCCAAGACTTTAGTTGGAGTGACCCTATGCCATTCTTCTTCGGAACAATAGGCAATCTGAAGAAGCAACTCAATCCCAAATTTCGAAAGGCAAAATCTGGATTAAGATAAATTATGAAAAAAGACAATCGTTTGATTGCGATACTTTCGGTATTTGGTATCTTATTGGTTGTTTTAGGCCATAGTGGGTTTGAAGAAGAGATCATAAAGCAGACCTATGCTGGACTGCATCGGTGGATATATTCGTTTCATATGCCACTTTTTTTTCTCATTTCCGGGTATTTATTCGCATATACTACCTCTGATTTCTCGAAATTAGATGTGGGGCGGTTGCTGAAAAAAAAGGTTAGACGTCTATTATTCCCATATTTTGTTTTTGGGAGTATTTTATTCGTCATTAAAATGCTTTTTTCGCAATTTTCGTATGTTGATCGAGATTTCTCCATTGTGTCGTATTGCACAATGTTCTTTGTACCGCAAGCCTCCTATAGCACAATGGGCTATTTATGGTTTCTACCGGCATTATTTTTAATTTTTCTGGTTGTGGGGCTGTTATGTCTACTTCGCATAAATTTGCGGAAAAACAGCCAGGTCGCTGTTGTCGTGATTATAAGCTTTACCCTAAACATATTGTTTCCGCATATTCAGTATTTGCTTCTTTCTGAAATATTCTGGTATTTGCCATTTTTTGTCGGAGGAATTTGGTATCAGCAAAATCAAGAGATACTTGAGCGGCGTCTTTGTCTTGGATCTATTGGAGTTTGTCTGTTATTAGGGGGGCTATCCATTGGAGAGGCTGTTTACTTTCCATCTGGCATTTTTATAATTAAGGTCGTATATGTGATAGTTGGTATTTTGTTTTCTATTTCATTGTGTATTAATGTGATGAAGTTTTGCGGAAACTCGAAGATTCCGTTGGCGAATTATACTTATTCGATCTATCTGCTTTCATGGTTTGGACAATATGGGACGAAAATTTTCCTAATGGAATTACTTCATGTTAATGTTGGTGTGTATTTATTACCCCTATTGTTTGTTGTCGGTGTTGCATTTCCGGTATTGTGTTGCATGTTATTGGAAAATGTGAAGTCGAATTCATTGATAATGAAATATACTCGTTTGCTTATCGGCATATGATGAATATTCTTACTTTCGATATTGAAGATTGGTATTGTCACGACAATATTACACGTGATTTCAATTGGGATAAACACGAAGTTCGCATCTACGATGGTGTTGATCGGATTCTTGATGAACTTGCTGTTCGAAACCTGCATGGTACTTTTTTCTGTTTGGGTTGGTTGGCGGAACATCATCCTGCTGTAATCCGTAAAATATATGATGCCGGCCATCAAATTGGGTGTCACTCTTATCAACATGAGTTATCTAGCCGTTTAGACCGAGATAAATTCATGTTTGATACGGCAAGAGCTCAAAAGTGCCTTGAAGATGTCATTGGAATGAAAGTGGAGCTATTTCGGGCTCCTGCGTTTTCTATTACCCGTGATAATTTGTATGTGTTTGAGGTGTTGCATGAACTTGGATTTACGACGGATTGCTCGATATTTCCTGCGGTGAGGGATTTCGGAGGAATGCCCGGATATGGATGTGCAGAACCAACTTTGTTGAGATACAATGGTGCTACACTCAAAGAATTTCCGATCAATCTGAAAACAGTCTTTGGTCGAAATATCGTCTTTTCTGGAGGAGGGTATTTTAGATTATTGCCTTATTTGTTGATTCGGAAATTTACCCAGAGTTCCCCTTATGTTATGACCTATTTTCATCCCAGCGATTTTGATCCGGAACAACCTCGGATGGATTATCTCCCATTGCTTCGCAGATGGAAAAACCATATTGGCTTGAAAGGAGCTTTTAAAAAATTTCAATCATATCTGGATGATTTCGATTTTGTCAATATAGCATCTGCTGATCGTCGGATCGATTGGACCAAAAGTCGGACAATTTCACTTTAATTCAGTTTCTGCATGTGGTTATTACTGTTTATCCTGGTTCTGTTGGCCGGGATAGAGTTGTTTTATTTTCGGATCGCCGACCGTTTCAATATTATTGACAAGCCCAATGAGCGGAGTTCACATAAGCGGATCACACTTCGCGGCGGTGGTGTTATATTCCTCTTCGGAGCGTGGCTTTATGCTGCTTTCTATGGGTTTCAATACCCGTGGTTTTTGGCGGGATTGACGCTGATTGCTGCGATCAGTTTTGCTGATGATGTACATTCGATTCCCAATAAAATTAGGATTGTAGTGCATTTTGCCGCCATGTTGTTGATGTTTTATCAGTTAGGCCTTTTTTCGGCGGGGCAGGGATGGTATCTTTTTCTGGCGTGGATCGTCTGCACGGGTATTATCAACGCCTATAATTTCATGGATGGAATCAATGGGATTACAGGCGGTTATTCATTGGCTGTATTAGCCCCGTTGGCTGTCGTTAATGTCCGGGAACAGTTCGTCGATCCTCCGTTGATTTATGTGACGGTTTTGAGCGCACTGGTTTTCTGCTGGTTTAATTTCCGTCCGAAAGCCCGGTGTTTTGCAGGTGATGTAGGGGCGGTTTCCATGGCTTTTATCCTGTTGTTTATGTTGGGTACATTGATCCTTCGAACCGGGAATCTCTGCTATCTGGTTTTTCTTGTGGTCTATGGGGTAGATTCGGTGCTGACGATCTGTCATCGTTTGTTGCTGCGGGAAAATATCTTCGAAGCGCACCGAAAGCATGCTTACCAATTGATGGCCAATGAACTGAAGATTCCGCATGTGGTTGTTTCTGCGGTCTATGCACTTTTGCAGGTTGTGATCTCGTTCGGAGCCATTTATCTGCCAGTCAATGGATGGGTTTATTTCGGGATTGTAGTCGTATTGCTTTCCATTGCTTACGTGTTGTTCAAAATGAAATATTACTGTCTTCACGAAGCATATCTTCAAACGAAAAGGTAAAAATAGTAACGGCGGTGTATTGGCAGGTCCCGGAGTTTATGCTTTGGGACTTATTCGTTATATGTAAACGCAAAAGCCGCAACCTTTTTAGGTTGCGGCTTTTGCGTTGGCTGTCCGTCGGCTACCGTCCTCCGGCGACGGGACGCAGCAGGAAGTTGAACGAGTAGTTGCCGTAGGGCAGCAGGTATTCGGGGCGGGGGAGCCGTCCCCAGCTGTTGACGCACCCCAGTCCGGACTGGACGCTCTCGATATTGACGTGCGTGCGGCCGTCGGGCACGAGGTCGCCCGGGTGGCGGACATATTCCGGCGAGCCGTTGTCGAGCTGCGGGATGGCAAACGGGATGGCCGATGCCGAGAAGTGGCGGTCGGAGCAGATCTCCACGCCCAGGCCCGAGTCGTCGGTCAGCCGCCACCAGCGCAGTCCGCTGCGCGTTCCCGACTCCTGCGGGCTGACGTATTTCATATGGAACTGGTCGGCGACACGCTGGGCGTAGCGCCCCACGAAGGCGGCGCCGGAGCGGTCGGCGTAGTTCTCCATCGGGCCGCGGCCGTAATATTCCACGGCGTCGAACATGCCCGGGGTTTCGAAGGCCATGCCGAAGCGCATCAGGTCGGCGACGTCCTTGCGCGCGGGGTCGGCGGTCATCGTTTCGCTGATGCGCACCGAGCCGTCGGCCGCAACGGTGTAGGTGAGACGGAGCCGGGCGCCGACGGCGGGGATCGCGTAGTCTGCGACGGCTTTCACTTCGCTGTCGCCGGGCGTAAGGGCGAAGCCCGTGAGCTGCGGTTCGGCCTTGGCCCACATCCGGCTGTCGGGGTATTTTCCGGTCTGGCGCACGCCGAGGTCGTTGTCCGTGGCTGCGCGGTAGAAGTTGGGCCGCACGGGACCGGCCAGCAGCTCGACGTTGCGCAGGCGGTAGGAACGGATGAAGCCGCTCTTCGGATCGAACGAGACCGAGAATCCTTCGCCCGAAACGGTTTTGTCCGCCACGCGGAGCGTCCCGGCGGGAGCGGTCGCGGCAAAGCGTGCCGCAGGGTCGTCCCCGCGCAGCGTCAGCTGGTCGGCGGCGACTTCATAAAGTGCGTCGAGCAGTCCCTGCCGTTCGCGGAGTTGGTAACGCACCGTGAGCAGCAGTTCGCCGCCCAAGGCATAGACCTGTTCGGGTTTGTAGCCCAGCGTCACGGCGGCGGTGGTCTGCGGAGCCACGTCGAGACGCTCGACCGTGCCGCTCAACACGGGCTGTCCGTCGGAGGTGATCTCCCAGAGCAGGCGGTAGGGCGAAAGGTCTGTGAAGAAATTCTCGTTATAGACGTTCACAACGCCGTTTTTCAGGTCGCGGGGTGTGGTGTGGATCGGCCGGTGCTGGTGCTTCACCTCGTAGGCGTGGGGATGCCACGAGCGGTCGGAGGCCAGCACGCCGTTGCAGCAGAAGGTGCTGTCCGAAGCGTCCGTGTCGTTGTAGTCGCCGCCGTAACGGTAGGTCAGCCGGCCTTCGGGACTGCGCCAGGCAAGGGCCTGGTCGGCGAAGTCCCAGATGAATCCGCCCTGGTATTTGGGTTCGCGGCGGATCATGTCCCAGTACTCCTTGAATCCGCCCATCGAGTTGCCCATGGCGTGGGCGTATTCGCACTGGATCAGCGGTTTCTGGGGATTCTCGGCGAGGTATTTCTCACACTGCCCGTAGCTCCAGTACATCGGGCAGACGATGTCGGTGTTGTAGTCTCCGTGGTAGGAGGCCTGCTCGTATTGCACGGGGCGCGACGGGTCGAAGGCTTTGATCCAGTCGTAGCAGCGTTCGAAGTTGGTGCCGTTTCCGGCCTCGTTTCCCGTGCTCCAGACGATGATCGAAGGGTGGTTGTAGTCGCGCAGCACCATGCGGCGGTTGCGGTCGAGGTGCGCGGCGGCGAAGGCGGGGTTGCCGGCGAGGTTCTTCGACTTGTCGCGGTAGTGGTAGCCGTGCGATTCGACGTTAGCTTCGTCCACGACGTAGAGACCGTACTCGTCGCAGAGGTCGTACCACAGCGGCGTGTCGGGGTAGTGGCACGTGCGCACGGCGTTCATGTTGAGGCGTTTCATCTCGCGGATGTCGCGCACCATCTCTTCGCGCGTGACATAATAACCCGTGTTCGGCTCCATTTCGTGCCGGTTGACGCCTTTGATGAGGATCGGTTTGCCGTTGACTAACAGCTGCCCGCCGCGGATCTCGACCTTGCGGAATCCGACGCGGAAGGCTGCGGCTTCGGTCACCGAGCCGTCGGCGGCCAGGGCTTCGGCCGTGAGCGTGTAGAGGTTCGGGGCTTCGGCGCTCCACTGCTTCGGGGCGGCGACTTCGAACGTCGTTTCGGCTGCGTTGCGGCGGGGGCGGAGCGTGCGCGCGTCGAGCGTGCGGCCCGCCGCGTCGCGGAGCGTCAGCCGTACGCTGCCGATGCCCGGCGTCGTGGCGATTTCGGCGCGGAGCGTGCCGTTGCGGTAATCGTCGACCAGATCGGGCGTCAGCCGTACGTCGGCCAGCCGGCGTTTGTCACGGGCATAGAGGTAGCAGTCGCGGCCGATGCCTGAAAGCCGCCAGAAGTCCTGGTCTTCGAGGAACGAACCGTCGCACCAGCGGTTGACGCGCATCACGATCAGGTTGTCGCTGCCCGGCGTCAGGTAACGGGTGATGTCGAATTCGGCTTCGAGTTTGCTGTCTTCGCTGTAACCCGCTTCGCGGCCGTTGACCCAGAGCGTCACGTTCGAGGTGGCCGAGCCGATGTGAATGAATATGTCGCGGCCCTTCCAGTCGGCGGGAACGGTCACCGTGCGGCGGTAGAGGCCCGTGTAGTTCTGTTCATGGGGAATCAGCGGAGGTTTCACCTCGAAGAACTTGTGCCACGGGTAGGGTTTGTTCGTGTAGACCGGGTCGCCGCAGCCGTTCAGCTCCCAGATTCCCGGCACGGGCATTGTACCCCACGACGAGTCGTCGTGTCCGGAGCGGAAGAACCCTTCGGGTTCGGCTCCCGGTCGGTCCACGCGCAGGAAGGACCATTCGCCGTTGAGCGTGCGGTAGAAGGGCGAGCGGGTGTAGTCGTTCTCGGGAATGGCCTCGGCGGCCGTGGGGAAGGCGATGAAACTCGTGCGCATCGGCGCGCGGCCGACTTCGAAGCATTCGGGATCGAGCCAGCGTTCGGCGGGGGCTTTCGCCGAGGCCGCCGTGGCGGCGAAGAGTGCGAGCAACAGCAGTCTTTTCATTTTTCGGTGGTTTGGGGGTGGCAAATGTTGTGTCGGAACAAAAATAATAAAAAAACGAAACTTTCGCAAGTTATATAACGAAACCTTTCGTTTTTACCCGGTGAAGAGGCCTTCAAGGGCGTGTTTTTGAAAATTTGACGGATTTTCGGCCGAAAGTTCAGGAATTTACAGGGAGGGTTCTTGCGATCTTAAAAATTTTTACTATATTGTTGCCCCGCATATAACCCGAAGGCCGGAATATCCCCGCTCCTGCCGGCCTGTTTTGAATGGTTCCATTTCTAAAAAGACAATGCTTATGAAACAAAAGAAAATGCTTGCACTGACCCTTTCCCAACTCGTACTGCTTTATCGTCAGGAGTTTCCCGGCCTTGCGGCCCTTGCCGACGCCAGCGGCGACGGCGAACGGTTTCGCATGGGCCTCCGGGAGTTCGTGGACGCACACCGGGCGGCGGAAGGCGAAGCGGCGGAGCAGATTCGACTGTTGATCGACTACGACGGACGCAGCGTCCGCGAATTATCCACCGACCGGCAGCTGGAAGTCAGGACCCTCACGCTGCTGTGGCAGTTTCTTACCGGAAGGCTCGAAAACCCCGAAATGCCTTCCGACCTGTTCGTCGATCTGTACCATCTCTTCCGCCTGCTGGATGCTCCGGAGATTCCGCTGCCTTCGCCCCAGCGCGTGCGCAGCCGCACCGAACGCTGGCTCTCGGGACAGGACGACGGGGTGCGGGCCATCCGCGCCGACAACCGCGAACGGATGCTCCACCTGCTGATCCAGAAGATCGAGAACCGCAAGTCGAAGGTTCCGTCGCGCTTCCAGTTCGCCGACGGCATGACCTACGAGGAGAAGTACCGGCAGGTGGCCGCCTGGTGGGGCGATTTCCGCTTCCAGCTGGCGATGGCCGTGAAAAGCCCCTCGGAACTGAACCGCTTTCTGGCAGGCTCGCTCTCGTCGGAGACGATGTATCTGCTCTCGAAGGCCCGCAAGAAGGGAATGCCCTTCTTCGCCACGCCCTATTACCTTTCGCTGCTCGACGTGACGGGCGGCGGCTACGACGATGCCGCCATCCGCAGTTACATTCTTTATTCGCCGCAGCTGGTCGAAACCTACGGGCAGATCCGCGCCTGGGAGCGCGAGGACGTCGTCGAGGCCGGACGACCCAATGCCGCCGGGTGGCTGCTGCCCGACGGACACAACATCCACCGCCGTTACCCGGAGGTGGCGATCCTGATTCCCGACACGATGGGCCGCGCCTGCGGCGGGCTGTGCGCCTCGTGCCAGCGCATGTACGACTTCCAGAGCGAACGCCTCAATTTCGAATTCGAGACCCTGCGCCCCAAGGAGAGCTGGGACCACAAGCTGCGCCGCCTGATGAACTATTTCGAGGAGGACACCCAGCTGCGCGACATCCTCATCACGGGCGGCGACGCCCTGATGAGCCAGAACAAAACCCTGCGGAACATTCTCGAAGCGGTCTGCCGCATGGCCGGCCGCAAGCGCCGGGCCAATGCCCGACGCCCCGACGGGGAGAAGTACGCCGAATTGCAGCGCGTGCGCCTCGGGTCGCGTCTGCCGGCCTATCTGCCGATGCGCGTCAACGACGAACTGGTCGAAATCCTCCGCGAATTCCGCGAGAAGGCCTCGGCCGTCGGCGTGAAGCAGTTCATCATCCAAACCCATTTCCAGACGCCGCTCGAAGTGACCCCCGAAGCCGAGGAGGCCATCCGGAAGATTCTTTCGGCGGGGTGGCTCATCACCAACCAGCTGGTCTACACCGTGGCCGCTTCGCGCCGCGGGCACACCACACGCCTGCGCCAGGTGCTCAATTCGCTCGGCGTGGTCTGCTACTACACCTTCTCGGTCAAGGGGTTTCAGGAGAATTACGCCGTTTTCACCCCCAACAGTCGTTCGATGCAGGAGCAGGTCGAGGAGAAGGTTTACGGGCGGCTCACTCCGGAGCAGGCGGCCGAACTCGACGATTTGCTGGCCGACGGGACGGATACGGCTGCGAAAATCCGCCGCTTCATGCGCCGTCACCACCTGCCGTTTCTGGCCACGGACCGCAGTGTGCTGAACCTCCCGGCCATCGGCAAGAGCATGTCGTTCCGGCTGGTGGGCATCACGGCCGAGGGCAAGCGCCTGCTGCGTTTCGACCACGACCGGACGCGCCGCCACAGCCCGATCATCGACAGTATGGGCGAAATCTTCATCGTCGAGAACAAGTCGCTGGCCGCCTACCTGCGCCAGCTGGGCAAGATGGGCGAGGACCCCGAGGACTACGCTTCGATCTGGGCCTATACGCACGGCGAGACCGAGCCGCGTTTCGGGCTTTACGTCTATCCCGATTTCGGGTTCGCGACGACCGACCGGGTGAGCAACCTGGAGTTGGAGTGACGCAATAACCGGCATATGATTTGCGTTTGTATTCAATGATTATTGAATGAATGCAAATTATGAAAAAGACGATTCACAGAGCCGCGACCCGCGGGTATGCCGATCACGGCTGGCTCCGGACCCACCATACTTTCAGCTTCGCCGGATACTACGATCCCGGGCGGATTCATTTCGGCGCCCTGCGCGTGCTCAACGACGATACCGTGGCCCCGGGCGAGGGGTTCGGAACGCATCCCCACGAGAATATGGAGATCGTTTCGCTCGTTCTCTCGGGCGCCTTGAGGCACGGCGACAGCATGGGCAACATGCAGCTCCTCAAGCCGGGCGAATTGCAGGTGATGACCGCCGGTACGGGCATCACGCACAGCGAGATGAACGCCAGCCGCGAGGAGCCGGTGAAGTTCCTGCAGATCTGGGTCATCACCGACGCCGAGGGCCATACGCCCCGTTACAACCAGATCGAACTCGCGCCCGCGAAGCGCAACGAGTTCCGGCTGATCGTGGCTCCCGAAGGCCGCGGCGGGGAACACGTGGGATGGATTCACCAGACGGCATGGTTCCATACGCTCGACCTCGACGCCGGGCGGGAAGCCCGGTATCGCATGAACCTTCACGGCAACGGGGCCTATGTTTTCGTGATCGAAGGCACGGCCGAGGTCGCGGGCGAACCGCTCGGTCCCCGTGACGGCATGGGCATATCGGACGCCGACGATTTTCTGATCCGCGCTTCCGAAAACGCACGGCTGCTGGTCATCGAGGTCCCGATGATCTGATGTGCGGCAGCCTGATGTGAAAAACCGCCGGAGTCGATGCTCCGGCGGTTTTTTAGTGTCAGGCGGCGTCCTAAAACTCCGAGGTGAAGTGGAAGCGGATATCCTTGAAGTTCTCCTGCGCGAGAGTCAGCCCGTAGCTGGTATCGGCGAGGAAAACGTCGCGGCCGTGCTTGTCCACGGCCATGTTGGTGTGCTTGCGGCGCTTGAAGTCGGTCAGCTGCGCGGCGTTGTCGCTGTCGATCCAGCAGGCCTTGTAGATCGAGATCGGCTCCCAGCGGCACGCGGCGTTGTACTCGTGCTCCAGACGGTACTGGATGACCTCGAACTGGAGCGCGCCCACCGTGCCGATGATCTTGCGGCCGTTGAGCGAGCTTGTGAACAGCTGCGCCACGCCCTCGTCCATCAGCTGGTCGATGCCTTTGGCCAGTTGCTTGAATTTCAGCGGGTCGGCGTTCTCGATGTAGCGGAACTGCTCGGGGGCGAACGACGGAATTCCGGTGAAGCGGAGCTTCTCGCCTTCGGTGAAGGTGTCGCCAATCTTGAAGTTTCCCGTGTCGTGCAGACCCACGATGTCGCCCGGATAGGCGAAGTCGATCACCGACTTTTTCTCGGCCATGAAGGCCGTCGGGGAGGAGAATTTCAGCTGCTTGCCGCTGCGTACGTGGAGGTAGTTCCTATTCCGTTCGAACGTGCCGGAACAGATCTTCAGGAACGCGATGCGGTCGCGGTGGTTGGGGTCCATGTTGGCGTGGATCTTGAAGACGAAGCCGGTCATTTTCGGCTCCGCAGGCTCCACCTGCCGGGTTTCGGTCGGCGCCGGGCGCGGCGAGGGGGCGATGCGCACGAAGCATTCGAGCAGTTCGCGCACGCCGAAATTGTTCACCGCCGAGCCGAAGAACACCGGGGCCAGTTCGCCCCGCAGGTAGGCGTCGCGGTCGAACTGGTCGTAGACGCCCTCGACCAGTTCCACGTCGGAACGCAGCTGGGCGGCGAACTTCTCGCCGATGTAGCCTTCGAGTTCCTGCGAGGCGAGGTCCGAGATTTCGGCCGTCGAGGCGTCGGCCGTGAGCTTTTCGTCCGACGTGAAGAGCGAGAGGTTCTTCTCGTAAAGGTTGTAGACGCCCTTGAACGTGGGGCCGTTCGAGATCGGGAAGGCCAGCGGCCGCACGCGGATATGCAGTTCCTTCTCCACCTCGTCCAGCAGGTCGAACGGCTCTTTCGACGGGCGGTCGAGCTTGTTGATGAAGACGATCACGGGGGTTTGGCGCATGCGGCAGACCTCCATCAGCTTGCGGGTCTGGGCCTCGACGCCCTTGGCGCCGTCGATGACGATGATCACCGAGTCGACGGCCGTCAGCGTGCGGTAGGTGTCCTCGGCGAAATCCTCGTGGCCCGGGGTGTCGAGGATGTTGATCTTGCAGCCCCGGTATTCGAATCCCATCACGGCCGTGGCAACCGAGATGCCTCGCTGGCGTTCGATCTCCATGAAGTCGGACGTGGCGCCCTTCTTGATCTTGTTGCTCTTGACGGCTCCGGCCACGTGGATGGCGCCGCCGAACAGCAGCAGTTTTTCCGTAAGGGTGGTTTTGCCCGCGTCGGGGTGGGCGATGACGGCGAAGGTCCGCCGCCGGGTTATCTCTTCCTGTTGTGTCATGACTTGCGTAATTAAAAATGAAAGATTAAAAATGAAAAATTGCCTCCTTGGCGATTGTGAAAGGGACGGGTTTTTGAAATGCGTTATCGAAAAACCTGTGCTTTGGAAGGTTTGCCTGCGAATCCCATTTTTAATTCTTAATTTTTCATTTTTAATTATACGGATTATCCCTCCTTGGGGTAATCGGCGTTGTAGTGGCAGCCTACGGACTCCTTGATCTCGCGGCCCTGCTTGATGACCAGGTAGGCGATGGCGATCATGTTCCGCAGCTCGCACAGTTCGCGGTTGGGCTTGGTCTTGTTGTAAAGTTCCTCGGTCTCCTGCCAGAGGATTTCCAGCCGGTGCATGGCGCGCTTGAGCGAGAGGTTCGACCGCACGATGCCCACGTAGTTGGACATGATCGTCTGCATCTCGCGCTTCGACTGGATGATCATCAGCATCTCCTCGGTGTGCTGCGTGCCTTCGAAATCCCAGTCGGGAATGCCCTCCTGAAAATCGACTTTCTCCAGCAGCGACGCCGTGTGGCGCGCGGCCTGGTCGGCGTAGACCACCGCTTCGATCAGCGAGTTCGAGGCCAGGCGGTTGGCGCCGTGCAGCCCCGTGCACGAGGTCTCGCCCAGCGCGTAGAGCCGTTTCACGGAGGTTTCGCCGTTGGTGTCGACCTTCACGCCGCCGCAGCAGTAGTGCGCCGCAGGGGTCACGGGAATCCAGTCTTTGGTGATGTCGATGCCGATCGAGCGGCATTTCTCGTAGATGTTCGGGAAATGGCTCTTCACGGCCTCGGGGTCCTTGTGCGTCACGTCGAGGTAGACGAAGTCGGAACCCCGTTTGGTCATCTCGCGGTAGATGGCGCGGGCCACCACGTCGCGCGGCGCGAGGGATTTCATCGGGTGGTATTTGTCCATGAACTCCTTGCCGTCGGGCAGCCGCAGGATGGCCCCGAAGCCGCGCATGGCTTCGGTGATCAGGAAGTTGGGCTTCTCGCCGGGGTTGTAGAGCGTCGTGGGGTGGAACTGGATGAACTCCATGTTCTCGGTCATCGCCTTGGCGCGGTGGCACATGGCGATGCCGTCGCCCGTGGCGACCACGGGATTCGAGGTCGTGGAGTAGACGTTGCCGCAGCCGCCCGTGGCCACGACGGTGAATTTCGAAAGCATGGTCTCGATCTCGTTGGTGTCGAGATTCAGGACGTAGGCCCCGAACGAGGCCAGTCCGCGCGTGTGGCGGGTGACGAATTCGCCCAGATGGTGCTGCGTCAGCAGGTCGATGGCGAAGTGGCGTTCGAGAACCGTGATGTTCGGATGCTCCCTCACCGACTGCACGAGCGCCCGTTCGATCTCGGCTCCCGTGAGGTCCTCGTGGTGGAGGATGCGGTGCTCCGAGTGGCCGCCTTCGCGGTTGAGCTCGAAACGCCCGTCGGGGGTCTTGTCGAAACGCGTGCCCCAGGCTATGAGGTCGGCGATCAGTTCCGGGGCCCGCCGCACGACCAGTTCCACGGCCTTCTCGTCGCATTTGCCTGCGCCGCAGATCAGCGTGTCGCGGATGTGTTTCTCGAATGTGTCGGGGGCGTACGTTACCGAGCAGATGCCGCCTTGTGCATAATTGGTGTTGCACTCTTCGATCGCGCCCTTGGTGACGATCGTAACGTGTCCGTGGGCTGCGGCTTTCAGCGCGAACGAAAGGCCCGCGGCGCCGGAACCGATAACCAGAAAGTCGGTTTTCATGGGTTTTTCCTTTTTCTAATGCCTTGCAGCGCCGCAAAGTTACAAAAAATAGTAACTTTGCCGCATAATTTCGGGCAAAATATGGAACGACATATCGACATCAGCCGCTTCGATTACGACCTTCCGGACGAGCGGATCGCCAAATTCCCGCTCGCCGAGCGCAGCGCCTCGAAGCTGCTCGTCTGGCGCGGCGGAGAAATCGCGGAAAAGCGTTTCGCCGACATCGGCGACGTGCTGCCGGCCGGGGAGCTGCTGGTTTTCAACAACACGAAGGTGATCCGGGCGCGGATCGTCATGCACAAGCCCTCCGGGGCGCGCATCGAGGTCTTCTGTCTCGAGCCGCACGACCCGGCCGACTACGAGCGGGCGTTCGCCGTCACGGGCGGCTGCACATGGTCGTGCATCGTGGGCAACCGCAAGAAGTGGAAAGAGGGGTACGTGGAGATCAATTTCGAACGCGGGGGCTGCGCCGAGCACCTTCGTGCATGGATCGTCGAGGACCACGGCCGCGAGTGCGTCGTGCGTTTCGAGTGGACGGCCCCGATGACCTTCGGGCAGCTGCTCGAATACCTCGGGCGGATTCCGATTCCGCCCTACCTGAACCGCGAGAGCGAGGAGATTGACAACACGCGCTACCAGACGGTCTATTCGAAGTTCGAAGGTTCGGTGGCCGCACCGACCGCCGGGCTGCATTTCACGCCCGAGCTGATCGGGGAGATGAAGGCGCGCGGATTCGCCTTCGAGGAGGTGACGCTCCATGTCGGGGCGGGCACGTTCCTGCCCGTCAAGGACGAGGACGCCGCGCGGCATCCGATGCACACCGAGCATTTCGAGGTGCGCCGTGCGACGGTGGCCCGCCTGCTGGAGAAGTGGGGGCATATCACCGCCGTGGGAACCACCTCGGTGCGTACTCTGGAATCGCTTGCGGCCCTTGCGTGGCGCATCCGCACGGCCGGGACGCCCGATGCCGGGCGGGTCGTGGGGCAGTGGGAGCTGTACGACATTCCCGCGGAGTTTTCGGGCCGCGAGGCGTTGCAGGAGTTGTCGGGGTATATGGAGTGCGAGGGGCTGGACCGGCTGAAAGCCTCGACGCAGATTATGATCACGCCGCTGGACTACGAGTTCCGCATCGTGCACAATATCGTCACCAATTTCCACCAGCCCAAATCGACGCTGCTGCTGCTGGTTTCGGCCTTTGTGGGCGACGGGTGGCGGCGGATTTACGACTACGCCCTCGGCCACGGCTTCCGCTTTTTGAGCTACGGCGATTCGTCGGTGCTGCTGCGGGAGTAAGCGGCGTAATCCGGAATTTCTGTTTAAAACCGAGGGCAGGACCGTTTGCGGCCCTGCCCCTTTGTCCTCCCGGGGACAGCCCTGGAAATCCCCGGGAGATGTGAATAGGTACGGCGTCAGAATTTGACCCCGATTTTTACGAAGAACGAATTGACGCTGAAACCTTCGCTGCTTTCACCTCCGGATTTGAATTTCATTCCCTGGTGTTGCAGTCCGAGTCCCAGGTTGAACCGTTTGTAATTTATGCCCAAACCGTATGAGGCGTAGAAGCCGCCTTTCAGGTCGATGCCCTCGCCCTCTTCGTATAGCTTGCTCCCGAAATTCTTTGTTCCGGTTACGCCCATGCCGAATCCCAGGTCGACGGCGATATAGGGCGCAAAATTTTCCGTTACGGGATAGCAACCTTTCAGGTCGACGAAAAGGGGCATCATGCCGACTTTCCAGTCGTCGTATGCATACTGGAAACCGACTCCGAGACCGACGAAAGCATATCGGGCGATCCGTACGCCGTGGATGGTTTCGATGAAAGGACGTGAGTATTTGGCATCGGCCGATTGTCCGTCCATTTTAAGTTTGCCGCCCAAGCCGAAGCCGACGTTTACTTCGCCTTCGTACCGGATGCTGATTCCTCCGGATTTTTCGGCTGTCTTTTGTGCTAAAGACGCGGCGGGCATTGCTGCAAAGGCGATTGCTGTAAGGATGAATAATTTTTTCATGGTGCAAAAATTGGGTACACCCCGGCTCCTGTGATGCGATTATTTAAAAAAGAAAGTGTGGAGCCGTTCGTTTATCTGGACAGAGGCTCTGGTAAGCCCGAAAACAAATAAACAATACCCCACACTTGTATAGCATAGGGTATGCACCTCGTATGCCGATACAAGTGATGAGTGTCGTCGTTTACCTTGTTTTCTTGAAATTTACCAGATTTCTGTCCAAGGATAAAAGCGAAACACTTTCATCAAATATGTCTTGCCGCCCAGGGACGACACGACAAAGATAGAAAATGTTTTGCAAAAAGCAACGACCTCGGGGTATTGTGGGACAAATTTCGGTGAAAATTTGCTGAAAATCAATATTGAATCCCGTTTTTTATTACGTTAACTTATGTGCCTGCCGGAAAAACAAACCGGGATACGCTTCACAGCGTATCCCGGTCGATCCGTAGATGGGATGTTCGGTATTAGAAATTGTATCCGACGCTGATCGTGAAGCAGTTGTTGCGCATCGTGCCCTCGCCGTCGCTCTCCTTGACCAGATTCAGGCAGCCGATGTCGTAGCCCAGTCCGAAGTAAATGCGTTTCCAGACGACGCCGGCGCCCAGACGCACGCCCAGGTCGGAACGTTTCAACCCGCCTTCGTCTCCGAAGATGTCGCCCTTCTCGTCGCCGACCTTCACTTTGCCGCCGATGCCGAGCCCGTAGTAAAGGCCTGCGAAGGGCTGGATCGTAACGATGTCCTTGATGTTGAAGTGGTAGTTCACCAGCACAGGGATTTGCAGGTAGGAGGGGCGGAAGCTCACGCCGTCGACCTTGCCGCCGCGGCTCGAGAAGGCAAGCCCGGTTTCGAGGTAGAAGGGCAGTTTGTTGCAAAGCAGGATCTGATCGGTCACGGCGACGTGGAACGAGGCCCGCGAGTCGGTGCTGATGGACGCACCTCCGGCCGAAATCGAGTAGCTCGACAGGCTCAGTCCGGCGCGGACGCCCAGGATGTTCTTTTCGTAGTTTTGCGCCGAAACGGCATTTGCCAGCAGGATGGCGGCCATGATAAGCAATACTTTTTTCATAATGAATGGGTTTGGGTTTGTATACGTGGCAAATATAGGATAATTTTTTTCGAAAAATCCCCCCCCCGAAATTTTTTACGGACAATGAAAAAAAATATCCGTAAATGCTTTTGCTTTAGTAGGATAGCTGTCGGATGTCAGAAATTGTACCCGATGTTTACGGTCAGGCAGTTGTTGCGGATTTCGGCGCTTTCGGGCTGGAGTGCGTAGCCGAAGAATTCGCCGCCCCGGAACAGGTCGCGGCAGCCGATGTCGTAGCTTATGCCCAGGTAGATGCGTCTGATGACGAACCCGGCACCCGCGCGCACGCCGAAATCCATGCGGGAGAGGAAGCCCGGGGCGCTGAATATATCCTCGTTGCCGTATTCGGTCTTCATCGCGCCCCGGATGCCCACGCCGCCGTATATGCCCGCGAAGGGCTGGATCGTGAGGAGATCCCGGATGTGGAAATGGTAGTTGACGAGCAGGGGGACCTGCATGTAGAACGGACGCATGGTCATGTTGTAGATGTCGCCGTAGATTTCGGCGGCGGCCCTGCCGCCGCGGCTCGAAAAGCCGATGCCCGTTTCGAGGTAGAGGGGAAGGCTGCGGTGGAGCAGGATCTGGTCCGTCACGGCGAAGTGGAATCCCGCGCGCGAACCGGTGTTTATCCGCACGTCTTCGATCGAGATGGCGCAGGTCGACACGTTGACGCCGGCGCGGACGCCCAGGATGTTCTTCTCATACCGCTGCGCCCGGACGGCTCCCGCCGACAGCAGGACGAGCAGGATGAATGCGTATCTTTTCATGGAGGTCGATGAAATTATGCTTCGGGTGTGCAGCTTTTCAGGGCCAGTTTCTTGACCCAGACGACGAAGCCGCCCGTGAGGATCAGGTTCAGCACCAGCGTCAGCACCGAGATGATCAGCGCCGGGCCGCCGAGGCTGTATCCCAGGGCGATGAAGATGACGCCCGCGCCCACCTCGCCGCGGGTGAACATGCCGATCGAGAGTGCGAGCCGCTCGCTCAGTTTCCGGTCGCGGTAGAAGAAGACCGGGACCAGCTTCCCGATGTTCGAGAGCGCCGAAACGGCCACGACGTGCAGGATCAGCACGCCCCACGGCATCATCGGCTGCGACGCCGTGATGGAGGTGGCGGCCGCGGCGGCGTCTGCTGCCGAAGCGCCCGTCACGAGCGGCATGCTCATGCCGACAAGCAGCATGAACAGGAACGAGATGCCCGTTGCGGCGCGGCGTTCGGTCGGGGTGTCGATCTCCCTGTGCTTCATCAGCATGCCGATCACGAAGGCCGGAAGCAGCACCTCGATGTGTATGCTGTTTTCAGGTCCGTACCACCGCGCGGTGACGATGTAGAGCGCCTGCGTCAGGGCGCAGACCACCGCCGAAAGCCCCAGGATGCGTTTCCAGTCCTGCCGGACGTTCCACCGCGCCTGCCACCGCCAGCCTGCGATAAGCAGTACGACGACCACGCCCACGATGGCGAACATCTGCCATTTGAGGCCGATCATCAGGATTTGCAGCGGGATCATCAGCAGGATGGTGTCCAGGTCGTCGAAGATCGCCAGCACCTGGATTTTATGGTATATCCAACTGTTTTTCAGGCTTAATGCGGCGAGCATCGTGAAGAGGATGCCGGCCGAGGTCGGGGCCGCGAAACGGCTCAGCAGCAGATTCTCCTTCCACGCCGCGGAGTCGGTCCAGAGGTCGGAGGGCAGCAGTACGAAAATATAGTAGAGGACGATCAGCAGCCACGGCAGCGCTGCGGTGGCCATGGCGATGAAGTAATCGGCGGTGTAGGAGCGCCAGCGCGACTTGTCGATTTCGAACTCCCGTCCGACGTTGATCATAATGAATCCCAGGCAGATGTAGAGCAGGGTGTCGGCAGTCGCCTTGAAACCCGGATAGGCCGTGCCGAGTGCGCCGGGAAGCAGCTGCGAGGCGACGAGGCCCAGCATCAGAAAGAGCGAGAACGAAAGAACTTTTCGCATTGATTGAAAGTCGTTTACAGGTTATGCGTCTGTGCCGCGGCACAAAGATACGATATTTGCAGAAAAATCCGCGGAAACGAATGCTGTTGTCGTGAAAAAAATAACAATAATGAAACTGCAATTCACAATTATTTTGTACCTTTGCCGTGCCGATTCAGGGAATTAGCATTCAAACACCATAAAATTCAAATTATTACAACTATGCAGATTGTAGAGATTCACGCAAGGGAAATCCTCGACTCGCGAGGCAATCCGACCATCGAGGTCGAAGTTCGTACCGTATCGGGCGCATTCGGCCGCGCTGCCGTTCCGAGCGGAGCGTCGACGGGCGAGAACGAGGCCCTTGAGCTTCGTGACGGCGACAAGAGCCGTTACCTGGGCAAAGGCGTCCTGAACGCCGTGAAGAACGTTAACGAAGTGATCGCTCCGGCCGTCATCGGCATGAACGTAGCCGACCAGGTGGGCATCGACAAGGCCATGATCGCCCTCGACGGAACCCCCACCAAGTCGAAGCTCGGCGCAAACGCCATCCTCGGCGTGTCGCTGGCCGTTGCCCGCGCTGCCGCCGACTATTTCGGCATGCCGCTCTATCGCTATATCGGCGGCGCGAACGCCAAGACGCTGCCCGTTCCGATGATGAACATCATCAACGGCGGTTCGCACTCGGACGCTCCGATCGCATTCCAGGAGTTTATGATCCGTCCCGTGGGCGCTCTTTCGTTCAAGGAGGGCATCCGCATGGGCGCCGAGGTGTTCCACAACCTGAAGAAGGTGCTCCACAACCGTAACCTCTCGACGGCCGTAGGCGACGAGGGTGGTTTCGCTCCCGCGCTCAACGGCACGGAGGATGCCATCGAGTCGATCATCGAGGCCATCAAGATGGCCGGCTACAAGCCCGGCCGCAAGTGCGAGGGCGGCGACGTGTCGATCGGCATGGACTGCGCTTCGTCGGAGTTCTACAAGGACGGCGTTTACGACTACACCAAGTTCGAGGGTGAGAAGGGCGCCAAGCGTACGTCGAAGGAGCAGGTGGAGTACCTGAAGGGACTCGTCGCCAAATACCCCATCGACTCGATCGAGGACGGCATGTCGGAGAACGACTGGGAAGGCTGGCAGATGCTGACCGCCGAGATCGGCGACAAGTGCCAGCTCGTGGGCGACGACCTGTTCGTCACCAACGTGGACTTCCTGAAGAAGGGTATCGAAATGGGCTGCGCCAACTCGATCCTGATCAAGGTAAACCAGATCGGTACGCTGACCGAGACGC
>ERZ827181.886-NODE-886-length-37472-cov-20.790256_pt1 | contig 37472 bp, 49 predicted proteins | sample MGYA00519778_ERZ827181 | MGnify/ENA primary metagenome ERZ827181 (study PRJEB31778, sample SAMEA3449273) | human gut metagenome | biome: human gut; feature: human-associated habitat; material: faeces | place: United Kingdom | collected 2010/2012 ...
CTCTAAGGTTGAGGTATCCTCCAACAGTAAGATTATCCGGTAGTGTTTTAATGCTAGTTTCTCTAAGGTTGAGGCCTCCTCCAACAGTAAGGTTATCCGGTAGTGTTGTAATGCTTGTTCCTTCAAGGTAGAGGTCTCCTCCAACAGTAAGGTTATCCGGTAGTGTTGTAATGCTTGTTCCTTCAAGGTTGAGGCCTCTACCAACAGTAAGGTTATCCGGTAGTGTTTTAATGCTTGTTCCTCTAAGGTTGAGGCTTCCTCCAACAGTAAGGTTATCCTCTATTATTTGATAATCACTAATACTCCAATCTTTAACAAATTTTTCTTGTTCTTTGGTCATATATAAATCCTTTCTTTGTTCTTTGATTAGTAAAAAAAAGAGGGAGCACGAACAAACTATCAATTGGGTAAATGAAGTTAATAATCAATCTACTCCGCAGAATGTAAAATATCCAAAAGCCCCTCAGGAATTGTCGATAAAATAAATAAGAAAAAGAGCCGGTGAGTTAAAAGTAAACTATCTAAGAAAGGAACCGGCTCAAACTCTTGGGAGAGTTAAATTTTTCAAGTCCTTAAGGAGACGGACTCCACAGCCGGAATCATCCTGGCTGTGAACAAGGCGCCATTTGACACATCCGCCTATATTAAAAACTTAAGGGTGATTTGTGGTAATAAATAGTGAATAAAATATAGAAACAGTGAGTACGATTGCTGTAACAACAAGAGAAAATTGGGTAGAAATATGAATTGTATTACATAATAGCATCTTTAAGCCAATAAAGCTCAATACTATAGATATTCCATATTTTAAAGCACAGAATTTCTCTACAACTTCTGCAAGTACAAAATACAAAGCTCTTAGCCCCAAAACTGCAAATATATTAGCACTAAAAATTATAAATGCATTGTTACTTATTGCTAATGAAACAGGTATGCTATCCATAGCAAAAACAATATCCGTTGTTTCTATCATCAATAAAACTATAAATAAAACAGTAGCTTTACCATTAACAAAAAATTTATTTCCAATATATCTATCATGAGTTTTAAAATGTTCTTTAAAGTATAAAACAACTTTGTTTTCGTGAATTTCTGCATCTTCATTGTGTGCAAAATATATCTTTATACCTGAATAAACTAACAATAATCCTAATGGATATATTAGAAAATGAAACATATTTAACAGCGCAACACCACTAAAAATACAAATTCCTCTTAAAAGTATTACTCCAACAATCCCCCAAAATAGACAATGATGCTGATACTCTTTAGGGGTTTGAAAATGATTAAAAATAAGATACATAACAAATAAATTATCTACACTTAACATTTTTTCTACAATATATGCAGTAAACCATTCACAACCGGCATTATTACCCCAAATACAGTAAACTGCTACTCCAAAAATAACAGAGATTGCTATATAAAATATCGATTCTAAAATTGCTTTTTTCATATTATTAATCCTTTTAGAAGAACAGGGGATTAACCCCCTGTTCTTTCAATTGTTATACAGCTATTAAATTCAGCGCGTTATTAACATCTTGAACAGTTTTAGCTGTTATTTCTTTGTTAATAGCAACAAATTTCCAGCTGTTATTTTCTCTAACAAGTTTAGATGAAATAATGCCGGTTGAAGCACCTTTGAGCTCGATGTTTGCAAGTTCAACATTCTTTCTATCTGTTGTATCAACAATTCTAGTGTAAGACCTTTTAACTTCAGAGAAAGGCTGTCCTGAATATGATGTTACAGAGAATACAATAGATTGAATATTAGCCGGAACTTTTTCTAAATCAACAACAATCTGCTCGTCATCACCGTCAACACTGTTTTGTCCGGTTAAATCATCACCCGTTGAATAAATTGAACCACACTCAGATTTTTGATGGTTAAAAAATACCATATCGGCTACAGAGCCATCCGCTCTCAACAATGTCGCATTTGCATCTAAATCAATTTCTTTCCCTTCAATTGCAGGATCCCAGCCTAAACCAAGAGTAACTTGTTTAATTTGTTGCTGTGGTACTTCTTTTTCAAAAGAAAATTCTTGTCCTGCTGTTAATTCTTTTTTCTCAAATGAATAATTTCCCATTTTTTTCTCCTTACATTTTTTCTACAATACTTTTGATTTTGTTTATAATACGGTTGTAATCAAATTGAATATTGACTATTCGATTTTCAACCTTCACGCTTGTATGCAACAAAATCAAAACAATACAAGCTAAAAAAACTAGTTTCATAGTCCTCCTTTCATCAAGTTCTTAAGGCAGTTGTCGAGTGTTCCTCGACAACTGATATTAAAAACTTGTTTAAGTTCTCCTTTTGCAACGCTGCCGTGAAAACGGTTGCAATAACCGCATATTACTGTTGGTTATTGTCTTTCATCTTATAGATGATTTCAGTCCTTTCGGTATTTACCAGTCGCTTTACGCTTTATAATGCCATAAGGCTTTCTTTTTCAAAGTACAGAAATTATAGGCAGTACAAAGAGTACGCCTGTAAGTATAGTTATTTCACAAGTGTTACATTAAGTATAAAACGTAATAAGGTGTAACTAGTTATATATTATATCAAGTGTAACACTTTGTCAATAGTTTCATTTTTATTCACTTTTGATATTTTTTGTGCTACTATATCACTATGGCAGTAAGTGAAACTAATAAACGAATATTAATAACGCTACCGCGTGAATATGCAGAGTATTTAGAGGAGTGTGCTGTAAAAGAACATCGCTCTATAAGTAATAAGGCTGCTGCTTTACTCATTGATAAAATCAACGAAGAAAAGCGGAGCAAATAGTTTACCCTTATTACAAAAGCTCCGCAAAGAAACTTTTAACTATTTTCAGTTTTAAATGTGCAATATTAAGCATTGTTAACTAAGCCTATGTATTAATTTACATTTAGGCTTTGTTTTGTTATAATATTTAAGTCGATTTAAATGAGGGGGATTGAAACTAGTTAAGCAATCTCCCTGTTTTTATCTTCAAGAGAAAGGTAATTATCAATAAATTCATTCAAGACTTCTGACATTGTGCGATCATTGTCAATAACGCGCTTGTAGAATTTACGATATTTTTCTTTCTTACAATTGAATGTAATACGGTGTATATTCATTGTGGCTCCTACACTTTGATTCACTACATATGTAATTATACACAAACTGGGTAAATATGTCAACCCCATTTTGGGTAAATTAGTTAGAGAATTTTTATGATTGCTCAAAACCTTGCTATTGTAAGAAAAAATATAAATTCTAATGCCGCCTCTTTTGCAAAAGAGGTAGGTATCCCATATACAACATTTATTAAATATGAAAGAGGAGAAAGAAAGCCTTCTTTTGAATTACTTGAATATTTAGTAGATGTTTATAATGTTAATTTAAATTATATTTTTTCAGGTCAAGGTCAGATGTTTATCAAGCCTGATGACAATACCCTCGAGCGACAGAACGATACTACTGTCAAAGAAAGAGTTAGTCATTTTGGCGAAAGGCTCGGCGAGTTACAAGACAAACACGAGTACTTAGATAAAGATATGGCAAAACTTTTATCGATTTCAGAAGAAGAGTATATTGACTTAAAACTTGACGACAAAGAGCCGGACTTTAAGATATTAGTCCGACTCAAACAATGCTTTAAGGTATCCATTGATTGGTTATTGTTTGGTGATTAGTCTTACCACCCTGCCTTGTTTTGTTTCAATTTCAACATTATGTATATCTTCAAGTGTCCTTGTGGTATTAAAATATCTAAAATCCACTTTCTTCTCAGTTTTCTTTATTTGATTTAAAATCAAATTGTTTGTGTTTATCTGATAAAACACAAAGCCAATGAATAAACTTAACATCAATGCTTGGAGTAAATAACTTCTTTGCTGAATATACTTGACAAATTTCTTTACATCACTAAATAACCTGCTGCTCATATAATCTCCTTTTCTTACTTCCAATGTTATATTAAAGGATTATGGAAAATTTAAAAACCTTTATTCAAGCGTTTTTTTAATATTTAAAATAGTATACACTTATCTAAAAAACGAAAAATCTTTATTCAATTAGTAGTCCTGCTAAATGATGCAATTTTGGAAAAAGATTATTTAATATAAAATTAGTGTATTTGCGTTGATTAGGGTTTATGTTGCAGCAGATTTCTCTAGTAGATATTAACCAATTCTATACAAAACCTGTAAAAAAACGGGGCAGCTATAAGAAACATCCGAAAACGGAAGAAGAAATAAGCCCGTGGACTTTAATAAAAGACTTGTATGTAAAGCTTGCCGGCTATTTTTCACTACCAGTTTTTTGTCAGGAGGATATTGTATTCACACAAGGTATTTTTCGCATCAGCTGCTATGCTTATACCGATGAAGCTTACGAATATCAGGGTGAAACCTACAAAGGTGAAAATTTTAAGGTATTTGAAGCTGAAATTATCGGCACTGAGAATATGTATTTAGAAGACCGTCTGAAAATCCATCAGGCGGTTTTAAGCTATTTGGACGCAGGCGCTACAATAGAAGAGGCAGAAATATACGTAAAAACTAAGTTTAAGCATATTTTTGGGTAAGTTATGAGTTTAAATGAAAAACAGAAACAATTTTGCGAAGAATTTATTATTGATTTTAACGCTACGCAAGCCGCTATTAGGGCAGGCTATAGCAAAAATACGGCGCGCAATATTGCATGTGAAAACTTAGCAAAACTTAACATTCAGGAATACATTAAGCAGCTCATTGAAAAACGTAATGAGCGAACTAAAATCACGCAGGATGAAGTTGTTGCCAATATTGTTGAAGTTATGCAAAGGTGCATGCAGGCTAAGCCTGTAACATTTATGGGACGACAGGTTAAGGATGAAGAGGGGAATAACCTCTGGAAATTTGACTCACAGGGTGCAAACAAAGCCCTTGATATGCTTATGAAGCATACCGGCGGGTACAACGCAGATAACCAACAGAAACAAGCACTAATGACCTCAGTACAAAAGATTTTTGTTACCCCCGATGAAGTTGAAGAAGTAGATAAACATATAAAAGAAACTATAAACAATGATAAACAGTGAGTTTCTGGGGCAAAGATTACTAAAGCAGGGCTTTGAAACCTGGATGCGCTATATGTTCCGGGTTATTGAAGGACGCCCGTTTGTTGTTGAGCCTATACACGCAGACCTATTCCAGACAATGGAAAAACTGTATGCAGGTAAAGAGTTGCGCCAAAATATCAATGTCCCGCCCAGAAGTGCTAAAACTACGCTTGCAAAATACTTTATAGCCTATTGCTGGACAATCAGTCCTAAGATGAATTTTATCTATACATCTTATTCGGAAAGCCTTCTGGCGAATATCTCCAAAGAATTGATGACAATTCTTGAACATCCGGCATACAAAGCTATGTATCCGCAGTCGAGAGCTATTGAAGGGGAAGAGGATATAACCCCCAAAGATGACTTTTGGTATGAGTATCTTAAACAGTTTTACACAGGTAAAAACGTATATTCAGCTAAAAAAATCACAACCTATCAAGGCGGAATATGCTTGTTTAGTCCTATCGGAGGTCAGATAACCGGGTACGGCTGCGGCGTGCGTTCGGCTAAAAAGTTCTCTGGTGTGCTTATTATCGATGACGGCAATAAACCTGCTGATGTGCGCTCACAAACTATGCGCGACAGGGTGTTACGATACTACGAAGAAACCCTGTTGTCACGTCTGAATAACCCTTATGTCCCGATTATCAATATTCAGCAAAGACTGCATGTTGAAGACCTTTCCGGAACTTTAGAGAAAAAATACAGGTTTAACACCCTTAAGAAACCTCTGCTTGATGAAAACGGAGTATGTCAAATCCCCTCACAGTACACCCCTGAACGTATTGAAGAACTTAAAAAGAATAATTACATGTTTTTATCCCAATACCAGCAAGAGCCAATTATATTAGGCGGTCAGGTAATTAAGCGTGCATATTTTAGATATTACCCCGTCGCAAAAGAATACCAGTATAAACGTATACTTATTGCAGCTGATACAGCAATGAAAACGAAAGAATATAACGACTACAGCGTATTTATGGCCGGCGGTGTAACAACAGATAACAAGTTACATGTTCTGGATATGCTGCGCGGAAAATGGGAGGCGCCGGAGCTTGAGAAAATGGCAGTTGCTATATGGAATCAGTTTAAGCTATATCCTGTTACGGGTTTGACTTGCAACGGCTTCTATATCGAAGATAAAGCGAGCGGCATCGGATTGGTTCAGGGCTTAACCGCAAAATACGGGATACCGGTTATTGGTGTTCCAGCTTCAACCGACAAGTTAACTCGCGCAGAGAACGTGCTGCCATATATTGAAAGCGGTCAGGTGCATTTACCAGAAAATGAAAACTACAATTTTAACGTTGATATACTCTCAGAGTGTGAAGCTTTCAGCCGTGATATGTCGCATAAGCACGATGATATTGTTGATACATTAGGTATTTTGATTCAGGAAGCTTTAGGAAAGACAAAGATTAGTATTTTAGATTATTTTATGTAAATTAATTTTCAAGCCGTTTGCTACGATTGAATTATGGCTAAAAATAAGAACAAAAAACCGCTGAAAGCAACCAACACAGCGGATGATAACATTATGCAGGTAATCGAGCAGGAGTCAAGAAAGCTTACTGCTCAGAACTCTTTGGAAACTGCTTTAAGATGCGGAAACGGGCTTGATAACTGGTCGCAGACTTTGAGTCCGCGCAATGCTTATAATAATCTCTCGCTGGTTATGATTAGCCAGTGGCAAATATTGTTAAGCTATCTATACAAGACCTACGGCGTACTTGCCAAAATGGTTGATATACCAGTAGATGACGCGTACAAAGGAGGCGGGTTTACCCTTGAAACTGATAGTATTGAAGAAGAAGAGCTCAAAGAGCTGGAAAAGACTATTAATAAAAATCAAGATATAAAACAGATAAAAAATGCACGCAAGTGGGCTCGGCTGTACGGCGGTGCGGCACTTATAGCACTAAGCGGGGATGATTTATCAAAGCCTCTGAACTATGAATCGCTTTATAAAAAACCTTTAGAGTTTATGGCTGTGGATAGATGGCAATTATCATATTCAGAGCCTAATATTAATATCCCGGGTGGTCAGTGGGAATATATTAATCAATACGGGCGGACAAAAGCTAAAAAAGGTGTTATCGGTTCTAATACGCTGACACGTATCCACTCAAGCCGTATTTTCCCTATAACAGGCAAAGAAGCTCCGTTTATAATTAAGCAGCGTGTTAACGGCTGGGGAATATCTGTTTTAGAACAGGTGTTTTCTGATATGTCGCAGTATTTTAAGGCGGGGAATGTCTTATTTGAGCTTCTTGATGAAGCAAAAGTTGATATTATCAAGCTTGAAACACTCCAGACTGCATTATCAGCAGGTAACACAAACCAGATTTTACAGCGTATGCTCGACTTGATTGCAAATAATTTGAATTATAAATCAAAACTGCTGATGTCCACCAATGATGACTATGTCCAAAAGCAGATAAGTTTCAGCGGGCTGGCAGAAATGAATAAAGAAATCCGTATTATGATGGCGGGTGCAGCCAATATGCCTGTTAATAAACTCTGGGGCGAAGGTGTCACAGGTTTTGGAAGCGGAGAAGACAGTTTAGAGAACTATAATTCCCAGATAGAGAATGAAGTCAGAAGCGCAGATGATGCAGTTATTGACTGGGTGCTTATGCTCAGGTGCTATCAGCAGTTTGGCTTTGAACTTCCTGACTTAACCAAAAACTGGAAAAATTTAAGAGTTCTTTCTGCAATTGATGAACAGAATATAGCTGACCATAAATTCGCAAATGCCTTACAGCTTTATGACAGACAGTTCTTAAGCCCTAAAGAGCTTGCGTTATACCTTAAAAAAGAACAGTTATTTGTCGCGGATACAAGGGCATTACGGGGTGAGCTTGAAGATATGCCATTATTGAGCCAGCAGCAGGGATTTACTGAAACGAAGGATATTGTTAAGGAATGAGCCCTACAGCCATTAAAGATTTCAAGATAAAACAGTCTTATACAAGGCTTGTACAAAAAGCCTTGTTCTCATATCTTTGGGAAGGGATTTACAAGCCCATGTTTGATATGCTTGAAATCAAACCCGATAAGGCGAGAAATAGCCTTGATGCCGTGACACAGGGGCTTAAAGAAGGGCAGATATACTATGTTGAAGGAGGCTTTAAGGCTAAAACTAAATTTTCAGCAGCCCAGTCAAGACTGTTAGTAACGTGGGGTGCGAAGTATGACAGTTACAAAAAAATGTACCGCATTGATTATAACCAAATCCCGATGACTGTTCGTGTTGCGCTTGCAGAGTCGGAAATAAGCGCGAAGAATACTATTACCCAACTGGAAGTGTTTTTACGGGAGGTCGAAGCCAATATCCCGTATATTGTGGAATCAATGGTATTTAATGAGGAGGTTGTAACCATTCTTGATGATGCGGGGAATGAGGTTAAGAAGAACGTTAAGCACCTTAATATTATTGAGCCGGAGTTGTCAGAAGCCCAGAAGCAGGAAATAGCGCAGAGCTATACAAACAATATGCGCTATTATATCAAGAATTTTGCAGAGAAGCGTATCCCTGAAATGCGTCAAAGGGTGCAGGAACTTGTACTCAAAGGCTACAGGACGGATACTATAGAAAAGATGCTGCAGCGTGAATTCAATATAATGAGTGATAAAGTTAAGTTTCTTGCACAGCAGGAAACATCTATTATGCTTGCTGAATACAAGCGCGTAACCTATCAGGAGATGGGTTTTGATAAATTTATCTGGCGGACAATTATAGACGGCAGAGAACGACCGCGCCATCACGAACTTAATGGGCAAATTTTTAGATATGATAACCCGCCATATGTAGATGCAGGGAAAACCCGTACAGGCTTGCCAGGACAAGATTTCGGCTGCCGTTGTGAAGCCGTACCATACCGCGATGACAACCCGCTTATAAAGACAGAAATAAAAAACGGACAGTTACAGCTTACTAAATCCTAAAAACCGAGTTTTTAGGATTTTTGTTTTTCCCCTCAAATTTAAATTTCGCGCGGGTTGGTACAATCAATACAGGAGTATCAACCAATGGACAGAGGCAAAATAGACAATTTAATATGCTATCTTTTAGCAATAGCCAACTATGCGAAGGATATACACTATAACTGCGGAGGGGAAAGTTTCTATGGTCAGCACTTATTTGCTGACAGGTTTACAGATAACCTGCAGGACTACATAGACCAGCTTAAAGAAATATGTCTATTAGGGCACGGATTTAAACCGCTGCACTCAAACGAATATTTGAGAAGGGGAGCCGATTTAATCCCCGAAGCGGTTGATTTCCGCCTTATGCACGATTTAATGCTCAATTGTCTACAAGAGATTGAGGGTGTTGAAGATATCTCAAAAGGTGATGAAAACCTTATTGGTGCTATTGCTCAGGATGTCCAGAACAATGTCGGACTTCTAAATATTATGTTTGGAGGTGTACAAAGTGTATAACTGGACGGGTAAATATAAGGCTACAAACGCAATATATCTTGAGGACTCAAACGGACAGGAAGGCAGACCGTTTAAGGCACGTTTCATACAGGCGGGTCTTGTAAAATATGATTTCGGGGTCTGTCTTTTAAAAAAAGAGACAATTGATAAGTTTTTAAACACTTTTCTGGAGGACCCAGTAATTATTAACCATATTGATGATATTAATAGTGACGATGTTTGCGGCATTATTCAAAAGGTATGGTTCAGCGCGGAGGACGGCTGGTTCTGGTGTTCGGGGGTTATAACCGATGAAAAGGCTATTAAACTTATTGAAGACGGTTACAATGTTTCCTGCCAGTACCGTATAATAGATTATGCCGATAATACAGAAGGCAAGCTGCATAATGCAAACCCGTATGACAAAGAGATTTTAGACGGTGTGTTTGAACACCTTGCAATAGTAGAGAACCCGCGCTATGAGGGGGCGTATATTGCCGTGAATGCGTATGTTGCTCAAAATGCTATATGCAGAAATGAATTTAAAGAAAGTGAGCATCCCCGCGATGATGAAGGGAAGTTTACTGAAAATAACGATAGTACAAGTTATTTTGCAAATTGGGACAATGCTCCGGAGGTAGAGTTAAAAACAAATGAATTAAGCTCTATTACGGATATTAAACTGCTAAGAAAAGCTGCTCAGGATTATTATAAAAACAACTTGCAGGGTCAGACAATTAACAAGGAAGGATTAGGAAGTATCCGTTTTTCCGGCAAAGGCTGGAAGGAATTTGTACATACAAGCGCTGATGGGGATAAGTTAAGAGCTATTCCGCAGCTGCCGGAAATTATTAAAAATGGAAAATTAGGCGATTTTCAGAAAGACAATAAAGGCAGAACTGACAATATAAAAGGGTTCTATCCCATTTATTGCAATCTAAAAACAAGCAGCGGAATAAAAAAAGCAGAAGCTTTAATAGCCCAAGATACAGAAGGCAACCTTTTTTACACGATGTTTTTAGATTATGACCGCCCCATTGCTAAAAATAAAAGGGACATTACCAGTAATCAAGACCGGCTGCCCCTTAACTTTATTATAGCATCTAACTCAACAGATTTCAATACTAGTAAATATCAACCTGTATTCGACTGGATACGCAATTTTAAAGGAGGAATTATGGACAAGGAAACAAAAGGCTTGTTTGAGTCGCTTATTGACGCCCTGAGAGCCCGTAATGAGGCTGAGGATGAAAAGGAAAAAGACGACGAAAAGAAAGCCGAAAACAAAAAGGCTAAAAATGAGGATGTCGACAAGCGCGACATTATTCGTCAGATTATGGCTATTGCAGGCAAATACGAAGATAACGAAGATGTCAGAACTATTGCTAAATTAGCTGGTAAACTGGCTTACGACAAATCGGAAGCCGGTACTGCTGACAACAAAGCCAAAAATGAGGACGATGAGGAAGAAAAGAAAGAAGACGAAGAAGCCAAGAATAAATGTAAAAACAAGGCTAAGAATGAAGACGAAGAGTCCAAAGAGAAGTATGAAGATCTAAAAGAAGAAGTTAAAAAAGAAGCTGAAAACAAGAAGGCTAAAAACTCAATGGATGCTCTCAAGCGCGTTTTCTTTGAAGGCGAAGCACCGAGAGGCAAAATCTATATGTCGCAAAAAGAAGGCATAGAACTCGGCAAAAAGCTTTACTAATCAGTAATCAACCAACATAAGGAGTATAAAAATGACAAATGGTATTTCATTAACAAATAGAAGGATGACCGCGGCAAAAGGCCAGCCGGCATACCTGCCAAACCAGCCGATTATCCATAACTGTATCGTAGACCCGACATTGGCGGCAAACACATATTTGAGCCCTGGTGATGTTGTTGCTCTTCAATCTGCTGCAACTTTAAAAGGTGTAACCGTTGTAAAAAAAGCAGCTGTAACAGATACACCGTGCGGGGTTGTTGTATTTAACTCTATTAAATCCGGTTTTGCGGCAAATGATAAGATTTCTATTTTCCCGGTTAATTCTTTTGTTTACCTGCCTGCAGGTGCAGCTAATATTAAACTTGGCGATAATTTACAGTTTAATGCTTCAGGTCAGGTTGTGACAACAGCAACTGCATCTAATGGCTATATCGGTATTGCATGGACAGCACCATCAGCGGTGAATGACTTAGTTGTAGTTCAGATTGTGCCGGGTATGGAAGCAGCAGCTTCATCTTAGTAAAAGTAAATATCAACCAACAAAGGAGTATAAAAATGGCAAATAGCATTTTTGATGCGGATAAATACGCAGAACAGACATTTAAAGCGGTTAACGCTTTATTTGACTATCCTACCGCCGGGGTTGTCCAGACGGTAGACACAATAACTGAAATTGTAGATGGTATAGTGGAAGCTAAATACTACACAGTAGACGGCACACTCTCAGACTACATAAATATAGACGCTTCCGGCAGAGGTGCTTATGCCGGTGAAATCTTCCAGTTTACCGGTGCTTATGTAGGCTCGCCGTTTAAACAGTGCATTATTAATCCTGCTTCAACAGGTATACATAACGACGCGACAGCAGATATCGCAGTAGACGGTATCAGAACGCCTAATAACTTCTACAGACAGAAATATTCTATTTCTCAGGAAGGTCTTAAGATGGCAGCGGTTAACCGTGTAACATTTGACCTTGTGGAAGAAAAAGAAAAATCCCGTAAAAAATGCTGGGATTTGGGCTTGCAAGACACATTGTTTGAAGGTCTTGGCGATGGAAAGACATTTGGCTTGCTCAACCAGCCTGGGGTAACTGTCAACACTTCGCTTATCCCTGTTGCAATTCAGAACATGACAACAGCACAGCTTAAGACTTTTGCAGGTTCAGCACTAACAACAGCGTTTGCAAACTCTAATTATACAATCAAACCTAACCGCTGGTTAATGCCTACAGATACATTTATGGCTCTGGGTGTACCATACGGCGATACATTCGGAATGCCTACAGTTATTCAGATATTAGAGAATGCATTCAAACAAGCCGGCGCACCTTCTGACTTTAGAATTGTACACTCTATCTACGGCGATGCTGCAGGTACAGGCGGAAAAGGCAGACACGTATTCTACAATACAGAAGCAGATAACCTGCTTATGCTTACTCCGAAACCATATACACCACATCCATTGTATGCAGTAGGTGCATTAGATATGATTTCCGATGCAGAAGCACAATTCACAGGTGTATGGCTGAAACGTCCTACATCAATGCTTTACGCTGATGAAGCAGCATAGTAATTAGGAGGAAAGTAAAATATGAAATTACATAACAGATGCGGTAATAACCTATCACACGTAATTGTCGAAAAAGGCAAGAACATAACTTATTTCATAGCTAACGGTGACTTTGGAGAAGTGCCGAAAAAAGTAGCTGAAATATGGCTTAAAATACCCGGGGTAACTGAATATGTCGAGCCTGAGGACTTAGAGAAAGCAAAAATCGAAGCTAAAGCGAAACAGGAGGCTCTGGAAAAGGAAAATGCCGAGCTTAAGAAAAAGCTTGAGGCATTAGAGAAAGCAAAAACCGAAGATAAAAAGTAAATTTCTTCAACACACATAACCTGATAACTATGAAAGGAAAATCACAACATGTCAGACAATATTTTGGAAAATGTAACAGTAGAACAATTTAAGGAATATTTTATGCGTGATTTTCCTTTCCTTCCTTTATATCAGGAGGGCAAAACGTATTTTATTGATGATATAGTTTATGTTGAGCCTAATTTTTATAAATCACTCATTAATAACAATACACAGCCGGTAACTGATACAGAAGCCTGGGACGTTACAAAAGGTGATATTTATAACTATGTGACAGACGCAGATATACAAAAGGCAATGTCACAGGCCATAATTAATGCCAACGAGCGTTACGGCAGTGACGACACCGAATGTGTTAACATCTATTTACACCTGGTCGCTTTTTATCTGGTAATGGATTTAAGAAACGCCTCTAGCGGTGTTAACGGTACTTTTAGCGGTTATGTCGCGTCAAAAAGTGTAGGTGATGTATCTGAGAGTTACTCATTTCCTACCTGGCTTATGAATAACCCGTTATATGGTATTTATTCACAGAATGGCTATGGTATGAAGTATTTATCTCTCATACTACCTTACCTTTCTGTTACGATTCTGTTCTCACCCAGGAGGTCTACTTATGGCTAATGTTAAGGCGGATTTATCGGGGCTTGAGGGGTTACTCAGGGGCTTAAAAGATGAATACAGTGTCAAAATAGGTATCATCGGGAGTGACGCAAAGCAGCAGCACGACAGCGAAAGCGGTCTTACCAATGCTGATATTGGTACGTTTCACGAATTTGGTACAAAGAGAATGCCCCGCCGTTCTTTCTTAGAAGATGCAATTATCCGTAAGGTGTTTAGTCCGGACCAGATGAAGGACATGAAAAAAATCTTATGGAAACAGTTCTTTGTTAAAAATGCGGCTAAAAAATTCATGCAGGATATCGGAGCAAAGGCACTGGACGCAGTCTGGATGGCATTTGATACAAACGGATTCGGGGAATGGAAGCCGCTAACTATAAGCACGGAGCAGAATTTCAGAAAAGCCAGAAAAAGAAACGTCAAAAAACATGGCTATCAGATACTTACAGATACCGGCAGGTTAAGACATTCAATCAGTTTTAAGGTAATTAAAAAATGAACCTAATCCAGCATAATACAATACTATCTAATACTACGGGGCTTCCTAACATGGCTCAAACCATTCAAGGCTGGTTTCAGCCTGTTGAGTTTGAGGTAATAACCCGCAGTTTAGCTGATGACGGTGACGGTGTGGACTGGGTGTCTGAAACCGTTACATTAATAAAAACACAAGGTGTAGTAAGACCTCCGAGCGATAAGGACTTAAAAATATTACCCGAGGGTACATGGGCTTGGGAATGGCTTCAAATTCACTGCTTACCGAATGTGGAATTAAACACTAATCAGTTTGTAATCTATAAAGAAAAGCGCTATAAGGTTATGGCTAAAAAGGATTGGACAGAATACGGGTATATCAGATACACATTACTAGAGGCTTTTCAGGCAGAGCAGCTGGAGGGAGGCGTTAGTGGCTAATTCACTAGAGATAATTAAAAACATACTTGTTAATGAAATGGAGCTTCCAAAGACCCGTGTTTGGGCGTATAACGCTGATATGGATTTGCCAAAGGATAACAAGCTCTTTGTAGTCCTGCATTATGGCGAAAGACGGCCAATAAGCAACAATGTTAAATATGTTTCTACTGATGAGGAATTGGAAGAACATCTGAGTATGAACGTAGCTGAGGATGTTATAATCTCGCTTTTATCTCGCGGGGTTGAGGCCAGAGAGCGGGCACACGAGGTGCATATGGCATTCAGAAGTACATATGCACAGCAGGTACAGGCAAAAGAGCACGTGCATATTTCATTACTGGGGGATGTTTACGACGCTTCTTTTTTAGAAGCAGCTTCAAGAATTAACAGATTTGATTGCCGCGTAAGAGTTTTCAACTCATTTGCTAAGATAAAAACAGTAGATTATTTCGATAAGTTCCCTAATACAAGTCAAGTAGAAGTTATAACAAAAATAGAACCGTAAAATATCAACCAACAAAGGAGTATCAACTAATGACAGCAGGATATCAGATACCAATTACTTATGTAGTTAACGCTACTGCGGTAACACCTTCGCAGGGTTTAGAGCCGCTTAAGCTAAGCACTATTCTGATAATGACAGATGAAGAGCCGGCAGTACCTTATCAGGGCTCTTATGTTATCTCAAGAACGTCAACTGGAATAGCTGACCAATGGGGGACAAATACTGAGATGGCACAGCAGGCCAATATGATTTATTCCCAAACGCCGAATATTTTAGCTAATAACGGATATGTTATCGGCGCTAACTACCAGACAGTGGATTATAACAACCCGGCAACAGCGGGCACGCTGACAACAGAAAACCTGAGTGCAAATATAAAAAATTTTATTTCTGTAACTAACGGGGTGATTAATCTTACTGTTGACGGTTCGGCAAAACAAGTCACAGGACTTGACTTTTCGGAAGCAGCAACACTGGAAGAAATAGCAGAAGTTATACAAGCTAAGTACACTGATATTACAATCACAGCTACTGCTGATAATACATTACTTTTTGTTTCTAAAACAACCGGAGCCGCAAGCAACGTGACTATAGCAGCTATGACCGGTTCAAGCGGTACAGACTTGTACGGAGCGTCATACCTTAACGGTGCGGCAGCGACTGCTGTATCGGGTGAAGCTGCAGAGAGCGGTACAAGACCTGAAACACTTTCAGAAGCAGTAACAAGATTAGCCGGCCAGATATATTTTGAAGGCATATTGACTACAAGGACATTGAGTGACGAAGAAGCAATTACAGCCTGCTCAACAATTCAAGGAATGCAAAACAGAATATTCCCTGTTCCAGCTTCAAACGCCTCGGCACTGGCAGCTTCCACCGGCTTGTTCTCTAAAATAATGTCTTATACTAATTGCAAACCTCTGCTTTACACTCTTGGTGATGATGACGAAGCTGCCGCTCTTAATTCCAGGTTATTCGCTGCTGCATATCTTTCAAGAGGTTTATCGGTTAATTACAGCGGAAGCAACACTACAATAACTATGAACTTGAAAGACCTAACAGGTTTACAAGCGGATACAAATATTAATGAAACTATTCTGGCTCAGGCTGCGGCTGTGGGCGCTGATTGTTTTGTATCTCTGGAGGGTTTAGCTAAAGTTATATCTAATAAACAGAACGGTATGTATTTTGACCAGGTGGCTAATAGAATTTGGCTGGTCAATACTATACAACGTGAAGTGTTTAATGTTCTGGCTACCACGCGGACAAAAGTACCGCAGACAGATGCAGGGCTCGAAAGTATAGTAAAAGCTATTAGAAACGTCTTCAATCAAGCCGTAGTAAATGGCATGATTGCTCCGGGCGAATGGAATAGCTCAGACTTTTTCGGTAATCAGGAAGACTTTTTGAGAAATATCCGCGAATTTGGGTTTTTCATCTATCACCAACCTGTAGCAGAACAGGCACAGAGCGAACGTGAAGAAAGACACGCACCGCAGTTTCAGGCTGCAGGCAAAGAAGCGGGAGCCGTGCACGATAGCAACATAGTTATTTATATTGAAGCATAGGAGATTTTAATATGGTAGACAGCTATACAGCGCAAGATATTATTATCGCGGAAGATTACAACGGGGAGTGGGTGCTCACGGATTTTGCAGACAACACTGTCGCAGAACTTACAGCACCTAACAACCTGAGCACTACGTCAACCGGTTATAACGGTAATTCTCTTGGAGCACATAATGAGCCGGGAAGGCAAAGAGAATTAACATTAAGACTTGTCAAAGCTTCCGGCGATGATAAAAGGTTTAATGAGAATTACAACTTATGGAAAAATAGAGACTTCAGATTTAAGCCGCTAACAATGCGTTTTACAAAGAATGTTGCTCATTCAGACGGTTCTGTAACACGCGACACGGTAGAGTGTTATTTCGGGTTACCGGGAGACCAGCCGGTACAAACAACGGATGTTGCAGGTTCTACCGACCAGGTAGTAAGTGTATACATGTTGCGGTTTGGTAACTCTGAAAGGAGCTTAAGCTAATGTTAAAATTCCAGTTAAAGAGCGGGAAAATGGTAGAACTGAACCTCGCGCCAATGGATAATGCTTTGTATTTGTACAGAACAATTATCCACGAATGCAAAGGTGCGGGGTTAGATATAACGGCCGTAGACGGTGAAAGCATTGCAGCAGTACTCACAAAAAACATTGATGCACTATTAAGTGTTATCGGCTCTGAATATGTGCTTGAAGCGATAAAGGGCTGCGCCGATAAGGTTATATACGATAAACAGCGGTTCAATATGGAGATTTTTGACAGGGATGAAAAAGCACGGGGGGATTTTTTCCCGCTTATGACACTTATTGCGGTTGAGAATATCCGCCCTTTTTTTCCAAGTCTCAATTCCGTTTCAAGTGCGATAGAATCCCTATTGTTGAGGAGCTAGAATTACCGAGAGTTGAGTATAATATCGACACCTTTAAGGTCTGGGCGATGAAGCTCTCAAGGGCGGGTTATGGAGATATCAATACAATAAAGAATCTGAATGCGCAGGAGTTTATGGACTTAGTCCATTATGAAAACTACCTTGCAAAATATGCGGAACTGGTGAGAGTGCTGAATACTAAAAAGGGAAAATAAAATGAGAATAAGTTAGGATGAAGGGCTGTTAATTACTATTGCGACAAGAGAAAAATGACATAATACAGCTTTTTTAGAAGAATATTTATATAGAGATAAAAATAGGTGATGAAAGTACACTTTCATTTTATGGCTAACAGCAAGAAGTGTTTATATTAAAAGCAATAGACCATCTGGTCTAAACAATATTTTAATCATTAGGTTTATGAATTTATATTTCTTAATTGCTATAATTACTAATAATGGAATATTTTATGTAGAAATAAAAAAATTATTAATTATAATTATGTATGGAGGTCATTATGTCACAGGATATACTTGCAAATATTTTAAAAGATTTTAAAGACGCCAATATTTATATTCCTGAAATGACAAACAATCAGTCAAAAGAAGTGAAGTACTTTATTTATAATGATAATCAAACTAGTGGAGATGTAATTGCAAAATTATGCCAGATTTAACTCAAATATTAAATGAAATCAAGCATTTCGAGGATGAAGGATCATCTATTGATAAAGTTCGCAGAAAATATATAAAGAATTTTTCTGAATTACGCGGGAGAAATACAATTGTTTATTATTCTGGTTGGTTACAAAACCCTAATTTACCAGAAAGTTCTATATCAGATATGGATATAGATGGTTTTATGACTAATTTACATCAAATGGACAAAAACAAAGGGTTGGATTTAATTTTACACACTCCCGGCGGTGATATTGCAGCTACAGAAAATATTGTTAATTATTTAAGAGAATATTTTAGTTGTGATATTGAAGCTTTTGTTCCTCAAATTGCAATGTCTGCTGGTACAATGCTAGCTTGTTCTTGTAGAAAAATACATATGGGAAAACAATCTAGCCTGGGACCAATAGATCCACAATTCTATGTGCCTAATATAGGTCATGTTCCTGCGTTAGGAATTATTGAAGAAAGAGATAGAGGCATCCAAGAAATTGCCCAAAATCCTGCAAGTCAATTTTTCTGGGCTCATATATTTCAGAAATATACTCCTACTCTTTTAGAAAAATGTGAAAAAGCTATTGCGTGGTCAGAAGAAATAACTACAAATTGGTTACAGGATTGTATGTTTAAAGATTTACCGGAAGATCAGGCTAGAGAACGGGCAAAAGGTGTGGTTGATAAAATCGCTAGTCATAAAGAAACAAAGTCACATTCAAGGCATTTGTCAGCTCAAAAATGTAAGGAAATTGGCTTAATCATTGAGAATTTAGAAGATAATCAAGAGGTTCAAGATGCTGTGCTTAGTGTGCATCATGCTTGTATGGCCACATTACAAAATCCTTCTGTGATTAAAATAATAGAGAATCAAAGCGAAAAAATTTTTATAACAAGAGTGGCTACTGCTGATTAATTAAAGCCGTGTATTTGTCATAAGAGAGGGACATAATTTTAAATTTCTTTGGTTCGATTACAAACATGAAGTTTATCCCGGATGTTACTAAATCCCCGTCAAGTTCTGGAGCTGGTATTGGGTGTATTCAATGTCCTGTGCATTGATTCTTGCAATTTCCGTTGCGATTTCCTGCGCATTGTCACCGGTAATATTATTCTGATTTGTAATTGTAATATTTTGTGAGAGATTATTCATCCCCGGCGGTGTAGTTGCTTCAGGTGTGTTCATAAAATCCGGAACTGGCGCAGCCCCGCCGGTCGGTGCACCGTCTTTATATTGTCCGAAGTCTGTTAATTGTTTCCAGAGAGGTATTTCTCCCTGGTTAGATTTACCGGATTTATGCGCGTTTTCGATTGCGTATTTACCGACTCCGGCCACACCTCCCACTACAGCACCTGTTGCAGTACCGACAACCGGCACGACAGATCCTACGGCTGCGCCTGCTGCTGCTCCTCCGATTACACTTGTTGTTTTTTTGATATTCTCTTTATTTTTATCAAAGTTAAGCACAAAACTCTTGAGTGTGTTAACCGTCTCTGTTAGTGCGGGAGCAAAGTCAGCTACCAGCAGGCTTTTAAGCTGGTCGAAAGCAAGAGTTAATTCCGCCAGAGATTCAGTGGCCTTTGTGTTTTTTTCAATCACATCATCCGGAAGCGAAAAAGCGTCAGAAAGGTTAAAATCTCCACGGTCAAAAAGATACCCCCATTCGGAGGACATACCGAGATTGCTGAATGCAAGGTTGCGCCCCTGTTTTGTTAACCCGTTTGTACGATCTCTTATGTCATTTAGTAATTTTACCGTGCTCTCATAATCTCCGAGATAATCTTCAGGAGATAGTCCGAGGTTGGCAAATTCCCGGACAACTCCTTCAGGTAAACCGCCCTGCCCTGTTTGTAACTTAGTAAATATATCGTTAAATCTTTCAACATCACCTAAAATACCTTCACTGACATTTTTTGATTTTACATAGGTTGTGAGCTTCTGATATTCTCTGTTAGTTGCTCCGAGAGCATTTGCCATTTTGCCGATACCTACTGCGGTGTTACCGGCTTCTTTAAAAGGTTTTGTTAAAGTATCGGCGAATTGTGTTGCAGCATTTTTACCTATTAAAAAACTGGCAGATACCGAGTTCAGATTTTTCAAGAGTGACGGCAGCCCTTTTGTTGAGAACTCGACAAAGAGTTCACCGAGTTTGTTTTGCGCTCTGCCCTGCTGGTTGTTTTCTGCCATAATGCCTCCTGTGTTTATTGTAACAAAGGCGGTAAATATTCTTGCAATACTAAGCCCTCCTCATTTAATCCTATCATCCGGCTTGAAACTCTGCGCAATTTATGATACATTACACAAAAAGGTTGTGTGAATGAGTAGAAAAAGTAGTGATGCGGGTGTTGCTCTTATCGGTTATGCTATCGGTTTAGTTGTAATGCTTGTTGCCGGTGTATTTATGTTTCTGGGTAATGTAGCAAAATATAACTTATGGGAAAAATTCTGGATAACCTCAATTCCTTTAGGTATAGTGAGCATTACAGGTTATTATTTTTATTCAGCTTATCCGGATGTTATGTTGTTTGTACTTCTCACAGCTTGGCTTGTGTACATAGTTTATTGGGCTTGTGTAATAGGAGATAAGAATCTGACAGAGAGAAAAGAAATCACGAGCCAGACGGGAGTTACTACCCCGAATTGTCCATATTGCGGCTATGCACTGGCAAAATTCCCGCAGAGGAAAACAAAATGTAAATATTGCGGAAATTATATTTATGTGCGTACACGTCCTTCTGATAAACAAAAGGTTCTTGTAAAAGAAGAAAATATTGAGGTTATTGAAGAACAAATCGGCAGAAAAAAAAGTAAAGAAAAAGTTCCGGTTATAGACGCCTCAAAAGAAATGCTGGAAATTATTAATTATTTTACCTCTAATTACAAAGAACTATGCACCTATGAAGCGATTCTAAATGTTGAAGAAAATGACCGGTTAGAGATAATGCGCTATATGTGGGAAAATTGGAATTACCGGATTAAAAATAAGGTATTAAAAGAACGCTTTCCGAAGTATGACATAGATGTTTTAAGCGCCATTCAAAGCATGGAAACCGGACGTATTTGTACCTATTACCACCGGAATGAAATAATCAACAGAACAGCAGAAGATAATCCTAAACCCCTTATAAAAATTAGCGGAATAAATGAGCCTATAGGAGAAAAACTCTGTACTATAGAGGACATAATAAATGTTTATAACTGGAGCATAAAAAATGATGAGTTGATGGTTAACTTTATAGAAAAGCGCTGGTTTAGCGATTTCCCCGATTGCAGAGTTTATTTATTTCAGGAGAATGATTTTAGGGAATTTACACCGCATGAATTGAAAAAGTTTTGCAAAGATAAAAGATTAAAATATCCTTATTAACAGAAAGGAGCCGGATAAATGATAAATACTTCTTTTTCAAACAATATGAAATACTTAATAATTTTAGCAATAATCGTTATCGGGCTTATATGTTATTCAATCGATTCTAAACCAGAACCGATTAAAATATCGCATGCTCAAGCGCAACAGCAAGCTAAACCGGAAAACAAACCGCAAAAACTCACACAGACAGAATGTGAAAAGCTCTATGATACAACTTTACAAGATTATTCGATAAATAAACAAGCAGGTAAGGAAACCGAAATAAATGACTATTACACAAAGTGCGGCGCCTTCTCCCCAAGAGAAAAACAATCTTTTTTATCTTATTACTACTGGGGCCTAGCAGAAAAAGAGAAGAACCAATATAATTATGAAAAGGCTATTACTTATTATCACAAAGCACTTGAAGCCAACCAAAAAAGTACTAATATAAATGATAAAAAAGGTACTATGTGGCTTTATCATTATTTATCAGAATGTTATTTTAACACCTGGCAGATGGAAGAAGCTAAAAAATATGCTCTGCTAACTGTACAGGAAAAACAAAGACTTGGCAAGTCTCGTGTGGGTTTAGTAGATTATGAACGTTTAGGAGATATTTGTTATAACCTCAAACAGTATGATGAAGCAGAAAATTATTATATAAAAGCATTACAGGAAATAGAGTACTTGAGAAACTTGCCGCTAGATGTCCGTAACAGAATGGATTTATCAGATTTAGATGCAAAAGAAGAAAAATTTATCTCTATTCTTAACGGCACATTCTCCCAATAGATTTTGCCCACTTTGCTACAATGTAGTTAATGACTACTTTAAATGCTTTTTTAACATCTTTTAACGCTAAATATGGTATTGGGGATAAACTCTCGATGGCGCGCAGCCTGCTGCAGGATAACGTCAATATAGGTGAGGCGGTTGTGAATGTCTTATCCTCAACAGGAATAGCCGGGTTTAAGTTCCATCTCCCGGAGTCCGAGCAGGTTAATATGGAGAGCGATATTACAGACCATTACACTGATTCCAACTCTGTTATACAGGATCATGTCGCAAAGCGCCCCGTAGTTTTAACACTTAGCGGATATCAGGGCGAATATTTTTACAGCGTTAACGAGATTGAAGATGCCCTAGCGAATGTTACGCCCGTATTGTCTCTGGTTAAACAATTCGTACCCAAACTAAGCGCAGCTACAATACAGGCTAAACAAGGCTGGTTGAATTATCAAAATACAATCAATACGGGCGAGGGAATAGGTGAAAATCAAAACGTAGATCCTTCAAAGACCTTGACGGAAAATACGACGCTTGCAAGTAAAGCCGGCCTTTTGTGGAACTCTCTTAATGGTGTCGATTTATTCAAACTCTTTCAGGATTTGTATAAGCTTAAATCCGCACAGACAAGGGCATTTTTGTTTTTTGAGGCATTATGGAAATCGGAAGCCGTCTTTACGGTTGAGACTACCTGGAAACGGTACGATAATATGATGATTCAAAAAGTGCTGCCTATTCGTGAAAGCAATGCTGATATGACAAGTTTTATGGTTACATTTAAACAAATGAATTTCGCACAGACAAGATTTGAGAGCCTGAACAATGCAGCAGGCAGAACCCGAAGCCAGCTTGCGAAACAGGTTAATAAAGGTATCAGTAAAGGTTCGGAGGTGCAGGCGGTATAATGTACGAGTTGAACGAACTGGGAGTAGAACCTAACCAGAAAATAGAAAAGATTTTAGATGACGGCTCAACCGTGACGCTTGAATTTGATTACAAAGAAAATCAACTGGGCTGGTTTTTCGGGGTAAAATGGGGCGATTACAATTACAAAAACATAAGGTTAACTACCAGCTACAACATTTTACGAGCTTACAGGAACTATTTACCGTTCGGTTTGAGGTGCGATACTCAGGATGATGAAGAACCTATGTTTTTAACCGATTTTGCTACCAAATACGCAACGGTGTATCTTCTGACCCGTGAGGATGTCCAAACTATAGAGGGGAATTATTATGTTAAAACTCCAACGGAATTACAGGGCTGAATTTGAAATCGGTGAGCGAAACGGTCTGGACTTAATCCCCCGTGACAAGTTAACCATAAGTTATCCGTTTAGCTGTCAGTTTCAGATTTCTTCCGGCACGTATCAAACCCAGAATCAGGGAGTATTCCAGCTTGTTAACCTAAGTAGAAACGACCAGGCACGGTTATGGCTTGATATGTGGAACTTTGGCAAAAAGTATATTTATATGAAGTTTTACGCCGGTTACGGTGAAAATATGCCGCTTGTTTTTTCCGGATATATCCAGAATTGTACCTCTGAAAAACAGGGAGGGAGTACCGAGTTTATAACGGAGATATTAGCGTCTGCCAGTACCGAGTTTTATGAGTACGGTTTTCTTAATGCGACTTTTACCAAAGGCACTACCCTAAAAGACATTTTAGGACTTGCGACAAGCGGAAGTGGTAAAATATCTGTCGGATATATTACTCCGGATATAGAGCCGTTACCCCGCAATAAAACCTTTATCGGTCAGACTCTTGACCTTCTGGGGCGTGAGTACGGCGGGTATAATATTTTTATTGACAATGATGAGATTAACATACTGGGTGACAGAGATTTAATCCCCGGAGAAGTTCTGGTTATATCGGATGAAAGCGGATTATTAGGCAGCCCCAGACGTGCAAATGCTTATGTCGAGTGTGATATGCTCTTTGAGCCCCAGATTAGGGCGGGGCAGGGGGTTACACTCTTGAGTTATACACAAACATGGTTAAATCAATCTTACAGAGTAGTAAAAATTGAACATAAAGGTGTAATAAGTCCGGTTGTTAGCGGGAAATTAATAACCTCTCTTACTCTTTCAATCCTGCCCGGAGATGCCAGAACACTCACCAAAGCGACACAAACAGTTCAGAGCGGGGTCGCAACTACCGGCCAATGGCTGAAGCCGGTACAGGGCAGAGTTTCAAGCCCGTTCGGGAGACGTACAGCTCCGATAAGCGGGGCTAGTACCAACCATTCGGGAATGGATATTGCGGCCAATATGAACACGCCCGTTAATGCTCCTGCGAATGGTAAAGTTATTACTACGGGCTGGATAAAGGGTTACGGGAAAACAATTATTATCGACCACGGGGTTATAAACGGCAAAAAAGTTACAAGCCTGTACGGACATTTAAACAACTGGCTTGTTAATCCGGGGCAGAATGTGTACACCGGAAACCAGATCGGACTTGTAGGGAGTACCGGAAACTCTACCGGCCCGCATTTGCATTTTGAGGTAAGAGAAGACGGAACGGCGGTTAATCCGACAAAGTATATAGGAAATTATTAATATGACAGCAAAAATAAAACAGGTTGAAAAATCACAAATAAATTTTAACGGGGTTATGGCATTAGCTCAAAATGCGGTAATGTCACGCCTCAATTGTCATAATATCGGGAAAATTCTTGAATTTGACCCCGCAACCCAGCGATGTACAGTACAATTAATGCAGGTCAAGCTATTCAATGAGCAGAATATAACGCCTGTTCCGATAACAGATATACCGCTCATAATATTAGGTGCTGGAAATGCACATATTACAATGCCTGACCCTGTGGGAACAATCTGCCTTCTGCTTTTTATGGACAGAAACATAGATTCATTCCTGGAGACAGGGGAATTATACGCACCGGACACGACAAGAATGCACGATTTTACGGACTGTGTAGCCCTGACTACTTTTACTACTCTTGCGAATCCGATGGTGGATTATGACACAGAAGCTATAACACTTATTCACCAAAAAATCATAGAAGAAGTTAAGAAGCAATCCTATATAAAGATTTATCCTGATAGAATAGAATTAAAAAATATTCAAGGCGAGGCAGCTCAGGGCTTGATTAGCATAGGTGAAAAGATAAATATAGGTAATAACACTCAAAATCTTGCCAATTTAATTCAGGCGTTTCTAACAGCCTGTGAGAATATAGCAGTAGTTACAAATACAGGAGTCTTGACACCTGCGGCGAAACAGGCGTTTACTGATTTAAAATCACAGTTTGAGGAGTTGTTACAATGAGTTTTAGAAATCTTGATTCTGCCCACGATTGGACATGGGGCGCTAATAAAAGCAATTATGTTACTGCTAATCAGGAGATAGGGCTTAATCTTGAAACCCGCATACTGTCGTTTCTCGGGGATTGCTTTTTTGCAACTAATGAGGGTATAGACTGGTTTAATTTGCTTGATTATCACTACCAGGACAGGCTGGAGAATGCCGTTCAGGAGGTAATTAAGAATACGGACGGTGTAACAGGTATTAACAGCGTGGATTTAATTGTGAATGCAGATAGGCAGATTAGAATCTCATACGATGTACAGACAATTTATTCTCAATCTTATAAGGGTGAAGTAACGCCGATTAGACAATAGGCTTTTATTATGATATGTTTGATATGCAGGGTAGAGTAATACCATTACTTCCGCTTAGCCGCAAAATTAATGAAGAAATTTTGCTAAGAAAGGAGGTAAGCGATGGAAAGAATAATAAAAGCCGCCATCACTGCATTGATAGCGGCTTTACAAATTATTTTGATTTTCCTGTAGGGTATGAAGAAACCGCAATTGCACTGCGGTTACCCTGCTTTTTTATTATTTACTATTTTTATTGTTTTGTCAAGGGAATTTCAGGCTCTTTGTTATGCTGGATATAGATTATCTATCAACCAGCAAAGGAGCGCCTTATGGCACAAAACTATATCGGGATTAGCGGGCTTGTTACGCAATCTCTGGAAGAAATACGCCAGGACTTAATCACTAAATTTAAAGGCGTATACGGTCAGGACATCAATATTGAACAAAACAGTCCGGACGGGCAGTGGATTAATATTTTAGCGCAGGAAAAAAAAGACATTTTAGACCTGTTTACCCAGTTTTATAACAATCTTGATCCGGATAGAGTTATAGGTATTCCGCAGCAGATTTTGTATAAGCTTAACGGCTTGATAATAAAAGCGTATACATACAGCTACACTTACGTTAATGTCACGGTTAACGAATCGACCAGCTTACAGGGGCTTGACGCTAATATCGAGAGTGCTGACGGTACAGGCTACACAGTAAGAGATATAAACGGAAACCGATGGATACTTGCAGCATCTGCCGAACTTGAGGCGGGTGTGCATTCGCTTAATTTCAGGGCTGCTGATTTAGGAAGTATCACAGCGTTACCTAATACAATCAATGTTATGGAAACAATTGTTAAGGGTATTTCTTCTGTTAATAATCCGGCAGGAAATTATATTACAGGTTCAACCGGTGAAACATCCGCACAATTTAGATTGAGAAGAAATCAGGCTATGGCAGTACCTTCTCAAGGTTTTGATGAAAGCACGGAGTCACAAATGCTCAATCTTACCAATGTCACCCAGTGCAAAGTATATGACAACCGGACTGATTCCGTTGTTAACGGTATTCCGGCGCACGGTATCTGGGTTATCGTACAGGGCGGCCAGCCTGAGGATATCGGAAGAGTTATTTATAACAACCTGCCGCCGGGTATTCCGATGAAGGGTGAGCAGTCGGTTTGGGTGCAAAAGACTAACGGCGATGTGGTAGAAGTCTTATACGACGTTCCGACTGCGGTAAATCTGTATGTAAGAGCTACTATTAAAAATTTTACGACAACTAATTTAGATGAAAACTATATCAAAGAGCAGCTTGCACTTACAGAGTATCAAATCCATGAAAGAGCAGAGAGTTCAACGCTTCTGGGTACGATAAAAGAAACCATCGGAGACGCCGGTACTCCGTATAATGTTGAGATATCTGCAGATAATTCAAACTGGGTAGAGTATGCAACACCTGAGGGGCTGGATGAATTCTTTGTAATAACAACAGCTAATATAACGTTAACAATTGTTTAGGAGCAGCAAATATGCCTGACTACACACAGGATATACAGGACGTTAAAACCTATTATGCGGATTTATTAATTCTCCAGTACCGGAATAAACCGAAGGCACGGGAGACAATCAAGATAGGCGCAGATATTTACCTCGGAGACGGGGTAATATTTCAGCTGCAGGATATTCTCGATATCGACAAGGCGGAAGGTGCACAGCTTGATATTATCGGAAAAATCCTTGACTGCCCGCGGGTTGTTCAAGGTATTTATAACGATATGATTTTTTTCCAGTTCTATGACGGGCCGGATTCTGTCGGATTCTCGACGGTAGGCAATCCGCAGGGCGGGAATTTCAGAACGATACAGAATTATAACCAGAGCGAGTACTCGCTTCCGGATGATGATTACAGATTCCTGCTCAAATTCAAATCTGCTGTAAACGTCATGCGGGGCTCCGAGCGGGGTATTGATGATGCCTTATGGAATGTTTTTCAGGGTGATGTACTGCTCAAAAATAACCATAATTTAACCATAACCTATATTGTATCAGCTGAACGTACACTGGCGGCGCTGGCTGCAAAACAGCTGGGTTACTATAGAGCACCGGAGGGAGTAGGGGCGAATTATGTCTTAAGAGTTCCGTCTCCTTCTCAAATTTTCGGATTCAACCGCAAAGGTATAATAAATAAGACGGTAGTAGGTTTTTCAACCAAAGACAAACGTCAAACCGGAACCTGGCTTACAAAAGAGAATTTAATCTCACTTGTAACGCCGCAAGGATAAAGAATAAATATCAACCAATAAAAGGAGTAGATTAAATGCCAAAGATAGAGCGTACGACGCAGGAAATCTTTGCAAATCAGGCAGGTAGTCTGGAAGTAACGGCATTCGGTACGGCAAAAGACCAGACACCTGTTTATACAAAAGATTTAACACAGATACAAAATACTAACTTTTTAAATGGATGGCAGAGCGCAGTCTTATCCGATAAGTCCCCCTGGGAGGAGGATATGAATGCGCTTTTCTTTGCGGTAACAACTCAGCTTGCGTATTTATTTCAGCAGGGTATTCCTGAATATGATGCCGGCACGACTTATTATATCGGCTCACTAGCTAAGGTTACTAACAACCAGGGCTATGTAACCGTGTATAAATCTTTAACTAATGATAATACCGGTAATGCGGTTACTAATGATGCTTATTGGCGCGTATTCCAGTCAGACGGGAGCCTGCAGCTTGCAAATTATGAGATAGGGCTTCCGCAGCCTACACTTAGTAACACGCTTTTTCCGAACGAAATTTGGCTTGATGGCCAAACTGTATCAAGGACTACTTATGCCTCCCTATTCAATATTTATGGTACAACATACGGCGCTGGTGATGGCAGTACAACGTTTGTATTGCCTAATTTTAAAGATAGGGTTTTCTGGGGAAGTAATACATTTGGTTATATAGAGGCTGGGTTGCCAAATATTTTAGGGGAATGGACTGCCACAACAGAATCCAGTCAGGCACCTTTGAATCCTACAGGAGCCTTTTATGTAATAAGTGAATACGGGGATGGGGCTAATGGTACAAGAGGACGGTTTTATCGTGTAGGTTTTGATGCATCACGTTCAAATGGGGTTTTTGGCAAGTCAAACACTGTACAGTCACCGGGCATAAGATGCAGGGTTAAAACAAGATGGTATTAAAGGAGCAATTAAATGCCTAAAATAGAGCGTAAGACACAAAAGATTTTCGGGGGCAATGCCGAGAGTGACCAACTTGCGGTATTCGGGAGTATGATAACCGGCACGCCTGTTTATAACGATGATATAGAGACATTGCAGTCAGAAGCTTATACAGAGGGCTGGCAGGTTGCGGTTGCGGCTAACGAAGCACCGTTTATGGAGGAGATGAACGGGGTACAGTATGGTTTTTCTAAACAGCTTGCTTACCTCTTTCAGCAGGGTATAGCTGAATGGGACGCGGGTACTACATATTACCTGAACTCATTTTGTCAGGTGGGCGGTGTGATTTATAAATCAATGCAGGATGAAAACATCAACCATTCACCGGCTGACGATACAGAGGGTACATACTGGTCACCGCTTGAGACAGGGGGCGGCGGCAGCTCTGGTCTTGAGGTAGGGGATATCGGTATGTCCTTGTATATCGATGAAACGAAAGGTTTGCGCAGATGGCTTAACGGTCAGATAGTAGCGATTAATCAGAATACTCAGGGGTTCTTGACAAGGTTAAAGAAAATTGTTGCACTTTATCCTTCTTTGCTTACAACCGAGGAGAACTGGCAGGCAGCAAAAACCCTTAGCGCATTCGGTCAGGTTGGTAAGTTTGTATTCAATTATGCAGAGGATGAGGAAACTGTTGAAAGTGTAAGACTTCCAGCTGTGGTTAATGTTCAGGGCTTATTAGATTTGCAAAATCTGGGTATGACTGTTGAAGCTGGATTGCCGAATATTGAAGGGATGGTTTATTATGGACATGGCTACTTGGCTAACGCAACTGGCGCATTTTATAGGGGTAATCCAGGAAACTTGCTAAGAACCACAGACGGCAGAGTTGAAACAGACTATAATCTTATTTTCGATGCTTCTCGTTCTAACCCAATCTACGGCGCCACTGACACTGTACAGGAAGAAGCCATTCAGTACCCTTACTACATCCAGATAGCCACAGGGCAGGAAACAGAGGTCAATATCACAAATGAGATTGAGCTGAATAATCCATTTTTCTTTGGAATGAGCCAATATTTCGATGTAGAACCGAATAATCTCAGCTGGCTAAAATCTGATGGTGAGTACAAACCTAAATCTGTTTATCCTGACTATTACAACTGGATTTTAGAAAATGTTAATAAAGGGTTAGAAGGGTTTAAAGGCCAAGAAGGCTATTGTTTTATAGCTACTGATTCATCTAGTTATTATTGGTGGGTTTCTACTGAAAGTCCAGTAGTGGGTGCATCAGTATATAGGTATGATGCTGGCGTAAATTCAATGTTTTTTGATGGTACAGTCGAAACATTAACCTCAAATGGATTTACTTTTACTTCAATTTTTGAAGGCTCGTCTTACACGGTAACTAGAGATTCAAGTAAAGATACAAGTATATTACACCCTGCAGCATGGATTACAGACAACGACTTTGAAATTAAAACCTCCGATGAAACATTTAGACTGCCGTTGCTGGATGGTAGTGAAGGTTTAGTGAGTGATAGATATATAGATTTGACACTTCAAGCGAGTGGTACAAAATATACTGCAGTGGCAAACGGATTTGTCTTTTTTGAAAAACTAAATACATCCAATACTCAATTTGTTAAAGGTACGAACCTAAGCTCTAGTTATGCAGATATTAGTTACGGGACTTATTCCGGTTCAACCCCGAGCATACTGCTAAAAGTAAAACGAGGCGACATTTTTTCTATTGATTATGATGCTGCAGGAGTTACAAACTTCTTTAGATTCATCTACGCCCGAGGCAACGGCTCTCTCTACTACTATGTTGGTGAAACAGTCCAGAATGCTAACCTGATTGACGCAGGGAGGATGCAAGAACAGATAACTAATATCAATGCGCCATCGCGCGGTTATCTCGTGCAAAGCTATGTTAACGGTACGAGCGGTTATAGGGTATACTCTGATGGCTGGTGTGAGCAATGGGGGAAAAGTAATAGTACATCAGGTCAAGAAACTATAACATTGACAAAAGCATATAACAGTATTAATTTTACCGTTTTGGCAACATCTTATACTAATAACTTCTATGGTACAGCACAAATAATAAATAATAAAACTATCTGGATTGAAAGCAGGGGGCATGATTTTACAGTCCAACCTTGTTTAGTTCGTTGGTTAACTATGGGATATATATCATAAAGGAGATTTTACTTATGTCATACAAACTAGAAAAACCATACACTGATAAGCAACGTGCAGACTTTATTGTTCTGCACAACCATCAAAACGGAAGAAAAATTGAGGAAGGTGTAAATGGAGAGTTATTTGCCTTAGAGCCATACGAAAAACTTGTTGACGGTGAGGTTATAGATAACACACAAGAATATGAGCAAGAGCAGGCACGTAAAGAAGCCGAACGTATTGCAATGCTTAACCTTACTGCTGCCGATGTAGAAAGAGCTATATACAAAGCTAAAGGGCTTGATTTTAATGATGTTATATCTCTCTTAGAAAAACAAAAAGCCACTATTGATATTAAAGCTCTGCAAATCGAGCTTAAGGCTAATAATTTCTATAGAGGCAATCCATACATTGATGCAGTAGGTACAATATTAGGATTTACAAAAGAACAGTTAGATAAGTTCTTCGATACTAACGATTATAGATATCTGACAACCTGCAAGCTCAAAGTTAATGCGATACCGGAAGAGGCTGTTATAAAGATTAACAGTGAAATCCAAAGTGAAATAACTGTGCCTTACGGAAGCAGCGTAGATATAGTTGTGAGCTGTGAAGGCTATATAAGCCGTGCAGACGTTTTAACATTAACGGAGGATAGAACACTGGAGGTGGTTTTAGATGAAGATACAACCGGCAGCGACACAACCGACATTTCAGATGAGATGGACACAGCGACTGATACAGCAGAAAAAGCTGACGCAGATAACGCTGGATAATGGCAGTAAATTATTAGTCCGTGAAAGTCCGGATTATAAACTTCAATCCCTGTATGACAAAGCGGGTGAATGGCTAAGATCTAAGCTTAGCTATTATAAAGGAAAGCAGATAATTAAAACGCTGACAAGCGAGAATGGAGGCTATGATGGATGACAAAATGAAAGAAGCATTAGTAGAATGCTGTAAAAAACACGGTGAAATTTTAACTGAGGGCGTTGTCGAGTTCGCGTATGACCTTGTGAACGTTGCAATCGAAACAAGCACTAATAAAATAGATGATGCCTTTTTACCGGTAATTAACGCAACAAAACCAATCGTATTATCCTATGTAGATAAAATTGACGAGGAAGTAGCATAGTATGGCTTTTGATGTACCAAAGGCTATTGAGAAGCTTGCGGAAGCTGTAAAGAGCGGTTTCCGCTATGCAGAAGAGGCGAAAGAACATCAATCAGAAACAGAGGTTTTAAAAGAACTTAAAAGGAAATGTAAGGGAATAGATGCAGCTGAAAATCTTATTATCATGATGTACCCTTGTTTTACCCCTGCTAATGATGAAGAAGAACGCAAATTCGCCAAACTTCTGAAAATATTTCTGGAGAATAACTAGATGTTTGTCAACTATAATTTTGAACACGAATTGGAATTTAATTATATTAACCGGAAAACTCCGTTTACAGTAAGGCGTAGTGCTCCTGTAAGAGTTGCCGCCGGCAAGAAAACCTTCTGGATAATGATACCTGCCGGTTTTACATCTGACGGCTGCAGTATACCAAAACTATTGCGTTTCTTCTTTGGATGCCCGCACACACCTCAATATATACCTGCAAGCATAATACACGATTACATTTTAGCTAATCCTAAAACAGTAAATTACAATCGTAATCTTGCTAGTCTAATATTCTTTCATGCTTTGTTGAATGAAGAAGTAACGCCTTTAAAAGCTGTTTTGATGTATCTTGCAGTTGATATAAGGCAAGCTGTAAAAAATATTTGGACGGAGAAATGGGTATGACAGAAGAAAGACCGGTACAGGCGCAGGAATGCTATGAGCACCATATGTTATTAAAAGGTCAGTTAGAGAGGATTAATCATTTCCTATTTGGTGACCCTGAACATCCGGATGATTTATCTGTAACTGCAAAAGTAAACCTTATGTTTAATGTACTTCTGGAAATTAAAAGATGGGCTATTGGAGCAGTATTTACATTTGCAGGATGTCTTATTTTTCTCGGGAGTCACTTTGCCAAAATGGATAACATCGCTGAAAAACTTGACTCACACATAAGGCAGACTGATATCGCAATAGAAAGCATCGAAAAACGTGTAATCACGTTGGAAGATTTTGTATACAAAAGGAGTAGACAATGACAGTGAAGTATATAATCGGACATTGGACAGGGTCTAGCTACAAGCCAAATACAATAGATTTAAACAGTTATCAATTACTTATAGACGATAAAGGTATAAAGCATATCGGTAAAGCTATAGGGCATGCAGCATCAACAGGCGGTATGAACTCAATTACATATAATATCTCTTGCTGCGGTGGCTCAACTTCTACTCCCATAAAAAAGCCGCAAATAGAAGCTTTTTACAAAGCTTGCGCTGAAAAAATAAAAGAATACAGACTAAATATATCTGACTTTTATACGCACGCAGAAATAGGCGAAATGTGCAGGAATTATAAAACAAAAAACGCTGGAGAAAGTTTAGCTTATGCCGACTGTGCAGGAGAATTAATAACTAAACTTCTTCCATGGAATAATTATCTGAACCAAAATATAAGCAAGGTAGATTTGCGGAATCTCCCGGACATTCAAGGTACAGCAAAACAAACAGGAGATTTTCTCAGGAATAAAATCAAATGGTATTATGAAAGATATTAATCTTAATTTTTCACCTTTCTCTCTCTTATTTTACACTATCAAGCCTCGCAATGCGAGGCTTTTTTTGAATATTTTATAAAATTTTATCGTGCTCAAATCGTGCTCAAATTTATACCTAAAAGTGTGTAAAAAATGGTAAAACGATTTTTAATAAAACTTTATGAAATACTCATTATTACTATATGTTTGGTAGAAAATGTAAAAGTTGTAAAATGGTAATGTTGAACTGTTTATCTTCATCACCCATTGGCTACCTGTTGGATTTTCTACAATATAATTCTATCATAAACTCTGTTTTTGGTGTACAATTAAGTTATGAATACTTATATTATCTACGCAATCATATTTCTTTCAGGAGTTTTAACCGGTATATTATTAATGGGATTCAAGCTTAAAGTCAAAAACTCCAAACTTAATTCTTATAAAAGAGAGCTTGAAAAGGAAGCTATCAGCAGTAGTGAAAATTCTTCCAGAGTAAAAGTGCTTGAGTCAAAAATTGAAGTTCTCGAAAAAGCTCTTGAAAATGCTTTAAAGAATAAAAAATAGTTGTTTAGTATTATTGACCACATAATATTTATGGTTTAAAATGAGTCTGTAGAAATCGGAGGTGTGTGTGATGAAAGTAGCTTCTGTATCAAGTGTTTATTATCGCCCTCAGTGCCGCAAGGGTGCGTTAAAACAGCATTCGGATGAAAATTCCGGTGTCGTCCAAAAAGATGTAAGTTTCAAAGGAAATTTTGGCAAAATAGTTGGGGGGACATTAGGAACAGGTGCTGTTGTTGCGGCTTCCTTCTTTGCGGCACCCGCAATAATCTGTCTGGCAGGCGCAGGGCTGGTGGCAGGTATGGTTGCCGGTGATGTGGCCGAGGATAAAATAAATAAAGAGGGTGAGTATAAAAAAGATAAGGATGAGAAAAAGTAGGCACGGGTTGTCTTGCATACATCTCGACTTTATTGTAAAATAATCTTAACAATGCAAGGAGAGATTTATGACAGATTTTAAGAAAATATTGAGCTATGTACCTACAGTTATTGAATCATCTTCAAGGGGTGAAAAATCTTTTGATATCTTTTCACGCCTGTTGAGAGAGAGAATTATATTTCTTGGAACTGAGATTGATGATGATGTTGCTAATTCTGTAGTAGCACAGCTTCTTCTTTTGGATAGCGAAAATCCTGAAAAAGACATTATGCTTTATATAAACTCTCCTGGCGGTGTTATAACTTCCGGCATGGCAATTTATGATACAATGAACTTGATTAAAGCTGATGTTCAGACAATCTGTCTTGGAGAAGCTGCTTCAATGGGAGCTTTTTTGCTATCAGCAGGTGCTAAAGGCAAGAGAATGGCTTTACCTAGTGCAAGAATTATGATTCACCAGCCTTTAGGCGGTGCTAAAGGTCAAGCTACTGATATTGAATTGGAAGCAAAAGAAATTTTGAGAATGAAAGATATGTTAATAGGAATTATGGCAGAAAATTCCGGTCAGCCGTTTGAAAAAGTTAAGGATGATTGTGAAAGAGATCATTATCTTTCAGCAGCAGAAGCTTGTGAATACGGGCTTATAGATAAAGTTGTTACTTCAGCAGCAGTATAAGTTTGATAGGATGATAAGGCGTGATTTTTGGTTAACAAAAATCACGCCTATTTCTTGCTTTTTATTTTCGTTCATAATAGAATATTGCTAATGTGTAACCGGGTCGGAATTAAAAACCTTACCGGAGTAATATAAATTAAGGAGAAAGATTATGACATCAAAAAAATTTTTGTTCACTTCTGAATCAGTAACAGAAGGTCACCCCGACAAAGTATGCGATCAGATTTCTGATGCAATTTTGGATGAATTTTTAACAAAGGATCCTCAATCAAGAGTAGCGGCTGAAACAACTGCTACAACTGGTATGGTTCTTGTTTGCGGAGAAATAACTTCAAATTGTTATGTAGATATTCCACAAGTAGTTAGAAATACAGTAAGAAATATTGGTTATGTTGGTTCTGCTGGTGGCGGTTTTGACTGTGACACCTGCGCAGTTTTAACCAGTATTGATGAACAGTCTGTAGATATTGCAGGCGGTGTAAATAAAGCTTTAGAAACAAGAAGCGAAAATGCTGATACTTCAGCTAGTGAAACTTCAAATATTGGTGCCGGCGATCAAGGGATTATGTTTGGTTATGCTTGTAACGAAACTCCTGAGCTTATGCCTTTGCCTATAAGTTTAGCTCACAAACTTTCATACAGACTAGCTCAAGTTAGAAAAGAGGGTATCTTAAACTACCTTAGACCGGATGGAAAATCTCAGGTTACTGTTGAATATGTTGATGGGAAACCTTCAAGAATTCATACAGTTCTGCTTTCTACACAGCATGCTGCAGAAATCAACGGGGTTAGCGACAATTCAAAAGTCCAGGAAATTATTAATAATGATTTGAAAAAATGTGTAATTGATTATGTTTTTGAAACTGAAGCAATTAAACCTGATGCAGAAACTAAAATTCTGATTAACCCGTCAGGAAGATTTGTTGTTGGAGGTCCTCAAGGTGATTCTGGTTTGACCGGAAGAAAAATCATAGTTGATACATATGGTGGTTATTCTCGTCATGGCGGCGGTGCTTTTTCAGGTAAAGATCCTACGAAAGTTGATAGATCAGCTGCTTATGCTTCAAGATATGTAGCTAAGAATATTGTAGCAGCAGGCCTTGCAGAAAAATGTGAAATTGAATTGGCATATGCAATTGGTGTTGCAGAACCTGTTTCAATTTTTGTTGATACTTTTGGCACTGGTAGAATTTCTGATGATGAAATTTCTGAACTAGTTCGCAAAAACTTTGACCTCCGTCCGGCTGCAATAATTGCAAACTTTGATTTAAGAAATCTTCCGGCAAAAAATGGCGGAAAGTTCTATCAGAAACTGGCTGCATATGGTCATGTCGGAAGAACTGATATCAATGTTCCTTGGGAACAGCTTGATAAGGTAGAAGTCTTAAAAAAGGCTTTATCTAATTCTTGCGCACTTTGCTAAAAATTTCAAATTTTTTAATTAAAAAGAGATGTATTTTATATACATCTCTTTTTGTTACAATTTATAATAAAAGTGTTACAAAGTGATTAAAATGTGGCATAAATATTATATAATATATATAAAGAGTTCAAAGGAATATGTCATTGTATCGTACGGAAAATATACATCTGTTATATAAGATTTTGTTGGGCTCAAACCCTCTGATAGCCTGTGTTCTAGCCATTAGGGGGGGGGGGCAAAAACCTATAAATACTAGCATTGAGCTGGTAGACCTCTTTACATATACTTCTGGAGGAATTTTATGATAACCTTTGGAAGCGATGTAGCAGATTTGATTTTGCAGAGAACACTGGGCGAAAATACATTAGGCTTGAATACCTCAATCAACCGTATGACAACAGGTTACAAAGTTAATCAGGCAAAGGATAATGCA
>ERZ827181.891-NODE-891-length-37395-cov-17.610230_pt1 | contig 37395 bp, 26 predicted proteins | sample MGYA00519778_ERZ827181 | MGnify/ENA primary metagenome ERZ827181 (study PRJEB31778, sample SAMEA3449273) | human gut metagenome | biome: human gut; feature: human-associated habitat; material: faeces | place: United Kingdom | collected 2010/2012 ...
CCTCTTTTATATCCCAAGAAGAAGGTTATCTATTAACTTGCGAAACTTGAATAATGCAAAACTAAAAAGAGACGTATGAAAGATCAGTTGAAACATTTCTTACTGTTTGCTGTGCTTACCATTTGTTGTACAGCTACGGCGGTGGCACAGGCTACCGTGAAAGGTATGGTGGTGGATGCAGGTACAAACGAGCCTCTTATCGGGGCTACGGTTGCCGTGCAGGGGACTACGCAGGGGGCTATCACCGATGTGAACGGAGGTTTCACATTGAAGCTTGCTAAAAAGGGAGTTACCATCGTATTTACATACTTGGGCTATAAAGAGAAGACCGTAACAATCGGGAAGGATGGAGAGGTAGACTTGGGTACCATCCTGATGGAATCGGATGCACAGATGCTCCAGGACGTGGTGATTACTTCGTCGGTGGCTATCGCCCGCAAGACGCCGGTAGCTGTGTCCAGTGTAAGCATGGAATTTATTGAGGAAAAGCTCGGTACGCAGGAGTTTCCCGAAATCCTGAAGTCGACTCCGGGTGTGCATGCCAACAAGGAAGGCGGAGGTTATGGTGACTCTGAAATCTATATGCGTGGGTTCGGCAACGAGAATATCGCCGTGATGGTGAACGGTGTGCCGATGAACGATATGGAGTGGGGAGGCATCTATTGGTCGAACTGGGCAGGACTGACCGATGTGACACGCACCATGCAGACCCAGCGCGGTTTGGGTGCTTCGAAGGTATCGGCTCCTTCGGTAGGTGGTACCATTAACATTGTGACCCGTGGACTGGATAGCGAAAAAGGCGGAACCCTTGCTTATTCGATGGGGAACGACGGCATGAACAAGATTTTGTTCAGCGTTTCTACCGGTGTGTCGAAAAGCGGCTGGGCAATGACGTTGCTCGGTGCCCGTACGTGGGGTAACGGTTATGTGCAAGGCACTGACTTCGAAGGATACAATTATTTTCTGAATATCTCGAAACGCCTGAATGATGCGCACCAGTTGTCGTTGACGGCTTTCGGTGCTCCGCAAAAGCACTACCAGCGTGACGGTGCCCTGACCATTGCCGGCTGGCAACGTATGGAGAAGGTGTATGGCGTGAAGAATTACAAATACAACTCTACGTACGGATTCGATAACAACGGCGAGCGTCAGAGCGCGGAATACAACGTATACCACAAGCCGCAAATCAGCTTGAACCACCAGTGGCAGATTGATGAGAAATCATCGCTGAGTACGGTGGCATACGTATCAATCGGACGCGGTTATGGAAATTCCGGACAAGGAAATGAAGACTATGGATATTCGTACCGCGACTGGAACGGTGCTTATTACGGTGAATTGCAGACCAAATTCCGGAAAGCTGACGGTACGTTCGATTATGGAGCCATCGAAGACATCAATGCCGCAAGCGAGTATGGTTCGATGTTGGTCATGAGCCAGTCGAAGAACTATCACAACTGGTACGGCTTGCTTTCTACGTATACGACCAAGTTCGGCAAATACTTTGATTTCTACGGAGGTATTGATTTCCGTTATTATAAAGGTACGCATACGAACGAGATTTCGGACCTGTTCGGCGGCCAGTATTTCATGGATTCTACCCGTGGCGATGTACAGGTGGAAAACAATGCCAATGCTGCCAATCCGGCATGGAGATACCAGAAACTGGGTGTAGGCGATGTGGTGTACCGTGACTATGACGGACACGTATTGCAAGAGGGGGCTTTCTTCCAGACCGAGTTTAACAAGGATAAGCTCTCGGCTTTCGTGGCAGGTTCGTTATCGAATACCACGTATTGGCGTTACGACCGTTTCTATTACGACGAGGCTCATGCCAAATCCGATAAAATCAGTTTCTTGGGCTTTACGGCAAAGGGTGGTGCCAACTACAACATCACCGACAATCACAATGTATTCTTTAACTTAGGATATATCAGCCGTGCGCCGAAGTTCTCTTACGGTGCTTTCATGCAAGCTACTACGAGCCATGCCATCAACAAGGATGCCAAGAACGAGAAGGTATTGTCGTTCGAGTTGGGATACGGTTTCCGCAACGAGTGGCTGAGTGCGAACGTGAATGCTTATTATACCAAATGGCTGGACAAGACCATGACCAAGAGCGGTACGATGGATAACCAGACGGAGTATTACATGAACATGACCGGTGTGAACGCCTTGCACAAAGGTATCGAGCTGGATGTGAAAATCACTCCGTTGAACTGGCTGGAGCTGACGGGTATGTTCTCGTTGGGTGACTGGAAATGGGACAGCAACGCTACGGGATATGCTTACGATGCTTACGGTCAGGCATTGACGGCTGAAGGAACCGTTACCACAGTAGGTGCTGCCGACCATGCCAATGCCAAGATTAACCTGAAAGGTGTGCGTGTAGGAGGTTCGGCACAGACCACGGCGGCTATCGGCGCTACCTTCAAGATTGGCAAGTCCATCCGTGTAGGTGCCGACTGGACGTATTACGGACGCAACTATGCGTACTATTCATTGTCGGGAAGCAACCTGTCGTTGGGCAGGGAGGTATCTGTGCTCGACCCGTGGAAGATTCCGGCAGCCAGCCAGTTTGACCTGAATGCTTCTTACCGCTTCAAGATCGGCAAGCTGAATGCTATCCTTTCCGGAAACGTGAACAACTTGTTGGATTACCAGTATATCTCGAAGGCATACAATCCGAATACGCTTTCTTCTTCAACCCTGCAGGAAGCTACCGCCGATAACATTTATTGCTACTATGCGTTCGGCCGTACGTATAGCTTGAGACTGAAAGTAAATTTCTAATCCTAAACAAAAGAAATGCAGTATATGAAAAAGATAATATTGATGTCGACCGTATTGCTGGCGGGCTTGTCGGCATGCGAAGATTATAACGACCAGTTTAATATTGATTCTTCCCTGACCGATGTGAAGACGGGCGTTACCATCCAGCTGGCTTCTTCCGATTACGGAACCATAGCGGGAATGGAAGCGAACAAGGAACTTGCCTTGTCGAAAGACCCGGAAGGGCAGACCTATGTGGCGGCTTTGGAAGCCATCGGCGAGAACAAGTATTTTGCCGATGCCACGGAAGCCGAATGGTATTTGCCTGCTTTTATCGATTATAAATATCCGAATGCCGATACCGGCTCGCGCATCTCGGTACAATATAATATGTACAGAGGGCAGTCGGGCTATCTCGCCGATTTCAAGAAGATATCGGACTACACATTGACCAATAACGATTACCGGAGTGTGTGGAACGGGACTTCTACCGCTACTTATCTGTCTCCGTCTACACTGAGACAGATTCCTTCTGTTCTCGAATCGCGAATGGAAAACCCGCAAGAAGGTGATATGGTAGCCGTGAATTACGCTTATTCGGAGTTTGAACCCGGTGCGGGAGGCGGTGTCGTTCCAGTAGTGTACCAGCAGGTTAATGATTTCGAAGGGGAAGCGGGCAACTATGTGATTGCAGCTAAAGCCAACGATGGTAAGTATTATCCTTTCGGCAAACTGAATGACCCCAGCAAAAATTATGGATATATCTACCCCGATGCGATTACCGTAACCGATGGTATTATTTCTTCGGATAATGGTGCCGACCAGGTGATTACCATCGAAGAAGGAAAGGAAGGTTATACCTTGCTGAACACGAATATGCAGTATATCTACCAAAGCGGTACGTTCAATAGCTTCAACTTTACTTCTTCACTTCCTACCGAAGGTGGTGAATGGAGCATCGAGGCAAATGGTGATGGTACATTTAAGTTGAAAAATATAGAAAAGGACAAGAATGTGAAGCTGACCTTGTATAACGGTTCGTACAGTTATGGAAGTTATCCGGCTTCTTCTTATACTTATCTTGAAGACGCGATGAAGGAAGAAAGCAAGCTGTTCACCATCAAGGATGTGACACTGCCCGAAGGCTCTTCGTATGTATGGTCGCACGACCCCAAATATGGTTATTACAAGGCTTCGGCATACGTGGGCGGCAAGAACCTGCCTGCCGAAAGCTGGTTCGTATCTTCCGTAATCGATTTGTCGGAAACCTCCAATCCGATGCTGAAATTGGATTTTGCCTTTAACTTCCTGAATGGCAACAAGGCGGAAGACTTCATGCAGATAAAAGCATCTACGGATTATGCAGGCGATGTAAAAACCGCTACATGGACAGACTTGACTTACGATGGTTCTAAATTCAACGAATGGAACTTTATCGCACAGTCTGTCGACTTGAAGCAGTTCGAAGGAAAGAAGATTACCTTGGCATTCGCTTACAAGAGCACCGACCAATGTGCGCCTACCGCCGAAATCAAGAATCTGGCGATTGTAAACGGACAATACTGGGATGTATGCCTTTTCAAGGAAGTACCCGAATCGGAAGTAGCAGCCCAGATGTTGAAGATGAGCCGTGCATCGGGCGCATACGCCAATACCGCTGCCCTCTATGTATATCGTGAAGGTGCATGGTGCGAATATACGAATGAAGACGCGAATGTTGTGGTTGCCGACCCGGCTATGTATGCCGAATTGGGTGCCGACTATGTATCGCGGCCTGCCAATGTATTCCCCATCTATCTGGTTCAGAAGTTCCCGTTTGCCGCGAAAGGTGATAAGGCTGCTGTGGTTTACCGTGCAGATGCCGACGGAACAATGGCTGTAACGGAATATACGTACGATGCTGGCTGGAGTGCATCGCAGATTTATTCTTCCCGTACCACTACTTTCGAAAAAACCGGCGAAGGATATGTGGCTATGGCAGGCACTTACCTGAATGAAAGCTTGTTGGGTGATGAAGGTGGTTTTACCATTCAGGACATTTCGATGCAAGGCGTCAACTATGTATGGTCGAACACGGAACAATATGGCTGGAAAGCATCTGCTTACTATAACAATACGAATTATCCGGCAGAAAGCTGGCTGGTATCTCCGGTGATAGATTTGTCGGAAGCCATGGCTCCGCAGGTGGCATTTGAGGAAGCGCACCGTTATCTGAATGGTGAAGCATTGACCGACCATTTCAAGATTAAGATTTCTACCGATTATGTAGACAATGTAGAGTCTTGCACATGGGAAGACTTGATATTCGATGAATCGCAATGGTCTGACGGTCAGACGTGGGATTTCTATCCGGTAGGTCCGTACGATTTGAGTACATACGCAGGACAAACCATCCGGATTGCCTTTGTTTACATCAGCAATTCTACGGCTGCTCCTACGTGGGAATTCAAGAATATCGTGGTGAATGAGGCTGAATAGACCATGAGTTATAAAATGAAATGATTATATAAAGAAACGCAGATATTCGCGGATTCGTGCAGACTGGAATTATAATCTGCGTGAATCTGCGGATATCTGCGTTTTAATTATTAACCGGTTACTGAATATATGAAATCTGTTTTAAGAATATACATGCTGCTTTTCGGCTTCATAGTAGTCGGGTGTAGCGATAATGATACGATAACCATTGAGAATGAGACCACGCAAGAAGGAGCGGTCACATTGGTATTGAAAGGGTACGAAAGTGCTTCTGAGGGGTTCTCTGTATGCCAGCCTGAAGGATTCACCTATCCGTTTTACATTCAAGACAAGACTTTTCATGGGGATGTCTACTGGTTTTCAAAAAGCGATGCCGGACGTCTGGACGCCATGCCGGAAGTACCTGTACAAGAAGCCGGTTGGCAACAATCGGTTGACATCGAGGAAGATGCCGCTTATTGGGCTTGGTGTATGGGTGCCGACCGTTACCGCTATCTGAAGTTCCGGGTAATAGACATCGAAGGAAACAATGTAACGATTGAATATGTGGAAGAAGATGCTCCGGCTGGAAACTGGAATGCGAATGCCGGTAATGATTACGTGACGGAATACGAAATGCCTTGCCTGAACGATTCGAATGTGTATGTGGCACATGACATTGAGGTAAACGGTAATCGGGTATTGAATTATGCACTGGAGTGGAATGCGGCTAAGCGGCACGCCAATTGGGTGGCTTTCAGTTTGGATAAAACGACTTCGGCTGATGAAGTATCACGTACCGATGCGTGGGCGGTAGACGAAGAGTTGCCGGAAGAGATGCGTACGGAAGAAGCAGACCATAAGAGTGACGGTTTCGATAAAGGCCATTTATGCGCTTCGGAAGACCGGGTGTATACGAAAGAAGCCAACGAGCAGACCTTCTATTATAGCAACATGTCGCCACAATTGAATGACTTTAACGGAGGTTTTTGGCGTGGATTGGAAGAACAAGTGCAGACGTGGGGACGTTCTACAGCATCAGGAACCTACGATAAAGTATATGTGGCAAAAGGAGGAACCCTCAATGAATTATTGGTGAACTTTAACGGTACACACGTTTCGGGAGGAACTCCTACGACCGATGAAAATGGTTTTACCATACACGGATTGGCATGTCCTGCGTCCTATTTTATGGCTGTATTGACTGAAAAGGGAAATGATTTTCATGCCATTGCGTTTTTGATACCTCATCAGGAAGGATTGATTCGTAATCCGAAAGCGGAAGATTTGCAAAAATATGTGATTCCGGTGGATGAGCTGGAACGGAAGACAGGCATTGATTTCTTCTGCAATCTGGATGATGCGGTAGAGAATCAGGTAGAAGCAGAAGCGGTGATAAGTGACTGGAGTTGGTGATAAAATTGAAGGAATATGTATAAAAGAATCGGATTGACACTCTTTCTGTTCCTGCTGGTCGTAGCAGGTAATGCACAGAATAAGAAAGGGAAACTCTACGGAGTGGCGTTTTATAACTTGGAAAACCTGTTTGATACCGTTCACGATGAAGGGAAGAACGATTATGAATATTTGCCGGACGGACGGAATAAATGGGATGATAAGAAATATCAGTCGAAATTGGAGCACATGTCGACTGTATTGAGCCTGTTGGCTACGGATAAAGTGCCTCAAGGAGCCGCGGTGATAGGCATGGCAGAGGTGGAAAACCGCCGTGTGCTGGAAGACTTGTTAGCCCAGCCTGCGTTGAAGGAACGGGGGTATCAGATTATCCATTACGAAGGTCCGGACGAACGGGGCATCGATTGTGCCATGTTTTATAATCCGGAACTTTATCAGGTGAAATCTACAAGGTTGGTGCCTTATCAGCTTGCGGAACCGTCCGACAGACCTACACGTGGCTTCTTGATAGCGGACGGAGAATTGGCAGGCGAACGGGTAGCTTTTATTGTCAATCATTGGCCTTCGCGTGGAGCCAAGTCTCCGGCTCGTGAGCGTGCCGGTGTGCAGGTGCGTGCCTTGAAAGACTCTTTGCAACGTCTGGACTCGAAAATCAAGATTGTCATTATGGGGGATATGAATGACGACCCGATGGACAAGAGCATGGCAGAATCGCTCGGAGCCAAACGTAATGCCAAGGATGTGAAAAAGAAAGAACTGTATAATCCGTGGTGGAATACGCTGGAAGGAGGTGACGGGACATTGAAGTACCGGGGGAAATGGAACCTTTTCGACCAGATAGTCTTTACCGGCAATTTCCTGAACCGCCGGCACCGGAAGCTGACGTACGAGAGCCATCAGATATTCAAACGCGACTATCTGTTCCAGACCGAAGGAAAATATGCCGGTTATCCCAACCGTACGCAAGCCGGAGGGCGTTGGCTGAACGGCTATAGCGACCATTTGCCCACCGTGGTTTATTTCATCAAGCGGTAATAAGTAAGTGTAGTAAACAAAATTGGTTAGCGAAACTGTTATTATCTTCTTGCTTCAACGCAGATAGCTTCGTTTGGTAAGATTAATAATCTTCCGCTTGTAAGATTAATAATCTTGCAGCCTGAAGATTATTAATCTTACAGCGGATGAGCCTATCTGCGTTAACCGTTGCACCTATATCCGTGGTTCAACTGAAACATAATAACTCTTTCGGCGTGGATAAGTTGGTGCATCCGGGCGTATGCGATACGCCCCTACATTGGCTGTTTGCGGACATCCATTAAAAAAATAAAGAATGGCAAGAAGTATTGCCATTCTTTATTTTGCGACAGCCTCGCTTTTATTACGTCAAAAAGCGAATTTATGCTTCAGCCGGAGCTTCGGTAGCAGGTGCTTCTTCAGCCGGAGTTTCTTCTGCGGTAGCAGCTTCAGCTTCTGCCTTAGCGGCAGCTTCAGCAGCTTTCTTTTCAGCTACTTTCTTAGCAATTTCTTCATTGATTTTCTTTTCTGCTTCCAGACGTTCTTTAACGGCTGCTTGTTTGGTTTCTTCTGCTTTAGCCTTTATTGCGGCCAAATTAGCTTGTTTGTTTTCTTTCCAAGCGCTGAAGCGAGCCTGTGCTGTAGCTTCATCGAATGCGCCTTTTGCAACACCACCCTGCAAGTGTTTCATCATATAAACACCTTCGCGAGACAAGATGTTACGTACAGTGTCTGTAGGTTGTGCACCTACTTTTACCCAATACAATGCACGGTCGAAATTCAAATCTACTGTGGCAGGATTGGTATTGGGGTTGTATGTACCAACTTTTTCAATAAATCTACCATCACGTGGTGCTCTTGAGTCTGCAATAACAATTGAATAAAACGCATATCCTTTGCGTCCGTTTCTTTGCAATCTGATTTTTGTTGCCATCTTTAAATATAAAGTTTAGTAAATAATAAAATGATTTGAATTATACTAATAACTCGTATTAGCGGCTGCAAAGGTAATGCTTTTTATTTGATTGGCAAAGCATTGGTTCAGATTTTAAAAAACTGTTGTGAATTTCTTCAAAAAGTTTTCATGCCTTGATGCATTTGTCTTCACTATTCTTGGGGATTTGCCGGATGTCTTCAAGATTCCTACAATATCCGTATCTATTTTTGCCGGAAAAACGGTATCAATATGATTCGGATATGTTTTATTTTAGTCTTTTCCTTTTGTATCCTTACGGCAGGAGGGCAGCAAATGTCTCATGATTTGTCTTATTATGCAGAAGCCGCAAAGCACTACAGCCCCTTGCTCCACGATTACCGCAACCAACTGCAAATAGAGCAGGCGGAACTCCGGCGGCTGAAGACGCTGTACACCCGTTCACGGCTGGAGCTGAACGGGGATTACCTGTTCGTACCCGTCCTGACCAAAGACGGAGGGACGACTTCTTTCCGATGGAACGCACAGGATGCCACGGATTATTACGGCTACGACTTGGGCGAGAGCAGCGGGCACCTGCTGCTGGTGGTGCTTCCGGCGCTGATGCGGAGGATATACCGGTGAATTATGGGACTTAGGCTTGCCAAGCTTGCTGAATTTTTATATCTTCGCAAGCAAAATAATTCTAAATACATAAAAAGATGAAACGATTAGCATTTTTATTTCTTGCGCTTGTGTGCGCCTTTCATGTCTATTCGCAAGACATTGATGAATGTCGGAAGGTTGTGAATATCGCCATTGATGCCGTCAACAACCGTTCTACCGATGAATTGAAGAAACACTTATCATCCGATTTCACATGCGCGGGGAAAAGCGGTGCTATCGCTATCAAGGTAATGGAGCTATTGGTCACCCAATTGGACGAACATATCTCTGACATCCGCAAAATAAGCGAACAGCAGGAAAATGGGACATTGACACTGGTTTATGATTTCAATTACAGCAAGAAGCTGGGACATAAAAATGCAACTTTTGTATTCAATGCTAATAACCAACTCAAACAATTGGAGCTGTTGTCCGTTCAAGTGAAAACGTTAGACAAAAAGACCGATTTTGAAACACCCGCCCAAGAAATCATCACCGTACCGATGGAAATCCAAGATAATATGATAGTCGTAACAGCCAAGCTGAACGGTATCGAACGGAAATTTATCTTTGACAGCGGTGCGCAAAGCCTTTACTTGAACAGCCGATACTTCGGTAAAGACACTATAAATTCGATAAGTGGAGCGAAAAGTGTAAATTCCAGTATTTCGGGACAAGATATCATCCCTATTGATTCTTTCGATTTTTATGGTATCAAGACACAAAACAAGGATTTTGTAATGTCCGATCTTTCCCATTTACTCAAAGACGAGGGAATCTACGGATTGATAGGTTACCAAGTCGTCAAAGACTATGATTGGCTGTTCGATTACGCAAATAAAACCTTGACGCTGATTAAGCCGGATAAAACCGCCGACTATATCAACAAGATGCAATATACCACTTATGAAATACCTATCCAAATGACATCTGAAACTTCACATATCCCCTTTGTAAAAGGAAAAATAGGTACGGAGGAAGTGTCTTTGGGTATTGATTGCGGAGCCGCAGCAAACTTATTGGATATTGCTTTGTTCGATAAGCTAAAAAATAACTTGACCGACATAACCACGACTGAATTGGCAGGCGTGTCCACACAAAAAACCGATGTACAAAAAGCCTCGGTAAAATCATTGGCTCTCGGAAAGAAATTATTTGAAAATGTATCTACTGTATTTAATAATATGAACCACTTGAACTCTCGTTGGGAGAACAAGATTGACGGGCTTATCGGTTATGAGATTCTTTCCAAGCAGAAAACTATTGTCAGCCTCCGGAACAAGAAGATAATTTTCATTCAGTGATTTATTCAACTTGTCCACGTCAGAATTTCTGCCTGTTTGGACATAATCCGCTCCGACAACCGCCGTCCCCAGCGGGGACAACCCGAATCCTGACGGATAACCACTTTTCCCTGCGGGGACAGCATCAACCCTACAGGATAACCGCTTTCCCCTGCGGGGACGATGCCAATCCTGCAGGATAAGCACTTTCCCCGCTGGGAACAGGCAAAATCGGGACGGATTGCCACTTTCCCCGCTGCGAGCTTGGATCGCCGGAAAGATTTAGCTACATTTGTTACAGAAATTCTAAAATATTACGGATATGAAAAAAATTCTCACATTGAACATCAAGCAACTCCGCACCGAAGAATCGTTCGGTTATCTGAAACAAGTTGAAACGGAAACAGCGAACCTGCCGGGCGAGGAACCGGCTGCCGCCCTTACCACTGCAATAACCACCTTTACAACCAATGTAGACGCTTTCGACGATGCGCTGAAAGCATCTGCCACCAATCCTGCCACCGCCACGGCGACCGCAGCAGACGATGCACGTGATGCCGCGTGGCGTGGCGCGAATAACTACGCGGCAGCCATGTGCGCCTATCCCGATGCCGACCTCCGTGCCATCGCGGAACAATGCAAGGCGGTGTTCGACAAATACGGCGACCCCACGAAGCTGGCGCAAACCGAGGAAAGCGGCGTGCTGCACAACCTCCTGCAAGACCTTGAGGCACTGCCCATCGCCGAAATCAACTTTTCTGTCTGGGTGGAAGACCTGAAATATAAAGAAGAACAATTCCTTGCCGCAGCCGCCGAGCGCACGGAAGCCGATGCAGCCCGTCAGGTGGGCATCGTGAAGGAGACCCGCACCGCCGCCGAAGCTGCCTACCGCTCGCTGGTTGATACGGTGAACGCCCTCGCGATGATAAACGGTGATGCGGAATACGCTACGTTTATCGACCATGTGAACGCGATGATTGAGCGTCAGAAAGCCATCTCGAAAGCGCGTGCCACTCGTGCGAAGAAGGAGGACGAGAAGCCGGTCGAACTTTGATGACGGACGATAATCTGAAAGTTCTAAAAGCCTCTGCCGGGAGCGGAAACCGACAGAGGCTTTTCTTCGCCACGTGATGGCGGTATCGGTGGTTCTTCTGTTTGTTTGAGGTCTCATTCTGGTGCTGATGCGGGGGATATGTCGGTGAATTGTGGGCTTGGTGTTTTGCTCTGCTTGCTGATTTTTTATATCTTTGCAAGTAAATCACAATTAAAAACAAAAAGAAAATGAAAGCACGATTCTTATTGGGAGCATTGCTCCTGCTTGTATGCAGCCTTACAGGATGCAGCGACGATGAGAACGGAAATACCCCCGATGTTACGCCGTTCAGCCTTGAAAAGACCTATTATGAAGTAAGATTAGGGCCTCTCAGCACCCATATCAACATTACCAACGGGAGTGGCGACATCAGCCTGGCCATAGCGAACGAAGCGATAATAGAAGCCGCGAGGGTTCAGAATGAAGGAGAGGACGTTTTCGTTTCCTTGTATGGCAAACGGAAAGGAAACACCACGCTCACTCTGACGGACAATGTGACGGGCGATAAGGAAACGGTAGAAGTGAAAGTGACGGACTGCTACTTGGCATACGGCATTGCCGGAAGCAATCATCCCGCGTTGACTTCAAACCTTATGCTCTATCTGGTAAACAATGAGGCGCGGGATTGCTATTTCTTCACCATGGACTACATGGAGCACCAACTGAATAATACACCACTTGCCAAAGGCACGTATGAGTTCTTTGTCAGGCAGGAAGGAGAAAAGAAGACACCCTATCTGCGTCTGAACTATCCGGCCGATGAATCAGGAAACTTGGCACAAGATGCTCCGATGGAAGCCCATGATTTCGCCTTGTCGTTCAATGATTCTCAGAGAGTACTGGATATTATCAGAACCTATTTAGACGTGGATTGGGAAGAACTTATCAGCAATCCCATGACAAGAGACCTTCCTCCGGTAGACCTCACCATGAAAATGACCGTTCCCGGTACAGACTATGAAATAACGGGAGTGCTTGCGACAGCGCCCATACCGGAAGGCATTTTGGATTAAATATTTATAAACTAATAGAGTCCCTGCCGATACTTGTGAATTGGCGGGGACTTCATTTTTAAAATTGAAGTGTAGAAACAATTATCAGTATTGAATATTGTTCGCTTTCGCACCGAGGAAGCGTTCGGTTATCTGAAACAAGTTGAAACGGAAACGGGCTTTTCTTCGCCACGTGACGGCAGTATCGGTGGTTCTTCTGTTTGTTTGAGGTCTCATTCCGGCGCTGACGCGGGGGATATATCAATAGTAACTTAGAATAGAAAATATCCGATTTGTTTCTTTTGGTGGAAACAAATCACTATCTTTGCGACGTATATGTCTGGTAAAAGCAATTCAGATGAAACTTAAAGTAGTATTGATGGAAGAAGCTGCGGTCTTTATCGCTAAGCAGCCGGTTAAGGTCCAGCAAAAGATTTACTATAATATCTTCAAGGTGGAAGAAGGCATTAGGGAAATAGAGATATTTAAAAAACTCGAGAATACGGATATCTGGGAATTCCGAACCCTATACAATGGGATTTGTTACAGGCTTTTCTCCTTTTGGGATACAGATACGGGCACGATGGTAATCGCTACGCATGGAATTGTGAAGAAGACCATGAAAACGCCAATGAAAGAGATTGCCAAGGCAGAAGAAATCAGGAAAGAATATTTCAAACGTAAAAAACAATAGGATATGGAACAGTTCAAGCTTATACCCGCAGATGATATGAAAGATAAATTGTGGGGCAAGATCGGCACTCCCGAACGCGATGCCATGGAGGCGCAACTGCAAGAAGAGGTTCACGCTTATTTCGTTGGCGAAGCTATTAAGAAGGCACGCCAGGCGCAGCACTTGACACAAGAGGAATTGGGAGAACGTATCGGTGTGCAACGGGCACAGATATCCCGGTTGGAAAAGGGCAAAAGCGTCATCACGTTGCCCACCATGAGTCGGGTGTTCAAGGCTTTGGGCATCGATACGGGCGTACTCGACTTGGGCAGTGCAGGTAAAGTAGCACTGTGGTAATGTAGAGCAAGAAAAAGGAAAAGCCTCTGCCGGTTCCTGCTTCCGGCAGAGGCTTTTCTCCTTTCTTCAAAATTCCTACAAAATCCGCTCCTACCTTTGCGTAGATACAATAACTTTGCAACCGACTTAAAAACAGGAAAGCGATTATGTGGAAATACTATGCACTGCTGTCCGCCCTCTTTGCCGCACTGACCGCCATCTTCGCCAAGGTGGGCGTGAAAGACATTAATTCAGATTTGGCTACGGCTATCCGCACCACCGTCATCCTGCTGCTGACGTGGGGCATCGTGCTGTTTGGGCAACATGTAAGCGAGATAAGGGAGATACCGCGTCATGCCTGGCTCTTCCTCGTGCTGAGCGGGGTGGCGACGGGGCTGTCGTGGCTTTTCTACTTCAAGGCATTGCAGACGGGCGACGTGTCGCGCGTGGCGCCGATAGACAAGCTGAGTGTCGTCATCACCATTTGCCTGTCGTTCCTGTTTCTGAAGGAACCGGTCAGCCTGCGGGTGGTGGCGGGCGCGCTGCTGATAACGGGCGGAAGTATCATCATGTTAATCAAGTAAGCGCAGGTCAGATGCTGTTGGTTATCCGTTCTTTTACCTTACTCCATGCATTCGTATGGAAGAGGCAACAACGGTCCATTGTCTGATACATCTCTTTGAAACGGCTTGCCGGAATCACAAAACTCAGCACATTGCTTTCTACATGAGGGCGCACGGAAGGGTCGAGCAGACCTATAAACGTACGACGGCCGCCTGTTCTGTTTTCTTTTACGGCTTGGGCTACAACTGATGAACAGCCTGAGCCGAAAATGCAGGAGACAGCATCATCGGCGTTATTGTCGAAGAATGCCCAAGTTGCCAGTCCTGACAGCATGTCGGGAGTAGCAAAAAACAAAATCCCTTCCATGGGTTCAAAACTCTCTACGCGGTCAATCCGTATGAAATTAAGATACTTTTTAGCAGCCGGCCGTATATCAAGCCGTTCAATGCACGTTATCACATCTTCTGGAGAAGCCTTGTAGCGTTCTTTATGTGACACAAAGCCGGGCACATGCTCAGGCATCGGCGCAAAGGCGGTATAGAGCTTGCCTCCGCCACAACCGATGGTCTCGGCATTCAGGCTAAGCCCTTTCCCTTTTCTCGCGGCATCCATTCCCTTAAAGAGACAACCGTTTATCTTATCTGTATCTGCCACCGGTTCGTTATCATAATAGAACAGAAGCGGAAGTTCCGCCGTTTCACCAAAAGCCTGGCGGTATTTGCTGATGAATGTCTGAGTATCCATATCTTTTTCAGTATAAGTAGTTTTGTGGGTAAATATAGTGAAAAATTCGATTCTTCTTCAATATATCTTCACATTTCCCTATTACCTTTGCTTCCATGTTTATTCATCAAACGCAATGAAACTGCTGATAATCGAAGACGAAAGGGAGCTGTCGGCCCTTCATCGGTAACGTGGGCAAGGCGGTGTCGAAGGCAGGGATGGCAGAGTATCCCAGCGGCGACATGGCGGATATGCTGGACAATCACGACTTCGTCTACACGCACATCAAGAACTTGAAGGCGAAGCTGGCGGAGGTGGGTGTGAGGGATTGCGTCAAGAATGTGTATCGCGGTGTTGCTGCTTGCCAAGATAGACAACCGCCAGTACGAACAGATGGAAACCATCAGTTTGGGCGATTTTCTCGACAGACTGCTGCCTTCATTGGAATGCCTTATGGGAAACATCGTTCTCCGCAAAGATTTCCAGACTTCGCTGATGATACGTGCCAACCGCACCCTTCTGGAAAGTCTCGTGAATAATCTTGTGGTGAATGCTGTCCGCCATAACCGTCCGAATGGGGACATCACTCTTGTTCTGACCGGCAGGCAGCTTATCGTATCGAACACTTCCGATGAGCCGGAATTGGACGCCCGGCAGGTATTCAATCGCTTCTACCGCCCGTCAGAAAAAACAAAAGGTAATGGATTAGGACTGGCGATAGTGAAAGCGGTTTGCGAATACCATGGATGGAAAGTGAACTACTGGTATGAAAATAACAGGCATTGTTTTGCGGTGAATTTTTAGTTCCTATGTTTGTAAAATGTGCTAGCAAAATAGCATAAAGCCAAGAGAAACTGTTTTGAATTACTCCAAAAAGTTTTTCTTGTCTTGATGTGTTCGTTTCGTGTGTGCTTTGGGCGATTTATTTGGCAAAGCCTGTCCTATTGCGTTTTCATGAGAACATGCTGATAAATGTCAACATTCATTTTATTGACATTTGGCTTCGCTTTGGCTTGTGGTCTATAGGGTTATAAATAATTTTGCTTCCTGTTGAACGGGTACTTTCTTCTGTTCCAGTCGAGGGAAACGTGCCGTGTTCCAAATGATAAAATACCGGAGCCAAAATACTGTCGGCTGGTGTGCCGAACTCTCCTAAATTGGCAGTTAAGTCTTCAGATGAAACATAATCAGGTTGCAGCCCGTCAGTATAATAATCGTAAAAGTTTTCCGAGTTGGCTGTATACGAGGTGGTTAACCAGAATTCCAGTTGCGGGTAAGCTTCATTGGTAAACAGGCTCTGTGCTACATTCTTTCCAAAGGTGGCAGTACCTACTTGTAATAGCTTATCACCTAAATATGGGCGCAAGGTATTGATAACAATTTCGGATGCCGAGGCTGTATTAGAGGTGGTGATGACGTACAGGTGGTCATAATTCAGATTGGTTACCCCTTGCAGCAGGCTGGCATCAAAAGTATAGGTCTGTGTCTGAGGATCAGTCTTGTCATTGAATACCATTGTAAGCCACGGTTGTCCCATTGCACCTTGTGGGGCAAGGATGGTACTAAGCAATTGGGCGGTGGATACATAGCCACCCGGATTGTAGCGAAGGTCGAGGATGATGTCGGATGGTGACTGGGCGGCAGCTTCGTTGAAGGCTGCTTTCAGTGATTCTTCGTCGTCCGTTTCAAATCCATTGTAGAGGATATAAAAAGCTTTTTTGCTTCCGGCGGTTATGGTCTTATAGGTAAATACGCTGGGTTGTTCGATGATTCGGGGAGCAGGCATGTCAACGTAGGATGTATCCGGCTGTCCATCTACTTCTGTAGCTACCCGGTAGCGGCAGGAGCTGCTGGGACGCTGGAAGAAAGATTCGAAGTTACTTGTATTCAAAGCCCGGTCGTTCACGCTTACCACCCAGTCGTTGCGTTTCAGTCCCACTTCAGAAGCTGGAGAATCAGGATACACATATAATATATGTACTACATAGTCACCATTGGTATTGCGTATCAATGAGCCTTCCAATCCGAAAGTGGGGTAAGCACTTTGTACACGTGAAACATTTACCGAATCAATGTGGGAAAACACGCTTCCATTTTTCTGGTCCTGTGAAGAAACAACCGACTGGAGAAATGTTTCGGGCTTATCGAAGAAGTTCAGTCCTTCTTCGGTGGGAAGGTCTTCGTAAAACAGGTAATGTTGTTGCATGGTTTCGTACATCCACGTTTTTGGCCCGATGAGGGCATAATATTCCCCCGAGCGGTCTTGCCCGCACGATGCAAGGAATAAGGCAGATGCAAGCATGCATAGCGCATGGATGTGGAATAGGCTTCTTTTCATGATGCAGGCTTTTATTTCATGGTAAACGAGTTTTGTCCGATCATATTGCCGTCGGCAAAGATATAGACCGTATAGGTACCTGCAGGAAGGTATTCTTCCACGTCCCAATAGACGGTAACGCTTTGTTCTTCTCCGGTATATTCAATATACTTTTTAATGGAGTAAGTAATTTCACGGTCTTCGTAGGCAAAGGTGGTATTGCCTTTCGAGAGGATGTCATTGTCGGGCTTGGCAATGCGGACGTAGATTGTTTTGTTGCCCGTTTCGGCAGTGATGTTCTTTACGATGGTGAACGAGATAGCAATTTTTTTCACGTCTTTCACCTTTCGTGCTTTCTTGCCACGTTTATTCATCGGTAGTGCAGAGATGTTGGTGGCATCCAGTTGGGCTGCTAGCGATACCTTTTCGTTCAGGTTTTTCTTTTCTTGCGAGAGGGTATTGATTTGCGCTGTGGCAGCTGAGTATTTGCTTTTCACTTCCTGATTTTCTTCCATCAGTGCAGCGTTGAGCCGGTTGAGCGAGTCAATTTGGATAACATAGGTACGCAGCACGGCACGTACGGTTTTCAATTCTTTCTTCAACCGCAATATTTCGGCAGCATTGGTTGTCTTCACCTGCCGCAGTTCTTCCAATAACCGTTGGGTCTTCAACTTTTCACTTTCCAGTTTTTCACGAAGCGAATCGTTGTTGATCTGCACCTGAAGTTCATCGTATTGTGTAGCAAACGCGCTATATTCATTTTCCATTTCTTGTTTTTCTACGGCAAACACTTCGGCCATTTCCTTATTTTTCCGGTATTCGTTCACGGCAAGGAAAGAAACGCCTGCAACAATGACAATCAATAGAATAATCGCTCCAACTAATTTTTTATTTTTTTCCATAGACTCTTGAGTTTGGGCGCAAAATTACAACATTTTGCACAGATGTAGTCTTTTGGGCTGATAAAAAACTATAATGGGGATGAGTTCATGCGTTTTAAGTTTTTGAGTTTTTAAGTTTTTGGGTTTTGGGGGTTGTTTGCTGATTCTGCCTTACTGGTTATTGGGAATAGCTCTTAAAAACTCATCCTACATCATCATACAAAACTCAAAACAGACTTTTAAAGGCCTGCCAACTTGGCTGGAACACCTTCATCTCCTGCTTCCCAATGTAAAAGGGGAAGTCCGTTATACTCGCCTTGCTGCTTGTCTACCCAGGCATTCAAGGCATCCAAAAGGGTTTCGCCCGTATCGGTAACGGTGAAATCAGTATCGTAAGTATAGATGGTGCTTTTGTCTTTGATGTTGGTGAAATTCTTGTAAACAGGATCGGAGGTGCATGTTACCGGGTAATAACAATATTGAAATATCGTTTTTGTTGTTGCAACTCTATGACTAAAATAACCAAATTCCGTATTGCCCACATACATTAAATCCCCTGCATAACAATTAAGAAGACAGTTTTCGTCATTTCCACTACGATGAAAAATTCCTCCAGTTTGCGATGCTTTGTTAAAATGACACGCGTATACATAGCTATTGAGTATTTGGGAATAATTATAGTTACATAATCCCCCTGCACTATATAATGTTCCCTCAAAATTGACATTATATGATGAGCAGTTGGCAATAATGCCATAATTTTCACTTACTAATCCTCCAGCGTAACCCAATGTCCAGTCCTTGATACTACATGACTTTACATGACATCCGGTAATAATCCCTTCATTCAATCCTACCATCATTCCTTCAAAATAAGGCTCATTAGAAATCTGAGGATTGGTATAGGAACAGTTTTCTAAAGTCAAATTCTTTACAATTCCTCGCTCGCCTATGTATCCGAATAGTCCCTGATGTTTAGTGTCCTCCGGAGTAATCAAACGTAGATTGGAAAGCGAATGCCCTTGACCGTCAAAACATTTATTAAAAGATTTGCTTTTACCAAATTCTGTCGACTTACAGCCTATCGGCTGCACTAGCTCACTTTGCTCTTCTGTAAACGCAATGTCTGCACAAAGGAAATAGGTCATGACGCCATCTACTTCATGTCCGAAATCGTCCAGCGTGTAGCCTTCGTATTCCATCCCGTTTATCAGATGGGAGAATGCGATAAATTCTTCTGCGGTGTAGATGCCGGTTTCTTTTTCTTTGGAAATAAGCCGGTAGGTATATTGGTGTCCCGAAATGAAAGATTGTGTCGGAGTGGTGAGCTGTAGTTCACCTTCGGGGGTGACAAGCCTGATGTCGACAGAAACATTGTCGGCAGGAGGTATGAAAAGTGTATATATACGGTCAGTTCGTTTTTCGAAAGAAACGGTAGGTGCCGGAGTTTCTGCAAATGTGAATGTTCGGGTGTGAGGCTCTATGCTTGCCAGTCGGACGGATGGGGTAAAACGGATGTTTTGCATCTGTGTATGGATTGATTCATCTGTCTCAAAAGTGATTTTGGCAAAGAGATGTTCGAATTGCAGTTCGACTGGTTTGCCGTAGGGTGTTTCTTGAGCTGCATATAAGATGTCTTTCAGATTTCCTTCCTTATCGTAAAGTTCTTGTTGGGTTGATGCGAATGCCGGATAGTAGACGACAACCGATGCTTCATTTCCACTTTTATCCCAGTACAATGGAGTCTCAGGATGCCATTCCCCATCTTGATAAGTCAGGGCGATATTGTTGGCGTTTATTCCTCCTTGACTGAAAAGGGAGGCATTGTCGCCTGCGGTGAAGATATTTTTTCCTTCATTGTTCCGGGTCATCCCTTCCAATTGGTTTCCTTGGATGGAGACTGTTATAAGTGAGTTGTCCATAAGTTGTTCTTCCTGGCATCCGACAAGCAGGCAAGCAAGGAGGATGATATATAGCTGTTTCATGGCATTCGGTATATTGTTGTTTTAAAATATAACGCAAGAGCATTATTTTGTTTACCCCCGTTCCCTGTTTTTTACCAGCTGATTATGCGAATCGGGAGTTGATAACGGATTCTTGTGATGCTATCATAGAACACAGACTACACAAGGATACACAGAAGAACAGGTCAATAATCAATATGCTGATGTGAGAATAAATTGGCACATTGCCCTATTATTCATTGGCACATTAAAATAAAATCTGTGTCTTTCCGTGTTTTCTGTGTTCCATTAAAATGCACAAATAAATACCGCGTGAAGTATAACTCCTAAACGAAGTGATAACTTCTGTGAAACATAACGACGTTTAACACCTGATTCGCATAAATCAAAAACCGGCGCGCATCCCTGCGAACCGGTTCCTTAGATTTACTAATTTAAGTAAAATGTGTGTGGGGACGCTTCCCCACGGTTTTGATAGAGATATAATAATAGTCTTATTCCAGAACTATTATTCCATTTAGCAACACAGCTAATGTTGTTGTACATTCGTATATTTTATTTTCAATAGTAGAACGCATATATAACTCTTCTTCCCAACCGAAATTGTATTCGCCACGCAAACGGATGCTATAATTATTTCTTGTAACTGTTACTACTCCTATGCGTGTGCCATCTTTACGTTCCAGTGTCACAAATGCATCGTCAGGTAATGTTTGCCCATTGTCATAAGTGATTGTTCCAGTTAAAGGATTATTGGTTAATGTGATTTCATCATCGGCAAATGCGATCGTTTCATCGCTGCGGATGGTTATCTTTTCACCGCTTACAATCTTGTTTGTTTGGAAATGCAGGGTTACCTTCCCTCCTGTGTCTTTATCATCGTTTGATACTAAATACCGATAGCCGTCTGAAGTAGTTTCTAAACGAGTCTCATTAGATGCCGGTTCTAGGTTGGCACTCGTAATATAGACATAAAAATCTTCACCCGGATCAATGCTTTCAGAAGGAATGTCGCCCGTCGGTTCAGATTGATAAGGCGCTATATCAAAAGATAAGTCGACATTGTTTCCTATTCCATAGTCTATATTTATATCGTTTGCATTGAATTCCCATTCGCGATAATTGCTTAATTCTATAATACAAGATTTATAGTCTACCGTATTACCTTGCCCTACTGTAGAGAAACGGACGGTTTCTTCACTATGCGCTTTGGTGGTGACGAAATGCAAATTATCCTCTCCTTCAATGGTTTTATAAAGATAATAATGTCCGCCTCCCGTTGTTGACTCACCTTCGGTATAAAGTGAAGCGTCAGCATCTGCCGGCTTTAAGTTAGATGTATAGATAGCCACATTCACCCCAGCAGGAATGGATTCATTATTGTACGTCCTCAACTGAAATGTAACCTCACTGCCCGCTTTCTGTGGAATCAGTTCATAATACACTCCTGTTCCTCCTGTCGCTCCAGACGGGAGGTAGGTATGAGCATTCGCTATAACTAACTGGCCGTTGTTCTTGTTTGTCAACGTATAACTTTTATCAACGGTTTCAAAATGTTCTGCCTCTATTTTTATAGTACCAGATGTCTCAGTTGTCGCGTAATTGGTTTGGAAATAAATGCGGTGTGTGCCGGTAGTCTCTGCTTCATAGACATATTTATATCCTATCCCTTCTACCACTTCTCCGTATCCTTCGGTCGGATTGCCATTGCTGTCTGTTGGATAAATCACATCCAACGGAACTGCTCCAGTACTGCTCAGCTTATCCGTTGTTATCAAGCAGCGTACTGGGAGCAAGTCTTCGGGATACGTGTCAGGTATGGTAAACATCAATCCGACATCTTCGCCTGCCTGACCATTATATACCCCATAGCTGCACCATATCGGCTCGAAAGTAAACGTATGTATTGTGACAACGGTAATGTATCTTACCAACGGACCGGCTTTTATCCGGATTGTCCCACGGCATACTTCATCTTCAGCCATTGTGTTGGCATTAAATGAGATGGTTCCACTCCCGTTGTTAAAAGAATGCTGTAATTCGTCATCATCTGTTACTCCGTCATTGGAAACCCACATTACTTCAGGGGTTGCATCGCCTGTATATGAGTAGTTTAATGTTTTCCCTCCCCCCGTTTCGTAAATTACAGTTGTTGCTTCTACGGTTAATGTTCCGACTTCATCATTTCCGATAGACGGAATGCTGGCATCAACCGATACCCATGTGTTATTTATAGGTGCTGCATTTTGCGCTTCTGCAAAGTTTTCGCTTCCGTTTCCTTCAGGAACGGCTGTGAAATGCACGATATAGTGATAGTTGCGGTAAATGGGAAGCGGGTCTTTGTCCTCGTCAATCAGTGCCACTTTATAATACCGTGGAGTTGTTCCTCCATTTTTCTGTATTGCATAAATCAGATAGATTTCATCCTCGTCCGAATTTGGTGTTTCGAATACATATTTATTTACTTCGGTATCTACTACTCCTAAATCTTCCGCTTTGATGCGGTTAATGGGAGTAGTGATATAAGGATCATCAATCCACTTTTCCTGCCAATCAAATCTATTGGTTTCTGAATTGAATGGAATGGAAGTGCCGTTTCCATAAACATTACATACGGCAGAACCTGTTATTTTCATGCCCTCTGGCAATGATTGGGCATCATACGAAATCCATGCCTGATTGCGGAACATGGGAATTGTATGTTCGCTAAAATAAGTTGCAAGATCTTCTTGAGATGCCGACAAGTCTACTCTTCCCCAATAGACCAAGCGTCCGGACGTAGTCGTCAAAGCAGTCATTACCGTATTTTCGTGTACACCTAAGTTAGCGTTATCGTCAAAAACGCCGTCCAAATTCTGATTTGCTAAAAGATGCACGATTCGGGTACGTGAGGAAACTGTTGCTGTAAATGTTCTTTTTGTATCAGACACATCGCCTCCGGTCAAAGTAGCCTGTGTACGTCCGATAAATGTACCTTGTGCATCAAAATTGAAAAGCCATAAGGATTGGATTCCCCAACCGTCTTCGTCAATTGCACGTGTGTTTACTTCTTGCGGGTCTGGAATTACCGCTTGGAAAGTCAGTTGCACTTCGTTTCCTGTTACAGCCACTTTCTTTTGCTCTATTTCATCGGTGCATGATATTATCGCGCACAAGCAAAAGCAACCTACTAAATAATATAGCATTCGTTTCATAATCTATTCCTTTTTAATTTCCAGTTTCTTCAGGTTTTACATCACGTACGCAACGGATACGGGCATTATTTGGAGTACTTACTTGACTACTTTCTGATGGTTCTTCATCATTGGCTTTATATGCATCTGTTGCGGTCCAATAATATCGTCCCGTTAAAATGTCTGATACAGCTGAATTTTCTGTTTTTTGAAATCTGTCAATAATTTCAATTTCAGCTTTTGTTGGGAGCCGCCAATCATCGTAAGTTTTTTGATTTTCCCAATCAATGTTAGTACCGTTAAACTCTACATTTGTAACTTCCACATACTGATTACACTGACGTTTTGCCTCTTCTTTTGACATCGGGTTTACATTTCCCAATTGAGACGCAATCATAAAAGAAGGAGATACTAATGATTCATTGTCCTCAGTATCTGCTGTATTTCCTTCACTGTCCAATACAGGATATCCCAATCGATAAGTCGAAGAAGCTGCCGTGATATGGACATGATACATGCGGGCATTGTCCGTTCCTTGTTCGCTTCTAAAATAGGGTTTTGTTCCTTTTGGCCATGAAGCTAATGTATAGCTTGGCTGACCCACTCCACCATCACCTGCTTCCCATGTCATTTTATAAATAGCACTTTCATTGGTCGAATTATCAACACTTCGTACTACTTTTGAACCGAATCCATTAGCTTCAGCACGATAGCCGCCTGTAGCATCCTTATCTCCTCTTTTTAGCCATGATGAACCAAAATCTTCACGGTATGAATGCCAGCCTTGTGTAGAAGTGATGTACTCCAACGGGTACTGTTCTACGTACACTTTTTTTGTCAAGCCGTCAGCATTTGTAATGGTCAACGTAAATGTTTTCGGTACGTTGATTAAGTCTTTCGAATATATTGTTACAGCACCTGTTGTTTCATCACGATTCCAATTTATTTTGGGATAATAGGTATTTCCATTCGGATAACTGGTACCATTCTTCGTAATATCTCTCACTACCCCATATTTATCGGTATATTTTACATCCGAAACTTGAATGTTAGTTATTACGCTCGAAGAATAGAACATCAGGGAATTATCTGTTGATTCATTCGCGTCTATATTGGCAAGGTAAATATATTCTTCGTTTACTTCCAAAAACTTAGCATCGTCTGTACCAACATTGATAGTTGTTTCTTGCCATTGCTGAACTTCCACGCTGCCTGTTAGTTCAACAGGCTTTAATTCTTCATTCGAGCCTAATGCCTTCAAGGTTACATTGATTCGGTACGAATGATTGCGCTCTAACGATTGTGCCCCTGAATTGCGGTTTAAAGAAACACGGTAATAATTAGGGTTATGCTCGGTGGGTTCACCGTCAGCTGGTGTTACCCTCACAGGAATATTCAAAAGAATATAAGTTTCGTCATTTAAATCCACTTGGGAACTTTCTGGATCGAAAGACCAGGAATTGGCATACGTGTAAAACCGGGCTTGATTGCTTTGAAATTTAATATAATCCGTATTCTTTAATTCTTTGTCAGACACTTCATTTCCGTCCGACAAAAGTTTGGTATGCGTTGCGTAATTGATGATTCGCTTTTGAAGTCCGCCTAAAAGCTGATATACATTTCCATCTGCATCCTCTCCAGTCTGGATATTCACTTCTATCTTTGCCGCAGCACGGTATAAGTTTACCGTATTTGACGTTTCACCGGCTAAAGATACATCTTCTAATTTCCCATCCATCAGGAAAGAATCCTCTATCGCACCCGTGACAAACTTAAATTCGGTAGTTATCGATTTCGTTTTTAATCCATCTACCGATTGTACATCCGCCAAACTTTCTCCTGTATAATTCGCTATGACATAGACATCATACGTTCCTGTGCTTACTTGGCTTTTTGATAAAGACAAGCTGATTTCTCCCTTGCCCGGCAGTTGAAGGTCCTCTAAACGCTGGTAATGCACACGGGCGTTGGTGGAATGATTAAAGACAAAAACATCGGCTGTCTGAATCAAGTTCTCGTTTAAATCATCTACTCCGAGTTCTGTTTCACGCGAAGCCGGTGTAGCATTCCCTGTAGACAAATTGAGCGATACATAATCCGTATGGGCTATATTTGTACTGAAATCATCGGATGTACACGAAGCAAGTATGCCAATCAGCAACAGACTTGCATAAAAGATATTTTTCAAATGTTTCATATCGTCACCTGCCTTTCTTTAATCAGCTACTTGCTTTATGAGTATATAATCTTCAGCTCCTCCGGTCAACTTGTTCGGATTAATTATCAAACGGTTCCATGTACCTTCGGGACTTAATACCCGAATGGCAAAACGGACTTGTTGCGGACTTTCAGGATTGTATTCGCCAAAAGCTTTGATACGAATAGTTACTTGACTATCTCCGGCATAGCCTCCTGGAACATAATGGTCATCGATGCTTGGATTGTTCGAGTTCGGGTCACAGAAGAAGAAATCTTGTCCATTATCCAATGATGCAACCCAACGTGTACCTGCCGGACCATTTAAGGTAAAGTGAATGAATATATCATTCTCGTTTTGCGGGTCGTTTGTCGTTGTATAAACAATTGGGTAATATGCTTCATCTCCTGTCCCTTGTATCTCATCGGGCAATACGCATTCAAAATCGTAGGAATTGCTCCATTCTACGGTCCATTCTTCGTGTTCCCAAGGCATAACCTCTAACTGTAATTTTATTCCGTCATCTACGTTGGCAATAGTATATTTATAATAATGATTGCGGACTATATCGAAATCGGTATTATCTTTTAATGTACCGTCATTGTACTCTCCAAAAAAGATGTTCGGATTTTCCAAGACTACAGGTGTGTCATTGCGTTCCAATGATACGGAAATAAAGCTTTTTGTGGTTAGATCGGTATTGTTAAATTCTGGGACATAGATAATGTAACTTTCATCTACTTTTTTAAAGGGTAAACTTTTTTCATTAGGCGTAATACCAAAAGGCAAGTGTATTTCGTGTGAACAATCCGTTTCTGTATCAACATCCCAAGCTGCCGTATTATTATATATATTTTTAGGAGCACACATCCCTGATGTATTGTAATTGTGCAAGGTAACATCTGTCAACTCAATATCAGGTGCGCTGCAAGTCACTTCTATCTTTGCCATGGCACGGAGCAAATCTACTGTGCCTAAATCAGTCAAGAGATTGGCACGAAGGGGTTCTGTGCATCTTTTGACTCCGTACATCGGGATTTTTTGTGTTGCGGAAGGAATAAATGGTGCTGTATAGCTGAATGTAGATGTGGGTGCAGTGCATACATCTTCAATTTTTGTCGCATCGGTTACTAAATTCGAAGGATATGCTTTGTCCCAGTTTGCCAATACCACCAATTTGAAATTGTTGTCGTATGTTTCCGACAATTCGCCTTCTACATAATAGGTTTGCGGATATTCCGTATTGTCTGCCGGACGGATGCTGGTCGGCTCGAACGTTGTAAGATAGGTATCGTCTGTGGCATCAAACAACAAGATGCGGAAATCCCCGCCTTTTATATCAATGTAGTTTTCGTATCCGGTACCAGCTTCTGGCTCTTCCGTTACACGCGAAGACACATCACCTGTGGTCAGGGTGAAGCCTATCTGTACGGGTGTGGTTGTATCGGACGGCTGGTCTGCACAGACTTCATCGTCCATAATGCTGTGGCAGGCACCCAGCAGGAGTGCTGCCAGCACGATTGTCAAATAAGGTATATAACGAATCTTCATACGCACCTATCCTTTCTTTGGTTACACTTCTATGGAGCCTAGCACCACTTTCCACGAATTGATGTAGATAGTGGAATTTACCCAACGGTCGTTTTCGTCGAGGAAAAAGACCATGTTGTATTCATCTTGTCGGTCGAGGTATTCCTGGTCGCTCATGGCGCGATTGTAGTTTCCTTTTACTAATAAACAGTAGTCTATTAACGGAATAGAGAGGATGGTTTCGCCCGACTTGTTGCGTATGGTCAATATCGGGCGGTGGTCGGTCATCAGTCTTCCTACGGTCAGTTCGGCTATTGCCGCACCTACCGAGGTGACGCCTTCGCTTTCTGCATCGTCACCCAATGCAGCTTCGCCATCATACACGCTCCAAGCGTGATAGGTGAGTGTCTCGTCATCCAGCAGCGAATTGTCGGCTGCCATCCATCCATTATCATCGGTAATGGTAAATTCAAAATCATCGGCATTTACGGTTTCACCCGAAAGGTGTTGCAGTACGATACGCACCACGTTGGTGTTCTTGGTGAGATAAACCGTAGCCCGGCGTTCGCTTCCAGGATTTTCAGTGAAGTCCTGATCGGTGGCGATACCGTGGAATAGGGGCACTAAGTCGTGGTCGACAATTGCATTTCCTTCAGCATCTTGTTCACGGTTCATGTAGCAGGTCAGGTCGTCCAGTTGGGTGACATTGCGCTGCACATCGGGGAAGGTAAAGGTGTTGTCGGTTTCCGCCCCTTCTGCCCAAACCAGAAAATCATACGTTCCCGGTTCTATATCATTTAGGTTCATCCGGTAGCCGGCTTGCGAGAGCGCGCTGCCTGCTTCCGTCTTTTCATAAACCAGCCGTCCGCTTTCGTCGAAGGCATAAAGCGTCACTCGCTTTACCGCATGCGCAAAGCCGTCGGCAAAGTTCATGTTGCGATCGTAAACGAACTGCACGCTATACTGTGTGGAGCAGTCGCCTTCGTCGTCGTAGATGCCGTCGCAAGCAGTCAGGGCAAAGCTTGCTGCGAGTCCGAACAGGCATTGTTTCCACATCTGTATTTTCTTTATATAAGCCAGCACTTTCATTGTTTCTTGTTTTTTTTAATAGTTGACTAGGTAACTAGGTACTAGTTGGCTAGGTTTTATTCTTTAGGTGACTAGTTGACCAGGTACTAGTTGACTAGGTTTTAGATAGATTGCTCTATCGGGGTTTTATTTTATCAAGTTTACTTATAGGGGCAGGGTTTGCCTGCCCTGAAAGCTTCAAGTTGATGTTTTCGGGCGAGCTGACCTCGCCCCTACAAGTTTTATAGTTTAATTGCCAAAACTTACTTCTTGACTTACTGTCTTCCAGCTTAAGATATTCAAGGTCGCTGCTACATAGTAAGTCTTCGTTTCATCACTTGGAATAATGTCATCTTCTGGATCAAAGACTCCTTCACCTAAACCCGTAACTTTTGTTACAGTCAAAGCGTAGCTATGATTACGAACAACACCTACGGCACCGGCTACATCTGTTCCTTCACCTGTTCCACCGAAGTGTTCTATAGGCACAGCAAAGTATGCACGACCGTTATTAAATGCTTCTACGGAGCCGAAATATGTCAAATAATCAGCTAAATTTTCATTATATGTATCAACATCGTCAATCGGTGTATAAGTATATGGTTCAGCATCTCCACTTCTTGTATAATAAGTTGTTTCTTCTGCTGGATTAAGAGCCAGTGTTACTGTATTAGTTGTACCTACACGTGTTATGCTGTAAGCACTTGCATCTGCTTGTTCGTATTGATTTTCACCTGTTGAAACCCATGCCAGTTCATTGTCGGCTGCTTGGTTTAATAAACGCGCTTTTAAATCGTTCGCCATATAAGCTGTACCGGCATACATATAAAGATAACCATCGCTTTCTGTACTTAAATTAACGGGGTCACCATCTGCATCTTCAACTTGGTATTGACCAACTAAAAGCAAGAATGTAGAAGCATTATAATTACCCGCTAAAGTTGCATTCATCGTATTTTCCGTACAATATTGAGCTTCACCCATTTGATGTGCTGTAGCCTCATTATAAGTTAAATAATCCAATCCACCTGTAGTGGTATAATTCGGGTCTTCTGCCCAAAAACTACGATGGTCTCCGGCGTTATTCCAATTCCAAGTCCATGCGGTCCAGTCTTGTAGATGTTTCAAATAATATTCGCTGGTATTTATGCCACTTACAGCATAACCTTCCGGATTGAAAACTAAAGTGTAATTACCTGCATCAATGTCCTCTATTGTAGGAGTTGAATTTTGAACAGTTACTTTAGCCGCCAATCTTTCTACATAAATGTCCACCGGATTAGAATTCATCGCAGCTTCATCTGTTTCAAAGAAATTGCTTCTGTCAACCGCGGTTGAGATTGTTTCTCCACCATCCCAATAAGTTGAATTAGTCATCATGAACCCATTATCCGCACTCCCGTAACCAGATGCAGTTAATGCTTTAATATCATCAATACTTTTTTTACTAAAAGTCGTTTGCTGATCTCCCATGTTAACATAGGCAACCACTTGAGTTGGGAATGTTGCATTTTCATCCAATTTCAATGCTACAACAGCTTCTGCAATTGCTTCTATATTACCATCTGGAGTTCCTTCTGCACTATCATTACCATCGACAGTTACATTTTCTTGCTGCTCACCATCTGCGACCCAATTTCCATTATCATCATAAAACATGAAGAACACATTTTTAATCGTTTGCTCTGTCTCTGTTCCATAATCATAACCCCCTTCGGTTGCACGGCTACCAGCTCCGCCAGCCATCGAAATGCGTACTTTCATGTAAGCATTTCCATTGTTTCCTGTTACGTTATTGCTGTTTTCCACAGCAACGTCGTCATTGGAGCAACCTGTTGCAAGTATGCAGGCACATGCTCCCCACATTAAATTTCTAAGTTTCATACTTCTTTTCATTTAATTGTTAGTAAAAATCATTCATTGCTTGTTTTTATACATTACGTAGTTAAGTGCCTCATTTGCTTCGGCGATGCCTGCACGCTGGGCTTCTTGCAGCAAGCTTTGCGCTTCGGCATAGTTTTCGGTGAGGACGGCGTAAATGCCACGGGCGTAAACAGCTTGGGGTGAGTTGCCTGCCTTGCCCAGATACTGCGAGGCTGCATTGAGGTCGCCTTCCGACATTGCCGTGTTTGCCGCATTCAGATTTGCCGTTTCATCGTCGGGATAGACGCGTACCGCCGTTTCGAATACCTTGTTAAACTCTTCGCTGCCCGGCTCCATGCCTTGCGTGGCAAGATAGAACTCTTGCAGACTCAGCTTCTGGGGTTGTGACTGGATGAGCGGACGTATCTCTTCGGCACTGCTGAAGCTGCGGATGACGTACTCTACGCGGTAATCGGAGTGGCGCAATGCCGGGTAGCAGTCGCGCAACAGCCGGGCATAGTCTTCGGGATATTCTTTCTTTATCTTATATTCCTTGTTGTCTGGTTCACGGTCGCCGTCTATCAGTTCCAGTATCTCTTGGCGGTGGGGTAGGGACGATTGGTCTACGTATTTGCGCAACCCTGCCCAGTCTTCCGGTTCGTAAGAGGTGGAGATGAGGGCATCGTCAAAATGGTACAGCCCTGCTACGTATTCTTTAAGGGATTGTGTACGTCCGTTTGCTAAGCGCTTGTTGTTGGCATACGAGCCTTCGGGCGAAGCGTAACCTTTGATTGATAGCGCGGTGATGCGTATATCGGCATCGTTGCGCACGGAGTCGATGGTGGCGCGTATCTTGGCAAGCTCGGTACTGTTGTTGCGGTAGTCGGGCTTGATTTCGGTGCGTGACACGGGGAAGTCGATGAATGCCGAACCACTGAGTGAACGGGTTTTTACGACTTCTGCTTCGGGCTGTACGTAAACGTATTGCGGCACAAATTTCGGTTCGTTGTAGCTTGCCAGCACCGTGTTGCCGTCTGCCAATACATCTTGGCAGCATCCGTAGGTTTCGGTCCGGAGCTGGAGTTGTGCCCCGTCCATCCACGGCTCGTAGTCGACCAGTGTGCGGTAGTGTTGCGTGTCGGGTTTCTGCGATGCCTTGATGGTGATTTCGCCCGATGCTCCCGTGGGTAGCAGCCGGTTGCGGCTGTAGTAGAAATACCGTTTACGCCCGTAGATGCCTATTGCCGGCAGGTCTTTCGCCTCGTCTTCTTTTACCAGTTGTGGGGTAAGGAGGAGGGCTTCGTTGGAGGCTACCTCTACTTGTGTGAGGTTGATGTCCATTTCTATCAGCATGAACGCACCGTTACGCGACAACGTTACATTGTCGGCAATGCCGTCGGGAGTGTTTTCTGCACGTAAGGAGGCAAAGCACAGTGCCATGAAAAGAATCGTTAACTGTTTCATCGTATGAATGAAGAATTAAGAATGAAGAATTAAGAATGGGGACTTGCGTCTTTCTTCGTTGATTAAAATTGTCGTCAGAATAAGTAGACCAGGCTGATAGCCGCTTTGGTAGGACCGAAGTAGTTGTGATGCTTACCTTCTTCCACCTTTTGTCCACAACCTTCACACTCGAAACGGTCGTAGTGTGAATACGCATAACCAATGCCAATTTCAAATTCGGCATTCCAATGTTTTCCTAACGGTAGGGCATATCCATAAGCGATACCAGCTCCGGCAAACCATCCCTGATAACGATTGTCGGAAAGTTTGGAAAAATCTGTGCCCAAGAAAGAGATGTCATTCTTCAGGTTTCCGATGTTGAACTGCCCGCCATGGGCATGTACGGCAAGGAAATGTCCCATAAAGCGGTCGCACAGCCAATAGCGTGCTTCGGGTTGTACAAACCAATGTTTCCATTTACGTCCATGGGACATGTCCCATGCATTAAGGTTTCCTGATACATCCAATGTCCATTTCGGAGCAAGACCGATTTCTACTCCAGCATTAATGGTGGCTGCTGCATCGTATAATACATTCGTCTTCACAGCCACTTTCTGTGCCGAAACCGAAAGCCCGACAAAGAATAGAAGGATACAAACAATGTGTTTCATAATTATATCGATTTTTCTTATTTTTTTCTTGTATCAGGAATACAAAAACGTCTTTCCTGTTGTATCTTTGTATTCCTATCCTCCCGATAATATCCTCAACCGCATTTACTTTGTCTTGTCGTCTGTAATTCTGCACAAACATAGATATAATACTTTAATCGTCAAAATAAATTCATTGTTTTTTTCAAAAAAATAAAATAAAATTCTTATAGGAGTGCTGTAGCGAGGGTAGCATAGTGGAGGGGGTACACCTTATTTGATATAATGCGAATCGGGAGTTAAAAGGGAGTTGGAAGAAATTATTGTCCGCAGGTGGGTTGGAAGTTTGGCGGTCAGTACATTTGTATCGGTTTCAGAGGCAGGAATATTGCTCTGGAAAGTAAGATATACTTCAACTGCGAATGAATATATACTTCAACCGCGAATGAATATATACTTCAACTGCGGATGAATATATACTTCAACTGCGGATGAATATATACTTCAACCGCGAATGAATATATACTTCAACTGCAGATGAAGATATACTGCAATCAGATGGGGTATATTTTAGGGGCAGGAGGACATTGCTTTGGGATAATCGAATGTTATTTTGATGCGCCTTCGGAATGTGTCCACTTATCCATGTGGATGTATTCAGGGCGTATGCGATACGCCCCTACAGCAAAAAGCGCTGCTTACCTTCACAGGCGAGCAGCGCAGCTACAATACAAAATACAAATACAACTAAACGAGATATTATTATAAAACGTCCTGTTTTATACAATTCCTTGTGCCATCATGGCGTGTGCCACTTTCATGAATCCGGCAATGTTGGCACCTTTTACATAATTGATGTAACCGTCAGGCTCGGTGCCGTACTTCACACATTGTTCGTGGATGTTGTGCATAATCTGATGCAACTTGTCGTCTACTTCCTGTGCGGTCCAGCTGATGTGCATGGCGTTCTGGCTCATTTCGAGTCCCGAGGTCGCTACACCTCCTGCATTGACGGCTTTTCCCGGTGCATACATCACCTTGTTTTCGATGAATGCATCGATGGCTTCGGGTGTGCAACCCATGTTGGAAATTTCTCCGACACAAAGAACGGAATTTTTTATCAAATTACAAGCGTCTTCGCCATTTAATTCGTTCTGAGTGGCGCAAGGAAGTGCGATATCTACCTTTACTTCCCACGGACGGCGTCCCGGATAGAAGGTTGCGCCCGGATATTTTTCGGCATAGGGTGCTACCACATCGTTTCCCGAAGCGCGGAGTTCGAGCATGTAGTCTATCTTTTCACCGCTTACTCCGTCGGGGTCGTAAATATATCCGTCGGGACCGGACAGGGTGACTACCTTAGCTCCTAACTGGTTGGCTTTCGTTACGGCTCCCCATGCTACGTTGCCGAAACCTGATACGGCGATGGTTTTGCCCTTGATGTCGATGCCTTTCTTGTCGAGCATGTGTTTTACGAAGTACAGTCCGCCGAAACCTGTGGCTTCGGGACGGATAAGCGAACCGCCATATTCAAGTCCTTTGCCTGTAAAGGTGCCGGTAAATTCGTGTGTCAGTTTCTTGTACATGCCGAACATGTATCCAACCTCGCGTCCGCCTACGCCGATGTCGCCGGCAGGCACATCCATGTCGGGACCCAGATGGTGATAAAGCTCCAGCATAAAGGCTTGGCAGAAGCGCATGATCTCGGCTTCGCTCTTGCCGCGCGGTGAGAAGTCGGAACCGCCTTTGGCGCCACCCATGGGCAAGGTGGTAAGGGCGTTTTTGAATGTTTGTTCGAATCCTAAGAATTTCAGGATAGACAAGTTGACTGATGCGTGGAAACGGATGCCGCCTTTGTAAGGGCCGATGGCATTGTTGAATTGGACGCGATAGCCCAGGTTGACTTGCACTTTGCCTTTGTCGTCTACCCACGGCACACGGAATGTGATGATGCGGTCGGGTTCTACCAGCCGCTCGATGAGCGATACCTTTTCGAACTCGGGATGCTGGTTGTAAATATCTTCGATAGAAATCAATACCTCTTTTACGGCTTGCAAATACTCAGATTCACCGGGATGCTTGGCCTCCAGCGATGACATGATTCGGTTGATGTCCATAACTATTTATCTTTAAGGTCTGACAAAATGAAATGTTTCTTTATGCAAAGGTAGGATTTTAAACGGATAAACCAAATAATTCTGTATGAATTTATCTGTAAAAACTGATAAAAAGTTAAAAGCCGTGTGGCGGGTCATTGGCGGCAGGTAAAGTTTGTACGCCGATAAGTTGCATAAATCAAGAGAAATCCCGAAATTTGTTTGAGAAATCAAGCTTAAATCCGATAGCTATGCTCAATAAGTTAAAATTAAACCAACTCTATTTCAAGGATACCCAGTTTGTCAACCTGATGACGAAACGTATCTTTAATGTACTTCTGGTTGCCAATCCGTATGATGCTTTCATGCTGGAAGACGACGGGCGCATCGATGAGAAAATCTTTATCGAGTATATGAACCTGAGCCTTCGTTATCCGCCGCGTTTCACGCAGGTGTCTACCGAGGAAGATGCCTGGAAGCAGTTGGAAAACACCCGTTTCGAGCTGGTCATCTGTATGCCCGGCACCGATAATAGTGATACGTTTGACATCGGCAGGCAAATCAAGGAGAAATATCCACGTATCCCGCTGGTGGTCCTGACTCCGTTCTCGCACGGCATCCGCGAGCGGATGGAGCACGAAGACCTGAGTGTCTTTGAATACGTGTTCTGCTGGCTGGGGAATACCGACCTGCTGGTGTCTATCATCAAGCTGATAGAGGACAAGATGAATCTGGAGCATGATGTCAAGGAGGTGGGTGTGCAGATGATTCTGCTGGTAGAAGACTCCATACGGTTTTATTCGTCGGTATTGCCTAACCTTTACAAGTTTGTGTTGCGCCAAAGCCAGGAGTTTGCAACGGAGGCGCTGAACGAGCACCAACGTACCTTGCGCATGCGCGGGCGTCCTAAGATTGTATTGGCACGCACTTATGAGGAGGCGTTTGACCTTTATACCCGTTATCAGAACAATACCTTGGGGATTGTTTCCGATGCACGTTTCCCTCGAGAAGGGAAGATTGACCCGCAGGCAGGCATCCGCTTTCTTACCGAGGTGCGTAGCCGGAGTCCGTTTATCCCTTTGATTTTGCAATCGTCGGAAGCTTCGAACCGGGAGTTTGCCACCCACATTCATGCCCAGTTTGTCGACAAGAATTCCAAGAAGATGAATCTGGACTTGCGGCAGGCTGTGTCCGAGCATTTCGGCTTCGGTGATTTTGTGTTCCGTGACCCGAAGACCAAGGAGGAAGTGGCGCGGGTGCATAACTTGAAAGATTTGCAGAACGCCATTTTCTCTATCCCCGCTGACTCGCTGCTGTATCATATCGGGCGTAATCACGTGTCCCGCTGGTTGTATTCGCGTGCTATATTTCCCGTGGCAGAGTTCCTGAAGCAGATTACGTGGGAGTCATTGCAAGACATTGATGCCCACCGGCAGATTATCTTCGAAGCCATTGTGAAATACCGTAAGATGAAAAACCAGGGTGTCGTAGCGGTATTCCAGCGCGACAGGTTCGACCGCTATTCGCACTTTGCCCGCATCGGTGACGGTTCGTTGGGAGGAAAGGGGCGCGGACTTGCCTTTATCGACAACATGGTAAAGCGTCATCCCGAGTTTGAAGAGTTTGAGAATGCCACGATAGCCATTCCGAAGACGGTGGTGCTCTGTACGGATATATTCGACGAGTTTATGGAAACCAACCAGCTCTACCAGATAGCCCTGAGCGAAGCGGATGACGAAGTGATATTGCGTGCCTTTCTGCGTGCGAAGCTGCCCGATAACCTGGTAGAGGACTTTTTCGCTTTCTTCGATGTGGTGAAGGCGCCGATAGCCATCCGTTCGTCCAGCTTGCTGGAAGACTCGCACTATCAGCCTTTTGCCGGTATCTATTCTACTTATATGATTCCGTATATGGATGACAAGTACGAACGCCTGCGGATGCTGAGCGATGCGATAAAAGGTGTATATGCTTCGGTGTTCTATAAAGACAGCAAGGCGTATATGCAGGCTACCAGCAACGTTATCGACGAGGAAAAGATGGCGGTAATCCTGCAGGAGGTAGTGGGTACGCAATACGGCGACCGTTACTATCCTGCCATATCGGGCGTGGCACGTTCGGTCAATTATTATCCTATCAATGACGAACTTGCCGAAGAAGGTACTGTCAGCCTGGCATTGGGCTTGGGCAAATACATCGTCGACGGCGGATTGACCCTGCGTGTGTGTCCGTATCACCCCGATAAGGTGTTGCAGACCAGTGAGCTGGAGATGGCGCTTCGCGAGACACAGACCCGCTTTTATGCCCTTGACCTGAAGAACCTGGGACACGACTTTTCGCTGGATGACGGGTTCAATCTCTTGAAACTGCCGGTGAAGGAAGCCGAGGCAGACGGTTCGCTGACATACATCGCTTCTACTTACGACCCTTATGATATGGTTATCCGCGACGGTATTTATCCCGGCGGGCGCAAGGTGATTACCTTTGCCAATATTCTTCAGCACGATGTGTTTCCTTTGGCACGTATTCTTCAGCTGGTACAGAAGTATGGTCAGGGTGAAATGCGCCGTCCGGTAGAGATTGAGTTTGCCGTTAACCTGAACGCCCAAGAGAAGTCCGGCACTTTTTATTTGCTTCAAATCCGTCCGATGGTGGATATGAAAGCCGATTTCAACGAAGACCTGGAAGCCATCCCCGCAGAGCGTTTGTTGCTGAAAAGCGAGAATGCGTTGGGGCAGGGTGTGATAGATGATATGCAAGATGTGATTTATGTGAAGACGGAAGGTTATTCGGCTTCGAACAACCAGCTGATAGCCTATGATATCGAGAAACTGAACCGGCGTTTCCTTGACGAAGGCAAGCACTATGTCCTGGTAGGTCCGGGCAGGTGGGGAAGCAGTGATACCTGGCTGGGTATTCCTGTGAAGTGGCCCAATATTTCGGCGGCACGTATTATCGTTGAGGCTGGTCTCACCAATTACCGTGTCGACCCTAGCCAGGGTACGCATTTCTTCCAGAACCTCACGTCATTCGGGGTAGGCTATTTTACCATCAATGCTTATTGCGGCGACGGGGTGTTCAATCAGGAATTGCTGGATGCCATGCCTGCTGTGGAAGAGACGAAATTTATCCGTTGGGTGCATTTCGACAAGCCGCTTACGGCAAAGATGAACGGGAAGAAGAAGCTGGGAGTGGTGGAATTGCCGGAATGAGTAACCTGTTTATTATATAACTATTCACTACAGAGGCCACAGAGTGCCACAGAAGAATAGGTCAATAAACAATATGCTAATGTGAAAATAAATTAGCACATT
>ERZ827181.910-NODE-910-length-36836-cov-11.258177_pt1 | contig 36836 bp, 24 predicted proteins | sample MGYA00519778_ERZ827181 | MGnify/ENA primary metagenome ERZ827181 (study PRJEB31778, sample SAMEA3449273) | human gut metagenome | biome: human gut; feature: human-associated habitat; material: faeces | place: United Kingdom | collected 2010/2012 ...
GACGCTGATACTGTTTGCCGATATTGGTCTTGATATTTTCCAGCTTTTCGTTGATACGCCGGGCCTCTAAACTCTTGCCCACGGCCTTGTTGGCTTTAGTATCCCACAGGGAGATAGGTACGGTGAGTTTGCAGCTGAACTGCGACATCGTGCCGTTGATGGTGATACGGCCCATGACGGGAACCTGACCCGATTTCTCGGATTGCCTTTTAACATAGAAAAGGACTTTGAAAGTGCTGCGTTGCATGATAACTTAACTTTTTGAATTGGTTAAACGTTTAGTCAAGTTATTTGTTGCGGGGAAAAGCAGCGCAAGAAACTGAAAGCAAGCGCCTTAATGCAAAACAAAGCATTTCGGGCAGGTAACGGATAAGTAACACAACTCACCGTCGAACCTGCCCGATTCTGCAATTTTATTGCTCGAAGCACATGCGGAAAAGAGAATTAAATGCCTGTAAACAAGATATTTACTCTTTTCTGCACTTCTCTTTACCTACAAATCCCGAACCCCGAAAGGTCCGCCGCATGTTTTCGCCTGCACAGGACGGTTATTTGAACCACTCCTGCAAATGGTCGCGGCCGTAGAAGTAGTAGACCGCAAGCCCCACCCAGCTGGTGAGCAGCACCACGACCGCCGCGATGACCTTTCCGCCCGTGGAGATGTTCTTTTTGAAAATGTCCAGCACGCACCAGATTGCGCACACGAGGCCGATCAGCCAAACAATCGTTCCAATCATAACATTTTAAATTTAGAGAAACATTGATGTTCGAATATGTCCGCCGGGTAAACCACGTCCGAGAGAAACAACCCCTGGGCCGGTGCGCCGGTGCTCGACCGCGACAGGTCGCGGCTCTCGACGATCGAGCGGAACCCGTCGGGCGTGTAACGTCCGCGCCCCACGTCGACCAGCGTGCCTACCAGCGACCGCACCATATTCCGCAAAAACCGGTCCGCACGGATCGTGAAACACATCGTGCCGCGGGAGTCGATCGTCCAGACGGCCTCCTTCACACGGCAGATGTTGGTCTTGTTGTTCGAATTGAGCTTGGCGAAAGAGGTGAAGTCGTCGTACGCGGTCAGCATCGCCGCCGCCTCGTTCATCCGCCCGACGTCGAGCGGCACGTAATACTGCCACGTCTCGTGCCGCGTGAAGGGATTCTTGCGCGGCTCGATGAAGTAGCGGTACTCCCGTTCGCGGGCGTGGAAGCGGGCGTGCGCATCCTCCGCCACGGGCGTCATGCTGCCCACGGCAATGTCGCCCGGCAGCAGGAAATTGAGCTTGTAGACCGTCTGCGCAGGATCGGCGACGGGACGTTCGCAGTCGAAGTGCGCCACGTAGTAGGCCGCATTGACCCCCGTGTCGGTACGCCCGGCGCCCGTCAGAGCAACCGGTTCGCGCAGCAGGGTAGCGAGCGCCCGTTCGAGCGTCTGCTGCACCGACGGCTGGTCGGGCTGCCGCTGCCAGCCGCAGTAGGCGGCCCCGTTGTACCGAAGTTCGAGAAAATAGCGCATGTGGTGTAAATTCTTCGGCAAATATACATTATTTTTCCGGAATTGCCGGACGTCGGAAAAAGCGGATTCGTCAGGCGTTCCATTCCGAGCGAAAATAATCAAACAAAAACCGATTTCGATTAGTTTTTTTTCGCTTTTTTGTTACTTTTGTGGAACAATTCAGCTCCCAATCCATGATCCCGGATAGACAAATTCGCACAGCATCAGCCCCGCCGGTCTCCAACGAAGACCTGCGGGGAAGCACAGCACGCACCGAAGAGGCTTCCCGGGAGAAGGGGGGGGGGAACCCGCTGTTCCCGGTCGGGTAGTCCGCAAGCGCATCGCTTCGCGACCTCCGGCCAATCATACGACGGACGCCGCATGTCATTCAGATTACGAATGGCATGCGGCGTCCGTTTTCGTTTCCGGCCGTTACAATTCTTCAACACCATTACCAAATCATCACCATGCAAACAGACCATTTACACAGCAGCGCCTACGAGGCGCCCGAAGTAACGATCACGATCGTCGCCATCGAACGGGGATTCGCCACGAGCGGAGAAAACACCTACGAGGGTGAAAGCTACGACGACGACGCATTCACCTCCACCTCTTATTAATTTAATCCCGAAAACGATGAAAGCACGATTTTTCCTCTGCTGCGGACTTTCCGCACTCTTTTTCGGGGCCTGCTCCGAAGACACCACGACCGACGCAACCCCTCGACCGAACGGCCCGGGGCTGGTATTCACCGGCATTACCGAAGGCGGCCGGACCCGCACCCAACTGGGCGACAAGGACAAGAACGGCAACTACCCGACCCAATGGATCGCCGGCGACCGGATCGCCGTCTACGCCTTGGGTAAGCCGAAGGACTATGCCATCTACAAAACCGAAAACGGGGGCGAAACGCTCGCAGACTTTATCTACGAATCAGGAGCCGAACTGAATGCATCGGCCCCCTATTTCGTGGCCTATTACCCGGAGAAGTATTATAACAACTATTTCAATCAGGACGACAAATCTCTTGAGGTAACGCTACCGAACACGCAGAATTATACGGCGGGCAACATCGAACAAGATGCATATCCGATGGTGGCGGTCTCCAAGGGCACGAAGCTGTCGTTTAAAAACGTGCTCGGAATCGTGCGGCTGAACCTCAAATCCACGCTCGGCGGCGTGAAGGTCCGGAAAATCATCATCTCGTCCAATAAACCTCTCTGGGGAATATCCTCCATCACTTTCGGCGACGGAGCAACCGCGCCAATTCTGAACGTCAACGAAGACGAATATTTAGATACAAAAAACATGACTCTCGACTGCGGCGAGGCGGGCGTCGCACTCAATGCCGACGCGCCAACGGAATTTATGGTCACGCTGCCCCCCGCGGAATACAAAACGTTTAGGATTCAGGTGATAGACACCGACAACAAGATACAATCCTTCACGGCAAACCGAACCATCTCCGTAGCCCGCTCGGCCATAACGACCGTCAACCTCGGCGTCAACGCCCTGAAAAGCGTGTCCACATTGAACCATGGTCATGTATTCAGATATGCACTCATGCGCTTGGCCAACAACACAGAAACCCCCGAATCACCCGACAAAAAGATCAAAGCCATCCGGTTCGTAACGAACAGTGCAGAGACCAGCGAAATGATCGTCTCGGACGAAACGACAGCGGTTCCGGCATATGCCGTATGGAATGCCGAGACGGGCGAAATGGTGATTCATACGGCGGCAGACAAAATCATGGCGCATGCGAATTCAAACGGCACATTCCGAGATATGCGAGCGCTCACTTCGCTGGACCTGACCGGATTCGACACCGAAAATGTAACCAATATGAACGCTATGTTCAGAGATTCCTTTGGATTGCCAGAGCTGGATGTGAGCAAACTCAATACCGCAAACGTAACCGATATGAGCTATATGTTCGCCGGTTGCTCTCAATTGAAAAGGCTGGATGTGAGCGGATTCAAAACCGAAAACGCAACCAATATGAGCGGCATGTTCTACGGTTGCTTTGAATTGGCAGAGCTGGATGTGAGCGGATTCAAAACCGAAAACGTAACCGATATGGGCGAGATGTTCTTCAATTGCATGGCAATTAAATCGTTGGATGTAAGTGGATTCAATACTGAAAAAGTAACCGATATGAACAAATTGTTCGACGGTTGCCATCAATTGACAGCGCTGGATGTGAGCGGATTCAAAACCGGAAACGTAACCGATATGAACTATATGTTCTTCGGTTGCGATCAATTGACAACGTTGGATTTGAGCGGATTCAAAACCGAAAAAGTAACCAATATGAGCGAGATGTTCGGCGGTTGTTGTCAATTGAAGGAGCTGGACCTGAAAACGTTCAATACCGCAAACGTAACCGATATGAGCGGCATGTTCTCCAATTGCGAACAACTGACAGAACTGGATGTGAGCATGTTCAACACCGAAAAAGTAGGGCATATATGGTCCATGTTCGATGGTTGCTCAAAGTTGACCTCGCTGGATTTGAAAACGTTCAATACCGCAAACGTAACCAATATGAGCGGCATGTTCAATCGCTGCGAATCGTTGACCTCGCTGTATTTGAGCATGTTCAACACCGAAAAAGTAGAGTTTATGAACAGACTGTTCAGAAACTGCAACAATTTAACGTCTCTGAACCTGGGGACCTCGTTTACGATGGACCTGGTTTCGAATACAGATGAGATGTGTTGCGACATGGCCTCCGTATCCGGAGCCTGCACGGTGAGCTGCATCGAGGAGACCGAAAACAAAATGAAAGCCTCGAACAAGTTCCCGACGTCGGGAATCTCATTCGTAAGGCCGCAGTAGCGCACGGCGCACACGACCGACCGTTTTCCGGCCATGCGAAATCCCGCATGGCCGTTTTTTTCACCTCCGGCGGCCGGACGGCAGCACGGGACGGCGTCCTTCGGCATACTATAATACCCGCCGCCGCGTTTGGATTTCAAATAAATTCGTATCTTTGTACGAATATCTCGACAAAACAAATGAAAGCAGCAATCATAGGATACGGCAAGATGGGCCGCGAAATCGAACGGATTCTCACGGAAAGAGGGCACGAAGCGGCTCTGATTATCGACACGGACAACGCGCACGAACTCGACGCCGCACATCTGGCGGGCATCGACGTCGCGCTGGAGTTCACGACGCCCGAAACGGCCTACCGGAACATCCGCACCTGCATCGAATGCGGAGTGGCGGCGGTGAGCGGCACGACGGGCTGGACCGACCGCCTCGGGGAGTTGCAGGAGCTGTGCCGCGAGCGGGGCGGGGCGTTGTTCTACGCCTCGAACTACTGTCTGGGCGTGAACCTGATGTTCCGCCTCAACCGGCAGCTGGCCGCGATGATCGACCGCGTGGGCGGCTACGACGTGCGCATCGAGGAGGTGCACCACACCCAGAAGAAGGACGCCCCGAGCGGCACGGCAATCACGCTGGCCGAGGGAATCGCCGAAAACCTCGCCGGCAAGCAGGGATGGGTCAACCTAGCTCCGGGAATCGAACACGCCGCCAACCGCATCGAACGCAGCGGAGAGGCGCCCGCCGACCGGATCGAAATACGCTCCGTGCGCGAAGGCGCCGTCCCGGGCATCCACACCGTGACCTACGAATCGGAGGACGACGTGCTGGAGATCAGACACACGATCAAGAACCGCCGCACGCTGGCCCTGGGAGCCGTCGTGGCCGCCGAATTCCTCTGCGGAAAACAAGGGGTCTACTCGATGGACGACCTGCTGCGCAATGCATAATTCACAATTCATAATTCACAATTAAAATCGGGGCTTTCCGCATGGGTAAAATCAAAAACTTGCTACGCAACAAATGGGTCGGTTTCACGCTGGCCGCGTTGCTTTATACGCTCTGGTTCGTGGTCTGGACGGGCAACCTCTGGCTGCTGCTGGGACTGCCGGTCATCTTCGACCTCTACATCACGAAGTTCTTCTACCGCTACGTCTGGAGCCACAACGTGAAGATGTGCCAGCGCAGCAAAACCTACCGCACGGTGTACGAATGGGTCAACGCCATCATCTTCGCGACGGTCGTGGCGACGCTGGTGCATCTATTCATCTTCCAGATGTACGTCATCCCCACCTCGTCGATGGAGCGGACGCTGCTCATCGGCGACTATCTCTACGTGAGCAAGGTGGCTTACGGACCGCAGATGCCCAACACGCCGCTGTCGTTCCCCTTCGTACACCACACGATGCCCTTCTCGCAGACCAAGAAATCGTTCTCCGAGGCGATCAAGTGGCCCTACCACCGCCTCAAGGGGCTCAAGCCGATACGCCGCAACGACGTGGTGGTCTTCAACTTCCCGGCGGGCGACACGGTGCTGCTCGAAAACCAGAACGTGACCTATTACGACACGCTGCGCAGCTTCGAGGAGTCGTTCGGCAAGGAGGAGGGACGCAAACGCCTCAACGAAAAATACACGGTGATCAGCCGCCCGGTCGACAAACGCGAGAACTACATCAAACGCTGCGTGGGGCTTCCGGGCGACTCGCTCGAAGTCCGCAACGGAAAGGTGTGGGTCAACGGCGAACCGCAGGAGGCGATACCCGGACTGCAATACAACTACGTGGTGCAGACCTCGGCCCCCTTCACGCAGTACGCCATCGACAACCTCGGAATCCGGGAGTACAGCGGTTACGGCTCGGGCTACTACATGAACCTCACGGACGAACTCGCCGAGAAGGTCAGGGGCTTGAGCAACGTCATTTCGGTCAACCGCTATATCTACACCCCCAACGACGAGGTGTTCCCGCAATGGGGCACGCCCCGCTGGAGCCAGGACAACTACGGCCCGATCTGGATTCCGAAGAAGGGCGACACGGTGCAGCTCACAGCGGAGAACCTGCCGCTCTTCCGCCGCATCATCGAGGCCTACGAAGGGCACACGCTCGAAGAGCGCGACGGACGCATCGTGATCGACGGCAAAGAGGCGACGGAATACACCTTCGCGATGAATTACTACTGGATGATGGGCGACAACCGCCACAACTCGGCCGACTCGCGTTTCTGGGGCTTCGTGCCCGAGGACCACATCGTGGGCAAGGCGTCGTTCGTATGGCTGTCGCTCGATGCGGAAAAGAGTTTCCCCGCGAACATCCGCTGGGAACGGCTCTTCAGAAAGGTTCGGTAGACGTGGCCGGCGACAGTTACAGAACCGTCGCGGCCCCCGCCGAAGCCGCCTGCCGGGAGCGGAGCAGCAAGTTCCTCTCCTGGATTTATCCCGTGCGCACGGAGGAGGAGATCCGCGAACGGCTCGACGCGCTGCGCAAACGGTATTACGACGCCACGCACCACTGTTACGCCTGGCGGCTGGGTCCCCGCGGCGAGGCGTTCCGCGCCAACGACGACGGGGAACCCTCGGGAACGGCCGGAAAACCGATCCTCGGACAACTGCTCTCGAACGACATCACGGACTGCCTGGTGGTCGTGGTCCGCTACTTCGGCGGCACGAAACTGGGGGTTCCGGGGCTGATCGCCGCCTACCGGGAGTCGGCGGCCGAGGCCATCGCGGCGGCCGAAATCGTGGAGCTGACGGTGGACCGCACGGTGCGGGTGGATTTCCCCTATGTGGCGATGAACGCCATCATGCGGGTCGTCAAGGAGCAGCAGCCGCGCATCGAGGAGCAGACCTTCGACAACCTCTGCACGATGCGGCTCGCGATCCGCGAAAGCCGCGCAGCGGGGCTTATCGAAAAATTGCGCAAAGCCGGAGGCTCGGTTCGGGACGAAGCGGAATGAAATACGAACAACGGATTGGAATATTTGCGGGTCAGCTCCGTTTTTGACGGCAAAAAATCCGCATTATCGTTCGCAACGGAAAAAGAGAGACCGAGGAAACGCGCGCCCGGAGCGGGGGGGGGCTGTAAAGGCGTCCGCAGGCGAGGGCAGACAGCGTGCTGTTTACCGAGCCGCCACAGTCTAAACGGCGCGTGTTTTTGCGCCGTAAAGGCTTGATCTTACTGCGCCCGTTCAGCGCGGACAGGAGGACAATCCCGCGTAAAGCGACATGCGGAGAACTTTGGGTACCTTTTGCGGTCAAAAGGTACAAAGAACAGCAGCAGTCGCAGACTGCAAAATCACGACAGATCAAACGTCACGATCGTAATTCCCGCACCGCCCCGGTCGGCATGTTCGTCGACCGCCGAGGCGATCTCCGGCACCGTGCGCAGGTAGCGGCGAATCTCCTCCTTCAAAGCCCCCGTGCCCTTGCCGTGGAGAATCGACACCGTACCCACGCCCACCATCAGCGCGTCGTCGATGAAGTTGCGCACCTCGTCCAGCGCATCGGCGGCCCGCATGCCGCGCACGTCGATGTGATCCTTGAAGTTGAGTTTGCGCGACGAGATGTCCACCGAGAGCACCGTACGAGCCGCAACGGGCCGCGTCGCCTCGCGGTATTCGTTGTTCGAAACCACCGTCAGCAGCCCTTTGTCCACCGTCGTGAGTATCTGTCCGAACGCCACCTGCGCCCGCTTTCCCTTCACCGACTGCACCACGCCGACCATCTCCTGCCCGGCCATGCGGACTTTCGACCCGGCGACCACTTCGCGCGGCTTTTCGGGCTGCGGAGCGGCCTCCCCGGCTGCCGGCTGCGCGCCCTGCTGCGCCCTGCGCTCGGCGCGCCGTCGGCGGCGGCGTTCGATACGCTCGATCTCGCGGGCCACGGCGGCTTCGTTCCCGGCCTCGTCGGCCTTCTCGACCGCCTCGCGGAAGTCGTCCAGCTCGCGCCGCGCCAGCCGCGTCAGCTCCTTCTCGGCCTGCGCCTCGCGGATGGTTTTAATCGTATTTTCTATCTGTTTGTTGGCGTCGGCGATCAACTGCCGGGCCTCCTGCTTGGCTTTTTTCAGAATCTCCTGCCGCTCGGCGCGGATCTTCGCCAGCTGCTCGGCATAGTTCTGCTCCAACTCCTCGACCTTGCGGTCCGTCAGACGGATGCGGTCGCGCTTCTGCTCCCAGTAATGCTTGTCGCGGGCGATCTCGCGCAGCTGTTTCTCGATATTGATGTGATCCGACCCGGCCTTCTCGCTCGCCGCACGGATAATATCCTCCGGAAGCCCGATCTTGCGGGCGATCTCCACGGCGAACGAACTGCCCGGCTTACCCATTTCCAGCCGGAACAGCGGCCGGATGTTCTGCACGTCGAACATCATCGCGCCGTTGGCGATGCCCTCCACCGACGCGGCGTAATACTTGATATTGGCGTAGTGGGTCGTGATCACGCCGTAACACCCCCTGCCGAGCAGACGCTCGAGGATCGCCTCGGCGATGGCCCCGCCGATGACCGGCTCGGTTCCCGACCCGAACTCGTCGATCAGCACCAGCGTGCGGCCCGAAGCGCCCGCCAGCATGTGCTTCATGTTCAGCAGGTGCGACGAATAGGTCGACAGGTCGTTGTCGATCGACTGCTCGTCGCCGATGTCGATGAAAATGCTCTCGAAGACCGGCAGTTCCGAGACCTCGGAGACCGGAACCGGAAACCCGCACTGGAACATGTACTGCACGATGCCCGTGGTTTTCAGGCAGACCGACTTGCCGCCGGCGTTGGGTCCCGAGATGACGAGGATGCGCTTGCGACGGTCGAGCTGCAAATCCAGCGGCACGATCTCGCGCCCCGCAGCCCGCAGCGTCTGCTGCAACAGCGGGTGGCGGGCGTTTTTCAGCACCAGCCTGTCGTCCGTCGAGAGGATCGGCCGCACGCACCCGTTCTCCGAGGCCCAGCGGCCCTTGGCGCGCAGCATGTCGATCTCGGCCAGGTAGTCGCCCGAATCGGCGATCAGCCCCGCGTCGGGACGGATCGCTTCGGTAAACTCCGTGAGGATGCGCACCACCTCGCGCCGCTCGGCGTACTCCAGTTCGCGCAGTTCGTTGTTGATCTCTACCACCTCGACCGGTTCGACGTAGAAGGTTTTGCCCGTCGCCGATTCGTCGTGGATAAAGCCGTTCAGTTTGCGTTTGTTGCCCGCCGAAACCGGGATCACGGCCTTGCCGTCGCGGATCGAGATCTGGGCGTCGGCATCGACGATGCCCGCCCCCTTGGCCGCAGACAGCACGGCCTGCAACCGCTTGGCCGCCTGCCCTTCGCGTTCGCGGATGGAGCGGCGGATCTCCTGCAGGGCGGGCGAGGCGTTGTCCTTCACCTGGCCGAAGCGGTCGAGAATGCCGTCGATGCGCTGCACGATCTCCGGAAAGGCCGCAACGCCCCGCGTGCGGGCATGGAGGGCCGGATAACGCTCCTCGCGGCTGATGATGAACGAGACGATGCCGCCGATTGCGGCCAGCGCCCGGCGCAGGGTCACGACCTCCTCCACGTCGAGGAACGAACCTTCGACGCGCAGTTTGGCGACGATGTAATCGACGTCGGGGTACTCGCCCCCGGGGAAATCATGCTCCATATCCAGCAGCAGGCGCATTTCGTCGGCGAGCGCCAGCCGCCGTTCGATCTCGCGCGCAGAGGTCGAAAAGCCCTCCGCGGCGAGCCGCTCGCGGGCGGCGCGCATGGTGCAACGTGCCGCGACCTGCTCGCGGAGCCGGTCGAAACCTATCTTTTGCTCGAATGTAGCAGGGTAAATCATGAGGAATGAAAAATAAAAATGAAAAATTAAGAATTGGCCGACCGTCCGAAGATTCATTTTGCGCTCTCGATATGGCAATATGGCCGGACGGGACATGATGAAAAACATTCCTGCCGGCTCCTTTCCAATTTTTAATTCTTAATTTTTAATTCTTAATTTCACCGAGTCCCGCTCGGCCCTGGCCGCAGCTTTGGCGGCTTTGCGCTCGGCCTTCTCCTGCATCTTCTCGGGACTGCGCCCGAAAAGCGAGAAATGCACGTAACGGCCGGGATACTGCTCGAGGTTGGCCAGCAGCGAGGCGAGATTAGCGCTGGCCTCGGTCAGCGAATCGTAGAGCGCAGGATCGTTCATCAGTTTGCCGATGGTCCCCTCGCCCGCCTCGACCTTTGCCAGCAGGCCGTTCACCTCGTCCACGGCGTCCGTAAGCCTGCGGGCGAACCCGGCGTCGGCCAGCTCCCCGGTTATCCGGTTCAGGCTGCCGACGATGCTGTCCACACGCGGGGTGTTCCTGCCCAGCATCGCGGAGAACTCCGTAAGGTCGTCGACGGCGGCTTTCAGGTTGCGCTTCTCGGCGTCGAGCAGGCCGGCCATGTCGCCCGTAATGGCGTTCAGGTGGCTCAACGTCCCGGAAATATTCTGCGCGTTGGCCTCCATCAGGTGATTGAGGTTGGTCAGCGTGCGCGAGAGGTCGCCCGTCACCTGCGACACCTTCTGCTTGAAGAAATCCAGCTCCGACCCGGCCACGTCCATCAGGTCGCGTTCGCGCACCGAGCGCAGCGTGTCGCCCTTCTGGAGATAGGTGCGCGCCGTGCCGTAGTTGATTTCGATGGCCTTTCCGCCCATCAGCCCGTTGCTGTAAATCTTGGCCTCGGAGTCGGTCGGAATGTGATACTGACGTTTGATGGTGAACTGCAACACGACGTTGTCGCTGCGCTGCGGATCGAACGAAATGCCCGTCACCGTACCGATCTTGACGCCTTTCATCATAATCGGCGACGCCGCCTGCACGCCGTTGATCTGGTCGTAGGCGGCGTAATAGACCGAATTGCGGCTGAAAATGTCGAATCCTTTCAAAAACCGGATTCCGGCCCACGCGGCAATGATCATCGTCACGCCGAAAATTCCGATTTTAACTTCCCTTTTCATATCTGTACTTTTATTTTACAATTTGCGTACCCCGGCACGCAACCACGAAGGCCCCGGGAAATACCTTGCGCACCTCGGCCAGCTTCCGCTGTGCGGCTTCACGGGTGCCGTACTCGCCCACACCGTATTTATAGGGGAACCGCCCCTCGGCCGCATACTCCTTCACCTTGCCGCGGTAGGCGCGGAACTGCGCCGAGGCGAGGGGTACGGGCGACGCCGAAGCCATCACCTGAATCGTATAGCGCAGGGGCTGTACGGCCGGTTTCTCCGGGGTTCTGACCGGAGCTGCCGTCGCGGTCTTTCCCTCCGCGGGCTGCGCCGCTGCGGTCTTTTCAGCGGACTTTGCCGCAGGCTTTTCAACGCTCTTTTCCGCGGCCTTTCCGGCAGACTTTTCCGCAGGCTGTTCCGCGGCCGGTTTCGCGGCAGCGGCCTGCTCCTCCTCGGCCATCCGGGTCCCGAGCACATAGGCCGAATAGTTGCGGATCGCCTGGTAGAGCGACCGGGCGATCTCGTTCTGCCCCTTGTCGGACTTCATGTAGGCCAGTTCCTGCAGGTTGGACATGAACCCGATCTCGGTCAGCACGCCCGGCATGTCCGTCGCATAGAGCACCCGCAGCAGCTGCGGCTTTATGCCGCGCGAATGGCGGCCCGCCTTGAGGTAGCTGTTCTGGATGCAGCGGGCGAAAGCCATGCTGTATTCGCCGTAGGTGAACTGGAGATTCTGAATGTAAGCCCGCACGATGGCCGCCGTCCGTTCGTCGGACATGTCGATCAGATCCTCGCGGTTGTTTTCGAACAGGGCGTTCTCGTTGTAGCGCTGCTCCTTCGAACTCTCGCCCATGATCAGCGTCTCGACGCCCCGCACGCCCGTCGCCCGGGGCGCGGCGTTGGCGTGGATCGAGATGAAGAGGTCGCCCCCGGCCTTGTTGGCAATGTCGGCCCGCGCCTGCAGGTCGGCCGCCAGGTCCGCCCCCAGAGTCCTGTCCGCCGTGCGGGTGTAGACCACCTTCACGCCCGGCATCCCCTCCTCGACGAGCTTTCCGAGCTTGAGCGCCACCTTCAGCGTGAGGTCCTTTTCATAGACCCCGCCGTAGTGCGCGCCGGGGAATTTTCCCCCGTGCCCGGCGTCGATGACCACGACTTCGACGCCGTGCGCAATATTCCCCGCAGACGCAACGTTCATAAGAACAGTTGCGGCCGCGAAGGCGAATAGCAGCAAAAGTCGTGTGCGCATATTTAATGGTACCAAGTGTGAGCTTTCTATAAATTTTTACCTATCTTTGTCGGGCCGAAAACGCGGCGGGAGGGGCACAGAACCTCGATCCGGGCGTTTTTGCCGACTTGTCGGCAAAGGTATGGAAAATTTTTGGGATTTTGGATAAAATTAGGGTAAAATATCTCTTGTCGGCGACGGTGATTCTGCTGTTTGCCCAGATCGTACTGGGCGGCGGAGCGCCCCGCACGACCCGCAATCCCGCCCCCGGGGACACCGTCCCGGTTCCGTTCCGCGCCGACGCGATACGTCCCGACACGAGCGCACGTCCGCCTTTTGTCACCCCCTCGCGGCGCGAGGCCCGCAGGCAGGCGCGCGAAGAGGCCCGGCGGCGCGAAGCGTTCAACGCACTGCCGCAGAAGGAGAAGGATTCGCTCTTTTCGGCGCAGGTCGACTCGCTCGTGGCGCAGAAGGCCGATTCTCCGGGCGCGGCACGGCCCGACTCGCTCGCCGCCGACACGCTCCGCCGCGATTCGGTGAAGACGCCGCGGCCCGCAGGGGCGTTCCTCGACGACCCGATCACGGGCAAGAACACCGACTCGCTGGTCTACGACGTGCGCAACAAGCTGGTCTACATCTACAACAAGGGCGACGTCACCTACCAGAACAGCAACCTCAAGGCCGACTACATGCGCATCGACATGGATTCGAAGATGGTCTACGCCTACGGCAAGCCCGACACGCTCGACGGCAAGGATATTGTCACCAAACCCGAATTCACCGAAGGGTCGGCCACCTACCAGATGGACACGATCACCTACAACCTCGACTCGAAGAAGGCGAAGATCAAGGGCGTGGCCACGCAGCAGGGCGACGGCTGGCTGGTGGGCGGCAGCGTGAAGAAGATGCCCGACAACACGATCAACATCGAGCACGGCAAGTACACCACCTGCGACCATACGGACCACCCCCACTTCTACCTGGCGATGACCAAGGCGAAGGTCATACCCGGCAAGAAGGTGATCACCGGCCCGGCCTACCTGGTGATGGAGGACGTGCCGATCTACTTCCTCGGCATCCCCGAGGGCTTCTTCCCGATCAACATGGGTCCCAAGTCGGGCCTGCTGATGCCCACCTACGGCGAGGAGTACTCCAAAGGGTTCTTCCTGCGCGACCTGGGCTATTACTTCACCCTGGGCGAATACGCCGACCTGGCGGTGCGCGGCGGATTCTACACGCTGGGATCGTGGGAGGCTTCGGCCGCCTCGCGCTACATCAAGCGCTACAAGTACAGCGGCAGTTTCAACATGCAGTATTCGAATGTCAAGACGGGCGAAAAGGGCGAGGACGACTACATCAAGCAGAGCAACTTCCGCATCCAGTGGACCCACTCGCAGGACCCCAAGGCCAACCCGGGTTCGACCTTCTCGGCCTCGGTGAACTTCGCCACGAGCGGTTACAGCCGCTACTCGGCCACGAACCTCAACGACATCCTCTCGACGCAGACCAACTCGACGGTCTCCTACTCGAAGAACTGGGCCGGAACGCCCTTCTCGCTGTCGGCGAACATGGCCATCTCGCAGAACTCGCAGAACAAGACCATCTCCATCACGCTCCCCACGATGGTCTTCAACGTCTCGCGCTTCTACCCTTTCAAACGCAAGGAGAAGCAGGGCAAGGACCGCTGGTACGAGAAGATCTCGATGCAGTACACGGGTAAGATGACCAACTCGGTGACCACCACCGAATCGGAGGTCTTCTCCAAGGAGACGCTCGAAAACATGAAAAACGGCATCGAGCACTCGATTCCGATTTCGGCGTCGTTCAACCTGTTCAACTACATCAACCTCTCGCCGTCGGTCAACTACAACGAGAAGTGGTATTTCAAGAAGGTCGAGTTCGAGTGGAACCCCGTCACCAACCAGACCGACACGCTGCCGACGAACTACGGTTTCTACCGCCTCTACAACTACAACTTCAGCGTTTCGGCCTCCACGACGGTCTACGGCATGTACGACTTCACGAAGAAGAGCCGCGACCGCAAGATCCAGGCGATCCGCCACACGCTGACCCCCTCGATCGGCTTCTCCTACGCCCCGGACTTCAGCGACCCCAAATACGGCTACTACCAGACCCGCCAGACCGACTCCACGGGCCGCTTCACGACCTATTCGCCCTATGCCGTCAACGCCTACGGCGTCCCCTCGTCGGGCCGTTCGATGTCGATGAACTTCTCGCTGTCGCAGAACCTCGAAATGAAGGTCCTCTCGAAACGCGACACCTCGGGCGTGAAGAAGATCAAGCTGATCGACGAACTGCGCATCAGCGGTTCGTACAACTTTCTGGCCGACTCGATGGGACTTTCGAACATCCCGGTCTCGTTCCGTACGACGCTGTTCAACAATTTCGGCATCAACCTCTCGCTGACGCTCGACCCCTACCGCGTCTCGCCCGAGGGCAAGCGTTACAACAAGCTCTTCTTCCCGGGCCGCGTCGTCTCGACGGGCTGGTCGTTCGGCTATACGTTCAAATCGCGCAACGACCGGAGCGAAACGGCCATCAACGACATCACGTCGATACCTCCGGAGTACCAGAACCCGTTCTACGACCCTTACGGGCAGATGGACCCCGTGCTGCGAAGACAGTACATGGCGCAAAGCTACTACGACTTCTCGCTGCCGTGGAACTTCGGATTCAACTACGCGGTCAACTACTCGATCTCGTACACCAACAACGGCACGACGGGCTACCGGAAGAACGTCACCCAAACCATCGGCTTCAACGGTTCGCTGAACGTCACCCCCAAGACGGGCATCACCTTCCAGGGCGGCTACGACATCAAGGCCAACAAACTGACCACCTCGTCGGTCTCGATCACGCGCGACCTCCACTGCTGGCAGATGTCCTTTTCGTGGATTCCGTTCGGCTACCACCGTTCGTGGAGTTTCAACATCGGCGTCAAGGCCGCATCGCTCTCCGACCTGAAATACGACAAATCGCAGTCGATGTACGACAATATGTATTGACGCATACCTGCCCGACCGAAACCTTATACATACAGGACTTTCCATCTGTAACGGCAAAACGCCGAAACGGCTATTTCCGCGTCACCGGCGCCGGCGCACGGTCGATGTAATTAGGATAGCGGAACTGCGGCATCCCGAGGGCCATCACCGCGCAGATGCGGCGGTCGCCCAGTCCCAGCATCGCGGCCAGCTTCGCCTTCCTGTCCTGCCGGACGGCCGTCAGCACGAACCCCATGTATATCTGGCTCACGCCCAGCGCCTCGGCCATCAGCGAAGCGTTTTCATACGCCAGGTTCCCGTCCTCCGCACCGAACCGGCTTTCCCTGGGCGCATGGATGAACAGCACCGCCGTCGCGCCCCGCAGCACGCGGTCGCGGCCCTCGGCATATTCGCGCCGCAGGCGTTTGAACACCGGCACATAGCGATAAACGCCCGGCACGAGGCGGCTCAGCCACGGCCGCACGAGCGGATGCAGCAGCCGCTTTTCGAGTGTGCCGAAAATCCCGAGCGTATATTCCGTGACAGCGCGCAGCTGCGCCACGTCGGTCACCAGCGTATACCCCAGCTGGCGGGCATTGCTCGCCGTCGGGGCGCGGTCCGCCGCCGCAACGATGCGGTCCAGCAGCTCCTGCGGCACGGGGCGCGCCGAAAGTGCGCGGTTCGACCGCCGCACGGCCAGCAGCAGTTCCACCTGCTCGGGCGTGGGCATCGCGCCGTAATCCACCGCATGCACCCGCTCGGCCGGAAACTCCGCATGGTTCACCGACCCCGTGGGGCAGGCGGCCACACAATGTCCGCAAAGGATGCAGTTTTCGGGTTTATGCAGCGTCACGTCGCCCCCGGCTTTTTCCTGCACGAAAATCTGCGAAGGGCACACCTTCACGCAGCGGCCGCAGCGGATGCAGCTCGCATCATTCACACCGATCGTATCCATAATTTTCGTATCTTTAATGTCGTAACGGCACCTCTATAAAATAAAACGCCCGCCATGCATCCGGTCATCATCCGCCCCTCCGGCGCACTGTCCGCCAGCGAATACTCCGAAGCGGGCGCTCCTCAGGTCGAAATGCTCCTGCGCGGATAAAAAAATCCGGCGGCAAGGTTCTCCCCGCCGCCGGACCGTCAGTCATCAATGTTTCACGCCCTCCATTTCGGCAGGGTTGTGCCTGTATTTGAAAACCACGGCGAAAACCACGGCCACCACGAGCGCGTACCCTGCGAAGATGAACCAAGAATCGGGCCACCCGTATGCGTCCACGACGGCGCCCGCGGCATACGAGCCGAAGAAGGCGCCGAAACCGTTGGTCATAATCATAAAGACGCCCTGCGCCGAGGAGCGGATCTCGCGGCTGGTCTCCTTTTCGACGAAGAGCGAGCCGGAGATGTTGAAGAAGTCGAACGCCACGCCGTAAACGATCATCGAAAGCACGAGGAACGCCGCACCCGATCCCGGATCGCCGATGCCGAAGAACCCGAAGCGCAGCACCCAGGCCAGCATCGAAATCAGCATCACTTTCTTAATGCCGAAACGCCGGAGGAAGAAAGGAATCAGCAGAATGCAGAGCGTTTCGGACATCTGCGACAGCGAGAGCAGGATCACCGAGTGCTTCACGATGGCCGAATCGGCATACTGCGGCATCGAGCCGAAATTCTGAATGTAGCTGTCGCCGAAGGCGTTGGTGATCTGCAAAGCGGCGCCCAGCAGCATCGAGAAGACGAAGAAAATGGCCATCCGCTTCTCCTTGAAGAGCGCGAAGGCCCGCAAGCCCAGCGTATCGACCCACGACTGCTTCTGCGCGCTGCGCTCGACGGGACACCCCGGCAGCGAGAACGAGTAGGCCGCCAGTACGAACGACAGCAGGGCCGAAACGTAGAGCTGCCACTCGGTGAGCTTGATCTGCACGCCCCCGATGTGCGTCAGGTCGACGAACCACATGGCGGCGATGAATCCCACGGTTCCCCATACGCGGATGGGCGGGAAATGCTTCACGGTATCGAGCCGGGCCAGATCGAGGGCATTGTAGGCCACGGAGTTCGACAGGGCGATGGTCGGCATGTAGAACATCACGCTCAGCAGCATGCAGCTGTACAGCGGGGCGTAAGCCGTCTGCGAGGCCGCGGCGATGAGAAACGCGCCGCTGATGAAATGGCAGATGCCCAGCAGTTTCTGCGCCGGAATCCAGCGATCGGCGATAATCCCCATCACGGCGGGCATGAACAGCGAGGCGATTCCCATCGTCGCGAAGAAGCTGCCGATCTGCAATCCCGAGAAGTCGAGTCCGCCTCCCAGGTAGGCGCCCAGCGAGATAAGCCACGAACCCCAGATCGCATACTGAAGGAAGTTCATGGCGATAAGCCGAAATTTAATTCCCATAATTTTCTGATTTTGTGTAAATTTTAAGTTTCAAGCGGTTTTTTCTGCGTAGATTGAAACAAATGTATGAAATTTTTTCCGGATTTTTCTTTGCATTTGCAAAATAAAGTTCTACTTTTGCATCACCAAAATCTATTGAGCTATGGTGTAACGGTAACACAACAGATTCTGGTCCTGTTATTCCAGGTTCGAATCCTGGTAGCTCAACGAAGCCCTGCATTCCCCGAATGCAGGGCTTTTCCGTCTCTTGCCGGTGCGCTTCTCCCCGTTCCGAACGGGCCGCAGAATCCGCGATTCCCCTCCGAACATTCCTTTCAAACGAAAAGCCACGCCGAACGGTCCTCTCCCCAAATCGAAACACGAAAAGCAGCAAAAATGTTAAAAAACGATTATTTTTCAGGCATCCTATTTGCCCGATAACATTTTTTTAGTTACATTTGCTTTCGGGAATGAATCTTTTCGAAACTCATTTCCGATAAAAAAACGATCAAAATTAGAGCCGTGAATTTACTTTACCGCCGATTGTTCGATCACCACCGTCCGGTTACGGCACGAGCCTGCTCGTGCCGCAGGGAATTTGTAAATTTCCCCCCCCCCTCGCCGCGCCGAATACCCGGAGTTAAGTAAAAGTCACCGCCCGCGATTGACGCGTGCATATTGCCGTATATGGCAATATGCACGCGTTTTTCATTGTGCCCGACCGGCAGCCGACAACTTTTCACCCAACCATAAAACACGAAACTATGACCCTAAATCTACGAGAATCCCTGAACTTCATCCTGAAGCCGGCGCTGTTGCTGGCGGGGTGTCTCTGCATGGCGTGCAGCAGCGGAGACAAACATGTCGACGATCCCGACGGACCCGACAATCCGGGCAGCGGCGATGAATACGAGGACATACAGGTAGTGAACGGCAAAGTCCGTTTCTATCTCCGCGAGGCGGAAAATTCCGTCCGCAAGGCCATGGGAACCGGCGAACGGGCATGGAGCAAATCGCTCGTCTCGGTCAACGGAAAATCCTATGCCGTCGAAAGCGATGAAAACGGCCGCTACTACGTCGAGGCGAGCGCTTCGAGCTCCGGGACCTACAACGCCATCCTGACCAATTCAGGCTCCTCCGGCTGGTACGGCTCTTCGGCCTATGCCGACGTGAAACTGCCCTACTCGCAGTTCTGGGCCGCCACGGCGGCATCGCTGCAATCGTATCCCATGTACGGCTCCTACACCAAGGAGAACGGCAACAAGCTGGTGTTCGACGACGCCTTCGCCGTGCTGGACCTGGCCCTGACCGGGTCGGCCAAAATCGCCTCGGTGAAGGTCGAGAACCTCGCAGAAAGCCCCCTGGCAGGCTATGCGAATTTCCTGCCCTCGCGCGGCTACCTCTCGATCACCGGCGGTGTCGGTTTCGCCGTGCTGAACTGCACCGACAACGGCAAATGCGTCTCGCTGGAGAGCGGCACGCCGAAACATTTCTACGTGATGCTGGCTCCGGGCGACTATCCGTCGGGCCTGAAAATCACCATTTCCGATTCGGAGCACCGCGCCATGGAGCACACGCTGACGACTGCGCAGCTGACGGCGGGGAAGGCCACGTCCGTAACGCTGAAATACGCCCCCGACGCCGACCTGGTGTTTTACGAGAGTTTCGACAATTTCGTCTGGGGCGGCAACATCATGGGCGGCCAGGAGTCGACGGGATACGCTCCGACGGCCGAAGCCGTCACCCCCGGTACGGGAACCGGACGCGACGGCTATGCGAACTCCTTCGAGGAGGTCGCCTACAACAACCCCGGCTCGGCGTTCATCCAGTCGAACACGTGGGACGAGATCAGCGGCAAAACGGTCGGCACGTCCCACCTGATGTCCGATTCGTACGTCGCGAGCCGCAATATCGCCGACTATACCTATATGTTCCGCTGCCAGGAATACCAGGGCTATCTGGCTTGCGGCACAGGTAACACAGGGCGGGGCATTTTCCAGACCGCAGCCCTGAAATCCATCGACGGCATACGTTCCGTGAAGGTTTCGTTCGATTTCTGCTACCAGTACGGATCGACGGACCTCCTGCTGTTCCAGGTGGTGAACGGCGGCATGATCGCATCGGCCTCCGTCGACGGCAAGAGCATCGCCCTGACGGCCGACAATTCGGGCTACACGAGCGCCTCGGGGAGATACATCGTCGAAAAGAGCCACGTAACGCTCCCGTCGAGCGAAGCGGCCGTCAAGAAGTGGCACAACGTGGAGGTCGTCGTAAACAACGCGACCGACGGCACGATGCTCTACTGGGCCGGCAACGACGTGAGCAGCGGCGTGCACGGCTTCTACGTGGACAATATCGAGGTCCGTGCGCTCGGCGAGATGGGCCGCGGCTCCGACAACCTGCGCGTGCTCTACTGGAACATCCAGAACGGCATGTGGTCCGACCAGGCGAACAATTACAACAACTTCGTCGCGTGGGTGAAGAAATACGATCCCGACATCTGCGTATGGTGCGAATCGGCCACCATCTACAAGGACAATACGAATTCGGCGCAAGCCTCCTCCGCCCGGTTCCTGCCCGACGGCTGGGCGGCACTGGCGGCCCGTTACGGCCACGCCTACACAGCCGTCGGCGGCTGGCGCGACAACTATCCGCAGACCATCACGTCGAAATATCCGATCGAGACGCTGCTGAAAATAACCGATTCGGACCAGGCGGGCAAGCCCGTGTCCCACGGCGCCGCCATTCAGCGGGTTACCGTGAAGGGCCGGACGATAAACATCGTGACGCTCCACACGTGGCCGCAGGCCTATGGATTCGGAGTCGGCTCGGCCGATCAGGCGGCGAGCGCCGCCAACAAGGAGGGCGACAAGTACCGCGAATTCGAGATCAAGTACATCTGCGCGCAGACCGTCAACAATCCCGCGTACGCCTCCTGTCAGGATTGGCTGATGATGGGCGACTTCAACTCGCGGTCGCGCGCCGACAACTGGTACTACGGCTATCCCGAGAACGACACCCGGCTGCTGGTCCACAACCACATTCTGGACCATACCGACCTCAAGGACATCATCGCCGAGCGCTACCCGGGAAGCTTCATATCGTCGACTTACGGCAACGCCCGTATCGACTACATGTATGCGTCGCCCTCGATGTACGCCCGCATAGTGAACGCACTGACCGTCATGGACAAGTGGACCACGGCGACCCAAAGCCCCTACGTGTCCAACTTCTACGACCCGTCGGACCATCGCCCGATCCTGGCGGACTTCGAGCTGAAACAGTAGACCTCCCGTCGATCAACCGACCCCAATAAATAAAACCCAATCTTAACCTTTTTACCAATTATGAGAAAAACATTCCTGACGAAGGGTTTCGTCCGTTTTTCACGCGGATTGGCCGGAGCCGCATTAATCGCGGCGACAATCGGCATCACGTCGTGTGAAACGCATTCGAACTCCGATCGTAACGAATCGATCAAGGTCTACGCGGACCCGATCGCAAAAGAGCCTATCGACGCCGGCATCGTCGGCGTGAAAGGCGGTCTCGCCAAACTCTACGTGGACGCCAACATCGACTTTGTCGCGACGTGGGAAGACGACGCAGCGACTCCGTGGGCCAAGGTGGTGGATTACTCTTCGACAGATCCCCAGACGGGGCTTCGCGTGATAACCCTGAAGGCCAACCGGCGCAGCACGACGTCGAGCTACTACACGCGGCGCACGGGCATGCTGATTCTGGCAGCCTCCGACGGCGAACTGAACTACAACCGGATAATCCCCATCCACCAAGGCTCCACAGCCCGCGTGAGCAATGATTTCGCGACCCTGAAGTACGGCAAGACCGACCCGCGCTTCACCGACGGCGAAACCCCGATCGACAACTGGACCACGGCCCAGAAAAACCTCGGGTTCACGTCCACGACGATCGAAGGGGAGGAGGTCGCCCACTGCTACGGCAAGAACGGCTACCTGAAACTGGGCGACGACAAGGGCCACGGAGCCGACCTGATTTCGCCCTACACCAACACGCTCCGCAGCGACTCGCTGCTGATGGTTTCGTTCCGCGCCGTGGCCTTCACCGATTACATGACCGGCGCCCGGGACGACAACAAGATCACGGTCGAGGTGCTCGGCGGGGGCGTCATCCGTGATTTCGCCCAATCCGAAAAGACCACGATCGACCTCGAAGCCGGCTATTACGACATTTCGAGCGAGGAGTTCCCCGAAGACATGTGGGAGGGTCACGATTTCCTCGTCTTCGTCGCCGGCACGAAAGCCAACCCGATTACGGCCAACACGCGGGTCCGCATCATCTGCGGCTCCCTCACGCAGAACTCCGCCGTCAACAACCGCATTTACCTCGACAATTTCTACATCCGCCGTCTGCAAGAGGTCGAAGAGGACTACTTTGCCGAAAACAACGGCAGCGGTAAGGACATCATCCTGGGAGCGCCTTTCGACGAGGAGGAACAAGAGTAAAAAAGAGGAACAAGTCGTTTCAACAAAAAAAAGCCTAAAATGAATAAAATTCTTCACTCAATAAGAGCATCCGTCCGAGTGATGTCGCTGGTGGCGGTACTGATACTGCTCGCGGCGCACACGGCGCCGGCAACGGCTCAACAAAAGGCCCAGACTGTCAGCGGAACCGTCCTCGACCCGGACGGCAACCCGCTGATCGGCGCCACGGTCGTGGTCGTCAAAGGCACGCAGGGCGCAGTCACCGATGTTAAAGGCAAATTCACCATCAAGGCCAAGCCTTCGGACAGCCTCCAGATTTCGTACCTGGGTTACAAGACCGAGACCCTGAACGTGGGTTCGCGGACGAACTTCACCGTCAGGATGGAGAAGGACTCCTCCACCGACATCGACGAAATCGTGGTCATCGGTTACGGCCAGGTCGCCAAAAAGGACCTGACCGGTTCGGTCGCGACGGTCAAGATGAACGACATCAAGGACGTACCGGTTCTTTCGGTCGACAACGCCCTTCAGGGACGTATCGCCGGAGCCGACTTCATGTCGACCACCGGTGAGCCGGGCGCCACGACCACCATCCGCATCCGCGGCACGCGCTCGATCAACGCGTCGAACGAGCCGCTGATCGTCGTCGACGGCGTGATGGACGCCATCCACGACCTGAACGACATCAACTCCGACGACATCGCGGGCATATCCGTCCTCAAGGACGCCTCCTCGACGGCGATCTACGGTTCGCGCGGCGCAAACGGCGTCATCCTCATCACCACCAAGCGGGGTCTCGGCTCCAAGGGCAAGGTCAACATCACCTTCAAGACCGACATGGGCTTCTCCCAGCTGCCCCGTCAGCTCGACATTATGAACGCGTCGGAATTCGCGCAGTACCGCAACGACTACGCCTATTTCGGCAGCGACGCCAACCACCCCGACGTAGGCAAGGACACGCCCCTCTCCGGTTCGGTCTATTCCGACCCGCTCTCGCTGGGCGAAGGGACGAACTGGATCAAGGAGATCACCCGCACGGCCCTCTATTCCAACTACGCCCTCTCGCTGTCGGGAACCAGCGACAAATCGTCGTATTACGCTTCGTTCTCCTACAACGACACCGAAGGTATCATCCAGGACAGCGGCCAGCAGCGTTTCACGGGACGTATCAACCTCGAACGCCAGTTGTTCAAATGGATGAAAGTCGGCTATACGGGTTCGTACACCTGGCGTCACAACGACCAGAACAAATCCTCCATCGGCGGAACGGCCTGGTACAGCAGCGCCCAGTATCTGTCACCGCTGCTCAAGCCGAACGACACGTATAACCCGCTGTATTACAATGGACAGAAGATCAACACGCAGCGTGCACTGATCGACCTGAACACCTATTACCTCGAACGCCACTCGAACAACCACGCCTTCACGCTGAAACTGGAGCCGGTGAAGAACTTCACGATCAACAGCACCTTCTCCTACTACCTCTACCAGCGGCATACCTACCGTTACTATCCGGGAACCCTTCCCCTGAAGGGCGAGAACGAAGGCGGCGAGGCCTACCGCGCCGAGTGGGACGAGCACTCGTTCTCGTGGGAGACCACGGCCGGCTACAAGTTCGAGAAGAACGGCCATTCGTTCGACGTTCTCGGCGGTTTCTCGGCTTACAGTTTCGCCTCGCACGATTTCAACCTGAGCGGCAAAGGCTACATGGACGACGCCATCCTGTGGAACAACATGAACGCCGTGCAGGACAAAGAGACCTATTCGGCGGGCACTTCCTACTCGAAGAAAACCAAAACGTCGGTCTACGCGCGTCTGAACTACAACTGGAAGTCGCGCTACTACCTGACCGTGACGGGACGTTACGACGGAGCCTCGAACTTCGCGGCCAACAACAAGTGGGCGTTCTTCCCGTCGGCCGCCCTCAAGTGGAACATTTCGAACGAGAACTTCCTGAAGGACTGTAACTGGATCGACGACCTGTCGCTGCGCCTGAGCGCCGGTCTGACGGGTAACGACGCGATCAGCACCTACCGTTCGCTCGCCACCCTCTCCTCGACGACGGGCGGCTATCTGTTCGACGGATCGCAGCCCGTGGCGTTCTACCGCAGCCGCCTGGACTCCCCGGACCTCACGTGGGAGAAGACCACGGCCTACAACGTGGCGATCGACTGGTCGATGTTCAAAGGCCGCCTGAACATCACGGCCGAAGCCTACAAATCCAAAACGACCGACCTGCTGATGTCGCTGGCCGTTGCGGCCCAAACCGGTTACACGTCGCGCTGGACCAACATCGGCTCGACCTCGAACAAGGGTATCGAGCTGTCGGTCGAGAGCCACAACATCGTCCGTCCGAAGTTCCACTGGTCGACGACGCTCACCCTGTCGCACAACGAACAGAAGGTCGACGACATCGGTTCCGAGGACTTCATTTCGGCCTACGACTCGCCGGGCAACAACCCCTACATGATGTACGGCTACGTCAAGGGCTACCCGCTCAACTCGCTCTGGGGATTCAAATACGGCGGCACGTGGAAGAGCGCCGAGGAACGCGAGGAAAACGCGGTGACGAAAACCTACGTCAGCCCGGCCAACACCGACGGAGGCCCGCGCTACTACGACACCAACCACGACGGCGTGCTCTCGCGCGAAGACCTGATCTACCAGGGCAACGCCGACCCCTATCTGTACGGAGGTTTGCAGAACACGTTCTACATCCACGGTTTCAAGCTGGGCGTCTACTTCGCCTACTCGCTCGGCGGCAAGATCTACAACTATTCGGAGATCTACATGGCCGGTTCGCAGTTCGCTAACCAGTACCGCTACATGCTGAACGCCTGGCATCCCGTCCGGAACCCGAATTCCGACATTCCGCGGGCCGGAGCGAAAAGCGACGCCGCGCTTCCGAGCGACTTTATGATCCACGACGCTTCGTACCTCCGGCTGAAGAACATCACGCTGTCGTACACGTTCGACCTCAAGAAAAAATGCTCGTGGATGAAAGACCTCACCCTGAGCGTATCGGGCGAAAACCTCTTTCTGTGGAAAAAGTACAACGGATTCGACCCCGACGTTTCCAGCGAGGGAACTTCGTCGACGCTGCGCCGTATGGACCTGGGCGCCTATCCCAAGCCCCGCACCATCATATTCAGCCTTCAGTTGAGATACTAACCTAACAGAATTAAGACGATGAAACTCAAACATATATTCTACACGGCCGCGGCCATGGCCATGCTTTCGTTCCAGGCATGTACGCTGGACGAAGACACATCGGGCATCTCGAATCCCGACGACTTCTTCCGCAAATTTTCGGAATGCCAGTCGGTCGTAAACGGATGCTACATTCCGATCAAGTCGATCTACACCTATACCTACATGATCGCCACCGAGTGCGTCACCGACATCGCCTACTGCCCGTCGGGAACGCTCGACGCCAGCCTGGACATCTCGCCCGCCGTGCCGCGCATGGGTTCGACGGTCTGGCGCAACGGCTACCTCGGCGTACAGCGCTGCAACTTCGCCGTCAACGGCATCGAGCGCGCCTATAAAAACGAGGTGATCAGCGAGGAGCAGTACCACCAGCTGCTTTGCGAGGCGAAAACCCTGCGGGCGTTCTTCTACTGGACGCTGACCTGCTTCTTCGGCAACGTTCCGTTCTATTTCGACGACGTTACGGACAACGAGGTTTTGAGCCGGATTCAGGTGTTGCCGCGCATGGACGCCAACGAGACCCGCAACAAGGTCATCGAAGACCTTCAGTCGATAGCTCCCCTCGCCGCCCAAACCCGCACCTACGACAACGAAGCCAATCGTCTGGGAGCCTCCTGCGCCTACATGCTCATCGCCAAGATGGCCATGTGGAACAAGCAGTGGGACGTGGCGCTGGACGCGCTGGAGCAGATCGAAACGATTTACGGTCCGCTGTCGCAGTACGACTACGCCGAGAATATCCTGTTCCGGAACAAGAACACCCCGGAGTCGATCATGGAAATTCAGCACACCTACACCCAGGGCGGCCTTACCTACACGTCCAACGTGGCCTGCATCTGCCAGCCCTACCCGCGTGCGGCCAACTCGGCGGTCTACGACGGCGTGGAGATTCCCGAACTGGGCGACCAGGCGACCGTCTGGTCGGCGATGCGTCCGAACGTCTATTTCAGCCAGGGTCTCCAGTCCAAAATGGGCAAGGACATCCGCGCCAAGTACAACATGGCATGGGGATACGAGGACAAGACGTTCAACAGCACCAACACCCGCCCGTGGTGCGGACCGAAGTTCTGGTGTCCGAACATGCAGTCCTCGGCCGACGGCAACAACTACAAGGTCTTCCGCTATGCCGACGCGCTGCTGATGATGGCCGAGTGCTATTTCTATAAGGAAAACTACGAAAAGGCGGTCGAATACCTCGACATGACCCGCACGCGCGCCAATCTGTCCAAGTACACCTTCCGCACCCCCGCGCGCCTCGAGGAGGAGATCCGCAACGAGCGCGCCCGCGAGCTTTTCGGCGAATTCCAGCGCAAGTACGACCTGGTCCGCTGGGGCATCTGGTACGAAGCCGTAACGGACAACAGCGACTACGCCTATCTGCAACTCAACACGGCTAACAGCCGGATCAAACCGTGCCACCGCTACTACCCCATTCCCGACACGGAGGTCACCTACTCGAAGAACAACCTCGACAACAACGAATACAAGGCTTACGGCTTGTAATAATCCGAAACTTTCAGACGAATGAAAACAATATTCAATAAACAGAAAAGATCGGTCGCCGGCGTACTGATCGCCCTGACGGCCCTGACGACGGCCCTGACCGGCTGCCAGGAGGATTTCGAGCTGGACCTGCCTCTGGCGGTCTCGGCGCGCGAACTTTCCCTGACCAAGGATGCCGGTTCGACGCACGTGCTGGTCTACTCGAACGGCGACTGGACGGCGCGCTTCACGCGTCCCGTGAAGTGGGCCTCCCTCAACAAACTCCAGGGATACGGCAATAACGAAATCGTATTCACCTATTCGGCCAACTACGGCATTTCGAGAAAGATCGGCGTCGTGTTCGAGAAAGGTTCCCTGACCGATACGGTGATGTTCTCGCAGGCCGGAGCCATCACCGACGCTTCGCTCTCGTTCTCGAAACCGGCGGTTACGCTGCTGAAGTCCCGGTCGCAGATCTTCACGCCGATCAGCACCAACCTGCGCTACTGCATCGACGATCTGGAAGCCAGCGTCACCTATTACGACAACGACGGCCTGCCCAACGATCCCGTCACCGTCCTGACCCGCGCCGAAGAGGGCGAAGAGGGCGGCGAAGGCGGCGACGAGCCGCAGGCGCAGCCCGTCGAACCGTGGATCTCCAACGTCTCGGCCACCTACAAGGGAATCACGTTCGAGGTCACGGACAACGACTCCGGATTCGCGCGCATCGCCGATCTGACCCTCTTCATCGAAGACGCCAAGGGCGAGATCACCAAATCGGTGCTCACCGTCACGCAGGGCATCGCCCTGCCGGCGCTCAAGCTGGACAGCAATGCCGAAACGTACGAAGGTTACGCCCAGGATTGCGCGGTTCCGGCCACGACCAACAACCTCGTGCCCTACTCCGACCAGATCGGTTACGACGTGGCGTACGACGTTCCCGTCGCGGAGGGCGCCGAGTGGATTCTGAAGCCCGCGATCACCGACGACGGCCTGACGTTCTCGCTGGCCAAAAACGAGGATTCGGAGCCGCGCACCGCCACGATCCGGCTCAACTTCACCGACGAACACGGCAACTCCGTTTCAGCCTCGTGCAAAATCACCCAGAAGCCCTACCCGACCGCTGCCGATTTCGCCGCGGTGCGCGCCCTGACTCCGGGCGAGATCACGCTCCAGCAGTATATCGAAGGCTACATCGTCAGCGACCCCGACAGCAAGAACGTCGTTTCGAGTCCCCAGACCCAACAGTTCTTCTTCGACCGCGGCGAAAACGACCGGACAGCCTATATCGAGAGCCTCGACGGCAAGTGGGGCTTCTGCCTGAAATTCGCCTCCTCCGAAGACAACACGCCGGCCCGCTTCTCGAAGGTGCGCCTCTCCCTGAACGGGGCCACGCTCGAAAAGAAGAACTCCCCCGAGTGCTACACCATCACGGGACTTACCGCGGCCAACATCCTCGAAACCTCGACGCCCGACGAGTTCAAGATTCCGGTCAAGACGAAGACGATCGGCGAACTCACCGACGACGACATCTTCACGCTGGTGTCGGTCACCAACCTCGAAATCATGTGCAAGGACGGCGCCTACACCAACTGCACCGACGGCTATTCGTTCAAGGACAACATCAACCCGATCGGCACGGCTACCGCCCCGCGCTGGGACGTGGCCCCGCTGATGTGCTACGACAACACGGGCCGGACCATCTACATGCTGACCAATACGGCCGCTCCCTGGCGGCGTTTCAGCTCGGGCCGCGACCTGGATTTCAACTCCGTCGTACCGCAGGGTTCGGGCACGTTCCGCGGCATCGTCGTGGCTGACGACGTCGCCCCGATCCGCTTCGGCGACCTGGGCCGCTACCAGCTGCGCGCCATGACCGCCGAGGAGATCGCGCTGACCGACGAACCGTTCTCGAAAACCGTCGTCGAGTGGAACTGGAACGACCGCAAGACCGACCTCATACCGGAGATCGGCGAAGGCGAGATCAATAAATACGGCGCCACGCAGGGTGCCGCAGCGGACTTCAACAACGTCGTCTGCTCGGGCAAGGGAGGCGCCTCCTCCGAACAGAAAGGTCTGGTGGCGAACGGCGGCATCATGTTCTCCCAGCAATGGTGGGATTTCGACGCCGACAAGGGCAAATACTTCGACATTTCGTTCTCCACGCAGGGAATCAGCGGTTCGAACATGATCTTCGGCATCGTCTGGGGCCACGGCTCGATGAGCAACACGACCCTCTCCGGCCCGGCGCACTGGAACCTGCTCTATTCGGTCGACGGCGGAGCGACGTTCCAGGCCGTTCCCGACAGCCCGATCATCAAGAAGCGTTCGATCACGTGGTGGTCGACCACGTCGCAGGATTCGACCCCGGGCTTCACCGAGCACCTGCGCAAACTGCCCGCCGACTGCTTCGGCCGGGAGAAAGTGGTTCTGCGCCTGCAAGTGGCCGACAAGGTTACCGACATCGACCCCAAAGCTACGTCTTCGAACTACCTGACGGCGCTGGGCATCGAGAAGGGAACGCTGACGCCGTCCGTTGCGGCCGGTAACAGCCAGGCCCGTATCGGAACGATAACGGTACGCTACAACTAAACGAATTGCGGTCGCGCGGCGGATGCACCGTCCGCCGCGCACGGCCGGAACAAACAACAACGAATAAAACGTATAGAATATGAACTGTCGTAAATCGATATTTAAATTTTTAGGCATTGCGGCCGTATGCGCAGCCTCGGCGGCCTGCAGCGTCGACGACGCCGACGATCTGGCCCTGGTCAAACTGGGCGCGCTGAAGAAGGAGTTCGTCGTCGAAGCCGATGCGAATACGTTCGACATCGACATCTACGCCAACAGCGCCTTCCATATCGAGCGTATCAACCAGGCCGACTGGATCAGCCTGACCTGCGGTGAGACGGAGGACGGAAAGGGCGCCATCACCGCCGAATGCGAATTCAACGAAGGCTTCAAACGCAAAGCGGGCTTCGTGCTCTGCTCCGACGTGGACGCGCGCCGCGACACGGTCTACGTCAAGCAGAAGGCGCTCGTGGACGCCAAGATCGAGTTCGCCAACTCGTCCGTCATCGTCGCCGGAGCCGGCGGCGAGAACATCTCGCCGATCGAGACCAACATTCCCTTCTCGGAGATCACGGTCGACATCGAGTATGCCAAGGCCGACAACGCCGATTGGATCGAAAGTCTCGAAATCGTGGATTCCGAGAGCGAAAATCGCAGTCTGGCCATCACGACCGAGGCGAACGCCGCAGATGAAATCCCGCGTTCGGCTGCCGTGTCGCTCTCCTTCACCGACGGCTGGGACGAGACCGTCTCCGTCGAATTCAACCTCCTGCAACGCACGGCGAAGGAGACCCTCGGACGTCAAATCACATTCGAGGAGTTCCGCCGGACGTATGCCATGAACAAAAAGGTCGAAGACTACGTCATCCTCGAAGGCATCGTGGTGAGCAACACCAAGAACCACAATGCGGGTGAGAACACGCAAAGCACGACCGCAAAGATCGACTACAGCATATCGGACCGGACCGTCTACCTCGAAACCTACGACGGCAAATACGGCATCGCCGTCCAGACCGCCACGGCCGAAGACAACGTCTTCGAACAGTACGACCACGTGCAGATCCTCATTCAGGGCGCCTCGGGCTACCTGGTCGAGACCCCCGACCGCTATGAACTGCGCAACGTCACCAAGGCGATGGTCATTTCGCGCATCGCGGGTTCGGCATCGGACGTTCCCGTGAAGGAGAAGTGGATGAGCCAGCTCACCGACGACGACATCTACACCTACGTCACCCTGAAGGACGTCGAGTTCCCCGTACGCAAAGGCGCGATCACGCCCCTCAACGAGGGCTATGCGATCGGCACGGGCGCAGACCGCATCAGCAAATACCCGCTGCTCGTGCGCGACATCAACGGCGACGACATGTACATGCTGACCAACACCAACTGCGCCTACCGCAGCGACGGCACGCGCCTGCCCTACGGCTCGGGCAAGATTTCGGGCGTCATCGTCCACGAGCGTTTCTCGCGTTTCGAATGGCGCGACGGAGCCGACCCGGCCGAAATGGACGACGATCCGACGCTCGGCTTCATCGGCCGCTACCAGATCCGCCACCAGACCAAGGGCGACATCTGGGACAACATGCAGAACAGCGTCGAAGACGGTTTCTCGGCCCTGCTGACGGAGTACCGCTACTGGAATCCCGACCTGGAGAACAAGGTCCAGAAACCCACCTACGGAACGAACGGCTACCTGACGCACACCTATCAGGAGAAGTACACCGGCTCCGCCAGCAAAGAGTACCTGCAGGCCACCTTCCAGCAGCACATGTGGGGCGGCGGAACCTACGAATACCTGGGTCCCGTCGGCAACAACGCCTCCTATATCTTCGGCGCCAACTTCGGCAACAAGAACGGCATCGGCGTAGTGATCGACCCCGCGAAGGAGAGCTGGAATCCGCTGATGGACGATCTGGTGAGCCGCAATCCCGACGGAACGCTGGAGTGGTGCGGTCCCTATGCCAAGGATAAAAACGCGGCAAACGGCACGGGTGGCTGGCCGGGCAACAATGAGATTGCGACGAATTCCACGCAAATCAACTACAACGGCAGCACGGGTATGCGCGGCAAGGGGAATGTATACGGTTCCTGCTACACCGCCTTCGCCAACCACTTCTGGTGGGACGACGACACCGACCGCCCCTACGCCTGGCTGATCAACTTCTCGACCGAAGGCATCACGACATCGCATATCTCGATGCAGATTTCCGTCATGAACACGCAGCAGAGCTTCTTCTCGCCCCGTTTCTGGTGTGCCGAATGGTCGCTGACCGATTCGCAGGCCGCAAAGGACGACTCGCAGTGGAACCTGATCGGCGAATACACCATCCCCGACGTTTCCGTCTGGGCGAACACGCTCTATTCGTCGTGCGTGGCCTACAAGTACATCAATTTCGAGCTTCCCCAGGAGATCCTCGGCCACGAAAACGTCTACATCCGGCTTCGCCCGACGAGCGACCTCTGCAGCGACGGCTCCGACTACGCCAACGCGCGCCTGAACCAGAGCGCCAGCGGTGCTGCCCTGGCCGCGGAACACGCCAGCAGCCTCGAATATTTCGCCATCCGCTATAACAAATAGCGGCGTGTAACGAACGGTCGAAGCGGGGAGAGGACGACCGTCCTTTCCCCGCTTTTCCCGAAAGCCGTCCCATGCCGCAAACCGCAAAAACCGCAACCATGAAAAAACTGTTGCTTTTATTGGCCGCCCTGTTCGCAATATCCGCCGGCGGCATATGCTGTTCGGGTTCGGGCGACGATCCCGGAGAACAGGAAAAACCCGTCGATCCGCCCCCTTCGCCCGACGACGGCGTCGACTGGTCGAAGATCGACCCGAAAGCCACCGTGCGCGGGGTCGTGACATGCGCCGGCGCCGCCGTGCAGGGCGTCGTCGTGACCGACGGCGTGAACATGACGCGCACGAACAAACAGGGGGCCTACGGGCTGCGCACGTCGTCCGACAAGTCGAAACTGGTCTACCTGACCGTCCCGTCGGGTTACGAGGTCGAATCCACGCGTGGGTTCATCCCCCGCTTCTACCGCAGGGTCACCGCTCCCACGAGCGTGGAGCAGGTGCAGCGGCACGACTTCACGCTGAAAAAGGTGAACAACGACCGCCACATTATGATCGTGTCGGCCGACATGCATATCCGCAACCGGGCGATGATCAAGACCACATCGTCGGCCACGCCGTCGATCTGTCCCCCGAAGGGCGAACTGGACTCCACGACGTTCCGCCGCACCTACCTCAAGGCGCTGCGCGACTACGTCAAAGCCCTGCCCGCAGGCGTGCCGGTCTACGGCATGAATCTGGGCGACATGACGCAGGAGTCGCACTGGACCAACGCCAACAAGGCGACGCTGGCCAATTTCGTCAACGTCTGCGAACGCGGGGGCATGCCGATCCAGACCTTCCACGCCATCGGCAACCACGACCACGACATGGCCGTGCAGAACATCGCCGGCGACGACGATTCGGCGGCCGAACTGGCCTATATCTCCGCGCTCGGGCCGACATACTACGCCGTCAACATCGGCAAGGTGCACTACGTCGTGTTCGACAATACGCAGTATGTCAACACCGGCGGCGACCGGTCGTTCGCCGTCCGTCTCAACCGGCGTCAGATGGACTGGGCGCAGAAGGACGCCGACTACATGCCGTCGGACGTCGAGCGTATCGTGATCGCGTGGCATTGCCCGGCCTTCCGCCGCAACCCGGGGGCCTCGTCGCCCAACCCGATGGACAACGCCGACGAATTGCTCGACATCTACAAGGACAAGCAGCTGCCCGTCACGATCTGGTCGGGCCACAACCACATCGCCGAAACGGTCACCGTACCGCGCAGCGACATGAGCGTGACCGAGTACACGCACCCGTGCGTATGCGGTGCATGGTGGTATTTCCCGCTCTGCCACGACGGCGCCCCGGCGACATTCACCCGTTACGATTTCAGCGGCGGCACGATCACGGAGCGGCGGAGCGTGAATTTCAGCGACAGCGACGAGCAATACTGCCGGGTCTACAACTCGGGGCTGAAAAACGCCGAAGGCAGGCCGGTCGTGCGCCTCAACGTCTGGGACTGGCATCCGACGTGGAAATTCGAATGCCGCGAAAACGGAGCCGCGGTTCCCGCCTCGCAGCTGAAGGCGGTCCGGGAGTACGACGACTATTACGTCACGGTCCACGACGCCTGCGGCAACGACATCTCCTCGTTCAGCTTCCTCGACAAATACCGCACCGATCACATGCTCGAATACACGCCCGTAACGCCGTCCGCCGAGATCCGGATAACCGCCACCGACGAATACGGCCGCCAGCTCTTCACCGTCACTACCAAGGCGGAGAACTGACCGGACGCAATCCGACCTGTAACGAAGCGTCCCGGAGCGAATGCTCCGGGACGCTTTTCAATCATCGGGCAACCCCTACTTCGTCACACAAATATCGTCGATAAACCAGCGCGAGAACTCGCCCGAAGCGGGTTCGCTCGTAAAGCGCAGGGCCGTGGAGACCGTCGCGCCGTCGAGTTCCACCACCCTGCGGCGCCCCGTCAGGTCGCTGTAGTCCCGCAGCACGCTTCCGGCGTTGAGCCAGATATGCGTACCGTCGGGCAGCAGATTGGTCTGCCGGGCGAAGTTGGTCCGCACCGTCGGCTGTCGAAACGGTCGTATACGGCATTGCGGGCCATGCGGAAGCGGCGTTTCGGATTCCAGACGCCGGAGGCCTTTCGTTTCGATAATCGAAACGCCGCCTCCCGGAATAACCGATTATCGAAACCGGAGCGGCGATAATCCGTTCGATACACGAAATTAGAACATCGCATTTCGGATTGTTTCGATTTCCGTCTTGGTTCGTCCGCCGAAATGGCGTACGTTTGTATCAGTTCCGAAAGGGGCTATGAAGAATTCAGTTTGCATGTAGTGACGCCCACAGAAGTTGGAAGGATTGCTTGACAGTGACGCAACTATGTTCCGCACATCCGGAGGCTTCGAGGGGAGGGTTGTGAAACCCTCCCCTTTCTTTTTGTGCCCGCCGGAGAGACTCCGCATCGGGAACGGGGCGTCAGCCCAGCTGGGCGACGATCTCGCGCTGACGCTTGAAATAGTGGATGCGCCGCAGCTCTCCGCTGCCGGATATGAGCGTCGAAAACCGGCTCTGGGTCTTGATCCATTTCTCCACGTATTCGTACATCAGCGGATCGGGCGTCCGCAGTCCGTTCAGCGAGAACATTCCGATGTTCACGGCCTGGTGTCTGCTGGTCGTGACATAGCTGTACGACGACTCGAGGTCGATGTCCGAAAGATAGAGGAAGATCCTGTTGCCGTTCTCGAACTCCCCCTTGACCGCCACCGTCTCCATCTCGTCGAGCATGGCGAAGAGTTCGTCCCGGAGCACGCGAACGCTCTCCTGCGAAATCAGGTGCATCTCCCGGTAGGCGCGCAGGGCGTTGAGCCAGTGCTTGAAATTGCTGTCGTCGAAGATCAGGTAGGTCGTCGCGACCGACTGCACCCACCGGACATACTCCCGGCAGTTGCGCTGCAATTCCGCGGGGAGCTTCAGCTCCTCGAAGGTCCTCACGGCGGGGTTGCCCACTTCGTGCTGGTAAAGCCATTTGAAGAGCTTGAACCGGTTCAGGTTGTCGTATTTGCCGTAGAACTCCGCCGGCAGCGAATTGGTCGCCATGGCAAATTCGGTCGTGGGGTCTGACGCCACCTCGCGCATAAAGGCGATATCGCGTTCCAGAATCTCGTTATAGGTTTCGAGCGGCGCCGTGAACTCCTTGAACTTGAGCTGGAACGACAACTTGTCCGTAGCCGCCAGCCCCACCACCCGGTCGAGCGAGAAGTGCATCCGCGCGCACAGCGCGCTGGCTTCGCCGAAGGTGAACGGCACCTCGCCGCGCAGCCTCCTGTAAGCGGCCTCGCGGCCTATGTTCAGCATGTCCATCAGCAGCGAAGCCGGATTCGAATGCTGCGGAGTATGCGCATGGATCGCCTCGATCCATGCGGCATTCGATTTTTCAAGCATAGATGTAGTCAACAAAAAAATTCTCTTCCCAAGTCGCAAAGATACGAAAAAACCGGACGGTTGCAAAACAGAATCGCGCCCGGCGGGGGGGGGTGGACAGACGCGTCGTCGCCCGCGGCGCCGAAGATCCGAATGCCCGACCCAGAACGGCAGGCTGCGGTTCCGGTCCCCAGGATACGAAAAGAGGAGGGCCTGTGCAGGCCCTCCTCCGGAATCGGTGAACGGATCGCTTATTTTCCCAGACCCATCTTTTCGATGAGGGCGCGGGTTTCGGGCTTGTGGCCGCGGAAACGCACGTAGAGTTCCATCGGGTGCTCCGTGCCGCCCTTCGAGAGGACGTTCTCGCGGAACGACGAAGCCGCCTCGCGGTTGAAGATGCCCTTCTCCTTGAAGAGCGAGAAAGCGTCGGCCTCGAGCACCTCGGCCCACTTGTAACCGTAGTATCCGGCGGCGTAACCGCCCGAGAAGATGTGGCCGAAGGCCGGAGCCATCGCCGTTCCGGAAACGACGGGCAGCACCTGCGTCGGGGCCATCGAGACGGCTTCGAACTGCTCCACGTCGCCCTCGAACGGCTCGGTGAGCGTATGCCATGCCATGTCGGTCATGCCGAACGACAGCTGGCGCACGTTGGCGTAAGCCGCCAGATAGTTCTGCGCGGCGACGATGCGGTCGACGATCTCGGCGGGCATCGGCTCGCCGGTCTCGTAGTGCACGGCCCACAGGTCGAGGAACTCCTTCTCGGTCGCCCAGTTCTCCATCAGCTGCGAGGGCAGTTCCACGAAGTCGCGGTAGACGTTCGTGCCGGTCTGCGACTCGTACTTGCCCTCGCCCAGCATGCCGTGCAGGGCGTGTCCGAATTCGTGGAGGAAGGTCTCCAGCTCGTCGAACGTCAGCAGCGACGGAGCCGTTTCGGTGGGCTTGGTGAAGTTCATCACCAGCGACACCAGCGGACGGGTCTCCTTGCCGTCCTCGATCTTCGTGCCGCGGAACTCGGTCATCCACGCCCCCGAACGCTTCGACTCGCGGGGGAAGAAGTCGAGGTAGAGGACCGCCATGAAGCGTCCGTCGGCGTCCGTCACGTCGTAGGCCGTCACGTCGGGATGGTACACCTCGATCTTGTCGTCGGGCGTGAAATTCAGCCCGTAGAGCTTGTTGGCCAGCATGAAGACGCCCTTCTTCACGTTTTCGAGTTTCAGGTAGGGTTTCACCAGCTCGTCGTTCAGGGCATATTTCTCATCCT
>ERZ827181.911-NODE-911-length-36826-cov-13.547143_pt1 | contig 36826 bp, 29 predicted proteins | sample MGYA00519778_ERZ827181 | MGnify/ENA primary metagenome ERZ827181 (study PRJEB31778, sample SAMEA3449273) | human gut metagenome | biome: human gut; feature: human-associated habitat; material: faeces | place: United Kingdom | collected 2010/2012 ...
CACAAGGCTTCTTTGGAACCACTCGCCTAGCGAGTGGTTTTCGCTATACAAAAAGAGAGGCAGCCAATAAGCTGCCTCTCTCAAGCAAAGGATAGATCAAATTAGAGTTTGCGGCACTCAAGGTAATAGCGCTTGTCCGCACCGAGGCCGATCGAAAAGCTCTTTTTCGGGAACGGGCCGGAGCGGAGCACAGACGTGAAGAGCTCCTCTTTTTCCATGCGCGGCATCAGGATGCCGCAGCAGCCGTCTCCGGCGGCGAGGTCAACTGCCTCGTCATCGCCGTGGATATAGTCGATCCGGCCGCCGCGCGCCTGCATATACGCTGCGCAGAATGCATCCAGCGCAGCAATGGCCTCGCCGAGCGAGCTGCCGCGTGCGAGAATGTCTCTGCGCTGCGCACCAGCCAGCAGCGTGACCGCATAGCCGCGGCCATCCGCTGCCGCAAGCGCAGCCTCGGCAGCGTCCAGCCAATGCGCCGCATCGGTCTCAAAGAGGACACGGTGGATGGGCTCGAACGTCACGGCCGGACTGTGCAGGTTCACAAGCTCGACCAGCGCATAGCGCGCGGGGTCAACTGCCGCCTGCTCGGGCGAGAGCGTTTTTTTCTTCTCCAGCCAGCACTGACGGGCAGCGGCCAGACTGTGGTTGCCGTCCGCAATTGCAAAGCGCATGGGGTGCGCGCCGTCCGTTCCGACGCCGGTCGCACACAGGGCGGCCGCGAGCCGATCGGCTGCGTCTCCGGCAATGCGGCGGCCGCAGATATGCCCGCCGCCGGACATGAGGTCAAAATCATAGAGCGTGTCACCCGCAAGCGCCTCCGCCTTGCGGCAAATAGCATCCTCCGGATCTGTATAAAAGACCATGATATGCGGCATTTCCAGCGCCGCCGCCGCACGGATGCGCACACGCGCCGGAAGGCGCGAGGCGACCGTGCCCTCCGTTGCACGGATGGGCGTGACGGAATCGGGCGCGTAATCATACGCCTCAAGATCAAGCGCGCCGACGATGCCGCAGCGCACAGCGCCGCCCGGCAGCGTACGCTGCACGAGCACAAGGCTGTGCGGCACGGTGCGAAACACACCGCCGTCCAGATAAGCGTGCATCGTCTGCTGAATGGCGCGCGTCGCCGCCGCTTCGTCACACTTGCCGAGGTAAAACTCCGGCAGCATCAGCCGCAGCGTAGAGGGTGCGTCGCCGACCGTGTCCTGCACTGCGCGCCAATAGGCGGCGTCCGACGTGAACTGGTCGCAGGCAATGACACTCCAGCGATGCATATCCGCACGCTCAGGCAGCAGAATATCCGTAGGGGTAAAAAACAGGTTCTGGTTCATTCGAGACTCCACTTTTCTGCTCTGCCGACGGCACGCAGCCAGTTATCGTGATACTGCTTTGCCTGATCGGCATCCATTTCGGGCTTGAAAATGCGGTCGGACTGGCGCAGGAGCGCAATATCGTCCACGCTCTCCCAGACGCCGCTGGCAAGGCCGGCGAGGAACGCCGCGCCGAACGCGGTCGTCTCGACCAGCTTCGGCCGGTCGATCGGCACGCGCAGCATATCCGCCTGAAACTGCATCAAAAACGAGCTCACCGACGCGCCGCCATCCACACGCAGGACGGAGATCGGGCTCTCCGCGTCGATCTGCATGGCATCGAGCAGGTCCTTGACCTGATAGGCGATACCCTCAAGCGTGGCGCGGGCGATGTGCGCCTTGTTGCTGCCGCGCGTCAGGCCGACGATCGCGCCGCGGGCATACATATCCCAGCGCGGTGCGCCAAGACCGGTGAACGCGGACACGAGATACACGCCGCCGTTATCCGGCACGCTCTCGGCCAGCAGGTCGCACTCATGCGCCGCACCGATGAGACCAAGCTCGTCGCGCAGCCACTGAATGGAGCTGCCGGCATTGAACACGCTGCCTTCGAGGGCATAGGTGGTCTCGCCGTTAACGGACCACGCAACACTCGTGACCAGACCGCTGACGCTGCGCACGGACTTGCTGCCAGTGTTCATAAGCGTGAAGCAGCCTGTACCATAGGTGTTCTTCGCCTGACCCGGCTCGATGCACGCCTGGCCGAGCAACGCAGCCGCCTGGTCGCCGGCGCTGCCGCAGACGGGCACGCCCTCGAGCGCCTCCAGACCGGACAGGCCCGCCGCCACCTGTCCATAGACCATAGAGGACGGCACAGGCGTCGGCAGCATGCTCATTGGGATGCCCAGACGCTCGCAGAGCTTCTCATCCCAGCACAGGCGGTCAATATCAAACAGCATCGTACGCGAGCAGTTGGAATAGTCCGACACGTGCGCGCGTCCGCCGGTGAGGTTCCAGATGAGCCACGCGTCCACATTGCCGAACAGCAGGTCGCCGCGCTCGGCACGCTCTCTCGCACCCGGGACATTGTCCAGGATCCACTTGATCTTCGTGCCGGAGAAATAAGCATCGATGAGCAGCCCGGTCTTCTCCTTCACGTAATCACCGAGTCCGTCCGCCATCAGCTGATCGCAGATGGGCGCCGTGCGGCGGCACTGCCAGACGATCGCATTATAGACAGGTCTGCCGGTGTGCTTGTCCCAGACGATGGTCGTCTCGCGCTGGTTCGTGATGCCGATGCCAGCGATGTCCGTCGACGACAGGCCGCTCTTTTCAAATGCCTCGCTCATGGCGAGCAGCTGGCTCTCGAGGATAACCATCGGGTCATGCTCGACCCAGCCCGGTTTCGGATAGATCTGCGTGAATGGATACTGCGCCAGAGATACGATGTTTCCCTTACTATCGAAGATAATCGAGCGGGAACTGGTTGTACCCTGATCAAGTGCAATGATGTAGCCGTTCATAATGAAAATAACCTCCGTAGACTTGACGAATTTCGCCAATTGGAATACAATTCAGGTAGCTTTTAGTATATCACACAATAAGGAGTATTGCTATGCCATCTTTTCATGATTTTAGGTTTTTGTCCACTGATGGGAAACACAACGTGTTTGCCAGAGAGTGCACGCCCGACGGCGAAGTGCGCGCCGTCCTGCAGATCGCGCATGGCGTCGCCGAGCATATCTACCGTTATGCTCCGTTTATGGAGTTTCTCGCAGAAAACGGTTTCGTCGTCGTCGCGAATGACCACCTTGGCCATGGTAAGACCGCAGAAAACGAACAGGAGCTGTGCTTTTTCGCAGAAAAGGACGGCTGGAACGATGTCGTGAGCGATATGGACACGCTCCACAAGCTCACCGCCGCCAAATACCCCGGCGTACCCTACTTCCTGTTCGGCCACAGCATGGGCAGCTTCCTGACCCGCACCTATATTATTGACCACCCTGAGGGGCTCAAAGGCGTCGTCATCAGCGGCACCGGCCAGAACCCGGGCGCAGTCGTCGCCGCCGGTAAGCTCATGGCAAAGCTCGAGATGATCGACAACGGCCCCATGTATCACAGCCCCACGCTCGACAAGCTTGCCTTCGGCAGCTACAACAAGAAATATGACCACGTGCGCACAAAGCTCGACTGGCTCACCCGTGACGAGGCGGTCGTGGACGCCTACATTGCCGACCCGCTCTGCGGTACGATGGCGACTGCCGGCATGTTCCACGACATGATGGGCGGCCTGCAGTATATCTGGAAGACGGAAAACCTCAACAAGATGGATAAGTCCACCCCGGTCTACTTCATGGCTGGTGACGGCGACCCTGTCGGCAACTACGGCGAGGCAGTCAAGAAGGTCTACGAGCGCTTCCTGAAAACCGGCTGCAAAGACGTGAAGCTCAAGCTCTACAAGGACGGCCGCCACGAGATGCTCAACGAGCTCAACAAAGACGAGGTGTATGCCGACATCCTCGAGTGGCTCAACAGCAAGATCTGATGTCCTAGGAGTTCATCACAACAAGCTATATAAGCTGCGGGCGGTGCTGATGCACCGCCCGCAGTATTTTTATAAAGCGCTTAGTCGATGAGAGAAAAAACGCGTTCATCACCGGATGAAAAATCTTCCGGATCACAGTACGGAGGTTCTCCCGTCCACACCTGATGGAAACGAACCGTGAGAGAATCATGGCGGCTTACTGCAACATAGACTGCAAGCTTCCTCTGCGGGTACTGCATCTTGATATTGCAATAGATGAACCGACAAAGAACAGGTGCGTCTGCAACAAGTTCAGAAAACGCTTCGTCCGAAATATCATCCAGCAAGTGCTCGTGGTTGTTTCCAGCCTCATATGCCGTCTTGTCCTCTACGGAAAGCGGAATGGCCTTTCTATGGTCATCGCATAAACAAAGCAGTTCATTCCCGGCAGCATCCGTCAGCACATGATAATGCAAAAGCTGCGAGAATGTCCGGAATAAGCCTGTAATACCGGTCGAATGTGATGCGTAAAGCTTCCTTCTAAAAAGCCATTTCACGTTTGAGAAAGCTTTTTCTCTATCAGCCGCAGCAATCGTTCCGTAGGGCTTTTGCCGGTCGTAATAATTGCACAAATAGAGTCCGTGGTCTTTGATACGCATGGCGATGGAGGCAGTTTCGTCTTCGCGTGAATATGTCAAAAATCTCGAAATGCCAATGCACAAATCTCGCGCAAAACTCCGCAAGGCGAGAAACTCCCGGCACGAAATATGCTCCACGAGTTTAACTTCAATATCATCTTTATCTTTTGGAGCGCCTGGATATGCCGAATCCATTCGCCTGCAGAATTCGCATATTCCATGAATGAAATCTATTTCTCTTCTCATAGTCAGCACCTGAAATAACGTTACAGTTCCGAGCCCTGCACCAGATCGTCGCGCGCGAAAGCGGCGTGGATCGAATTGAGCACGCGCTTTTTGTCCGCGCTCCAGAGCGGCGCGATGAGGTCGCGCTTGGCGCCGTCGCCGGTCAGACGGTGGATGACCATCTCCGGCGGGAGGACGCGCAGACACTGCTCGAGCAGGTCGATATAGTGCTCCGGCGTGAGCACCTCAAACTTCCCGGCAGCATAATCCTCTGCCAGATCCGTGCCGCGCAGCACATGCAGCAGGTGCAGCTTGATGCCCTGTACCCCGCTCTGACCGATATAGCGCGCGGTCTGCACCATCTGCGCATCCGTCTCCCCCGGCAGGCCAAGAATCTGGTGAACAATGACCTCCAGACCGGCCGCGCGGAGACGGCAGACCGCATCGTCAAACACCGGCAGGTCGTAGCCGCGGCGGATATAGGCCGCGCTCTGCGGATGGATGGTCTGCAGGCCGAGCTCGACCCAGACGGGTTTTTCCGTGTTCAGCTGCTGCAGCAGCGCGATCACGGCATCCGGCAGGCAGTCCGGCCGTGTGGCGACCGACAGCGCCACAACGTTCTCCGGCGCAAGCGCCTGTATGAACAGGCGCTCCATGTGCGCGAGACTGCCATAAGTGTTCGTGAAGTTCTGAAAATAAGCAATGTATTTGCCGCCGCCGTTTTTACTGGCTACGCGCGCCTTGGCCGCCTCGATCTGCTGCGGAATGTCCAGTGCACGGTCGGCGGCAAAGGCGCCGGAACCGTCCCCGGCACAGAAAATGCAGCCGCGCGTATCGATGGCCCCGTCCCGGTTCGGACAGGTAAAGCCGCCGTCGAGCGCAAGCTTATAGACCTTGCAGCCGAAGCGGCGGCGCAGCTCCTCGTTCAAAGTGTGATAATACATAGCAGAAAAAGGCCGGGGATGCCCGGCCTTTGTGTTTATGCCTTCATCTGGCGCTTGCGCGCAAGGTTGACCATGCCCTCAGGCATATCGTTGAGGTTCATGAGCATCTTGCCGCTGCCGAACGCCGCACACGAGAGCGCATCGTCCACGACGGTCGTGCGGATGCCGGTGTCCTTCTCGACGAGCTGGTCAAAGCCGTAGATCAGGCTGCCGCCGCCGGCCATGACGATGCCGTTTTGCGCGATGTCCGAAACGAGCTCCGGCGGCGTGCGCTCTAGCACCATGTGGATGGTCTCGAGTATGTCGCGCGCGGGCTCGGCAATGGCCTCGACGAGCTCGACCGAGCTGATCTTCACGGACTTCGGCAGGCCGGTCGTCAGGCAGCGGCCCTTGACCTCCTGAATGCCGACCTCGGCGCGCGGGACGAGACACGCGATGCCGATCTTGAGCTCCTCGGCCGTGCGCTTGCCGATGAGGATGTTGTGCTTGCGGCGCACGTAGCGCACGATCGCCTCGTCAAAGGCATCGCCGGCGGTCTTGATCGACTCGCTCTCGACCACGCCGCCGAGAGACACGACCGCGACCTCCGTCGTGCCGCCGCCGATGTCGATGACCAGGTGACCGTCCGGCTTGGAGAGATCGGCGCCGGCACCGGCCGCCGTCGCCACGGCGGACTCGACCAGATACACCTTGCGCGCGCCGGCCTCGATGACGGCGTCGATGACGTTGCGCTCCTCCACGCCGGTCACGCTGCTCGGCACGGTGACGAGCACGCGCGGCTTGAAGAGGCTGAACGACGTCACGCGCGAGAGCAGCTCCTTGAGCATGAGCGCCGTCATATCATAGTCCGAGATGACGCCCGCGCTGATCGGATGGATGGCCACGATGTTCGCCGGTGTGCGGCCGAGCATCTTCTGCGCGTCCTGACCGACCTTGAGCATGCGGCCGGTGTACTTATCGACCGCCACGATGGACGGCTCGCGCAGCATGATGCCCTTGCCGCGCACGAACACGCGGATGTTGGTCGTGCCGAGGTCGATGGCAATGTCCCGTTCAAAAATCATCATAAAGCAAAACTCCCGTATCATCCGCGCTGCGGATGTTATAGTTGATCGTAGCCGTCTGGCGGCTGTTTTAGTCAGCGGAACGCGCGACCGTGGCGCAGACCACCTGCTCCGCGCCCGCCTTGCCGAGCACCCGCGCGCACTCGGAGAGCGTCGCACTGGTCGTGACGATGTCGTCCATGAGCAGGATGCGCTTTCCGGTCACGTCCGCGCCTTTTTTCATGCGGTACGCACCGGCGATGTTCGCGCGGCGTTTGGCAGCGTCGCCCGTGCCGGACTGCGGCTGCGTGTTGCGCTGCTTATGCAGCGTCGGTGTCAGCGGCAGGCCGAGTTCCTTCGCCGTTGCTTTCGCCAGCAGACGCGCCTGATCGTACCCGCGCTCGCGCAGTCTCCTGCGGCTCAGCGGCACCCACGTGACGAGGTCGTACTCCCCCGCCAGCTCCGCGCGCACCGTGTCGGCGACGAGGCGGCCGTAGACCTTGGCATACCCGGTCGCGCCGCCGAATTTGTAGCGCAGGAGCGACGCACGCACATCGCCCTCATATGTGAGCGGCGAGACGCACGCGCGGACGAACGAAAAGCGCTGCCGTCCGCCGTTTTGCGCAAACGGCAGGCCGGTCCTGCAGTGTGCGCAGAGGCCGTCGCCGCTCGTCTCGAGAAAATCATGGCAGAACGCGCACCGCGGCGGATAGAGCAGGTCGAGCAGGAATGTGACCACCTTCATACCGCACCGCACTCCCCGCAGAGCCGGGCGCGCAGGCCACTGTAGCGGCGGGTCTGCGTCTGGTTGTCGATCATGTGATAGGCTGCGCCCTCGTCCCCGACAATGATGAGCAGGGACTTGGCGCGCGTGATGGCCGTGTAGAGTACGCTGCGTGTGAGCAGCATGGGCCCGGCCTTGCCGATGCAGAGCACGACCGCGCGGTACTCGCTGCCCTGCGATTTGTGCACCGTCATGACCCATGCGTGCTCGAGCTCGTTGAGCATCTCGAAGCCGTAGGTCGCGGTCTTGCCGTCGTAGCACACGGCGAGCGTCTCCGTCTGCGGATCGATGGCCGTGATCTGACCGACGTCGCCGTTATAGACACCCGTTCCGGCGGTCGTACCGTCCGGGTTTTTGAGCACGATGTCATAGTCGTTGCGGATCTGCATGACGCGGTCGCCCTCGCGAAAGACGGTCTCGCCGAAGCGCCGCTCCTTCTTCTCGGGCGACGGCGGGTTGAGCGCCGCCTGCAGGCGCACGTTCAGTGCCGCCATGCCGGTGTCATACTTGCGCGTCGGCGTGAGCACCTGAATGTCGGACGGCGGGATCTTCATATTGTTCGGCAGCCGCGTCCGGCACAGCTCGACGACCGTGTCGGCGGCTTTCTGCGGATCTGTACGCCGGAGGAAGAAAAAGTCCCCGCTGTTTTGCGAAAGCGGCGGGTGCTCGCCGCGGTTGATGGCGTGCGCGTAGGAGACGATGCTGCTGCCGGCGGCCTGGCGGAAGATCTCCGTCAGGCGCACGGTCGGCACGACGCCGCTGCGGATGATGTCCGAAAAGACATTGCCCGGTCCGACGGACGGAAGCTGGTCAGCGTCGCCGACGAGGATGAGCCGGCACTCCGGGCGCATGGCGCGCAGCAGCGCGCACATGAGCGAGATGTCCACCATGGAGCACTCGTCGAGGATGACGGCGTCGCACTCGAGCGGGTCATCCTCGTCGCGCCGGAAGGTGATGTCCTGATGGTCGTCGCTCATGCCGGCCTCGAGCAGGCGGTGGATCGTCTGCGCGCTCTGCCCGGTCAGCTCGCTCATGCGCTTGGCGGCGCGCCCGGTCGGGGCGGCGAGCTGCGTGTCGAGCTTAAGCGCGTCAAAGAGCGCGAGGATCGCGCGGATGGACGTTGTCTTGCCTGTGCCGGGGCCGCCGGTGATGGCGATGACCTGATGCTGACAGGCGAGGCGCAGCGTCTCCTTTTGCTGGTCGGCAAAGGTCAGACCGAGCTGCGCTTCGATGCGCGCGGCGATCTGCTCCGTGTCCGGCATGCGGCGGTACTCCGTCTGTGTCATGGCAAGCAGGCGCTCGGCCGTGTAGGCCTCCGCCTCATGCAGGCGCGCGAGATAGCATCCGTCACACCCGGCGACCCGCTCACGCACGAGCGCGCCGCTCTGCACGAGCGCATCCACGCTCTCGGCGACCAGCTCGTCCGGCACACCGCTGAGCTGCGACGTAGCTGCGAGCAGATTGCGGTAGGAGATAAAACAGTGCCCGCGCACGGCGTTGTAGGCAAGCTCATAAAGCGTCGCCGCGGCGACACGCTCCGCACTCTGATCGTCAAAGCCGTGGCCGAGCGCCAATGCATCCGCCTCCTGAAACGAGGCGCCGATGGCGTCCGAAACGAGTATGTAGGGGTTGTCCTGCACGAGCTGGAGCGCATCGTCCCCGTAATACTGGTACATCCGCAGGGCAATGACCGGGCGGATATTCGCCGATGCCAGAAACTCGATCAGGCGGCGCATGCCCGCTTGCCGCCGGAAATTTGCCGACATGGCCTTGGCCTTGGAGAGACTGATGCCCTTAATCGTGCAGAGCTTTTCCGGCTCATATTCGAGCACGTTGAGCGTATCGGCACCGAAGCGCGACACCATCAGTGACGCCGTCGCCGGGCCGATGCCGCGCACGGCGCGTCCGGCAAGGTAGGCATAGATCGCGTCCGCCGTCTCCGGCATGGTGCGCTCGGCAAAGTCGGCCTTGAACTGCTGACCGTGCGCCGGGTGCGTCATCCAATTGCCGCTGACGATCATGGATTCGCCCGGCACGGCGTATGGAATGCAGCCGACAACCATGGTCTGGCTGCCGTCGTCCACGTCGAGCTTGAGCACGGTGTAGCCGTTTTCCTCGTTTTGATAAATGACCGCCGCAACGGTCCCGCATAATTCTATTGGGTTGCTGTTTGCATCCATTGGCAAATTTCCTCTGTATTGCACAGTTTCAGATCTTCGCACTGCCGCGCCGCGCGCTCGCAGAGCGCGACCGCGTCGTCGGTCAGGCCGCAGTCGACGAGCAGAACATCCGCCATGAGCGTTCCGCTCTCGCGCAGCCACCGAATGCCGCGCAGAAGCTGCTCGAGCTCCGGTGCGTCCCCGCGTGCCCGTATGATGAGCGTGAGCCGTGCATCCCGGCTCGAGCGCACCGGTGTGAGCAGCGCGCAGCCGAGCATCCGCAGCAGCCACGCAAAGCCCAGGATCAGCAGCGCACACAAGGTGATCTGAATGAACATCTTCACCGCCCCCTCTCCTTTCAGCCTATGAGAAAGGGGGCTTGACCGTTAACCTTCGAGTTCTTTTTTCAGGAATTGACCGGTGTAGCTCTCCGCGCAGCGCGCGCAATCTTCCGGCGTGCCAGTAAAGACGATGCTGCCGCCCGCGTCGCCGCCTTCCGGACCGAGGTCAATGATGTGGTCGGCCACCTTGATGACGTGCAGGTTGTGCTCAATGACGAGCACCGTGTTGCCCGCGTCGGTCAGACGATTGAGAATATCGATCAGGCGCGCGACGTCCGCCACGTGCAGACCGGTCGTCGGCTCGTCGAGCACATAGATTGTCCGGCCGGTGCTTCGCTTAGAAAGCTCCGTCGCGAGCTTGATGCGCTGCGCCTCGCCGCCGGAGAGCGTCGTGGACGGCTGACCGAGCCTGACATAGCCGAGGCCGACATCCATGAGCGTTTGCAGCCGGTCGCGGATCTTCGGCTGATTCTGAAAAAATGCAAGCGCCTCTTCGACGGTCATGTCCAGCACCTCGGCAATATTCTTGCCCTTATAGTGCACCTCAAGCGTCTCGCGGTTGTAGCGCTTGCCCTTGCAGACCTCGCACGGGACGTAAACATCCGGCAGGAAGTTCATCTCGATCTTCAGCAGGCCGTCGCCGGAGCAGGCCTCGCAGCGGCCGCCGCGAATGTTGAACGAGAAACGCCCGGCGCTGTAGCCGCGCAGCTTTGCGTCCTGCGTGGAGGCGAAAAGGCTGCGGATATCGTCAAACAAGCCGGTATACGTCGCCGGATTGGAGCGCGGCGTGCGGCCGATGGGGCTCTGGTCGATATTGATGATCTTGTCCAGATACTCCACGCCGTCGATGCCGTCGCATTTGCCGGGGCGGAGCTTCGCGTGGTTGAGCCTGCCCGCAAGCGTTTTATACAGCACCTCGTTGACGAGCGAGGATTTGCCGCTGCCGGACACGCCGGTCACGCACGTCATGACGCCGAGCGGGATCTGCACGTCCACGTGCTTGAGGTTGTGCTCGCTCGCGCCGCGGATCACGAGCGCGTGGCCGTTTCCGGTGCGGCGCTGCGCGGGCACGGGGATCTTCTTTTTGCCGGACAGATACTGACCGGTGATGGAGCGCTCGCAGCGCGCGACCTCCTCCGGTGTGCCGGCGCAGACCACTTCCCCGCCGTGCACGCCCGCACCCGGGCCGATGTCGATGAGATAATCCGCCGCACGCATGGTGTCCTCGTCGTGCTCGACGACGATGAGCGTGTTGCCGAGGTCACGCAGCTCGCGCAGCGTGGCCAGCAGCTTTTCATTGTCGCGCTGGTGCAGACCGATGGACGGCTCGTCGAGGATATACAGCACGCCCATGAGCGACGAGCCGATCTGCGTTGCAAGCCGGATGCGCTGGCTCTCGCCGCCGGAGAGCGTTGCCGCCGAGCGTGCGAGCGTCAGATACTGCAAGCCGACGCTCTGCAGAAAATGCAGCCGCGAGCGCACCTCGCGCAAAATACTGTCGGCGATCTGTGCGTCTTTCTCGCTGAGCGTGAGCCGGTCGAGAAACGCCAGCTCCTCCGTGATCGGCAGCGCCGTAAACTCGGAAATGTTCAGCCCGCCGACCGTGACGGCCAGCACCTCCGGCCGCAGACGTGCGCCGTGACAGTCCGGGCAGGCCGTCTCCGCCATGCAGTCCTCAAGCGATGCCCGCATGGCATCGCTCTGCGTCTCCTGATAGCGGCGCTCAAGGTTGCAGACGATGCCCTCAAACGGGCGGCGCAGCACGCCGGAACCGCGGTTTGTATCATAATGCAGAGTGAGCTCCTCGTCCCCCGTGCCGTAGAGCAGGATCTCGCGCACGTGCTCCGGCAGGTCGCCGATGGGCGTTGCAAGGTCAAAGTGATATTTTTCCGCCAGTGCGTCGTAATACATCCGGCTGATGCTCTCATCCTTGACGCCGTTCCAGCCGCTCGCGGTGATGCCGCCGTCGAGGATGGACTTCGACGGGTCCGGAATGATGAGCGCCGGGTCGATGCGCAGCCGCGTGCCGAGGCCGCCGCAGGTCGGGCACGCGCCGTAGGGGCTGTTGAACGAGAACATCCGCGGCGTGAGCTCCTCGATCGAGATGCCGCAGTCATCGCAGGCGTAGTTCTGCGAGAAGAGGATCTCGCGCTTTTCCTCCGGGATGTCCGCCAGCACAAGGCCGCCGGAGAGCGCCGACGCGATCTCGACGGCGTCGGTCAGGCGGCGGTTCTGGTCGGGGCGGATGACGACGCGGTCGACCACGATCTCAATGTTGTGCTTGCGGTTTTTATCGAGCGTGATCGTCTCCGTGAGGTCATAGATGCTGCCGTCCACGCGCACGCGCACATACCCGCCGCGGCGGGCGTCGTCAAACACCTTCTGGTGCTCACCCTTGCGCGCGCGGATGACCGGCGCCAAGATCTGCACGCGCGTCGCCTGCGGCAGCGCCGCGATCTGATCGACGATCTGGTCGACCGTCTGGCGGCGGATCTCCTTGCCGCACTTCGGGCAGTGCGGCACGCCGACGCGCGCCCAGAGCAGGCGCAGATAGTCGTAGATCTCCGTGACCGTGCCGACGGTCGAACGCGGATTTTTGCTGGTGGTCTTCTGGTCGATGGAGATGGCCGGACTCATGCCGTCGATGGAGTCGACGTCGGGCTTGTCCATCTGCCCGAGAAACTGCCGCGCATAAGAAGACAAACTCTCCATATAGCGCCGCTGCCCCTCGGCAAAGATGGTGTCGAACGCAAGGCTCGACTTGCCGGAGCCGGACAGGCCGGTCATGACGACCAGCGCATCGCGCGGAATTTCTACATCAATGTTCTTGAGATTGTTCTCCCGCGCGCCTTTGATTACAATATGATCCCGCATGGGTGCCTCCGAAATTGCTTAGGATTCAATAGTCAGCTCCGCCGTGCCCGCACGCACGAGCGCGATGAGCGCCTGCGGCGCGACCTCGACCTGATAGCCGATCTTGCCGGCGCTGACGAGGATGGTCTCCTGCGCGAGCGCCTGAGAAGCAAAGACCGTGCGCAGCTGCTTTTTCATGCCGACCGGCGAGCAGCCGCCGCGCACATAGCCCGTGAGCGGCGTGAGCTCGGACACGTGCAGCATGGCGACGGACTTCTCCCCCACGGCCTTCGCCGCCTTCTTGAGGTCAAGCTCGCACGCGACCGGGATGACGAACACGTACGGCGTCTTGCTCGCGCCGCGGGCGACCAGCGTCTTGAACACCTTCGCCGGGTCCATGCCCGTCATCTGGGCGACGGTCACGCCGTCTACCGCATCGTCGCCGTGCGGATATGTGTGCGGCGTGTAGGGCACCTTCTTCTGGTCGAGCAGGCGCATGACATTCGTTTTTTCGATGGATGATTTCGCCATGAGACATTCCTCCGCTGATAATAACACTTTATTATATCCGATTTCCCGCATGGTTTCAAGGGATTTGGTGCAAAAGCGTTGCCAACCGGCGCGGTTATGCTATAATACGCTCAGAATGAAACCGGAGGGATGACCGATGCCGGATAACTCGATCCGCGGCCGCTTTGCACCCAGCCCGAGCGGACGGCTGCACCTTGGCAATATGCTGACATTTCTGCTTGCATGGCTGGACGTGCGCGCACGCGGCGGGACAATGGTATTCCGCCTTGAGGATCTCGACCCGGAGCGCAGCTGGGAGCACTATGCTGACCTGATGGCCGACGACCTCCTCTGGCTTGGGCTCGACTGGGACGAGGGCTGGCGGCCGGGCTCTGCCGAATACCGTCAGGGCACGCGCACGGAGCGCTACACCGCCGCGCTGGACACACTGACCGCGCGCGGCATGGTGTATGACTGCTATTGCAGCCGCGCAGAGCGTCTGGCAGCCAGCGCGCCGCACCCCGGTGAGCCGCGCGAGGCCGGCTGCCCCTGTCGGACGCTGTCAGAGCAGGAGGTGCAAAAGCGCCTGCGCATGGGTCGCCGCGCGGCGAAAAAGCTTGCGGTAACGGACGCGGACATTGCCTTCGTTGACGCACACTACGGTCAGCAGACAGTCGAACTGCGGCACGGGCGCGACGATTTTCTCATCCGGCGCTCGGACGGCGTGTTCGCCTACCAGCTCGCCGTGAGCGTGGACGATCTCGATATGGGCATCACGCGCGTTGTGCGCGCGCGTGACCTGCTTGACTCCACACCGCGGCAGATCTGGCTGATGGAAACGCTCGGCGGCAAGGCCCCGGAATACGCGCACGCGCCGCTGCTCGTCGCGCCGGACGGACGCAAGCTCTCCAAGCGCGAGGGCGACCTGAACATGGAGGCGCTGCGGCAGAAATACACACCCGAACAGTTGACCGGCAAGCTCGCCAAGCTCGCGGGTCTGCGGCCAACGGACGCGCCGGTGACGGCAATCGAGCTGGCCGCGGACTTTTCCTGGGACAAGGTGCCGCGCACGGACATCCCGATCCCGGATGATTTTTAATACGAACGCACAGTGGGCGCATCCAGACGGATGCGCCCATTTTGCATGCCATTATTTTTCCGTCAGCCGCTGCACCATGGTGTCGTGCGCGGCACGCTCGGCCGCGTCGTCGAGCGGCTGCAGCTCCAGCTCCGGATAACGGCCACGCAGCGCCGTTATGAGCAGATGGTCGCAAAATGCCGGATTTTTCGGCAGCACCGGGCCGTGGCTGTATGTGCCGAAGACGTTTTGATAGCGCACGCCCTCAAAGCCGTCCTCCCCGTTGTTGCCACCGCCGACGAGCACCTTACCGAGCGGCGACACGCCGCTGCCGAGGTAGGTCTTGCCGCTGTGGTTTTCAAAGCCGACGACCGTACTGCCGCCGGACTCCGGCAGGCACTCGAAGAGCGTGTTGCCGATCATGCGTTCCTTCGCTCCGACGGTATAATAGTCGATCGCGCCGATGAAATCGCACTGCTTGCCGTCCCACGTGCGGTAGTAGCTGCCGAGCATCTGGTAGCCGCCGCAGATGGTCAGAAACGTTTTGCCGTCGGCAATGGCAGCCTTGATCTCGCTGCCCTTTCCGGCTTTCAGGTCGGACAGGAGCACCTCCTGCTCAAAGTCCTGACCGCCGCCGATGAAAAACAGATCAAACTGTGTGAAATCCGCCTGCTGGCCGACCGTGACCTCCGTCACCTCGGCGTCGATGCCGCGCCACTCCAGACGGCGGCGCATGCAGAGAATATTGCCCCGGTCGCCGTAGAGGTTCAGAAGGTCCGGGTACAGGTGGCAGATGCGCAGGGTCTTTTCGCTCATTCCCAGAACTCCTTTCCGCCGAGCTGCTTTTGCAGCCGGCCGCGCAGATCCAGCATAGCCGTATAGGTCGGCATGATGAACACCGGGTATTCCGATGCGCACATCGCGTCGATCAACGGGTCATAATCGTAAAACACCTTGATGCGCGCCTCATCTACGCCCGCATATTTCAGGCGCAGACGCATATCGTCCGCGCGCACACCGGACACATACACATGCCGCAGGTGCTCGCCCATGGCGGCAAGCCGCTCGAAGTCGGCATCCCAGATCCATGAGATGTCCGTACCGTCGGCGTCGCGGTCGTTGAGGCAGACGACAAACGTCGCATCCTCGTTCAGCCCGGCGAGATAGCGCATGGTCTGGTTGCAGCCGGCGGGATTTTTCACGAGCATCATGCGGCCTGGCGTGCCGCGCAGGTCGAATTTCTCCATGCGGCCAAAGCCGCAGCCGAACGCGCCGAGCGCGTGCACGATCGCCTCCGGTGTGAAACCGAACGCAGACAGCGCAGCCGCCGAGCCGACGGCATTATAGATGTTGTACGCCGCCGGAAGGTTGATGTGTACGGCATACTCCCGCCCGCCGATGGACATGGTGACATCGCTCGTGTCCACGCCGAGGTTCTGCACCGCCGTAACGGCGACCTGCGGGGCTTCGCGGTGATAGCCGCACTTCGGGCAGCGAAATGCGCCCAGATGCCCGTAAGTACGGTAGTCGTAGACATACTCGGTCTTGCAGTGGATGCAGTGCGGCGCGTCGGAGATCTCCGTCAGGTCGTCGCCGCCGAGCGGAACGTTCACACCGAAGCGCACGACCGGGTTCGGCACATGCTCCGGGATGGACGCGATGAGTGAGCAGTCGGCATTGATGCACAAAACGCTCTCCGGCGTGTGGCGAATGCCCTCGATGATGTTATTGAGCGTGTGCGTGATCTCACCGTAGCGGTCGAGCTGGTCGCGAAAAACATTCGTCGCCACGATGACCTCCGGCTTGAGGTACTTGAGCACGGTCTTGGATGCAGCCTCGTCGCACTCGATGACGGCAAACTGGCACTTCGGCCTGCCGGTCAGGGTGCTGTGCATGGCAAACTCCGCCGTGATGCCGGAGATGAGGTTCGCGCCCGAGCGGTTGGCAAAGTAGTTGAGGCCCGCATCGGCAAATGCCTGCTCGATCATGCGGGAGCTGGTCGTCTTGCCGTTCGTGCCGGTGACGAGGATGACGCGCACCCCCCGTGAGAGCACGCCGAGCACCTGCGGGTACACCTTGAGCGCCACGCGGCCGGGAAACGCCGTGCCGCCGCGGCGCAGCAGCCGCAGCAGCCCGCGTGCAAGCTTACACAGCAATACTGCAAAAAAAGTTCGGATTTTCATTCGTTAGGGTCACTCCGTGAATATCGGCATCTGTCAGCAGATGCTCATTTTTACTGTTTTTCCGGCCAGAGTCAGCATATCGCGCAGCTCCTGCACCAATTGCAGCTTGCGCTCAAAGCTGAACTCCGTATCCTGCTGGGCGAGGTTGCTCGCGTTGCCGAAGAGGACATTGACCTCCGTCGCCTCCTCGAGCAGTACGAGCGCGAGCTTGGACGCGCCGTCCTTCATGCGGGCGAGCTCGAGCGTGTACATGCCATCCGCGAGGTAGTCCTTGATGCGTTCCATCGTCACATTGACCGTAACGACGCCCTCGGTCGTCAGATCCACACCGTGGATCTCACTCATCGGCGGCACCTCCTCCGTGCCGCTGCCGGGCAGCGTGTGCACCTTTACGCCCAGATATGACGCGACAGCGTTGGCTGTGGTACCGCCGCAGACAACATGCTTGCCATCCTTGCCGAAAAACAGGCGCATGGTGCTCAGATCATCATCCTTGCTCTCGGGCGGGCCGATCATGACGTTGACCGGGCAACGCTCACGCAGGCGCGCGACAACAACAGTCGTATCATCATGCATGGCGTCCATGTCCAGCGTCTTGACAGTCGAGAGGATACTGGCCGCCATGCGCTGTGAGGAGACGGTGGGCGAATAATTGCGCAGGATAAAATCCTCAATGTCCTGCCGCGCCCAACCGGCGTCCGTCGTCACGCCGCGCCCGGCCTCCGACACGCCGTCGCTGAAGAGCACAAGCATATCGCCAACGTCAAAATGCAGGTAGCTCTCGTGCAGCTCCTTTTCCTGAATGAAGTTGACGGAGTAGTTGTATTTCCCGATCGCGCCGTTGTGCACGAACACGGCGTTCGGGTTGTCATACTGGATCAGGCGCGCGCGGGTGCCGGCCGTCTGCAGGATCGTAAAGGTCGCATAGGCGAGCTTGCGCTCTCTGCACATGGGCAGCGTTTCCGCCACGGTCGTAACGCACTCGTCGATCGGCACGTTGCCCTTGAGCATGGTCGTGAGCATGGTCGTTGTCAGCGTAGAGAGGATGTTGGCCTTGACGCCGCTGCCGAGACCGTCAGAGAGGATGACCGTCGCGTCATTGTCGTCCCATTCGAGCGCGCACTGATCGCCGCAGAGCGTCTCCCCGTTTTTGTTGCGGCTGATGACGCTGATGTCCCAGACCGTGTTCCTGCAGCGGTTCGTTCGTTTACGCATCATCATCGCCGTCCTCATCAAGCATGATGGCTTCCTTCAGATCGTGCACAGCCACCTTGGTCTCCGCTGCCGTCTCTCCGAGCAGGCTCGCGATCTCGTGCACGATGCGCAGCTGGTTGGCAATGATATCGTCCGCCAGATCGGCCGCATGGATCTTCGTCTTCTGGATCTTGTTGCGGCGCTGGCGCGCCTTGGTCACGTCGCGCATGATGCAGGTAAAGAGCGTCCGCTCCGGGTCGCAGATAAAGATGCGCTCGAGATAGACGTTGTAGTCGGCGAGAAAGACCTCGTCCGTGACCTGTGTCTCGTCCTGACTGATCATCTTCACGAAGTCGTACTCATCCATGATGCGCGAGACCGGATAGCCGATGATGTCCGCCGGATCCTTGATGCCGAAGATCTTGCAGGCCGCCTTGTTGATCTGTCGCACCTTGAGCTTTTTACCGACCGTGACAATGCCCTCGGGCGAGACGTTGATGATCTTCTCGGAGTAGGTCTCGGCGCGCTCCTTCATGTAGGGCATGCACATGCTGATCTCAGCGCGGCCCTCATAGACGGCGATGGCCTTGTCGCGGCAGGTGCGGTAACCGCACAGGCCGCAGTTGAGCTCATCCGCCGGGCTGAATTTGCCCATCTTGCGCAGGATGCCGTTGATGACGGACTCGGGCGGCAGGTCGGTCGGGTGCTTCTTGTCCACGAGCACACGGCGCATATCCACCGGCTCCTGAATGTCAAAGTTCTTCTTGCCGCCGGCGCTCTTAATCACGCGGCGGCGCGACTCGAGCAGGTTTGTGTGCTTCTGCCGGAAAGCAAGGCCGCCGACACAGTTGCCGTGGCAGGCGGCGATTTCAATGAAACAGTTGCGCAGTTCACCGTTGACGACGCTCTTGAGCGTCTGAATGCTGTCGTCCAGACCGTCGAGGAACAGATAATCGCGCCCGGAATCGAGCGACATGGAATGCAGAACGCCGTTCGTGATCGTGTAGCCGCGCGAGAGCATCGGCTCATCCGCCGGGACGTTCGGGTCGACGGCAACGCCGGCCTCGTGCATCCAGTCCTCAAGTTCCGTGAACGTGATGTCGTAGTCGGCGCCGACGCTCTCAAAGCGCGTCGTCTCCTCTTTCTTGGAAATGCAGGGGCTGATGTAGACAATGGTCGCGCCCGGATAGCGCTCGCGCAGCAGCACGGCATGCGCCTGCATCGGCGAGAGCACCGGAGCGAGATACGGCAGTGCCTCCGGCAGATGCTTTTCCACATAGAGCACGATCGTCGAACAGCCCGAGGTGATGATCGGCGCATCACCCGGCTGGGCGGCGAGCTTTTCGAGCTCCTTCTTGACCAGATAGGCGCCCTCCGCAGTTTCGTGTGCCGCCGTGAATCCGAGCGCCTTGAGCGGTTTTTCGATACCCTGAAAACCGGGGGTATCAAAATAGGCGATGTACGACGAGTCGACGCTTACAACGACCTGTTTTCCGGAGGCGATCAGCTCCCGGATCTGGCCGACGTCGCTGATGTCCTCCTTCGCGTGCTGCGGGCAGACAGACACGCAATTGCCGCAGAGAATACAGTCGCTGGAAATGATCTGTGCGTGACCCTGATAGACGCGGATGGACTTGACCGGGCAGAACCGGACGCATTTGTAGCAGTTTTTGCAGTTGGCCTGTTTAAAACGCAGAACATCCATGGGGCTCCCGCCTTTCTGTGATATTTCACGAGTAGTGTTTTGCGATCTCTCTCGATTTCTATTTTTTTAATGTACCACAAAACTCCTCCCCGCACAAGCCCTGCGCGAAAACGCGGCGATTTCAGCGCGCAAAAAGCCGCCGGCAGACGCTGCATCAGCATCCGCCGGCGGCGGGAACGCCTTATTCTTCGACCTTGCCGGTCAGCGCCTCGGTGAGTGTACGCCAGCCGAGCATGGCGCATTTGACGCGCGCGGGCATGTGCGCGATATCCTTGAGAGCCGAGGCTTCTTCAAGGCTTTCAATCTCTTCCTCGGTGGCCTCGCCGTGGATCATGCGCAGGAAGGTGCGGCCCATTTTCAGCGCCTTTTCCTTCTTCTGTCCCACGATCATGCCGAGCATGATATCCGCAGACGCCTGCGAGATGGCACAGCCGTCGCCGACAAAGCCGCCGTCGGTAATGACATCTCCATCGGTTTTGAGCTTGAGGACGATGTTGTCGCCGCAGCTCGGGTTCACGCCCGCAAGTTCAATATCCGCGTCCGGAATATCGTGCTTGAACTCCGGATGGATGTTGTGCTCGGTCAGGATCTCATTATAGAAGCTTCTATTTTCCATATCCCATACGCTCCCTCAGGGTCGAGAGGCTCTCAAGGAACCGGTCGACATCCTCATCGGTGTTGTAGAAAGCAAAGCTGGCGCGCGCCGTCGCATTCAGGCCGAGGTGCGCGAGCAGCGGCTGCGCGCAGTGGTGTCCGGCACGGATGTTCACGCCGTCGGACGCCATAATCTCGCTGATGTCGTGTGGGTGCACGCCGTCGACCGTGAAGGTGATGATGCCGTTGTGATCCTCCGGCTTATCGGTGCCGAGCACGTGCACATGCGGTACAGCCAGGACACGCGCGAGGGCATTGGCCGTCAGGTCATGCTCACGCTGCCGGATGGTATCAAAGCCGACGTTCTGCACATACCGGATGGCAGCGGCCAGACCGGCCGCACCGGCGGCATTGACTGTGCCGGCTTCAAACTTGTGCGGCAGCTCGGCATAAACGGCGCCCGTGCGCGTGACGGATTCGATCATCTCGCCGCCGGAGAGAAACGGCGGCATCTCCTCGAGCAGTTCCTCCCTTCCGTACAGCCCGCCGATCCCCATGGGACCAAAGATCTTGTGGCCGGAGAAGGCAAAGAAATCCGCGCCCAGCTCCTGCACGTTCACCGGCATGTGCGGTGTGCTCTGCGCGCCGTCTACGACCATGACCGCGCCCTTTTTGTGCGCCATGGCGGCGACCTCCTGCACAGGGTACTTCCGGCCGAGGACGTTCGACACCTGCGTCATCGCGACGATCTTCGTGCGCTCGGTGATGAGCGATTCGATCTGCCCGAGATCCACACTGCCGTCGGGCGCGCACTCGATAAATTTCAGCTCCGCGCCGGTCTGGCGGCAGACCATCTGCCACGGCAGCAGGTCGCTGTGGTGCTCCATGATGGACACGAGCACCTCGTCACCCGCCTTGACGTGCGTCAGGCCGTAGCTGTAGGCGACGAGGTTCAGGCTCTCGGTCGTGTTGCGGGTAAAAACGATCTCACGCGCCGAGCGTGCCCCGATGAAATCGCGCACGGTCTCGCGCGCCTGCTCATAGATATCGGTTGCCTCCACGCTCAGCGGATACAGCCCGCGCAGGGGGTTCGCATTGTGGCAGCGGTAGAAATCCGCCACCGCGTCCAGCACGCACTGCGGGCGCTGCGCCGTGGCCGCGTTATCGATATAGGCGACGTCCGTGTGCTGAAAGATCGGAAAATCCTGCTTATAATCATGCGTCATCGTTGAGTTCCTCCTCCAGCGTCTGAAGAATCTGTGCGCGCAGCGCTTCATCATCCACCGTGCGCGCAAAGCGCTCGATCGATGCGCGGGCCAGGATGTTTTCGGCCTGAGCGCGGGAGATGCCGCGGCTTTCAAAGTAAAACAGCGTCTCGTCATCGAGCTCGCCGATGGTCGCGCCGTGGTTGCCGACGACATTTTCCTCGGCGCAGAGAATGAGCGGCACCGTCTTGTTGACAACATCGTCGCCGAGCATGAGCACGGTCTCCTTCTCGTTGCCGACGGAGTTCGACGAGCCGGTCTTGAAATCGATCGTACCGCGGAAAACCTTCTTCGCCGCGTCCTTGAGCGCGCCGGACGTGTCGATCTCGCAGGCCGTGTTCTTGCCATAATGGTTGACGACGACGTTGACGTCGATCGTCTGACTGCCGCGGCCGAGATAGCCGATCTGCGCCGAATAACGGCTGCCGTCGCCGACAAGCTCCGTGCCGTTATCGGAGCAGAGGTCGCCCTGCCCCATCAGGATCTGCGTCATGTCCACGCCGGCGCCGGGCGCACAGTCGGCGTCCGTTTTGGCGTAGAGCAGTGCGCCGCTGCGCGCGCCGAGCACCTGCACAAGGCGCAGAGACGCACGGTCATGGAGCGTCAGCGCCGTTTCTACGGCGAAGCTGCCCTGCGTATCGAGCACCATATACACCGTTGCCTGCACACCGGCGGCCACATCGACCGCGATGTGCTTGCGGCTGCAGCCCTCAGCGCCGGTCAGGCGGATGTGCAGCGGCTGCGCCTGGTTTTCTGCTGTGATTTTATAGGTGTCCGTCCCGAGATCGGCCGTTTCGGCCGCATTCCACGGGATGATCGCCTCGTTGACATTGAGATGGTTCCACGTTCTGGTCGGCAGCTTGTTGACGACCATCTCTTGGCTCATATTCACGATATTCCCTCCTTTCGGAATGTGCGGTCAGCCGATGCTGCCCTTCATCTCCAGACGAATGAGATTGTTCATTTCCACAGCGTACTCCAGCGGCAGCTCCTTGGAAACGTTGTCCGCAAAGCCGCTGACGATCAGCGCGCGGGCGTCCTCCTCGCTCATACCGCGGCTCATGAGATAAAACACCGCCTCGTTGCTGATGCTGCCGATCTTGGCCTCATGACCGACGGCGGCGTCCTTCGTGCGGATGTCCATGGCTGGGACGGTATCGGAGCGGGAATCGGAATCGAGCATCAACGACTGGCACGACACGGAGGATTTCGCGTGCTTGGCGCCCTTTTGCACCACGACGCTGCTGCGGAACGTGCTGATGCCGCCGCTCTTGCTGATGGAGCGCGTATTCATGTACGAACTCGTGTTCTTGCCGATGTGCACGACCTTCGCGCCGGTGTCGAGGTTCTGCCCCGCGCCGGCAAATGTGACGCCGGTGAACTCCATCTTGGAGTTGTCGCCCTTAAGCACGCTCATCGGATACAGGCAGCCGACATGAGACCCGAACGAGCCGGAAACCCACTCGATCACGCCGCCCTCCTCCACGAGCGCGCGTTTTGTATTGAGGTTATACATATTCTTCGACCAGTTTTCGATGGTCGAGTAGCGCAGCTTGGCGTTTTTCTTCACGTACAGCTCCACGCAGCCGGCGTGGAGGTTCGCGACGTTATATTTCGGCGCCGAGCAGCCCTCGATAAAGTGCAGGCTCGCACCCTCGTCGACGATGATGAGCGTGTGCTCAAACTGGCCCGCGCCCTTGGCGTTCAGGCGGAAATACGACTGCAGCGGGATGGACACCTGCACGCCCTTCGGCACGTACACGAACGAGCCGCCGGACCAGACCGCACCGTGCAGGGCAGCAAACTTATGATCGCGCGGTGTGACGAGCTTCATAAAATACTTGTGCACCATGTCGGCGTATTCGCCCTTGAGTGCGCTCTCCATATCGGTATAGACAACACCCTGCGCAGCCACCTCGTCCTTGACATTGTGGTACACGAGCTCGGAATCGTACTGTGCGCCGACGCCGGCGAGCGATTTGCGCTCCGCCTGCGGGATGCCGAGACGCTCAAAGGTGTCTTTAATATCCTGCGGGACGTCCTTCCAGTCGTTTTTCATGTCGGACTTGGGGCGAACATAGGTCGCAATGTGGTCCATATCCAGTCCCTCGATGGACGGGCCCCAGTCCGGAACCGGCATCTCGTTATAGATCTGCAGCGACTGCAGCCGGAACTGCTGCATCCAGACCGGATCGTCCTTTTCCTTGGAGAGCTTGTCGATGATCTCCGGCGTCAGGCCCTCCTGCATACGATAGGCATCGTCCTCTTTGTCGCGGATGTCATAGACGCTGCGGTCAATGTCCGCGACCTGACTTTTTTCCTTCATTCGGATCGCCTCGCTTTCAGTCTGCCCGGATGCCGCCAAAGCCGTTTTCATTGATGGTATCTACAAGCGATGCATCGCCGTTTTTCACAATGACGCCCTGCTCCATGATGTGCGCGGCGTCCACCGTCAGTGCCTCAAGAATGCGGGTGCTGTGCGTGATGATGAGCAGCGAGCCGTGCACGCGCTCACGATAGAGCTGCACGCCCTTGGAGACCGTGCGCACCGCGTCGACGTCCAGACCGGAGTCCGTCTCGTCGAGGATGGCAAGCTTCGGCTCGAGCATGAGCATCTGCAGGATCTCCGCTTTCTTTTTCTCACCGCCGGAAAAGCCCACATTCAGGTCGCGCTCGGCATAGGAAGCGTCCATCGCCAGCAGCTGCATCGTCTCGGCAAGCTTCTTCTTGAAGTCCCAGAGGCGGATGCGCTTGCCGGTCTTCTGCTCGAGCGCACTGCGGATAAACGCGCTGAGCGTCACGCCGGGCACCTCGAGCGGATTCTGAAACGACAGAAAAATGCCCTTCTTCGCGCGCTCGTTGACCGGCAGTCGTGTGATATCCTCGCCGTCAAAGACGATCTTTCCGGCCGTGACCGTGTACTCCGGATTGCCGGTGATCGCGTAGCCGAGCGTGGACTTGCCGGTGCCGTTCGGCCCCATGAGCACATGCGTCTCATCCTTGCCGACGGTCAAGTCCACGCCGTGCAGGATCTCTTTCTCGCCCGCACTCACGTGCAGGCCGCTGACTTCAAGCAGGTTGCTGTTCATATATGTATCCTCCGTTCCCAATGGCAAACCGTGCCTGACGGCACGGCTGCATACGATATACATGAATTCAGAGAGGCTCAGGACGGTCTGACGCAAATCCTACCTCATTGAGGTGAATTATATGCCTATATTCCTATGTTGTCAATAGGAATATAGGATCAAGGCAGCAAAAAAAGCACGCACGACGCAATAGCCGTGCGTGCTTTTGACACAGATGCTCAGAATTGGAACAGGTTCAGGCCGATCTCCTCACTGTGAAAACGATCCACTCTTCCGTCGATAACCGTGATGACCATCTCACAGGTGGCACTGATAACGGCGCGGTTGAGATGTCCGCCGAACACTTCGCCCTTCTCGTTGCCGGCGCTCATATGCAGGTGCGTGTAAAACGCGCCGTCCATCGTGTTGATCGTGCCGGTCAGCGAGACGATCTCAAAATCGCCCGCGAAGGAGTTCGCGTGGTACTGCTTTTCGGCCGTGTGGAACACACCGACCGTAAACTCCCCGACTGCGCCGAGCGCCTGCACGCTCGCAAGCTTGATCTGCTCGGCCTGTGCAATGGCCGCGACCTGCTCGAGCACTTCTTCCCCGCGGTCGATGCGGGCGACGATGGTGTTGTCAAATCTTCTGTACTCCATGGCTCTGCCTCCTGACAAATGAAATGCACTGCGGTCATTATACCGCACGCGTTCTTTGCTTGCAAGACCCGCGTTATTCCAGCTCGAATGCGCCGGTATAGAGCTGATAATAGACGCCCTTTTCCGCGATGAGCTTTGCATGATTGCCGCGCTCGATGATGCGGCCATGGTCGAGCACCATGATCACGTCGGCGTTTTTGACCGTTGAGAGCCGGTGCGCGATGACGAACACCGTGCGCCCCTGCATGAGCTTATCCATGCCGCTCTGCACGAGCGCCTCTGTGCGGGTGTCGATGGAGCTGGTCGCCTCATCGAGGATCATGACCGGCGGGTCGGACACGGCCGCGCGCGCGATGCTCAGCAGCTGCCGCTGCCCCTGGCTCAGGCCGCTGCCGTCACCCTTGAGCACGGTGTTGTAGCCGTCGGGCAGCATGCGGATGAAGTGGTCGGCGTTGGCGAGCTTCGCCGCGGCGATACATTCATCATCCGTCGCAGCCGGATTTCCGTAGCGGATATTTTCCATGACCGTACCGGTAAAGAGGTTCACATCCTGCAGCACGATGCCGAGGCTGCGGCGCAGATCTGCCTTGCGGATCTTATTGATGTTGATGCCGTCGTAGCGGATCTTGCCGTCGGCAATGTCGTAAAAGCGGTTGATGAGGTTTGTGATCGTCGTCTTTCCGGCGCCGGTCGCACCGACGAATGCGACCTTCTGGCCGGGCTCGGCATAGAGCGTGATGTCGTGCAGGACTTCCTTATCCGGTGTGTAGCCAAAGTCCACATGGTCGAACACGACGCGGCCGGCAAGCTTCGTATATGTGACCGTGCCGTCGCCGTGCGGGTGCTTCCACGCCCAGAGGCCCGTGTGGTGGTCGGTCTCGGCGAGCATGCCGTTTTCCTCCGTGGCGTTGACAAGCGTCACATAGCCGTCGTCCGTCTCCGGCTCGGCATCCATGAACGCGAAGATACGCGATGCGCCGGCCAGCGCCGTGACGATGGAGTTGAACTGGTTGGAGATCTGCGAGATCGGGTTTGTAAACCCGCGCGAGAGCGTGAGGAAGGATGCGATCATACCGAGCGTGAGCGTGTTCATGCCCGTCAGGCCGAGGTTCGGCGTGCCGGCAATCGCCATCGTGCCGCCGATGACGGCGATGATGACATACTGCAGATAACCTACAGCGTTCATCATCGGCATCATGCTGTTGGCCATGCCGCTGGCGCGCGCGGCGTTTTCCGCCCAGACGCGGTTGCGGCGGCGCAGCTCCGCCTTGCTCTGCTCCTCATGGCAGAAGACCTTGACGACCTTCTGACCGTTGACCATCTCCTCAACATAGCCGTTGAGATCGGCCAATGCCGTCTGCTGCGCCATGAAGTAGCCGCCGATGCGGCCGGTGAGCTTGCGCACGAACATGAGAATGAGCGCCATGACGGCGCACACGATCAGCGTCAGCCAGACGCTGATGTACAGCATGCAGAAAAACACTGCCGCCAGCGTGAACACGGACGATACGAGCTGCGCCATGGACTGCGCGATCATCTGGCGCAGCGTGTCGGTATCGTTTGTGTACAGGCTCATGATGTCGCCGTGCGTATGCGTGTCAAAGTAACGGATGGGCAGGCTCTGCATCTTGGCAAACATCTCGTCACGGATGCGCTTGAGCGTGCCCTGCGCGATCGTGACCATGCGGCGGTTATACAGCCACGTGGCCAGCGTACCGACAAGATATACGCAGCCGATGGTGATCAGCGCGCGGATCAGGCCGGAATAGTCCGGCGACGCTGTGCCGAGCATGGGCACGATATAGCCGTCGATCAGCTTTTGCAGGAACATGGACGAGGCCGCGCCTGCGACCGCGCTCAGCAGGATGCAGACCGTCACGAGCACGAGCGTGCCCTTATAGGCACGCATATACGACAGCAGGCGCTTGAGCGTCCGGCCGTCAAATTTCGGGCGTTCACGCATCGTCCTCGCCTCCCTTCTGCTGGGACTCATAGACCTCGCGGTAAATTTCGCACGTGCGCAGCAGCTCATCGTGGCTGCCGACAGCGTCGATACGCCCGTCGTCGAGCACGACGATGCGGTCTGCATTCTGCACCGAGCTGATGCGCTGCGCGATGATGATCTTCGTCGTGTCGGGAATATAGTTCGAGAGCGCCTGCTGGATCTGCGCATCCGTGCGCGTGTCGACGGCGCTCGTCGAGTCATCGAGAATGAGCACCTTCGGCTTTTTCAGCAGCGCACGGGCGATACACAGGCGCTGCTTCTGGCCGCCGGAGACATTCGTGCCGCCCTGCTCGATGTGGGTGTCATACCCGTCCGGCATGGCGGAGATGAAGCCGTCCGCGCACGCAAGCTCGCAGGCATGACGCAGCTGCTCATCCGTGGCGTTTTCATTGCCCCAGCGGAGATTTTCGGCGATCGTGCCGGAAAAGAGCTCGTTTTTCTGCAGCACCATGGCGACGGCACCGCGCAAAGTATCCAGATCATAGTCGCGCACGTCCACGCCGCCAAGCGTCAGCTTGCCGCCGGTCACGTCGTACAGACGCGGGATGAGCTGCACGAGTGAGGATTTCGACGCGCCGGTGCCGCCGATAATGCCGATCGTCTCGCCGGAGCGGATATGCAGGTCAATATCGTCAAGCACCTTTTTATCTGCCTTGGAGGCGTAGACAAAGCTCACGTGGTCAAAGTCGACCGCACCGTCGCGCACGGTCATGACCGGCTGCTCCGGCTGCGGGATGTCCGACCGCTCCTCGAGCACCTCTGCGATGCGGCGCGCGGATGAGAGCGAGATCGTCAGCATGGCAAAAACCATAGAAAGCATCATCAGGCTCGAGAGGATCTGCATGGTATAGGTGATGAGCGCGGTGAGATTTCCGGTCGTGAGGCCGAGCGCGGGATCGTTGCCGCTGGCGATGATGGCCTTCGCGCCGAGCCACGAGATCACGATCATGCACGTATAGATGCAAAACTGCATCAGCGGCGCGTTGAGCGTGATGAGCCGCTCGCCTTTGGAAAAGTCCTTATAAATGCGCTCGGAGATCGCACCGAACTTACCGATCTCGTGCCGCTCCTGATTGAACGACTTCACGACGCGGATGCCGCGGACATTCTCCTGCACGACGTTGTTGAGCTCGTCATACGTGCGGAAAACGCGCGAAAAGACCGGAAACACGCTGCGGATGATGAAAAAGAGCGCCAGCGCAAGGATCGGCAGAATAATGAGAAACGTCATCGAGATGTCGTGGCTGATGCGAAACGACACGATCATGGAAAAGATCAGCATGACCGGCGCGCGGATCGCCATGCGCATGAGCATCTGGAATGCATTTTGCACATTCGTGGTGTCCGTCGTCAGGCGCGTGACGATGGACGCGGTGGAAAACTTATCGATGTTCGAAAACGCGAACGTCTGCACGTTGTTATACATATCCTCACGCAGGTTCGCCGCAAAGCCGACGGATGCGCGCGCGGCAATGCGCGCTGCGAGCACACCGGTCGCCAGCTGGAACGCCGCCAGCAGCAGCAAAAATGCGCCGAACTTCCAGACTGCCGCCATACTGCCGCCCTCGATGCCGAAGTCGATGAGGTTGGACATAAACAGCGGGATCACGATCTCAAACACGACCTCCAGCGCCGAGAACAGAACCGTCACGAGCGCGGGGCCTTTGTTTTCCCGCAGACTGCGGGTCAATGTATGAAGCATAGGGTTCCTCCTTCCGGGTATGCGTGCAGATCAGGCGAGGTCGGCATAGATCGTGCGCAGGGTGTCTTCCAGCGCCGCGATCTGCTTCGGGCTCAGCGAGCGGAGCATCTGCTGCTCGGCGGCCGCAATGGTCGCCTGCATTTGATGTGCGATCTCGGTGGCACGAGCTGTCTGGCAGACGAGCTTGCTGCGCTTATCTGCCGGGTCGGGCCGGCAGGACACGAAGCCCTTCTGCTCCATGCGTCCGATGACGCCCGCTACGGTCGGGTGCGACACCTGCAGGAAGCCCTCGATCTCCTTTTGCGTCGCCGTGCCGCCGCTTCGAGCCAGATAGCCGAGCACGCGGCTTTGCGTCAGCGTCAGATCATGCTGCGCAAGGTTGGCGTCGGCCTGTATCTTGATCTTATCCGTGATCATTTTTAATAGACATCCAATCGGATATTGCTCCATGATGCACCTCCGAATATGTAGCACGCTACGCATTATAAGGACATTCACGCAAAACGTCAAGAGACTTCATAAATTGTTTACACGCGAAAACGGCCGCAAAAAGCGCCCGTCTGCCATGGCAGACGGACGCTGAAAAATGTTGGAATCACAGGTGCTGGTCGCGGTCGATCTTGTCGTAGTGCTTGAGCAGGATGCCCTCCATGACGGAGGTGAGCTTCATGTCCAGATTCCAGAAGTAGACGACAAACGTGACCACAAATGCGCCCAATGCGCCGAGCGACACGCCCATCAGGGCCTTGAGCAGCTTGCATTTCAAATTGTTCATGTTCGATCTCCTCTCTGATTACCAGGACTTCTCGTCCTTCAGGATCTCCAGGCTCGGATCCACGGGTTCTTCCTGCATGACGGTGCGCATATAGTCATTGACCTGCTGGCGCACGCCCTGCCGCGAGATGACACGCGGGTCGAACAGATCGTGCGTGACCCAGATGAGGTGGATGCCGTGCTCGCGGGCGCGCTCCTCAAACAGGCCGTGCATACCGTCGAGTGCCTTGCAGCTCATGTGCTCCCAGAGGATGACCATGTCGGCGTTGAACTGCTCGCAGTACTCCCAGAGCTCGTCGAGCAGGACCTTGTAGCCGCCGTGGGTACGGTTGCGCATGATCATGTTCTCGGTCAGCCAGGCCATGTCGTAATACGCCTGCTCGCGGTTTTCGGGTGTGTCCTCCGTGACGAGTTCGCGCGTTGAGACCATGGAGAGCATATCCGTCAGCGGCACGATGCCCCAGCAGTTGAGCAGCCAGACGAGGAAGTCCATGTAAAAGTGCGACTGCACGCCCCAGACGATGGCGCGGTGGCGGTACGCATTGGCGGCGCGCTTGCGCTTGCTGTAGGCGCGCTCGGCAAGCTCGGTGATCTTGCGGTCGGCCTCGCGGAACGCGGGGACCTTGCCGCAGATGGCCATGTAGTTCGTTTCGGTATACAGCGCGAGGTTGGAGCCAAAGACCTGCGGGTAGTCGGTCTTGTTCATCTCGAGCCACTCGAGGCGGCACTTGGTGGCATAGTTCACGCGCTCGGCGCACTCGAAGTACGCCTTCCAGTCCCACTTCTCGCCGGTGTGCTCCTCAATGAAGGCGATGGCGTTGCGGATCTCCTGCGCGGCGTATTCCTGCACATCATCCTCGCGGTGGCGCAGGGGCGCTGCAAGCTGGAACACCGGGATGCCGTCCTCGAGCTCGAGGCGCTTGGAGATGACACCGTTGCCGAGCAGAGAACCGTCGCAGGTCGTATTGCACTGCACGGCGCAGGCGCCGAGCACGGGCGCATCGTCGTCGATGGACACGCCGGCCTCGGCCTCCGGCATCGGGCAGACGTCGCCGGCAAGACCGTATTCCTGCGCAACATCGATGTAATGCTCAGCCGCGTGCTGGTTGAGCAGCACGGAGACGTAGGTGGACGGCGTCTCGCGGCTCAGGCACTTGAGCGTCGGGAAGCCCATCATGACGGCAGTCATCTCGTTTTCATCCACGAGCACGACCTTGTCGGAAAACTTCTTATCGTTGCCGATGCGGCGGTCGCCGCGGAAGAGGCTGTCGAGCAGCTTTGCCACGTCCTCAATGACGAGGTCCTGCTCCAGGTGGCAGATACGCAGATATTCATCGCGCAGCCCCTGCGTGTGGCGGTCGACCATCATGGGCACGGCCAGATAGTTGGCCATCCAGCGATAGCGGAACATGGCCTTGATGTTGCGCGGCTTGACGATGAACTTTGCAAGGATGGTCATGATGTGCAGCCAGCGGCTGTAATCATAGAGCGTGTCCTTGACGCCGCGCCACTCGCGGCGGTTGCGTACCTTTCCCTCAGTGTAGAACTTGCCGAAATTTTCGCAGCCGATTCTCTTGTTGGACATCACTGTTTCCCCCCTTGAATCTTCTTGATCTCCATGCTTTCCACGAATGCCTGCACACGGGTGCGCATCTGGCCGGAGGAAGCGATGTTATACGGGCGGTCAACGGACAGCACCGGATAGCCATAGTCGTCGTTGAGAATGTGCGAACCGAGCATACGCTCATACGCCCACGGGTCGCAGAACTTGATCTGCTCGTAGATAATGCCGTCGGCCGCATACTCCTTGGCAAGGCTGTTGACGTATTCGCGGCGGCCGAGCATCTTGGGCATATCCATATAGCGCGGGCACTGGCCGCGGTACATATACTGGCGGCAGATCTGCGTGAGCGCATCCTCGTCGTCCGTCAGCGTGATCGGATCACGGCCCGGGAACGAGCCGTAGCAGAAGCGGTCGGCGCAGACATAAGCGCCGGTATCCTCGACGAGCTTGATGAAGTCGATATCATCGACCTCCGAGCCGACAACAACCACACGCGCGCGGTGCGGATTTTTCTTATCCGGGCGACGGGTCTTGAGTTCCTTGAGCGTCTCCTCCAGCTTGTCGATGAGCAGGTATTTCGGCGCGACATAGGTCGCAAGCGTGATGACGTGGAATTCATAGCCCGTAATGCGCGGATTGTCGCCCTTGCGGTACTCACCGATGGCGCGGATGAGCTCGCACACGCGGTTGTGCTCGGCAACGGCGCTGCGGATGGCCGCATCCGACACGTCGATGCCGTAGTGCTCGTGCAGCGGCGTGAGGATGTGGTTGCGGCACTGGAGCACGTACAGATTCAGACCGTTGTCGTCGGCCTTCATCGGGATCTCCATGTACTCGTAGAAGAACTTCGGCTTGCTCTTGCCCATGGTCTTGAGCAGCTCCATGTTCTCGACGGCGCGGTTCATCATCGAGCAGCCGTCCGGCGTGATCATGCAGTCGGCAAAATTGTAGCCGCCCTCAATGGCACGCTCCAGCAGCGCGCGGCTATACTCGCACAGAAAGCTGGTCATGTAGTACGTGGCCATTTCCATGGAGCCGGTGCGCGGCGCGCGCAAGCGCGTTGAGAACGCTCCGGGCAGGTTCAGCAGCGGCTCGGGCGTGTTTTCGCAGGCATAGGCAACACAGATCTTCCCCTCGTTCTGTGCCTGCGCGATCAGGTCATTGTGCGCTTCCTGCAAAAGGTTTTCGAAGTATAAAAGATGTTTCAGGTCTTTCATGGTTCACTCCCTCTTCGTTTGTGTTTCTATCAAAAGCGGCTGCGCGACCGCCTTTGTGTATCTTTGCTGCCCGCAGGCAGAAGGCCGGCGCGATCAGCGCGCCTCGATCTGCTTGATATTGATCTCATTTCCCTGCTGCAGCCAGGTCTTGCCGCTGCCGCAATGCGGGCATGTTTTGCCGTATTGTACGGTCGGGTAGGTTTGCTTGCAGTCGTCGCACCAGGTGACGGCCGGGATGATCTCATACAGGAATTTCGTGCCCTGAATGATCGGCTCTTTCTTGGTATACCAATTCCAGCAATCTTCAAGATATTCCGGCACAATGCCGGAGACCTCACCGAATTCGAGCGTGACCGACTCGATCTCGGTGAGGTTGTTTTCCTTGGCAATCTCCTGCACCTGCTTGACGACATAGGTAACGATACTCAGCTCGTGCATGGGGGCTCCTTTCGGGAGGGCGGGCACAGCGGAAGGGATGCTGTGCCCGCCGCAGGATGGATACTTATTTCTTGTCCGTAAGGGACTTCTTGATGATCTTCACCTGACGCTTGGCGGCATAAGGCGCGATTGCCTTGAACTTATCCTCAGCCGGGATCATCTTGCTGTTTTGCGGACGCACACGCTTGAGGTGGATGGCATCAAACTCGCACTTGGTCGTGCAGATACCGCAGCCGATGCACTTGTTCGGATCGACAACACTGCGCCCGCAGCTCAGGCAGCGGGACGCCTCGGAGCGGATCTGCTCTTCGGTGAACGTCACGCGGTCGTCCTGCATGGTGCGCACCTTCTTGCTGTCGATGGCAACGGCGGCACGTGCGGGCTTTTTGATCTTCTCGGTCGGCAGAACGATATCGTCCTTGTTGAGTTCCTTGAACTCGCGGGTGTTGCGGTGGATCGTCAGAGTCTGGCCCTTGTTGACGAAGCGGTGGATGGACACCGCACCCTCGCGGCCGGTCGCGATCGCATCGATCGTGTACTTCGGGCCGGTGGCGCAGTCGCCGCCGACAAAGATATCGGGCTCGTTGGACTGGAACGTCACGGCATCGTGCGCGATCAGGCGGCCGTCGGCCGTCTCTGCCGCGGTGCCGGCCAGCACATCGCCGTAGACCGAGCGCTGGCCGATGGCGACCAGAACATTGGAGCACGGGACGGTGATGGTCTCATTTTCGTCATAGACCGGGGCGAACTTGCCGCTCGCGTCGCGGACGGACACGCAGCGCATGAGTTCGATGCCGGTGACCTTGCCGCCCTCGCCGAGGATGGCCTTCGGCGCCCAGGAGTTGTTGATGACGACGCCGTCAGCGATGCCGGCGTTCTTCTCATCCGGCACGGTCGGCATCTCCTCGTCCTTCTCGAGGCAGTACATATTCACGCTGCCCTTGGTCAAACGCAGGGCCGCGCGCGCCACGTCGATGGCCGCGTTGCCGCCGCCGATGACGACCACGTCGCCCGTGAGCTTCTTAAGCTTGCCGGCGTTGACTTCACGCAGGAAGTCGAGGCCGCTCTTGACACCGGTGAGATCCTCGCCGGCGATGTTGAGCTTCGACGCCTGCTGAAGGCCGACCGCGACGTAGAACGCCTGGTAGCCTTCCTCGCGCAGCTGCTGGATGGTGATGTCCTTGCCGACTTCGACACCGCATTTGAACTCCACACCCATTTCGCGCAGCACGTCGATCTCGGACTTGACAACGTCCTTACCGATACGGAAGCTCGGGATGCCATTGACGAGCATGCCGCCGGGCACGGCCTCTTTCTCGAACACGACCGGGCTGTAGCCCTCGATAGCCAGGAAGTAAGCGCAGGACATACCGGCCGGACCGCCGCCGATGATGGCGATCTTCTGGTCAAACTTCTCGTGCGTGCAGGAGTTCATGGGCGGCACGTAGCGGTGCTCGGCCTTCATATCCTGCTCGGCGATAAACTTCTTGATCTCGTCGATGGCCAGCGGCTCGTCGACGGTGCCGCGGGTGCAGGCATCCTCACAGTACTTTCTGCAGACGCTGCCGCAGACGGCCGGGAACGGGTTGTCCTTCTTGATGAGCTTGAGCGCGTCGGCATACCGGCCGTCGCCCGCCATCTTGATGTAGCCCTGGATGGCGATGTGCGCCGGGCAGGCGGCCTTGCAGGGCGCCGTACCAGTCGGCCAGGTCTGGATGCAGCCGTTCTCGTTGCGGTAATTCTTATTCCAGTGATCCTCGCCCCACTTGGTGTCGTCCGGCAGCTCATGGCGCGGATACTGGATGGGGCCTTCCTTGGTGCAGAGCTTCTGGCCGAGGCGGACAGCGCCGGCCGGGCAGGTCTCGACGCACTTGCCGCAGGCCACGCACTTCTCGGGGTCGCTCTCGGCCACGTAGGCGGAGGCGGACAGGTTCGGCGTGTTAAACAGCTGCGAGGTGCGCAGCGCATTGCAGACGCCGACAGCGCAGTTGCAGATGCCGAAGATCTTGTTTTCACCGTCGATGTTCGTGATCTGGTGGACATAGCCGCGATCCTCTGCCTTCTGGAGGATCTCCATCGCCTCTTCATAGGTGATGTCGTGGCCATGGTTCGTCTCGCGGCAGTAGTCGGCAAAATCACCGACGCCGATGCACCACTCGCCTTCCACATCGCCGGAGCCCTCGCCGCGGATGCGCTGCTGCTTGCGGCAGGAGCACACGCTCACGCCGATATGCCCCTCATACTTCTTCAGCCAGTGGGACAGGTGCTCGATCGGCAGAGACTTGCTCTCAGCCGGGATCGCCTTTTCGACCGGAATGACGTGCATGCCGATGCCGGCGCCTCCGGGCGGCACCATCTCGGTGATGCCGGCCAACGGAAGATAGGCCATGCGCTCGAAGAAGTCCGCCGTCTCCGGGAACATGTCCGACTGCTCGGGATTGATCATCATGATCTCGGCGCTGCCGGGAACGAACATATCCAGCACCCAGCGCTTTTCATGGTTCGGATTCTTGCCGTCGAGATTCTCCCAATGGAACTCGACCAGACCGCTCTCGCTGATGGCCTGCATCGCTTTTTCCAGATAAGCTCTGTCAAACTGCGGGTTCTTCTTCGCGAGCTGCTCGATCGTGAGCGGCACGCGCTTTTTCATCGTCAGAGCGATATCGAGGATATCGTCCGCCATCTTCTGATCGTACTTTAACGCCGTGAACTTGAGGGCGGAGTTGATGCCCAGATACTCCGGAGAATCCGGCGTGATCTTGTCCTTTCCCAACAACACCGTCGCGCGATCCGTGATTACTTTTCCGAGCTTTGCAATTTTCTCGTCTTTTGTCATGTTATCGCTTCCTTCTTCTTTAGATTGCAGTCAAACAACAGCCGCCCGTTCCGACACAAGAACGGATTCGGATGCAGCCATGTTAATTAATTAACCCTGCAATGTCAAGGAGTCCGGAGCATTTTTGAAACAAGTCACAAAAAATCTGCAAAGAAATTGCGAATAGATTTTTTTGCGTGTTGAACCGCGGAGACAAATGTCGTATAATGTTTGAAAAATAAGAACGTTTTTCGTCAGGAGTGTTATGGATGCAAGATTCTGCCCGAAAGTTCAAAGAGGAAGTCGCGGAAACCGCGATCTCCCTGTTCAAGCGCAACGGATACAACAACGTGACCGTAAACGAGATCTGCAAGGAATGCGGCATCTCCCGCTCCGTGTTCTACTCCTCGTTCAACGGCAAGCGCAGCATTCTGGAATACATGGTGGAAAAACCGCAGCACAACGATGATGCGAGCTTTATGAAATTTGCGCACGCAGACAATGACTTCGAGCGCATCTGGCAGCTGTTTGACCGCTTCATTGCCATCGCCTACGACTTCGGCCCCGAGCTCACGAGCACGCTGTTCATCATGCAGTTCGAATCCCCCGAGGGGATACGCGCAGCTGTGCACGCACTCGATGATCTGTTTGCGACACTGGCCACAAACTGCGCCAAATCAGGCATTATCGACTCCAAAGAGCCGCCAGATCTGCTGTCGCGCATCGCAACGGATCTGATCTGCCACGAGCTGTACGTCTGGTCCAGCCAGAAAGGAAATTTCTCGCTGCGCGCACGCGCGCGGCAGTACGCCGAGATCGCCTACCACGTCAAGCCGGAGTATCGCATGCCGGCCGAGCAGCGCGACGCACTGTGACTGCAAGGCTCCCCCGCCAAGAACGCCTGCGCAGCCGCTCTTGGCTTTGGACAAAACAGAATCTGCGCATATCCTTATGCGCAAAAAGCCAGCGGCAAGGCATTCGTTCCAGCCGCTGGTTTTTTCATTTGTATCAATCATAAACGTGCAGACAAACCGATTGCCGAAAAAATTCAAAGCTGCGCTGCAAAATCGCTATCCGATTACGTTAAATAATTCACGAGATCATTATAGCAGAAGCAAATACACAACGCAAGTACTGTTTTCTCACACGTATGGACTTTTCAGCGGCTTTTTGCGGTGCAATAATAATCCGCCGGCCTAGCCGGCGGTTTTTCATAGACGGGCAAAGCCCTCTG
>ERZ827181.915-NODE-915-length-36717-cov-4.366401_pt1 | contig 36717 bp, 36 predicted proteins | sample MGYA00519778_ERZ827181 | MGnify/ENA primary metagenome ERZ827181 (study PRJEB31778, sample SAMEA3449273) | human gut metagenome | biome: human gut; feature: human-associated habitat; material: faeces | place: United Kingdom | collected 2010/2012 ...
TACTTATTGCAGGACATTTCGTAATGAACATCATAGGTGCGTTGATTTGTGCCATCACTTCACAAGGCTAATACGGAGGTTTTTATGGAAAAGAAAGAAACAACGCCGCGCAGAGCGGCAAGAAGAAGTTACGAGGAACGCAACAAAGACAAGCGTAAGCAGACGAGCGGAAATTTCGGAACGATGATTCCGCGCGATTTGTTCGACGAAATCAACGAATTTTTGGCAAAGAACCATATCACGAAAGTGCAGTTGATCTTCGCCGGCTACGAAGCCTTGAAAGCGGAAGTCGAGAAAGGAAATAAGAAATAACTAAATACAAATCGGTATGTCGAAAGGCATAGACGTGAAAAACCAATCAATCAAAATTGATGGAGCGTAAGCGTTTATGCCTTGATATAACCGAATACTGTTTTCTTGCGCTTCATTGTAAGGGAGGACTTAAATGGAAGCGGAAGAGAACGGTGCGAATAATGAATTATTATATCTTTCGGCGTGGAGTATTATGAGAAAAGCCTATAAAGCAGGGAATATCGAATATTCCGTGTTGAAAGAATTAAACGAAAGAGTAGCAAAAAGGCTGTCGGTGCGAGTAATAAGTTTAAGGGACGTAAGAAAATGAGTTTGGCTAATGATTATAAAGGTATATCCGATAGAGTAACGGTAATTGCGGCAACCACCGGGAATAAAACGGATAAAATACGCGTTGCCGCATATTGCCGCGTGTCTACAGATAAAACCGATCAGGTCAACTCGTTTATAACGCAAATGCGGTATTACACCGATTACATAAAGTCAAACCCGAAGATGATACTCATTGACATTTATGCCGATGAGGGCATCAGCGGCACGTTGATGGATAAAAGAGACGAGTTTAAAAGACTGCTTAAAGATTGCAAAAACAGGAAAATAGACCGTGTGCTTGTAAAAAGCGTTACGAGGTTTGCGCGAAATTCGTTGGAGTGTATAGAAGCGGTAAGAGAATTAAAATCTTACGGAGTGAGCGTGTTTTTTGAAAACGATAAAATCGATACGGAAAACATGAATTCCGAAATGCTGCTTTACATAAAGAGCGCGTTTGCTCAGAATGAATCGATGTCTTTATCGAAACGTATGGTTCAGTCTATCCGAATGCGGATGGAAGAGGGAACGTATAAACTCGGCATTGCGCCATACGGGTATAAACTTGTAGACGGGGAGCTTGTTGTAGAACCGGATGAAGCGCGAAACATCCGAAAAATCTTTGATTTGTATTTGTCCGGAATTGGCGCAAACGCGATAGTAAAATATATGCAAGCGCACGAAACAGGGGATATGCTATGGAATATCGGTAGAATAAATTATGTTTTAGAGAATGAGCGGTATACGGGCAATATGATAATGGGGAAGACTTATACGCCGAACGTTTTACCGTTACGAAATCGTCCGAACAAAGGGCAGATGGACAGTTTTTATTATTCCGATACGCATGAAGGCATTATAACGAAAGAAGAGTTCGACAAGGTTAAAGAAATCAAGAAAATGCGACAGAAAACATTTTGTCGCGGGGCAAAGGAAAAGGAATTCTTCTCGGGGAAGATAAAATGTCGGCATTGCGGCTGGGCATACCGTCCTATCGTCAGAAACGATAAAATGCTTTGGAGTTGTTCAAAAAAAGGTTTGAGTATTGATGTCTGCCATACGCCGAGCAGGTCGAACGAGCAGATAGAAAGGGCGTTTGTTTCGATGTATAACAAGGTGAGACAGAACGAGAAAAGTCTTATCGATGAAACCATTGCCCAATTACAGATGCTGAAGGTAAGAATAAATCGCGGAAACGATGAAATCATGCAAATCGATAAAGATATTTCTGTTTTAAGCGCACAGGAGAGTTTGTTTACTACTCTTTATTCCGAGGGTTCTTTTAATGAGGATCTATACTTTGAGAAAACGGATACGATAAAAAAGAAAATATCCGAATTGAAAACGCGGCGGGCGCATTTGGTGAGCGAGGACGACGATGAACGCTGTATAGAAAGGCTGAGAGAACTAAAAAGAAATCTTCAGCAATTTCCTGTGGGAATAACCGAATTCGATAAAGATATTTTCAACGGAATAATCAAGCAAATTTATATAGAAGAAAGCGGTGCAATCACTTTTGTATTAAAGGGAGATTTAGAGTTCAGCGCGGAGGTGTGAAATGGCAAATAGAATGATTAGTTTCGGATACGGGATAGACGGGAATAAAATTTGCGTTATAGATCGGGAAGCCGTTGTAGTGCGCGAAATATTCGAGAAATATGCCGCAGGGAAACTGTTACAGGAAATAGCCGATGAACTAACCGCGCGTAACGTGGATTTTTTTCAAGGAAACTGTAATTGGAATAAAAATCGCGTTTCAAGGATAATCGAAAATAAGAAGTATATCGGAGCGGATGATTATCCGCCGATAATCGGGAACGATTTGTTTCAAAGTGCGTATGGCTTAAAAAATACGAAAGGTTTCAAGAAAGAGCATTTTTCGGGGAATATAGAATATCTGAAAAAGAACATTGTTTGCGCCCAATGCGGGAAGTTGATGACGAGGCGAACGAAATGGCGGTCGAGAGAGAAGTGGATATGCGGAAACGGTTGTAAAAATGACGTCTATGTAGATGATGCATTGATTTTTGCCGAGTTTGGAAAAATATTTACAGCAATAAAAGACGATTCGTCGCTTTTGGATAATCGAAATTCAGGAAAAAGCAGTTCGTATAGTTTTGAGGAAATACAATGCAGAAACGAACTCCGTAAGATTATGGATTCGCCCGAACCCGATTTTAACAAAGGGAAAAATCTTATTTTTAAGTTAGCAAAGTTAAAATACAGTCATTGTAAAGAACGGGTGGACGATACAAGTAAGGAACAATTGCTCAGTGCGATAAAAGAAGAAACAGAGAGCACTCCCGGTCTTGTAAGCGAAAATTTTTTGAACGAGTATGTTTCAAAATTGCAAATAGAGCAAAACGGAAGCATAACCGTTACATTTATGAACGGAAGCGTTGTTTCAAGCGATATAGGAGGTGAAAAGTTCAGTGAATGCGGCAAAAAAGATTATAACGCGAATAGAAGCGGATCCGAAAAAGAAAGCGGCGAACGCAGAACTTTCGATACTCCGTACAGCGGCATATTGTCGTGTGTCAACGGATAGTTCCGATCAACTTGAAAGTTATAAGGCACAGGTTGCCTATTATACGGACGCTATCGCAAAAAATCCCAAATGGCGTTTTGCGGGGATTTATGCCGACGAAGGGCTGAGCGGCACCCAAGCGGCAAAAAGAGACGATTTTCTTCGCATGATTAAAGATTGCGAAAAGGGTAAAATCGACTATATCATAACGAAATCTGTTGCTCGTTTTGCAAGAAATACGGTAGACGCGCTCAAGTATGTTCGTAAACTGAAAGCACTTGGAATCGGTGTGTATTTTGAAGAGCAATGTCTTGATTCCTTAAAATCCGAAAGCGAGTTGGCATTAGGTATTTATAGCGTTTTAGCTCAAGCAGAAAGTGAAAATATCAGTGCGAACGTTCGTTGGGGAATACAGCGGAGAATGCAATCAGGAACGTTTAAGTTCAGATATAATCTTATAGGCTATAGAAAAGGCGAAGACGGTCAGCCGGAAATAGTCCCCGAGGAAGCTAAGTATGTAAAAGATGTCTTCAATATGTATTTAGACGGGAACAGCGTGGATCAAATCAAGGAATATCTCGATTCCGCGCCGATAAAAACAGCGACGGGCAATGATGTTTGGAGTCGAAATGCTATTCGTAATATTTTAACGAACGAAAGATACGTCGGCGACATGTTATTGCAAAAAACGTATATAGAGAATTGTATTACAAAAAAGGCAAGAAAAAATCGCGGAGAGATGCCGAAATATCTTGTTTCAAACAATCACCCGGCGATAATAGATCGGGATACGTTCAAGCAAGTTCAGTCGGAAATGGCAAAGCGCCGCAGCAGACCGCGTGTGTCGGATAAAACGATTACGGCAAAGGGTAAGTTTAGCGGGAAATATCCCTTTTCGGATTTACTTGTATGTGATTCGTGTGGAAATCGTTACAGACGTTGTATGTGGATTTCCGGCGGTAAGAAAAAAATCGTGTGGCGTTGTATTACGCGAATCGAGCATGGAGGGAAAGCGTGCGAGTCTATATCTGTTGGTGATGAATTGATACATAAAGCGGTCTATAGGTCGATAAACGGGTATATTCAGAATAACAGCGGAGCGCTTGACATTGTTCTGTCGGAGTTATCAAAGCAATTCGGTGGCAATGATTATACGGATGATTTATGCAATATCGAAAGAAGCATAAACGAGCTGAATAAGCAAATGGAAGACGCCGCAATGATTGAAGTTACGACGCAAGGGAATAAGGAACGGATAAGGGAAGAAATAATCGAACTATCTCAAAGAATTGTGGCTTTGCGAAACGAAAAATCAATTATAGAAGAGAAAATGACTACTGCTAAGACGAGAAACGAAGAGCTGAGTAGGTTTAGCAAGGAACTCTCTCTTTATAATGCCGATTGTTCCGAAATAACGGATAACAAATTAAGACGAATAATTCAGGAAGTGCGGATAAAAAAAGACCATACAATCGTTATAGAATTAAAGAACGGCATGTTGCTTGAAGAGGCTTTGTAACCGTATCGAAATCGAAACGGTTAAACTGGTCGAATTCGACCGGGTTAGAATAAATAAGCATTTTTTTAGAAAAAAGCGCGTTTTGGCGGCATAAAACCATTGACATAATATATTTTATCGGATATAATAATACGATTTAGCGGAATAACCGCTATTTGGCAGGTATGGGATAAGAGGAGATGTTTTATGCATGATTTTTGTTATGTGTCAAAGAGGGAAGCGGCACCGATTAAAGCTGAATTGATAGATCTAATACATCGGGTGCAAGATTATGTTAGGGACGACTTTACTTTTCAATATTATTTTGTGGGTAGTTCGAGCCGTAACATGATTACATACGATAGAAAATCTAATGTAGGCTTTGATTTTGATGTTAATATCGTTGTGAATGATGATGACGAGCAGTATTCGCCTAAAGAGATCAGGACATCTATTCGTGAAGCATTTAATAGATTTGTGCGAGAGTATGGTTACGATTATTGTGAGGATTCGACGAGCGTTTTGACTATAAAAAAGAAAAGTGTTTTGCAATCTAAAATAATACATAGTTGTGATATTGCGATAGTTTACGATTGTAATGACGGTAGGCAGCAATACATTAGATTTAACAAGGACAAGCAGAATTACACATGGGAATATAGAGGGGGAGGATTTGAACTTTTACCTTCTAAAATTTCATGGCTAAAGAGTAATAACCTTTGGGGGGAGTTATTGGATTATTATATATACAAAAAGAATGTTAATGATAATCCGGAGAAGCATTCAAGATCGCTGTTTGCCGAGTCGGTAGCAGAAGTGTGCAGGAAAAACGGGTATAGATAAGAGTTGTTTAGCGAAAAAGAGGTTTGCCCAATAATTTAGGGCAAGCCTCTTTCTACTCAATGACAGAGTATTCGGACTCGGATTCATCTTGTAAAGAATCATCTTCGTCATCTTCGCCGATGTCGCCCGAGTAACCTTTAGAATAAAGTCTGCCCATAGACAGACGGTTGGCGCGAGACTTTTTCTTGCCGTTGTATTCTATAATCATGGTTTCGGCAAACCCCATGCAACCAGACTTTCGTTCTTTTGCGACGCGGGTGAGTTGTTTTACTGAAACGGCTCCGAGTTTTTCCTTAAAAATATCATCGTTAAGACCGTCGCCGAAGATGGAAACAAGTTTTGCGACGGCGTTAAGAATGTTTGCAGAAAAAGAATGAAGGTCGCCTTCCCATGCGCCTATAATCAAGCGTAAGGTTCGATTTAATGTTTGCATTCCGTAATTCGTATATATATTTTCCAATGTCGATACGGCGCAAATAATCCCCGGACCTTTCTTGTTTCCTATTGTTAAGCCGTATGATTCTACTAAACTTTTAATAATAAGCTGGGTGTCGTTTCCGGCTTCGACATTGGCATTGAACACTTCATAAGGTTGGAGCGGTTTTACAAATTTTTGCTGATTTGCAAAAATATTCGCTTCGGCGGTATATGATAAGTCGTCGTAAATCATGCACCAAACGGGAGTTTCACGCGAACCGGATACCAAGGCTACGATTTCTATGGTGTGCTGACCGTTAAAAACGTAATTTACACCGTCGCGACGGCTGACTTTTACGGGATTGATTTGATATAAGTCAAAATTTTCTGCGGCACGGTTTATATGCCCGAGGGATAGATTTCTTTGATAATCCTGATTTGATACAAGGTCTTTAATAGGAATTTGTTCAAAGTGAACGTTCGGAACGAATTCACTGTAATCGGGCATGTTTAATCCTCCTTAATGAGAGCGGTAACGGTATCAATAGCCGCTTTCAGTTTGTCTAAAATTTCGAGTAGTTGCTGCTTCGCTTTGTCTGATACGTTTGCAATGGTGGCAGACTCCGTGGCTTTTTGTATGGAAGTAATCCATGACGGAACGGTAAGACAAAGTTGAATTACAGGGGCGTCCGGATTATGCTCTGGCATATCTTTTACAGACGGCTGATGCGGCTTGGTTTCTTCTTTAGGTTCGTTTTCGATGATCGAGCGGGTGGTGCAATATTGCACGAAAGGATGTTTTCCTCTGTCTAATCGCACATTGAGTTGCGTTAGCTCTTTAGGACTTAATTGTTCGAGCGCAAGAACGTTTTTATGTGAGATTTTATATCTACCGGATAAAATTTTTGTTTTTAGCTCCGGGCATTGCTCCGCAATATGGTCAAGAGCGCGAGAAAAATAAGCATATTTTTGGACGGTTGCATGGGTTATATTATTTTCGGCGCCTATAATATGTGCGGTTTTGTTTTTCGACCGTTGTATAGACTGTTCGGGTTCGGAATCAATAATATAATCCTCGTCGGTTTCGTCTTGTTTAGATTGTAACGAGTGTTGATTTTTACCGCGTATGTTCTTTTTGCTGTCGATGATTTTTTCGGATTCGTATTGCCGACCGATTAGATATTTTCGCGTTTCTTCCGTAATGTTTCGTCTTCCGAGTTGGTTTTTACATATCCAAACGATAACTTCTTCACGCGAGGCAAAATCTTTTGATACGGTATTGAAAGGAATCGAGTATTTAGTGCATATCGAATAGCGGTTATGTCCGTCGATGATATAATCATTCCAGATAATTATCGGATCTCTGCAGCCTTCGTCAAGGATATTTTCTTCTAATTGCAAGTATTCTTTACGCCTTAAAGGTCGTATCAGGTCTTTAAATTCAGGATCTATTTTGAGTATAGGGAGCTTATCCATTGCAATCTTCCTTTAAGTCTATTTTTCTTAAGGACGAAAACGAGAATAGAGCCATGTTTTGTTCCGGAATAATGCAACCTGAAAGCCTGTAGGAACTTTTCATATCGGCTATGCCTAAAACATCGCATAACTTATTGACAAGCATTGTGGAAAACACTTCGTATGAATCGTCGGGGGAGAGATTTTTTGTATTTACCTTAAGCGGTTGCGCGTCGGTAAATTCTTTATCTACGGCGCGTATCGCGAAATTTCGCTGTTTTTGACTTATAAGGAATTGGATGAATTTGGGATCGCCGAGAGCGTGAAGGGTAGTTTTGTATAAACGTATTCTGCTTTTTCTCGGATCGATTGTAAGGAGTACGTTATTCTGCTGTTCGGTTGTCATTTAATACCTCTGAGTGGTTATCTTGTCCGGTTTCTTTTATGGAATAAATCGCATAACCGTCGAAAATATTGATTTGCAAAGACTGTTTGTGTTCGTTAAACGGTAAGCCAAATTGATTCTGCCAATCGGACGGGTAAACGGGTGTTCGGGAAACCTTCATTTTATCTTCGCCGACTTTTGCTTTTCGATAAATTTCGGTTGAGGTTAAATCAAACGCGATGAGGTATTCGCCGTTCGCGTGAATAAGTTTGCCCAATAGTTTATATCTGTAATTCGGATTCCAATCCATAAGCGACACAAGTTTTGCAAAAAACAGTTTGCATGTGATAGACTTTGCCTTTCTTTTACTGTTAGAAGAGTTGCACCACATAAAAGAATCTCTTGCGCCTTCTTCGCAAGGGCGCAGAGCAAGAATCTTCTTTTTTTGGTTTATCAGAACCTGAGCGTAAGACGCATTCGGAAATTTAGAGAGGCAGGCGGCATTAACGTATAATTTACACTCGTTGAAGGTTACGGACGGTTCCTTTATATGTGCGAAAAATTCTCGTCTGACGACCTGATAGTCGTCAAAATCGAAGCCGCCGCTCATATCTAATATTTCATCGTCTTTGGCAAGGGACGGTTGTTGCGTGTTGGGTTGTTCTTCTTGATTTAATGAGTCGGGCAATAAATCGTTCAATGTATTCGTATCGCTCATTTGTTACTCCTGTGTGGTGATGCTGCTTATTTCTTGATTGATATAAGTCCGTAATTCGTCGAAACCGGTTACGTTCAGATTGTTACCCGTATCGCAAAGCTGACCGTCTATGCGTAATTTCCAATCTTTTTCGCTTTGTTCGGCTAACGCGGCAATCGATTGTTCGTGAATATAGTATTGTTTGCCGAAACTGTTTGTCCATTCCTGTGGAATTGCCCGTATGCGTTTTCCAGAAGGGGTGAGATGCTGGATTTTTGCGTTTTCGTCTTGTTCCTTCGGCAAGATATACGGTTTGAAAAAGGCTTCAGAGTTATCTATGTTGAAAACATAGGCGATTTCATTGTCTTTTTCAAGTAAAGAGCCGATAATGCGGTATTTGTAATCGGTGTTCCACCCGAACAGATCGTATAGCGTGTTGAAAAAAGCGGAAGCCGGGATTTCTCGCGGAAGATGTTGACCTATGGATAATTTTGAACAGCATACGCTTTGCCGATTTGTTTTATCCGTTTGGCGTATGGCGAATTTTCGTTCTTTTGGATTTACGAGTAATTCAATGTAATTTTTATCAGCGAACTTCTTCGTAATCGTAGCACCGAATTTAATTTTTTTATTTGCAAAAACAACGTAAGGTTGTTTTACCGAATCGAAAAATTCGGAACGGGTAATTTCAAAATCCCGTAGGTCGAAATCCCCGGCGGCGACTTCTATCTGAACTTCTTTCGGGTTATCGTCAACAAGAGTCGGTTGTTCGGTATCGGTTTCCGCAAGTTGTTCGTAAATGCTTTGAGCGGCTTGAAGATAGTCTATTTCTTTGAATGCCGCCCAGCGCGGATTTATTATGACAAAACCTTTTAGTATGCCAGATGAAATTACTTTCAGTTCGGGTAAAAAAGATTTGTTGCCGTATTTTGCATTGTCAAGCATATGCTGAACGGCAATAAAATCATCGCGGGAGACGATTGCTTCGTGATGGTTTTTATATAAACTTTGCGGTTTTTTGCCATAGTTTTTCTTTGCTTTATGGGTATGAAAGTCGGGTGTATAGGTTTTTCTTGTGAGAACGTCGCCGCAATGTCTTTCGTTTCGTAAGATCTGAACGATAGAGTTTGCCGTCCAGCAGATATTCCCGAGGTAAGATTTGCGACCGAGAGCGATAAGAGTATCGGCGATTTGTTGAGTCGAATAGCCGTAGAGATACATATAAAAGCATAATTTAACAGTCGGCGCTTCGGTAGGATTGATAACGAGTTGCCCGTCTTCGTCATGAGAGTAACCCAATAGTTTAGGTGTAAGGGGGATACCGTTATCGAGACGCATCCGAAGGGACGTTTCCATGCTTCTGCTACGCGTGTGAGATTCTTCTTCTGCCATCGTGGCTAAAAAAGATAAAGCCATTTGAGAATCGTCGTTTAGCGAAAATATGGCTTCCGATTCAAAAAATACACCGACGGGGTGGTGTAATGCAGCCAAGTCTCTCACCATACCGATACAGATAAGAACGTTACGGGCAAAACGGGATACGCTTTTTGTAATAATCATATCGAGTTTACCGTTTTTTGCGTCGGAAATCATTTCATTGAATCCGACGCGGTGGTCGAGAGAAGTGCCGCTGATGCCTTCATCGGCATAAATTTTCACGAGCGTCCAGTTGGGATGTTTTGTAACGAAATCCTCATAATATTTCTTTTGCAATTCAAATGATGTGGTTTGCCTTACGTCGTCGGTGGAAACGCGGACGTAGATTCCGACTCTTTGATTGACGTCATTGTCATAATAGTCGGTTTCTTTTTGGGCAGGAATAAACTCGTAGTTATTCGGATCGACTTTAACTTGCATCCTTTGTCGAGTTTTCTTTTTTTCCTGTTCCTTTTGTTCGCGTTTTTCAATATCAATCATTTGAAATCAGTCCTTTTGGATCTTCGTCGGGGAGTATTTCCCAATCTTCGGAAGGGAAGAATTTTGTGTCCCTCAAATCGCGCGTATAGTAAGAAGCTAAAGTAAAAATGTCTTCCGATATAAAATAAATACCGATAGGCGGATTTTGTGCGGCAAGTAGTCGCGAACATATCGTCAATTCTTGCATATCTCTCGAAACGTTACCGATTTTTTGAGTGATAATCAGATTGACTTTGCCGTCCATGCAATCTTGCAACAATCGGCTCCATTCCTTGGCAGATTCCATATGCGGAGCTGTGGCACCCTCATCTATATAAAAATCGACAAGTTCCCATTTCGGACAAAGGGCGATGGTGTCGTTAAATTGTTTTTTATGGTATGATAAATAATCTTCGTATTTTGTCTGATTAAAGTAGCGGATATAAATACCTATTTTATAATTAGCCTCGGTATTCGGACGTTCGTGCCTGATGCTTTGCAGCCATGCCTTATGTTCTGCGATTGCTCTTGAACGTTCAGAGTCGCCGAACATAGTAAGTTGTGCCGGCGTTGCGATAGCCGTGAGTTTATCGAATACGTTTAATTCTTCCATAGTCTCTCCCTATGCTTGTTGTTCCGCAATCAATTATAATGTCTTTTCGCGTAAAAAGAAATAAACCGGCAGTCAAGTCGTTGACCGTCGGTTTATAAAAACAAAAGGAAAATAAAAAAGTTGCCGAGTAATAACGATTCGGCAACCTGATTAAGTGATGTTATGTTGATTATAGTTTGTTCGAGTGGAAAGTCTTTTTGACGTCTGAAACGAGTCTTATAATAGATTCCATTTCGGCGGGGGAGCAATCGGATAGCAGGTCGCTGAATTCCGATTGGTAAATACCGTTCACATTCGGAACGTTCGGGCGCAGGATTGTATCTGCGGAAACCTTTAACGCTTCGATAATTTTTATTAAAGTAACGACGCGAAGGTTAGACTTGCCGAGTTCGATGTCGCTCATTGTGCTAAGACTTAAATCTGCCTCAAACGCTAATGCGTCTTGGCTCATGTGTTGTTCGACTCTGGCGGCGCGAATACGATTGCCGATTTCTTTTAGTTTTAACGAATTTCCGTCGTCCATATTCCGCCTCCTGTTTTATTCTTATGACTATTTTATCGTCTATTGGCTATGAACACAACAGCCGATTGCCGAAAATATAGTGTAACGGCTATAATAATCGTGAATATTTTTTTGGAGGTTTATTCATGATTAACTATTACACTATCGGGCAAAGAGTGAAAGAGGCACGGAAAAAGAAGCATTTATCGCAGGCAGATTTGGCTGAAGCGGTAGAGAAATCGACGAGTTACATAAGTTATATGGAAACGGGTTTGAAATGCATGAGTCTTGAAACGCTTGTCGATGTGGCTAATGCGTTGGACGTTTCGGCAGATTACATTTTGGCGGACTGTATAAACACGCATGAAAACGTGTGCGAAAACGAATTTGCCGAGCAAATTAAAGAGTGTACCTTGTATGAGAGCAGGATTATCATCGATATGGTAAAGGCGCTGCGGGAGATCCTGCGGGAAAATGCTTTTACGAAGCGGAACAGTAAATAAAGTATACTAAAAGTGATTGAATTACAATAAACCGGTAGTTTAAAAGTTGACCTGTGGTTGGTTTCGAGTTGAAACATTTTTCAAAAAGTTGCAACAAAAACAGAAAATTGAAATATTTTTCTAAAAGTTGAAACGTTTTTGAGTGGGACGAAAATAGGTCTTTTTTTATGCTATAATTTTGGCGAGACTATTAGTAAGTATGGGAGTTTCTATGGCAAAAGAAGTAGAGGTGATATTTGAAGTAGAACAGGAACTTTATGACGGAGTGCAAAAGATTTGTAAAGAAAACGGCACGACGATCGAAGAGGAGACGCGAGATTTCTTGTGTTTCTGTGCTGATCCTAAAAATACGCCGTTTTTGCAGTGTTGGTTTAAGAATAATGAAGAATAAACAGTTTTACAGGATTCGGCTTACAGATTATGCTCGTCTCGGCTTTTCATCCGGATGGAAAGACTATTATGGAACGCAGGAAGAAATCGAAGAGCTGATAATCGCTATTCGAAACAATAAATCGATAGGCAATGACGTTGACGGGCTTTATGCTGTGCTTACGGAGTTTAAGTCGGGGAATAAAAATTGCGAGCATCCGGTTGAGTATGGAAGCAGTCGATTTTTAACGCCGGTGAGACTGATAGGCAAAAGTGAGCATTATGAGAAAAGCTACAAATGGAAACACGTTAATATCTGGCATTATCCATATTATATGAGGGCAAAAGTCGCTATGTTTCGTCAGATAATAATTAAAGACGGAAAGGATTATATCCGAGCGATAAAACCAGAGTTTGAGTTTTTAGAATATGCGCTTGACGAAGCTTTCCGATATTCGGATAAAGTGGGAGTTATGTTTTGGGGCTTCCCCGAAATGATTCGATATAATGATGATACAAAGACTACTTCGTCGCGGCTATACGTTTTTGAAAAACGTTATACGGACAAGTTGTCGGCGTGTGCCGATTTGAATATGAAAGATAAAATTGAACTACAATCGTTTTGCGACGAAATTTTCGGAGACGGATAATGGAAAGACAAAAGATATTTTTTACGAGCGATTTGCATTTCGGACATGAAAACGTTTTAAGGTTTGACAACAGACCGTTTGAAACAGTGGAAGAAATGGACGATGAACTTATAAAGCGTTGGAATGACAAGGTAGCCAAAGGAGATCTTGTCTACGTTTTAGGTGATTTGATATGGAAAACCGCAACAAATGAAGCGGTTCAGATTATAAAACGCTTGAACGGACAGATTGTTTTAATAAAGGGCAACCATGATCGGTTTTTACATAATGCGGCGGCAAAGAAAGCACTTGCAGGAATAAAAGATTATGACGATATTAGCGTTACGCTTGACGACGGCACGGTGCGTCGGTGTATTTTAAGCCATTATTTTATTCCGTTTTACAACGGACATAGATATAATGCTATTCATTTGCACGGGCATTCGCATTTTACGGCGGAGGCAACGGAAGAATTTCTTATCGCAAAAATATTAAACGAAAAGGGGTATAATTTACAGATTTATAATGTCGGTTGTATGTATTGGAATTATGCGCCGGTTACGTTAGACGAAATTCTGAAAACAAAAGAGCAGAGGATCGATAAGGGATGAGATATTATGTAATTTCTGACGTGCATAGTTTTTACAGTGAAACAATGCAGGCTTTGTCCGAGAAAGGTTTTTTTGAGGATAAATCTCCGCATAAATTGATTGTTTGCGGCGATTTGTTCGACAGGGGATCGGAATCGGTGAAAATGCAAAATTTTATCTGCGAGCTTCTAAAGAACGATGATGTTATTTTGGTGCGCGGAAATCACGAAGATTTAATTTTAGATTTGATTCGCGACGCAAAGCAGTTGTTCGGACACGGAATAGAGTATACGCACCACTGGAGTAACGGCACGGTTAAAACAGTTACCGATTTAACGGGAACGGATATTTTTACGGATGACTACAGGGATATTATAAACAAGTTATGCGCAACGCCGTATATAACGGAAATTATTCCGAAAATGCTAAACTATTACGAAACGAAGAAATATGTGTTCGTTCACGGATGGATACCTTGCAACAATCGTCACGGCTGGTCTGCAAATTATTATTCGCCTATCGAAGATTGGCGAGAAGTGGGCGAGACGAGTTGGAAAGAAGCGCGGTGGATAAACGGGATGCTTGCATGTTCTTGCGGCGTGACGGAAAAGGATAAAACGATTGTCTGTGGACATTGGCATTGTTCGTGGGGACATTGTCGGCTTGAAGGAAAGTGCAGTGAGTTTGGTAAGGACAGCGATTTTTCACCGTTTTATGCGGAAGGTATCATTGCAATTGACGGTTGCACCGCATATTCCGGTCGGGTAAATTGTATTGTTCTTGAAGATGAGAATATATAAAAGAGGTATAAAATGAGTTGGGATATTTCTCTTACGGATAGGGTAACGGGTGAGGTGTTACATTCGGATTCTCCGCATATGATGCGCGGAGGGACTTTTATGCTTGGCGGGACTACGGAACTGTGGCTGAATATAACGTATAATTACAGTAAAATTTATCGTCGCGATTCCGTGTTCGGGAAAGACGGTATAGAAATTATTTTCGGTAAGACGGGACTTGAAAGCATACCGTTGCTTGAAAAAGCGATAAACGCGTTAGGCGACGACGTTTCAAAGAACTATTGGGAAGCAACGGAGGGTAATGCCAAAAGACCATTGGTGCAACTTTTGACAATGGCAAAAATGAGACCGGACGGAATTTGGCAAGGCGAATGACGTTGGTAACGGATAAAGATTTACAGAGGTAAAAATGGACAAGCAAATAAGAATGTCGGCTTCTGAAGTCGATTTGTATAAGTATATTTATCACTCAAACAGATTAAATCATAACGATATAGCGTTGACGGAGGCAGGGCTACAGTCAGTGAATAAATTGCTCGGCGAAATAGAAAAAATAGAACCTACTTATCCCGATAAACGGTGGGAGTTCTGGTTTTCCGTGCCGAGAGGAACGTTAAAACAATACATAAAATTCAATAAGTATTACGCTCCGGAAGATTGTTCCGAAGAGAAATTTCAAAAAGATATGGAAGAAGAATTTCCGTGGAAACGCGTATGGTTCAAAATCGGCGTCATCAACGAAAACGGTTACGTTATGGTTTTTCTTGACGATACCGTGCTTGTGCGCAGAAGCCCGGATATGAAAGGGGATTTCTTTCCGGACTCTCGGTTAGACAGAATACTTGAATTTTTGAGTCAGGTAGTTGCTAACACCGTCGGAATGTTGCAACAAGGCGTATATAACGATTATGTTAAAAAGGGGTTGCCTTACGAAAACAGAAAAGGGTTTATCAACCGCGCGCTCTATTGGAAACTTGTCCCGAAAAGCAAGAGGCACGATCGTGACGGGTTAAAGGAAAAAGAAATAGACAAACTTATAGAGCATATCAAAAACGGGAATGACCTATTTGCGACGAAGGCGGCGGGGCGATATGAGCGGATGTCTTCCGGAAAGTATTACGAAGTTTGCTCTTATTGCTATACCGCCGCAGGTTATAAGGAGTTAGAAGGAAAGACACCTAAAGAAATGTTCAAACGTCACGGCGACGATCGTGACGGCGGAATGAGTTTGCTTGACGAGAATTCGCAAGACGACTTCGATAAATGGTTTAAGTTAAGCACGCAGGAAAAATGGGAGATAGAAAACCCTTCGCACATGTGGGAAATCTCTTGCGGGCATACGCATACGATGATTCATTTGTATTTGTTTTGGGACGACGGATATTGGTTTTATCTTTCCGGCGGAACGCATTGTTTGACGACGGAAGTCGTGCGTATGTATAACGCGATGAAAGATAAAGGCGTTCCCGTTCTTCTCGGACACGCCGGGCAAATAGTAGATAAACTGCTCGGAAACGATGATCTCGGCATTATTCCGAATAATGATATGGGGTGGCGTTATTGGTATGGCGGGTTCCCGAAAGAAGACGTAATCAATTTTGTTCAATTAAGCGACGGTAACGCGGAAACGGTTATCAATAATGCTACTTGGTTTGATATTGACGACATAAAATTGGCAGATAAATAACATAAAAAGCGGCTACAAATTCGTAGTCGCTCGAATGTTTTTCGACAGAATTCTCGTTGTTTTTTCAAAAAGAAGTTTTATAACCCGCCATAACCCCTTGACAAATTTCAATAAAGGGGTTATAATGGGGTTACGATAAATAAAGGAGAGGGAAAGTGTAAAAATGTTATTAACATATGAAGAGATGCGTGAAAGGGCGTTCGAGTTTTATGATGACTTACAAATAAATATACCAAAGATATATGTGGATTTAGCGGTAAGATCTTTGACAATGCCGCAGTATGCAAAAGAATATCAAGATAAATACGGAGATACAATAGGTGATCATACGGCTTTAGCGACGGTTGGAGATGCCGTATGCGGCGCATTTCTTATGTTGGATAGATATACGGGTGAAAAAACCTCAAAAACGTTGACTGAAGAAAAAGAGATTGTCAAGAATGACAGATTAAATGTTATTGGCAAGAAAATGCTGTGTGATGAAGATGGCATCTTCTTATTTGCAGCCAATAACGATTTGGAATCGAATAATGATGACCATCCGAATAAAAAGGCTTACGCAACGGCTTTTGAGGCGGTTATTGCTTTTATCTCTTTGCTGGATAAAGATCAAAATACAAAAAACGCAGATAGAATTCTCAAAGAACAGTTATCAAATGTCTGACGGAGGGCGCAATGAATAATCAAGAAATTCAAAATGAGCTTTTACAAGTTCAAAAAGAAATAACCGAACTACCGGCGGGGTATATCTCGAAGAAAAATATAAACGGTAAAACGAGATATTATCTGCAGTGGACAGAGGGCGGCAAAAAGAAAAGTAAATATGTCGATGATGCGATTGTAGACGATTTGCGAGTGAAGATAGAAAGAAGAAGAGAGCTTCAAAAGAGAGAAAAGGAGCTTACTTTTATGCTTCCCAAACCGCATAAAACAGAGAAGCAGGAAGAAGAGAAACACGTTTTCAAAACCGACGTAATGCTCGGAGAAAACTTAAAAAGTTACGTTCAGACAGTCGCAAATTACAAAAAGAGAAATCTTTATAAGAATATTTGCGATTATGTTTACGGAGATGTTCGAGACAGGGTTTTTATTCTTTACGGCTTAAGGCGCACGGGTAAAACGACGCTCATACGTCAGGTTATAGCCGAAATGAATGAAGAAGATTTTTCAAAAACGGCATTTATTCAAGTCAGTGCGGGAATCGGTTTACAGAAACGTAGAAGATTATTTGAAATCTCTTCTTTGAAATCGCGAAGTGTGTGGTTCGAAAACGGAACGGAAAAAGCGAGAAAACGGAGAAATGAAAACTCAAAACGGCTGATAAAATCAGCTATTTTGGGCAACGCAGACATCTTTGTAGTACGAAAAAGCTACAAAACATAAAAAGCACAAGATTTAGTGGGTCTTGTGCTTTTTTGTTGCCATATCTTGTGGTTTGCGCACCTTGCGGAATATTTGAATTTAGGAGCTGCATTTTGACCTATTTTTCAAAAAACAGGACTTGAACTGACGACTTCGTTTTAATCCCCGCCTAACACCTACAATTTAATACAAATCTTTTAAGAGAGAACAAGGATAAATGTTCTCTCTTTTTTTATGCCGTTTCGAGGGGTGATTTCCTATTTACGGTGAGAAAAATTATAATAATAACAGTAAATCGAAAGGAGTTTTCAATGAAATACAAAGAATGGTTGGACGTATGGTTTGCGAACTACATAGAGCCTTCGTCTAAAACGAAAACGTGCGAAAGATATTCGGAGATTATCAAGATGGGTTACATTTTTGAAAACCTAATCGGCAGATTTTATCAGAACGTGGACGCCGGACAATTTTACACGGGCAGAGATATTATCAAACTGCTCGTAGAAATTTTAATGGCGGAAGGGTGCGACGATATTTTCGACAGCCACAAGGTTATCACCGTTCTCGACCAAGCCTGCGGAACGGGCGGTATGCTTTCCACGGCGTATACCTACATAAAACACTATAATCCTACGGCGGAAGTCAAACTGTTCGGGCAGGAATTTATGGGGCAGTCTTACGCGGTAGGGCTTGCCGAAATGCTCATTAAAAATCAGGACTCGGATAACTTCCGTCACGTCGATACGTTCAAAACCGACTGCTTTGCCGATACGAAAATGCGTTTCGTTAACGACATTTGATTTTAACGGTCTTGAATAATGCTTTATTTTAAATAGATAGTCTCCTGATCCTCTTTCAAGGAGGATTTTAATATGATTCGTGATGTTTTGGCTATGCAAAATCAATTTTTCATAATTACACAAGTATTCTATAGTAAGTAAACAAGTGGCTATTATAATTTGAGTATTTTTTATCTATAATATAGGGGAACTGTTGTTCTGTGATTTGTAAAGAGGAGTTCCCCAATGAATGTTTTAGATAAAATTGAAAAACTCCGGCTTGACCGTGGTTGGTCGGTATATCGTCTTGCGGAAAAAGCTGGTATTACTGATAAGTGTATTTATAACTGGTATAATAGAAATACTATGCCGTCCATTGAAACAATAGAAAAGATTTGCGAAGCGTTTGGAATGACTTTGAGCCAGTTTTTTGCGGAGGGTAATTTGATAGAAGTTGATGAGGAATTAAAGGAGCTATTTGACGACTGGCGCTCATTGACAGAGGAGCAAAAGAAGGCAGTCAAAGTGATGATAAATACATTCAAAAAGTAAAGATGAACGCGTATCCTGACAGGGTACGCGCTTTTTTTATTTATGGCAAGATGTCGAAAAAGCATCACACCATAGTATTTACATATACGACATTTTATGATATAATAACACTATGCTGGTAAATTCTACTTATTTCCAAGGAGGATGAAATGCGCACAGGAAGTAAACAAAAGTTGAAATATGTCATTATTTTGGAAATACTTCGGCAGGAAACAGATGCAGATCATCCTATGCAGACAAATACCCTGTTAAAGAAACTTGAAGAACAAGGGATTGAATGTAGCCGAGAAACTTTATACTCAAGGAGGCGAAAGAGTGGATAAACAAAAGATAATCAAAGCGATAGAGGATTTGCTCGATGCGCTCGGCGAGGACAGAACCAGAGTCGGGCTTCAAGAAACGTCGCGTCGCGTAGCGGAGGCGTATGCGGAACTGCTTTCCGGCGAAGATAAAACCGCGGAAATCGCGCTGAGCAAGACGTTCGATGTTTCCGGCGACGATATTGTTATTGAAAAGGATATTACGTTTTCTTCAACCTGCGAACATCATCTGATGCCGTTCTTCGGCAGGATCGCCGTTGCGTATATTCCGGACGGAAGAGTGGTCGGACTGTCCAAGCTGGCACGGGCGGTCGAGGTATATTCGCATCGGCTGCAATTGCAGGAACAGCTTACCGCGCAGATTGCGGACGCGGTGATGGAGTATCTCAAGCCCAAGGGCGTACTTGTGTGGTGTGAAGCGGAACATACTTGCATGACCTGCCGCGGGGTGAGAAAACCCGGAACGAAGACAACGACTTATTGCACGCGCGGAGAATTCACTTCCGAAAAAGTTATGCAGGTATTGGCGGTGGTAAAATGAAAATAGGAAATCGTGTTTTTGAAAACTATACTTATGTTATGGCAATCGTCAATCTCACGCCGGACAGTTTCTGGCAGGGAAGTCGGAATACCTCCGACAGCGTGCTGTACGCGGTAGAACGCGCTGTGCGTGACGGAGCGTCCGTAATCGACCTGGGGCCGCAATCCACGCGACCGGGCTATACGGAGATTTCCGCCGAAGATGAGATAGAACGGTTTGCCAAGCCGCTTGAACTTGTCAAAAGGAATTTCGAAGTGCCTGTTTCCGTGGATACGTATTTTGAAAAGAGCGCGAAAGTCGCGCTGGAACTGGGAGCGGATATGATCAACGATATCTGGGGCTTAACGCATGATGCTGGAATGGCAAAAACCGTTGCCGCATATGATGCGTCGATCTGTATCATGCACAACGCGAAACATCCGCTTTCGGGGGATATTTGGCAGCCGATACAAAGCTTTCTGGCGAGCAGTGTAAAACTTGCGCTTGACGCGGGAATCGATCGGGATAAGATTTGTCTGGACGGCGGCGTGGGATTCGCAAAGGACAGAGAACAGAACTGGGAGCTCGTCAACGGCTACGATAAACTTGCGGGACTTGGTTTCCCGTTGCTGCTCGGTACCAGCCGCAAGCGGATGTTCGAGGGCGACGTCGCGGATAGGCTCGCTCCGACTGTGGAGACGACGCGGCAGGCGGCAAAAAAAGGCATCCTGTTCGTTCGGGTGCATGACGTGAAGGAGAATGCTCAGGCAATCGAGGAGATATACAATGGACAGAATCGGAATTAAGGGACTGTATGTGGTGGCGACGCACGGCGTCAATCCGGAGGAAAAAGTCAAACCTCAGCCGTTTGTGCTTGACGTCGAGCTTCGTAAGGATTTTACGGACGCGGCGATTGCGGATGATTTGAGTAAGACGGTGAACTACGCCAAAGTATGCTCGCTTATTATGGAAATAGTCACGAAAAACAGCTATAATCTTATCGAGAAACTCGCTTACGAGTGCGCGTTCGCCATTGCGGAAAAATACCCAGTCAAATCAGTTGCCGTCGTGGTGCATAAACCAGAAGCGCCTGTCGCGGCTAAATTCAGGGATATCAGCGTCACGGCCGAAGTGGTGCGGGAAAAGGTCTATCTCTCGCTTGGCTCGTCCGAAGGCGAGAAGAAAGCGACGCTCGACGCAGCCATTGAAAAACTGAAAGTCGTGCGCGGTGTTTCCGTAACGAAAGTTTCGTCTTTTATGGAAACCGAGCCCTATGGCGGCGTTGCGCAGAACGGTTTTTTAAATTGTGCGGTGGAACTGGATTGTCTGCTTTCGCCCGATAAACTTTTGGGAAAGATTCACGAGATTGAGGACGCGGCGGGACGGGTGCGTGAGAAACGCTGGGCGGATCGGACGCTGGATATCGACATCGTCTTTTTCGGAAACAGAGTCATTGCGCAGGAAGGACTGATCGTGCCGCATCCCGATTATATGAACCGCGATTTTGTATTGAAACCGCTTGCCGAGATCGCGCCCGAATGGGTGTGCCCGCTGGAAAGAAAGCGTATCGCGGATATGGCTGCTAAATTTTAAGCGGCAGGAATTGAATATACAAAGCAAGCAGAGCCTTGGTTCTTTCCGAGATCTTTAATTGCTTTGGTATTTATGGATTTTATTTGTTTGAAGTATAGACGCGTTTATTGACAGTGTTGAGGACTGACTGTCTTGCAAAAATCTTTTTACAAGAAGCATTTGAAAGGGCGCTATGAAAAAATTCTTGTGCCATCTTATAATACGGCACTGCAAGAGATATAACGCATGGCATGAAAGTACGAAGCAAGTTTAATATGAAGAAAGGGTTTGCATAATTTTGCAAACCCTTATATTTTATAAATACGGTTTTATCTATGATTAAGCAAAAGTTCACTTTAGACGAAGAAACGGGATATTGGGTAGTATTGCAGTTTCCGGCAAAGGAAAAAGAGAAAGCAGAGGAGGATGTTCGTATGGTAATCAGTTCTTTGACATCAGTAAGTGTATCAGATCGAGAAACAATGATACAGATACTGCAAAGCCTTTAGTACAAACTGCATTAAAAAGAGAAAAAATAATGCAATGAAAACAGTTGATTTATTTGCTGAAAACTGATATACTTTTACTATAAGTTTCGTAGTTGTCTTCGTGCAATTTCCGTATCCGATTTTTTAAAGTGTCTGGGTGTGTATACAGGCGCTTTTTCTATTTTTTAGAAAGTGTCTGCAAGGATGCAACAAACACGGTTTCGGTTTGACCGATATTCCGTCATAGAGCCGCAAGGGCAACAAAGCACTCTGGGAGCAAAACTTCCGGAGTGCTTTTTTTATATAGATTCGGAGTGTTCAGGCTCCGTTTAACCTTATTCTCGGGGAGTCTAACCGGACTCCTCGTTTATATATATGATGCTTTACACACAACGGGTGCAAGGTATATCGTCGAAGATATAGACGAATACATTAATGCCCGTAAAAAAACTGCGTAATAATCTTGTGGTTTGAATAATGGAGAAGATTATCAGAAATGCAATACATTGTAAGCATTGCGGAGATATAATTGAATCGACTCACGTTCACGATTTTATATTTTTGCTTCTGCAAGAGTTGTGCTGTGGGCGGCGGACATGAATAATATAGAATGCGGGCATAAGCCGACGTTTTATGAGAGGGATATTATGTAATAGGAGTGAACGATAAAAAATTGAAACCGCGAAAACTTAATGGTTAAAATAAAATTCTGGAAATGGCATATTATATTATTGACAAGGTTGCAAAATTAAGTTATAATATGACTACCAATATAAGGAGACGATATATGATGAACGGTGAAATATCAATAAGGCCATCAAAAGATATTAGAACAAACTATGCGGAAGTATCGGCTCTTGCGCATCAGCATCCTGTGGCGATTACAGTAAACGGTAGGGAAGATACCGTTCTTTTAAGTCATGCGGATTTTTTGGAGCAACACCGAACTATTATCGAGTTACAGGAACGGTTGGCGATCTATGCGGAACTGGCCCAGTCGCAAGACGATATAAAACTCGGCCGAGTCCAGTCTTTGCGTACAGCTGTAAAAGATATCTATAAGGATATTGATAATTTGAAATTATGAAATATGCGATAGACATAACCGATACTGCCAAAGGACATTTGTGGGATATCGCCATATATATTGCTGAGCAATCGGGGGAAAAGGAAACAGCCAAGAGATTCGTTAGAGAATTGGAAACAGAATGCTATACGCTTGGAGAATTTCCGAATAGCGGTGCGAATCCTGATGACAGATTACTGGTAAGTATGGGGTATAAGTTTCTTATTCATAAAGACTATTTGATATTTTATACGGTAGATGAAACCAACAATATTGTTTATATTCAGGCAATATTTAATGCAAAAAAAGACTATACAAAATATATGCGAAAACTTATACGAAAATCTATTCAATAAGCTATATTTGACAGAAAAAGTAAAAAGAGGGGGGATGTATTCTATTTAGATACGTCCCCTTATCGCTGAAATATTCTGAAATATGTCCTTTTTGTTTCCATCGTAGGCTGACATATATTCGGCAAATGAAATAGGAAATAATATGCAGGCTAGGTTCTATAAAACACTTGTTGATCGGGCTGGTTGTAATTTTGATTCTCGTTAAAAAGAACAAAGGCGAATAGGTCGCAATTGAAGAAAGAGGGGGAACATTGGTTCTCCCTCTTCTTAAAATTATAAAAATTTTGAAAAGAAGATTACTTACAAGGGGAAAGTCTGCCTTAATAACGGCAGGTGGCACCTTTCACCATGGCAGGAGAAGGTGAACTTTCCCAAGGGAAAAATTACAACAGAAAAGAAGGTCTGTTTAACTTTTGGTGGTGTTTCCTTAAAGTTGAAATATATCTTTTATGGGCAAGTGGTAACATATTTATGAAATTAAAGAAATGGGAAGTTTTTATAAAAGTCAATAATACAAAATGATAAGGAAATTTTTTTATAGAAATCATTTGGAAATTATGTTATTATCAAGCCAAAATTTTTATGGAGAGAAAAAATGCAGATTGGGTTAATGCTTGATTGCTCACGAAATGCCGTAATGACGATTTCGATGATAAAAAAGTTTATTGACATAATGAAAAAAATGGGCTATACATCGTTACAGCTTTATACGGAAGATACGTATGAGGTGGAAAAAGAGCCTATGTTTGGCTATTTGCGCGGGAAATATACAAAAGACGAGCTGAAAGAAATTGATGCTTATGCAAAGAGTCGGTCTGTTGAGTTGATACCTTGTGTACAAGTATTGGCGCACATAAAAGGAATTTTTCGACACTGGGAATATAAAGAAATAAATGATATTGACGATATTCTTCTCGTCGGAGACGAACGGACGTATCGTTTGATAGAACATATATTTCAGACCCTCGCGGAATGTTTTTCTTCGCGAAGAGTAAATATAGGAATGGACGAGGCGTATTTGCTCGGACGTGGAAAATTCAGTGACGAACATGGTTTTCCGAAAAAATTTGATATTTTGCTTTCTCATTTGAAAAAAGTTTCAGAAATAGCAAATAAATACGGCTTTCATCCGATGATGTGGTCAGACATGTTTTTTCGTCCTGTAAATGACGGCGACTATTATGGCAAAAATTACGGAATGAACAGTGTTCCCGAAAATATTAGAAAAAAAGTTCCTGAAAACATCGAGTTGGTTTATTGGGAATACTTTCAGACGGAATCGAAATATTATGACCGCATGATTGAACGGCATAAAGAATTTGATAAACCGTTTTATTATGCCGGCGGGGTAAGCTGTTGGACGGGATTTGTGCCGAACAATCGATATGCGATTGAAACATTGCGCGCGGCAGTTCATAGTTGTCAGAAATACGGGGAGGTACGAAAACGGAGGAAATCGACGCTCTGGGACATGATTTTTCAAAAGAATGGACGAGCGACGGAGAAAATCATTGGCATAAATGTTCGCGTTGCGACGCGATAGACGGCAAAGCGGCGCATAGCGGAGGCGAGGCGACCTGTTCCGCGAAGGCAAAATGCGAAGTCTGCGGTGCGGAATACGGAGAAATCGACGCGAAAAATCATACTCTTAAAGCGGAGAAGCAAAAGACGCTACGGCGGAAACCGCGGGAAATAAGGCGTATTGGATTTGCGAAGATTGCGGCAAACTGTTCTTAGATGCGGAGGGAAAGACCGAAACGACGCTTGAAGCCGTTACGCTTCCCGCTCTCGGTTATAAGGTAACGGTCAGCGGAGGAACGATTAAAGACCACACAGGGTCGAGCGGAAATTTCGCCAAAGACGCGAGCGTTACGGTAATCGCGAATACCCCGGAAGAAGGAAAAGAATTTAAGGGGTGGTATATCGGCGATGAACTCGTCAGCGAGGAAACGACTTATACGTTCAAAGTCACGGGAGAAGTAACTCTTACCGCAAAATATGAGGATGCGCAGAAAACTGAGGCTCAGAGCGGATGCGGTTCCGTCGTGTTCGGGTCGTCTGTTTTCGCGGGAATTGCATTGGCCGCGGCAGGACTTGTTATCGCCAAAAAGAAAAAAGATTAAAAATTTGAAAGACAGTTGAAATTCGGGGGCGGATAAATTATCCGTCTCCGTTTTTTCATGATATATTCTTCAAAAAAGGAAAATAGTCAATAATGCGGCTTTTCAGGTCAATATTATTGTGGAAACAGCTGTCCTCGATAGTGTAAAATAAAATTACTAAAACGGGAAAAGATTTTTCACTCTTTTCCGTCGGACAAAAATTAAGGAGGTCTTTTATGAAAAAGGGCACCGCAGTCGTTTTTTCGGCCAAGAGAGGTTTTGCGACGATTTTTGCGTGCGTCATGGCGGTTTGTTTTGTTATTCCCGTCGGAAGGACTGTTCCCTCATTCGCGCGGGCGGAAGAAATACAGACGCAGGAACTCGTTTCCGTAACGGGGGCGAGTATGCGCCGCGGGGATAAGGAAGCGGATAAACTCGATAAGTCCGGATTGTTATTGGAATCAGACGGCGCATATAACGGGTCGGTCAACGGAGTATTCGACGGAGATACGACCATAGAATTCGGGTTTCAGAACGACGAACCTTTTAGAACGGGAGTAGATTTTCTGTTTCACATTACCGACGCGACAGATTCCAATAATACGTTTACCGTGAAATATAGAACTTTGGACAGCTGGGGAACTTCGGGTGATTCGGGAGCATTCGTATTATATGAAAATCAAGTGCGTTCGTCGCAGTATTGGGGATACGAAGATACTTGGTATAACACGGAGCTTGCGACGGAAGGTCCGATGTGTTCGCCGATGTTTTCGGGGTATAATTGGAATCATTACGGTGCATTGAAATTGGTTTGGGAAGGCGACGTACTGAAAATACAGGTAACCCAGCATAACAGCGCTTCGGATTTTAGGACGATAGCGGCATTCGACGGAACGCAAGAATTCGTCGCGGGTACGAGCTGGGGACTTCCGAAATTATCTTTTCCGAACGGATATCTTATTTCCTTTGAAGCGTGGGACGCGGGTCCCGATATGTGTATTTCATCGATTGCTTCGTACGGGGAAATTTATGATTTTTCCTTAGAAACGCAAAATTCGCTCCCGCGTTTTTATGAGGAATGGACAAAAATACCTTTAATCGATGTGGATACGACTCCGATAACGGGCGTTGTCGGGCGGGAGACTCAACTCCCCGAAGCTACGGTGACCTTAGGCGGCGGAACGCCCGAAAGCGTTTATAAAGTGACGGTGGACGGGCCTGAGGGTTCCGCCGTGAAAAATAAAGACGTCACAGAGGAACTGAAATTTATTCCCGACGTCAAGGGGGAATATACGATTACATACCAAGGGGTGGAATCGTTCGAGACGGAAGGAGAGAAGAATCCGAATTTGGTAAAAGTCTCATGTACGGCGTATGAATTTTCAGACCCGGGGGCTTTGATTACGAAAAATGAAAACGTAAAAGTAGAGGCGGGGAAAACGAGCATATCCGTTGCGAGCGACGGAAGCGCATCGGGGCTCAGAACGACTTTCAGAGCCGGCGAATCTTCGTTTGCCTTTGACACGATTTTTGCGGGAGATTTCAGTCTGTCCTTGCAGGCCGATCTGATGGAAGTCGGAGGCGGTTTCGGGGAAGTGCGCGTGCGCTTTTCGGAATACGGAAATACAGGGAATTACGTAGATGTCGTCATGCTTCCCGGAATCGCGAGCTGGCGGGACTGGTTTACTCATATGGTCGTCGAATATAAAGGGGAAAGATTTACGACCAATTACGATGATTCCGATACCGTATGGAATACCGAACAGATAAAAGAATATTCGGGTACAGAGACGGCGGGCTGGTATGAAAAAGCAGGAATTACGGATTTTTTGGCGAGATTTTATCATAAACACGATGAGGGCGAGCGGAACGGCGTAAGCGGAGTAGGCTATATCGGGTTTGATTCCGAAACGCTTTCATTCACGACGAAATATCAGGGTAACGAATATACGGTAGCTTCCTTTACGGACGAGAAATACGGCTGGTCAAACGCTTTTGACGGTTTCAAACGAGGATATACCGTAGAAATCATCGTCAAGGACGCGGCGGAAGGCGCTTCTCTGACGATGACGGAGATGACGGGGCTGGATATTTCTCGGGAAACGCTGACCGCCGAAGAGAGCGAAACGTATTCCGCAATTTTCGACGGGGTAGAGAAAGAAGAATTGGAGGCTACGCAGGAAGACTATTACGACGAAGAACATGTAATGCTCTATAAACGGCTGGGTACGGGCGATGTCGGTTTCCTTTCCTCCGTGAAAAAAGATGTTTTCAAAAAAGTGACTTTGGACGGCAAGGAGACGGAAAAAGTCGATCTCACACAGGTCGGTAAAACTTTCGTGCTGTATTATTCCGACGGAATTACGCGTGAAATTACGGTCTTGCCCGATGTCACTGCACCCGGGTTGGAATGGAATATCGCTGCGGGAAACGAAATCATAAATCCGGGTGATTTTGTTTTGATTTCCAAAGAAGACGTATCCGCTTCCGATAAACTGGACGGAAATATTCCTTCGGAAAAAGTCGTCATTACTGTAAAAACGCCCGATTCGGAAGGATTCACAGACTATTTTGACGGTTTTTCTTTCGATAAAGAAGGAGAATATATCATTCGATATACCGTACGGGACAATGCGGGAAATGCTACTTTCATCGACAGGACGATTTTTATTAACTCTCGTGTGGCGCCGACTTTGAAAATTGACGGAACGATAGCGCAAAGCGGATTTACGGGCGGAAAAATTTCTTTGCCTTCCGCCTCGGCGACAATCGGCGATAAACAGTACAAGGTGACGGTTGTCGTTTCCTTTGACGGAAAAGTGATTTCCCAAAAAGACGCATCTTCTTCATCGGAATTTACGCCCGAAACGGAAGGGACTTACTATGTCAGCTATTATTCGAACGACGGGACGGAAACTCCTAACGAAACCGTCCGTACATTTGAAATCGAAATTTCAGACGATACTATCGCTCCGCAGATCGACGTAGAGTTCGAACGGACTTCGGCGAATATCGGAGACACGATTTCTCTTCCCGCGGCGACCGCGACGGATAACGCCGACGGAAGCGTGTCCGTTTCCGTAAGAGTAATTTTTGGAAATACTGAGGTTGCCGTGACCGAAAATCAATTTACGGCAGAAAAGTACGGAACTTATACGGTCATTTACACGGCAACGGATAAAGCGGGAAATTCTCAGGATATTCGTTTTAACGTCGTTGTAATGAAAGATGGCGAGACACAAGGCGGCGGAGGAAACGAATCGGGCGGATGCGGCAGTTTCATCGCCCCGTGGGGAATTTCGGGGGCTGTTTTGGTAACAGCTGCAGCCGTTGTATTTATAAAAAAGAAGAATGTTTGAAAGACGCTTACAGGAGGATAATTTATGAAAATTTTCAAAAAGATAATGGTTGTTTTATTTGCGGCGGCTTTTTCGTTGTCGTCTTTCGCGGCGTGCGCAGAGCAGGGCCAGACCGGAGGCGGCGGTGGTGATCCGACAAAGACGCAGTTGAAAATCGGCGTATATAACGGCGGACTTGGCTGGACCTGGGCGAGTACGCTTGCCAAAAAATTTGAAGAAAAATATGCGGACGTACATTTTGAGGAAGGAAAAACCGGCGTCGAAGTGCAAATCAGTCCCGGTGAAAAAACCAGTTATGAACCTGACCCGTTGATTACCAATATTCAAAGCGGAAATTATACGCAAGATATTTTTTATACCGCCGCGACCAATCATTGGGATTTTTACGAGAAAGGCGTCGCAGCGGATATCACCGACGTACTGACCGAGAAAGTCTATGACGAAAGCGGGAATCTCGCTTCTGACGGGAATGGAACAATGAGTATCTATGACAAAATGGATCCTTATTTCCAAAAGGGTTTCAAGGAAAGCGACGGAAAATATCATGGATTTCCGTATATGGACAGCATTGTAGGAATTGTTTACGACCATGACCTCTTAACGAGCAGAGGAATTTTACATGAAGATGCGGACGGCAACGTGACGGACTATCCCAAGACGTATGCGGAATTTCAGGAAATGCTCGACGAAATACAGCAATCTGGAATGATAGGACTCACTTATTCGGCTCAGGACGCGAGTTTCTATACTACTTGTGTTTATTCTGCGCTTGTGGCTCAAAACGAAGGTATAGATGCGGCTCAGCTGAATTTGACCTACGGCGGGGAGGAAGGAACTGATTATACGTTCCCCAAAGGGGCATTCTCGGCTTCGGAACTTGAAGAAATCGGAGGAACGGAAACTGCGGAAGGACAAACGGTAAAAATTACCGCTGCCAATGCCTATCTTTTATCGCATCAACCGGGAAAGTTGGACGCAATGGAATTCGTAGAAATGCTGTTCAGCGGGGGAATGCAATATTTGGATCCCAAAGTCAGTTTTGCTACTCAATCCTATTCGGAAACGCAAAAGAGTTTTATTAATAGCGAAAAACTTTCGCAGGAACAACCGGATAAAGCGCAGCCGATAGCAATGATTGTAGAAGGTGAATGGTGGGAGAACGAAGCGAGACAGCACTTTATCGATATGGGAACCGCTTTCGGAGAAAATAAATACGGATACGGAAAGCGCGATTTTCGGTTTATGCCTCTGCCTTTCTCGGACGACGCGAAATCGGATAAAGAAGTATATCACAGCCTGAGCAGCGGCTCGATTGCGTTCGTGAATGCCAATTCGGAACATAAAGACCTTGCGGCGCTTTGGATACAGTTCTCTTTGCAGGAAAGTTCGCTCGAAGCCTTTACGCTGGAAACAGGCGCTGTCCTCGGTTATGATTACGATCTTTCGGCGGAGCAGAAAGCAGAGCTTACGCCTTTTGCTCGGAACGTTTACGAAATTCGCAAAGAACGTGATAACGTCGTTATCAGCCGTCACTCGAATGCCTGCGATTTCAAAAGATACGGGGACGCGGCGATTGTATTCCAGTGCGGAATCGGCACGGCCAAATTCAAGGCTTACAGATTCGCAGGGACAACGTCGAAAAACGGAAATTTCGTTGGGTGTCAAGTACCGACCGAAAGGACGGTTGCAAGACGGAGGCGTGGGTTCATATTGCCGGCGCTGTTTCGAAAGAAATGATTTTGACCGAGGGACCGATGAAAGCGGATGTTATACATACGCTGACTGGGCTGTCGGTTCTTGCGATTCCCGGTGTCAATTCACTCACGCAGTTAAAATCGGCGTTGGAGGATTTGAAGAAGGAAGGTTTGCGGAAAATCAACACAGCGTTCGATATGGATTTTTCGACGAATTGCTACGTACAGAATGGGTTCAATAATTTATTGTCGCTTTTGGACGAGATGGGATTCCGTTTCGGAAGTTACGTATGGGATCCGAGATACAAGGGATTGGATGATTATATCTGGGCTCAAAAACAAATTGGGCAAGGCGGCGGAACAGTGTCTAGCTAGCCTCACTGGCAAGCAGTATTCAGTTGGGATAAGTTATAAAATCGTCAGGAGGAATTTATGAACGTTGACGGAACCGCAGAGCAGAAGAAGACTTATTATGCTGTTTTCATCGGCAATAGGTATAGTGTCGATTATCCGTACAATGAAGCTATTTTTGAAGCAAAGAATGTTGAGGCGGCGAAGCATAAAGCCGTAGAATACATTCATGTATGGAAACTTCATGATGAAAGAATCCTCAATATCCGCAAGATGAGCAATGAAGAATATCGCGAAAGAACGGAAAATCATGCGATATACATGCAAGAAGGATACATACGCTTTCGTGGTCACGAGAGTAAAAATGAAAGATGAAGAAACTATATATTAAGGAGTAAACGTTTATGAAATAAAGGATAATAAACTTGCAGTTCCTACGGGATATTATGGTAAAAGCGGATATTGTTGTTACCCGGAATATAAGTTTGATTTACCTAAACTTTACGGATAAAATCAGCAGTATATTTCAAGTAATGAATTTGAATCAGAGTATGGGAACATCGAAACATAGTAAAATTAAAAGAGAGATGCGACGGTAATGTTGCGTCTCTCTTTTAATTTAAAAAAGGTCTAACGAATTGATAGCTGGCAATGGCGTTTTTTAATTTCCTGATTTTTAAAAAAAATGGCATAAAATTGCTGATATACTTTTTATAGGTGAACAAAATGACGGCAAAAGAAAAAGTTTGTATTCTTAAAAATATTACCGATAACGAACTCCTCGTAAAAAGAATAAATGACTATGCGATGCGCTTTATGAGGGAAGAGAAGATTTATGATTATTTTTTCAGTTGTCCGATATACGGGATGGACGGAGAATTGATAGATTTGGAGTTTCGGAGGAAAGAAAGCGGGGATTTAGTTTACTGCGGCTATAATCTAAAAATTTATCTTCAGACGAATGGAGAATTAATATTTGAACAGGAATGCGGTATCTTCAAAGTTAAGTTAATAGACCGAAAATTTTTAACTTTATCTGATGGGAAACTGATTTTTGAAAATTGTATTATTGAGCCGACCTATAACGGAGTGATGATTAAACACAAAGGAGAAGAATGCCGCTTCAAAATAGAAACAGACAACGAAAAAAGGATTGAGGATAAAGAAGGAACTGTGCTTCTAAGCGGCGACCATATGGATACTTTTGCAATGATAACCGGATTAGTCGGTTTTGTCGGAGGAAAGGTTATTGAGTGCAGACCAAGGGTTCAACGCTATTCGAAAATAGAATTTTATATAAATGTTTGCAGCCCGAATGCTACTGATATCAGTTTTGAAATATCTGCATATTGCCCTAAATTTATTTCTGACACGGTAATAAAGCAAGAAGATTGTAACTTTTCGGGACCGTTTTCGGGAATTTGCTGTTCTTACAAAGATAAAGAAAAGCGCTTGTTATTTAGACCGACCAATACTTTGACGCGTTACTTGAAAAATGAACAGAACAAAAGTATTGTGTTGTATCTTCCTAAATTATATGGTGAAAAATTTGTTATTAACAAGCTATTGAATTCGTGGTGCAGTTTTCGGACAACATGGCAGGATTGTCCGATGTATGAAGATCGAGCGCTTCGCTATACGAGCGACGGCAATAATATTACAATAGACCTTACGCAAGAATACGGAAAAAATGCTGTGGCCGGTTATGGATTTATGTTGCGAAGGCAAAGCGAAGGTGAGCATATTGCGGTTTCAACGGGGGATAGTCTTTATTTCCCGTATATTATAGAAATAAAATAAAAAGAGGTGTAACATGGAAAAAATCAAAATTACAAAGAGTCAGCAAGCAGAAGTATCGACGGATAACGTTCGTTCCGTTAATCGTGAAGAAAAAGTTTTGTCCGAAATTCCTCGGCGTAAGCCAAAGAGTCAATTGGAGGAAGTTTGTCGAGGGAGCAACTACAGGACATACAAAAAGAATGACGGCGGTTATCGGACAAAAATTTATAATCAGCCGATCAATTATTTTGACGAACGCACAAAGAGTTATCGCCGATATGAAAATCAGCTTATAAAAACAAAGCGCTGCGAGGGAGAAATAGATTTTAACGGTTATGAAAATACTTCCGGGGATTTTTGCGTACGGTTTGCGGAACAGATTTCGGACGGGGTTATTTTTACCGTTAAAAAGGGGAAGTATTCTGTATCTCTTCTGCCGTATCATCAGGTAATGAGTCAATCCGAAATCATCAATGACGAAAGCGGACAAAAGCTGATATTTAAAGAATATATCAGGGGTGTTGATTTGGAGTATACGCTTTCAGAGGGGAGAATTAAAGAAAATATTCTTGTTCATGACAGAACTTCGGAAAGTACAATTAAATTCATTTTAAAGATTCACAATTTAACAATGGGACTTGACGCAGGAGGGCAGACTCTGAATTTTAAGTCGGAAGACGATAACGAGGTGATTTTCAGAATTCCCGCGCCGAGCATGAGTGATGCGAAGGGGATTGTTTCGGAGGAAGTCTATTACGATATTGCGGAAAAATCAAAGGATGAATATGAGTTACAGGTAATTGCAGACTCGGCTTGGCTGAATGAGCCTGCAAGAACCTATCCTGTTTCTATCGATCCTACGATTATGAATTACGCAGAAGATTATATAGATACTTATGAACTGCGTAAGGAACCGAGAGCTCTTACAAAAAATACTTATAATATATCCACAAAATATCGCGGGGATAATAGTTATTTTTCGAAGGTATGGATCCAATTTTTTTTGGACGATGTAATACCGAAGAATGCTATTATTCGTTCTGCCGTATTGCATATGCGTAAAACCGACAGATATGAAACCGGAACGCATTTATCGGATCTCGTAGTGAGACAGGTAAAAAACGATTTGTCTGAAGAAGGTTCGTTTGTTGGTAAATTGTGCGATAATTCAATATATACAGATATTATCGGAACAGAAATTAAAGAAAGCTACGAAGCTTATACCATAGACGTAACGGATACGATTCGTAATGCGGATTATAGAACGAAAGGTTTATTGTTTGAAGTGGCGGACCGTGATGCTGATGAATTCACTTTTATAATTTTTTCAGCTTATGTGGATCCGATCAAATACCGTCCGTATCTCGATGTCGATTATTATATTCCCGAAGAATTCAACGGCGGCGAAAAATATACGGCGGCTATCAACGATAAGTGCAATTACGCATTGAATCTGTATACGGGCACGGAACTTCTTGAATATCAGGACATAAGTATGAGCGGCAACCGCCTTCCGCTGCAAATTTCTCATATCTATAACAGCCTTTATAAATCAAAAAATTATTTTTCGGTCGGAAGCAGTAAGATAGAAACGGGCTTGCCGAAAGGTTGGAAATTGAATGTCCAGCAGTATCTGTATAGTGAAGGCGAAGGAAGTGAACAGAAATATGTCTATATCGACCAGGCAGGCTTCCGCCACAATCTTTATCGGTATTTAAAGGTCGACGCAACGCCTTCGGGCTCGTCCTACACATTCGATACGGATAATTACGAATTCCGTGATGATACTATCGGAATGAAATATATCGGTTTGGACAAACTGATGGACAACGGCGGAACGGTTTACCAGTTCAGCGGCGGTATTTTGACTAAAATCACCGATAAGAACGGAAATACAATGCAATTTACATATGGAACCGACAACGAATGCAATTATGTCTTGAAAAGCATCACGGACGGTTGCGGACGTAAAGCTAATTTACAATACGAAGGCGGCTGTTTGACGCGGCTCTCTCTGCCGGACGGCACCGAAATTGAGTATCATAATGTCGGCTCATCGGTAAAATCTTTGGATAAAATAACGCATTCGGACGGGACTTCTTTGCGGTTTTTATATAGTTTTGACGACATATCGACGATTTCCGACGTCACCGGATATCGGTTGAATATCGGCAGAAACGAAAATCATTATACCTTCCAGGACGGTACTTCGGTCAATACGATCAGCGGAACCGATATAGTAGAACTGTGCGAGATAAGCGCGGAAAATGAAATCAATACGACAAACGAAGTTTGGCTCAATGACGGCTATTCCGTTATCGAATACGAAAACGGCACGAAAACTTATTATAAATTCGATTCGGACGGCGTATGCGTCAATAAATTTACTTTGTCGGCAGACAGTACGCTGCGTGCCCTTACGTTTGAAGGCACAAGAAACGACGACAATCAGTCGTATCGTTTCAGCAGTTTGTCCGGCGTTGAGAGTAAACTCGCGGACGGTATGGGGAATTGGGTTTGCCCCGAGAACGGCACTCAGGTCGGAACGGGCTATGAACTCATCGGAAAAACAGGAGCGCAGGCCTATATGCAGCAGGATGTGTTTGCATATAATCTGAGCGCGCTTCGCGGCGACGAAGGTCTGGCTGTTGCCGCGCTTGTCAGGACGGATGAATACTGTTTGAATCCGTCGGAGGAAAGCGAGGCAAAATTCGAGCTGAACGTCTCTTTGACGTATTCGGATACATCGAAAAATAAAGAACGCGTATATCGGTTTGACGGAAGGATAAAAAACGAATACCAAATGGGTATCGTTCCCGTGTCGAATGACGAACTCGACGGTTTGGTGAAGATATGCGTCAAAATCGATTACAGCAAGTGCTATAACGGCGGGAAAGACAATATGTCGTTGCAGTATGGCTTGCCGCAAAGCGCGTTGAAAATAGAATCCGTCGAACTTGTCCGCTGTAAACTGAATAAAACGGTATCCGCTCCCGCGTTTTTCAACGGCAGCGAGTGTTTCGGCCCCAAAGATATCAGCCGCGTATATTACGGCTCCGAATCGTATGTCGTCAATGCGGATACTCCCGAGGAAATGCAGTCGTTTGCAAACGACGTGGCAAATATGCTGGCCAATCCGGGAAAGATCTATAAAGACGGTGAAGAAATCAAGTCGGGCGTCGATTTGGCGACGATCAAATTAAGCGGTTCGATTGCGACCTCGTACAATTATTGGACGTTTAACAATAATTTGTTCAGCCTCGATTATGCGCCCCGCGGGTATTCGGAGGCAAAGAGCGCAAACGGAACGGCGCGCACGTGGAGCGATGCGCAGGGCCTGATCCGCCGCAGCGTTTTCATAAACACGAAAGGGGAAGAGTTCCACGTTTTCTATTATTACGATATACACGGCAATCTTGTGAAAGTGGAAGACGAAAAACTGCGCGACAGAAAAGAGTATGAATATAATTCGCATGGCACGGTCACAAAAGAGATAATCGGGAATACTCCGTCGAGCGGCGAAATTATTTATGAAAGCCAGACCGATACGAGCGGATATTATACCGTAAAGGAGTATGACGAACGGTATTCTATTTTGGACGGATCGGACAACTGCGTGTCCGTATATACGCAGAGCGCGTACGACAGTTATAAGGGCAGGCTGAATAAAGTGACGCTCCCGAACGGGCAGGCCTATAATTACGGGTATGGCGACGACGGTATGCTGAAATCCGTCTCGGCAGGGTTTGCTACGCGCGACGGGAACAGCGTGAATCATATCCAGAACGAGAATACGCAGTACGAGTACAATGCCGGACTCTTGACAAAAATTAATCGTACGGGCGCCGTTTATGAATTTGAATACGACGGATATTCGCGGATCAAAAAAGTAAAATTCAACGGCGTTACCGTATATACGGCGGCATATAATAAAACGAGCGACGGAAAGAGCTATACCAACGTGAGTTACGGCAACGGCTGGAGCGGCGAAGAAGTGAGCGACGGATACGGCAGATTCATCGAAAAGAGCGTAACGAAAGACGGCGCGAAACAGGTGCTCGCGTCGGCGGAATACGACGAAACCACGATGCTGTTGAAGAGCCTGACGGACAGCGCGTGCGGTAGCGGAAAAACGACGGAATTGACGTATCTGTATAATGACCACGGCGAAGTCGATGCGGTCGAATATACGGGGTACAGAACAGGCAGGTACATACAGGAAACGGACAATGAAGGCTATGTCATAAGGACGGCGTATGAAAAAGGCATCGGCGAAAAGCAGGAATACCGCTACCTGTATAAAAAATTCGGCAGTACGTCGGGCAACCGGGTGCCGAACGCGCCGCTGACGAAGATATACCTGCCGACGGGAAAGAAAGTGAAGT
>ERZ827181.933-NODE-933-length-36212-cov-175.380092_pt1 | contig 36212 bp, 39 predicted proteins | sample MGYA00519778_ERZ827181 | MGnify/ENA primary metagenome ERZ827181 (study PRJEB31778, sample SAMEA3449273) | human gut metagenome | biome: human gut; feature: human-associated habitat; material: faeces | place: United Kingdom | collected 2010/2012 ...
GAATATCGATTATTATCCACGCGCCGACCACATCCTGCTTCACATACACTGTCGGTGCACTGGTTGGGCGACGGTTCGCACGTCCATGGATTCCAATCTCTTCTCTCTCTATCAAAAACGCAGGCATTCCGGTGTTTGCAACCCTTTCAAGTCCGCCTGACGGCCAGTCACCGTCGGCCGCGCCACCGGCCGCCAGCATGTTCAGGTCATGCTCCAACGGTCAAAGGGGCGTTCGGAATCCACAGACGGCATCGGTTCGACTCCGGTGCCAGCCACTCAGCCCCATCCACTCGTCAGGGTGGGGCACACAACGTCAACAAGCAAAGGAAACACAATGGACGGAAACAAACCAAAGGTGGCAACATGGGTGCTCTGCGTCGACATCGACCCCGACAACAACCCGGAATCCGACCCAATGTTCGTCGCCGCACTTGACATGCCGCTGGACGGCGGCCTGATCGGCGTCACCCTGCCCGGCAACAGACTCGGCAAAGCAACCGCGCTTGCCGCCCGAACCGCATGCCAGGCCATCGACAAGGCGCTCAAACGTCACCTCGAACGCGGCGGTGACAGCGACACCACGGAAATGCTCACCGGCCTCCACATCGACCCGATGGCCGACATTCGGGACGGCAGGCCATGACAGACCTGCTCACGCCAGCCGAACTGGCCGCCATGCTCGGCATGAGTCCACGCACCCTCGCCAACTGGCGGTCGACCGGCAAGGGCCCGCCATATTTGAAAATCGGCGTGGAACCGCCGGAAGGCCATCAGGACAGGCGCAAAGTCCGCTACCAACGTCAAACCGCGGAACAGTGGGGTTTAGCACACAAGTACCGGAGGACGGTGGCGAGATGAGAAACGGCATGTTCGTTCCGGCGACACAGTGCAAAAGCCATCCAAACGTCAAAAGCGATGGGAAGGCACGCGTCGATACCGGCAAACCGACACTCACACAGCAGGGAATGGACGTGGACGAGTTCATCCGCGAAAATCACGCGCTCATCGAAAGACTCAGGAAAGGAAAACGTTGAAACACGAATACACATTCGAGGAACTCGCCGAACTGAAGAAAATCTACGACGAGTCAGGCGAAGCCGGACTCCAGATCGGCGAAATGCGGGCGTTGCGCAAGGCCGGACTCCTCACGCAGGGCATGCCGGCGAAACCGGAAGCACCGTCGAAACGCGATCTCATCCTCGCGCACTGCAAGAAACGCATCGACCAAGGCCAAACGTTCGACGGCAAGGAAACCGCCGAAGCGCTCGGCATGAGCCAGAAAACGGTCGGCAACATCATCAGTCAACTCCGCAAGGAAGGACTATTGCCGGCCTTCGACAAGCACTCGCCACGCAAAGCACAGAAAACAACCACAACCGGAAAGAAGAAGGAGACCATCATGGCCGTCACATCGAAACCAGCCGCCAGCAAGGAGGAACCAATGAGCCAGGGAATCACCGCCAACAAGGAGACAGCACCGGAAAAACAATGCGAGAACACGCGCGCCATCATCACGAACGCGCTGGTCGGCATCTACGACTCCATCTCGGCATTGCAGCGTGCCGCATACCACGCCAACGACAAGGTCGTATACATGTTCGCCACCAAGCTGCTGGACGGCGAACTCATGGACCTGAAAGCCAACTACAGCAAGGACACGGCGCAATGAGCTTCGACACGCTCGACCTGCCATCATGGCCGGCCATCTGCAGGCTGACAATCCCAGGCGACCCGCAGTCGAAAGGCCGTCCACGCGTCTACCAGGGGCACGGCATCACCCCGACACGGACGCGGGAAGCCGAGAACCGCGTGTACACGGAATGGCGCAACCAGTATCCCCGCCTGTCACCCTACGAAGGGCCAGTCTGCCTGACGCTCACATTCTGGACGGCCACACGGCGCGGACGCGACTGGGACAATCTGGCGAAACTGTTCACCGACGCGTTGAACGGCGTCGCCTACACGGACGACCGGCAGATCATCGAAGCCAGCGTGCACGTGCACCGTCCCGACAAGTATGTGCTTGGCACGCACGGCAGGCCACGCAAACGCAAAAGCGGCGACCCGCTCACATGGCACGGCCAACCATACACGCCACACACGCAGGCAAGCATCTACTTCAAACAGGAATACATACCCAGATAGGAGAAACACCATGAAAAACACCAGTGAATACGTTGTGCAGACCCTCATCGACGACGAGGACATGAGCGCCGACCTCGCGAGCCTCTACCCGGCGGCCAGCAAAATCGGCGACGCAGCCGCGGCATTCATCGACAAAGCGGACCAGACCATCGAAAAGAAGGGTCTGATGGGCACGCCTGCCGGAACCGTCGCGAAATGCATCGACATTTGCCAGAACGTCGTCAAGGAAGGCGCGGCCATCAGCCGGCTCCTACGCAATCCAAGGACCTGCGACACCGTGATCGTCAGCCGACGGTACGAGGAAACGAATCGCACCACCGAAGACGACGACATGACGCAATCGACCGTGGAGGACGTGGAATGAGCAAGCAGAGGGAACACATGCCGTACTGCCGCACGTGCGGACCATTGGGGCCGGCCATGCGAACCACGCCCGCGTTCGACGTCGTGGAAACGCACCGACGCGCCTACCCGCACCACCAGACCAGCGTCATCCCCACCAAAACCAGCATCATCGTGAAAGGAACAGACAAATGAGCGCGCAGAACCTCGAAACATTGGCCAAACGGTACGTGGAACTGAAAAGCCGCATCGCCGACCTGCAGGAAGAAGCCGACGGATTGAAAGCCGAACTCATGGAGAACCGCGGGCCAGGCGAATACGCTGCCGGACCGTTGACCGTGAAAATCCGCAAAGGCAAACGCAACCTCGATGCCAGAGCATTCGAACGGCGCTTTCCTGTGCAACAGTACGCCGACTGCTATCGGATCCAACCGAAGGCATTGTCCGAAATCGTCAGCCAGGTCGGCGAGCCAGCATTGCGCGGGTGCGTGAAGACCGGTGCGGCAAGTCTGGTGGTCGAATGACGCGCGTTCCAATCAGCCAGGAGGCGGTCGGCCGCGCGCTCAGCAAGACGCTCGACCATTACGACAAGGCGCCCGGATTCATGGACGAAGCCTACATCATCGACACACAAGAGGCGGGGGACTTGGCGGCTTTCCTCTGGGCCCGTCTCGACGAGGAATGCGGAAGGGTGGGATATGAGCTCACAACTCGACCTTGAAACAGTCATGAAAGCCAACATGGGCACCGCACTCGTCGATGCCACACCATCCGCTTCGCAGGAATCGGACGAATGGAAGGAAATCCGCCTGATCATCGAAGCACACATCGCCAACCAGCCACGAAACCTGCAAAAGGAGATCGGGCCAAGCGAACTCGGCACCGACTGCCTCCACTGCCTGGCCGCCAGACTCGCCGGATGGGAGAAACACCAGTCGGCCGCATGGCTGCCATTCATCGGCACGTGCGTCCACTCAAGATTCGAACACCTGTTCAACGGCCGCAAGGACGAATTCACCGTCCCAGACGACGATGGAGGAGAACCATGGGCCGTGAAACGCTTCGAAGCCGAAAGGCACGTCGACGTGGGCGAAATCCACGGACTCCACGGCCATCAGCGCATCCACGGCAGCATCGACCTGTACGACGCGGAAAACAACACGACAATCGACTGGAAAATCACCGGCCCCACCACAATCCGCAACGTCAAAGCCAACGGTCCAAGCCAGCAATATCGCATCCAGGCAAGCCTGTACGGCATCGGATTGGAAAACGACGGCGAACCCTGCAAAAGGAACGCGATCTACTTCCTGCCCAGGAACAGCGTCAGCCTGGCCGACGCATTGCCGATCGAATTCGACTTCGACCCGAAACCCGGCAAATGGGCTTTAAGCCGCGCGCAACTCATCGTCAACCTCCTCGACCTCATCGAACAAGAGGACGGAACCGAAATGCGCGACGCGTGGATACACGCCTTGCCGACCAGTCCGACCCACTGCTTCCAATGCGGCAGCTGGCCGGACGACCAGCTCGGACAACTATCCGAACTCAACGAAGACCAATATCCGGCATTGCCGGACAAATGGCGGCAGGCCATCGGCCTGCTGGAATCCACCTACAGGAAAGCAGAAAGGTAAAAAACACAATGTTCGGAACGAATAACTATGGCGGCGGATTCACCCAGCAAGGCGGAGCCAGCTACCGGCCACAACAGGCGCAGCAGCCGTCCGCCGAATCGTTAAGCCTTGACGACGTGATGCAGGGCGGTGCGCCCAGCGCGTTCAGCAAGGACGATCCGATCGGCACCAGCGTGGAAGGCGAGATCGTCGAGATCCGCGCGGAACAGCAGACCGACTTCACCACCGGCGAACCATTGTATTATCCGAACGGCAAGCCGAAACCGCAGGTCGTCATCCACTTGCAGACCACACTGCAAGACCCAAATCGCGTCGGAGACTCCGGTATCCGTGGCGTGTACGTGAAAGGCTACAACATCGGCCAATTGCGTCTCGCATGCCGTCAGGCCGGAGTCGGCGACCATCCGAACGTCGGCGACCGTCTGAAGGCCACTTTCGCCCGCACCCAGCCCGCGAAGACCCGCGGCTACAACGACGCGAAGATCTACGACTACGTCGTCACGCCGAAGAAACAGTCCGATCTGAGCGCTGCGATGAACGACCCGCAGGCCGCAGCCCCGCAACAGTATGCGCCGCAGTCGCAGTACGGCCAGCCAGTCACCCTCGGCCAGCCCGCCGGCCTGACCATGCAGGAACGACAGCAGGCCGCCCAACTGCAGGCCGCCGGAAAAAACGTGCAGGAGATAGCCGGACTGCTCGGCAAAACGGTCGACCAGGTCGTCAACGCGCTCGGCGCAGGCAGCGAACAAGAGCCTGAATTCTAAAAAATAGGAAAACGTCCCCACCACATCCCTGCAGTGACGTCTCGCTAATCGAAAACGTCACTGCGGGGACGTGGTGGACACATGGGGACATAGGCAAAGTCCACCCAAAAAGGACGAAAAATCAACCATATATAGAAAAAAGGACAAAAGGACAAAGTGTTTTATATATATGTCTTTTTTGTTGTTTTTTGTGTTGTGTGTATAGGGGAGCAACCGTCCCCGCAAAAAAAGGAGGTGAAAAAATGAGAAACTACAGCAAATACTCGCCCATTCCCACTGAAGACCTGCCAGCGCAATTCGCGGGAATCTTCCACATGCTCGCACTCACCTTCACGCCGGCGAACGACCGCACGATCATTGCGACCATCGATGGCCGCAACCTTGAACTTATCTGCGATGGTGGCGATACTGCCACCGAACATCGCAAGAAAATCCCAGTCGTGGCCGCCGGCTATCAAAAAGCCATCTGGGAGCTCCGCGAAGGGCATCTTCGCTACTGCCCGTCACAGCAAAGGCTCTGGCGTCGAGACCCAGACACGTCCGACCATGAGGGCGAAAGGCTCATCCTCAATTCATGGCATCCCGTGAAAACCATCGAGGATGAATACCATATCGGCACGAATGCGCGCAGCAGTGAGCGTAATCCGCTCTACAGTGCGACGATTCTTCGCGAGGCGAAGCGACCCCAATGGTTCGACCAAGTCGAACGTGGCGTGCGCTGCGACCCATGCGTGTGGGTGCGCCGTGAAGGAAGAATCGTCTGTCTGCAGGATGAGCCGGATATTGCGGTCACGCAGACATTCTCACCGGCAGGAATGGGCAATCAGGCATTGAGGGATGCGAAGCGCATTCTCGAATGGTTGACCGTCGATGAGAAGTCCTGCGCGAATCTTTGCCGAATGTTCGCGACGCCATGGCTTGAGCCATTCAAACAATTTTCATACGTACTGTCTGGTCATGGTGGTGACGGGAAAACGCTGATCGCCCGCCAGGCGATCCTTGGCGTGCTTGGAGTCGGGAAAGTGTTTCCTGGTTTCAGTGTGCAGGGCTATTGCGCTGGCGGTGGCTACACTCTGGGCCGCGAGAGCATGAATGATGAGATGGACGGCAAGGCTTTCGCCATTGACGATGAGGCTTGCGCTGTCACGGAGGACATGCTGCCATTGCTGCGTGCACTCTCGACAGGCTCGCAGGTGAACGCCCGCGTCACGGGCGGCCGTTATCGTGTGATGACGCCATCGGCCACATTGCTGATTCTGACGAACATGCAGTTCGCCGATTCAGGCGAGAATTCCGACGTGCGTCGTTTCATCAAGGTCGAATTCCACCAGTCGAAAGGCCGCTCGTATGACGAATATCATGCGATCGAGGGGTTCTGCCATCGACATCCCGCAGCGTTCTTCGTGCTGTCGTGCCGCTTGTGGGAGCGTTCGGATGAGCCGGAGATAGTGAATCTCAGTCCTGCTCGTACCATCAGTGACGAGATGTATTGGCTGATCAGTGAGATCGCGTCGAACGAGGAGCAGTATGGCGTGCAGGTCGCGTCCAGGAACGACTATCGCAAGGAGTTTCACACGGCGGTGCCGCAGTCTTTGATGGACGTGCTGGGCTTGGAGAATTCGAAGACCAATGCGCTGCCTGGCAGTCAATGTCGTGTGGTGCGCGTCGCCGACCAGAATCGCTTCGAAGTGTATCGCAAGGCCGCTCTCGATAACGAGACGGAGCCTGCCGACACTTGGTGGCAGACGGCATTGTCGAAGCCGAACCGCGACAGTCTTAAAACGTTGGATGATGTGGGCGACTGTCATGATCTGGCCGGCATCGTCGAATCCGCGTTGGCTGGCAATGTCGGTTTCGCGCCATGCGAGGGCAAGGCGCGAAAGACTGGTGGTCCGGTCGATGGGAAGGTGTCGCTGTCGTGGAAGCGGTTGAATCCGTCGGACGAGAGCCACACGGATTCGACTTTCATCACCGACAAGATGACTCGTTATGCCGTCATTCCGCTTGGCGACTGTTTCGTCATCGATTGTGACAAGCCTTCTGAGGCTGATGGTCCTGATGGGTGGCAGTGTCTGCAGGCGTTGGCTGGCGATTACGGTTCCCAGGCGTTGCCGGCCACGTTGGTGACCAGGACCCCGCATGGCGTGCACTTGTATTATCGCATGCCGGCAGGCATGGATGTGAGCTTGCTGAAGAACGCTGTGCATGAGCAGAATCTGCCCATCGACCTGCGCGTCAGCAACAAGGGCTATGTGATTGGTCCGGGCAGTGTCATCGATGGGAACCGGTATGAGCTGGTTGATCTGCCGGCGGGCGTGGTGCCGGAGGCGAGTGGCGCGGTCATGCGCATGCTCAAGGATTTCGGATACATGAACAAGCCAAAGCAGGAGGCTCCGTCGTTGAGCCTGGACGATGTCATGGCCGGCAGGCCGTCCGCGTCCAATTCGCAGGGGACGCCGGATATGACGCCGGTGCCGGAAGGCCAACGCAACAGCACATTGCACGCCTGGGCGTACGGAAGGCTGAAGAACCATCCGGAGAACGAGCGGCAGATTCATGATGATCTGCTGCAGCGCGGTCGTGTGAGCGGTCTGCCGGACGGCGAACTCGACCAGATCTGGAAATCGATCAAACGAAGCCTCGGATAAGGGTAGGAATCATGATGGGAATCATCCGAAAACTTGGTGGTCTTCTCGTTGAGATGTCCGGGCTCATCCTGGGATTCGTCATGCTGATGCTTTTCGAAACAGCTTGGAAGATCACCGACCTCGTCGACTGGTGGCGGGATGAGTCGTAAACCACCATTGTGGATGCGCCGGCTCGCGCCGCCAGGCAATCCGGCGCACCTCGTGCCGGCCGTCTGCTCATGCGGACGATGGATCTTCAGCGAACGCGACGTGGTCTGGCAGTCATGGGACGCCGGCATCATCACCGGCGACGACCTGACCACCGCGATCATCCTCGGCCGGCAGCTCATCCGGATCCGCCGCATCGCGCAGACGGACACAATCAGATTGGAAACGGTCGCGGGACCGCTCGGCATCAGCCCGGACGGAATATACTTGGGCGCGCACGACTGCGCGCTCATGCCTGTCAGTGTCAAACCTGCTGACATGAGCGGGAGGGAATTCCATTATTCGACCCTTGAGGGGTTCCCGACGGTGCGTCCGGATCCCGATAATCCCGACCCGTGGGCGGGAATACCTGAAATGGAACTGATGTTCGATTCGGGATGGCCAAAATGATAAAATCGCAACATATGGGCAAAAAACGGGAAGCAACCACAACATGTAGAGTGTGCGGCGGGGAGTGCCGTATTCAAGCCACGATGTGCGACAAGTGCGAGAACGCTTTGAGGGGATGGATCCACGACTATCCCATCTGGATCCAAGCCCTGCGCGAGTTCCTGGATTCGACGGCGCATTACGGAGGCCACCAGCCTGGACGTGTCAACCTGCAGTCCGCGCCCACGCCGATCAGACTCTCGGTCGTTGACCATCTGCAGGAGATCGAGGATGCGGTGACGGCGTTGTGGTGTCGATTGTATGCGCCGCCGGCCATGCCATGGGCCACAAGCATCGCGGTCCCGCCCATCGTCGACATGCTCAAGGCATGCTGGTCATGCCAGCGTTTGAACCGCCTGCCGGACATCGGTTTGATCTGGCATGACTGGCAGCGGTTGGCGCGCAAGACGCTGGGCATCATCGACGTGCCGCCATCCAAGCATGGTATCGGCAGGTGCCTGAACCCATTGTGCGGTGTCGAATTGAGTGCGGAGGTCGGCGCGGTGAACGTTGCCTGTCCGGTGTGCGGCGGCACGTACCGTGTGATCGACGTCCGGTTGGGGTTCCTGAAGGAGTGCATCGAATCAGGCAGGGCGTTCACGGCGGGGGAGTGCGCGGAGCTGCTGCGCGAATGCGGCTTCCAGTGCAATGCGAACACGATTCGCTCGTGGCGTAAGCGTGGCAGGCTTCAGCCGGCCGGTGAGACCGAGCAGGGGCGGCCATTGTACAGGCTTTCGGACGTGCATCGGCAGGTGCTGCGGCGCGATTCGATTTGACAAAATCGAAAGTGCAACGCAGAATTGTCAGTGGATTAGAGGGTTCAAACCGAGGTGACTTGGTTTGAACCCTTTTCATATCCGCCATGGATTCTCCTAACTCCTTGGGTTGCAGTCCCGTCCTGTCCGAACGGCATATCGGACACGCTCCGCCCACTCCCGTCAGAGTGGACATACCCAACAGTGGCAGGCAAGCCAATCCCGCGCTTCCGTGATGCGGTGAAGCTCAAATCGCCTGTCCATGCCTTCGTAGGAATCAGTGGTAGATCGTACCGGCCGCGAGTCTTTATTGGATTCTCTTCCTTGTGGCCGCGTGTGGACGCGGGTTCGAATCCCGCCGAAGGCACCGACAAATCCATCAGCAAAGGAGCGACAATGGAAGAAACACTCCAAGAGATCGCGCACCAGCTCACTCGCATCGCCGACCAAGGAGAACAGGCGGGCATGCAAATCAGTAGGGGGGACGCCTTGGAAGCGTGGGGCCTGCGGATCTACGAGGACGACTTCCTCAGCGCCTTGACCCGACTTGGAATCGAAGTCACCGACTGATCCGAATCGACAGACGAATGACAACACACAAGCCAAACGTTCGCAGACAAAACGGAACGCGACGGAATCAGCTCGTCGCCAGACATAAAGCAGCGGTCAAAAGCGGAAGGACATGTGGAATCTGCGGAAAGCCAATCGACCTGCGACTCAAATATCCAGATCCTTGGAGCTTTGTCGTGGATGAGATCATCCCGATCGCAAGAGGTGGAAATCCATATTCCTGGACAAACACCGAGCCGACACATCGGTGGTGCAACACCGTCAAAGGCACGCACACGCTAGAGTGGGCGCAACGCGAAGTGCGACGACTCATGGCCGGTCAGCAGGGTCAGCAATCAAAACCGCCCACCGGCGTGCCATTTCGGAAAATCGACATCTAGGGGCGGTATCCCCTCCCGGTCGAGAAAACACGTCCCCCGCCGCATAGGGCCGATATCTCCCCGGAAGCTTAAAACGTGACGGTTCGTAAAACGTGACGGGAGGCGAAACGTCGTGAAATGCCTCATTTGCGGCAAGGAATTCAGGCCGTCAGGACGCGGGAAACCAGCTAAATACTGTTCTGGTGCATGCCGTGCGAAAGCGTACCGAGCAAGGAAGAACGATGGCGAGTCATCGCCGAAACCAGCAAAACCAAGAACAAAACGAAAGGCAAAGACGCCAGCTACTGCAGAACGGGAACATCCGGCAGACATCGACCGTCACAGTTTCGAACGCATGATGGATGGATCACATGAGGACACACTTCGTGAAATCGTCGGAAGACTTCGTGAGGCTCTGCATGATCCATCAACGCCGGCCAACGCGTTGCCGTCGATCAGCAGCAAGCTCGCAGAATTCGACGAACGGATGCGTATGGCCGAGGAATCCGGCAGCCTGTTCGACATGAACGATGACGTGACGGAGGTGGCGGAGGATGTCGGAGCGTCGATTGTCTGAAATCGCCCAACGGCTCGTGCAGCCGGAAGACGTCACGTCAAGCGACTTCAAACTTATCAACGGTGCGGCGGTCAAGGCTGGGATTCATTACGACCTATGGCAGAAAGGCTTTCTCTACCTTCTGTTCGCAAAACGCTCCGACGGCAAGTACGCATGCGGGTCCGGCGGCGCGGTTCTGTCCAGCTGCAGACAGATTGGCAAGACGTTCACCGTCGGAACCGCGATATTCATCCTGTGCGCCGGACGCGCAGGGACTCTGGTCATCTGGACCGCGCACCATACGCGCACCTCCGATGAGACGTTCGCCGATATGTGCGACCTGACCCGCAATCCGAAGCTTTCCAAATACGTGCAGTCCGTGCGCCGCGCAAACGGGCAGCAGGAGATCCGTTTCACCAATGGAAGCCGCATCATGTTCGGCGCTCGAGAGAACGGTTTCGGCCGAGGTCTGCACTCCGCCGACATCGAAGTGTTCGACGAGGCTCAGATTCTTACCATCAAGGCGTTGGACAACCTGATTCCAATCGTGAACACAAGTCCGAATCCGCTGATTGTGTTCATGGGCAATCCACCGAAGCCGGGCGATCAATGCGAGGCCTTCGAGGAGAAACGTTCGACCGCGTTGTCTGGCAAGTCGGATGACATGCTTTACGTCGAGCTCGGTGCAGACCGCGATTGCGACCTGGATGACAGGACCGCGTGGGCGAAAGCGAATCCGTCATATCCAAAACGCACCAGCGAGGAAGCAATCCTGCGCATGCGCAACCTCCTCGCAGAAGACTCGTTCCGACGTGAAGCGCTCGGCATCTGGGACGAACAGACAGCCACCGAGGTCATTGGTGAGGATGCATGGCACGCTACCGAGGTAGCCGACCCACAAACGGATGGCCTGCTCTCGTTCGGCGTGGACATGCCGCCGGACAGGAGTGCATTGGCCATCGGACTCGCGTTCAAGCACGACGATGGCACTGCATTCATCTCCCTACAGGAATACCGTTCCACTCGAACCGACGGAGTCCAATGGGCCGTCGACTGGCTGGCGGAACGCTGGAATAAGACTGCTGCGGTGGTAATAGACGCGCAATCGCCGGCCATGAGCATCGTGCCCGACCTGCAGAAACGGCATGTGCGTGTGACAGTCACCGACACACGCCAATTAGGACAGGCCACAGGCCGCGTGCTCGACATGATCCGTGACAAGTCCCTCACCCATCTGAGTGATAAGGACCAGCCACAGCTGGTTGCCGCCGTGAAGGGCGTCACATTGCGCGACATCGGTTCCAATGGAGCGGTCGCATGGAACAAGAAGGGCTCCGACGTGGAAATAAGCCCATTGCAAGCTACGACTCTGGCATTGCATGGGGCATTCACCACGAAACGCAAGCCAGGCAGGAAACAACGATTAAGGAGGCTCGCATGACATCGCTGCTCGCTCCGGTCACCGATTTCAGCGACCTCGGCATAATCTTTAATCCACCGACCGATATCAAAGGGCTTGACCCGGCGTTGCACGACACTTTGTCGAATCTCGTCACCGTGTGGAACCGTAAGCGCGCGCGCAATTCACTGCGCTCCCGGTATGCGGATGGAAAACATCGGCTCCGCGACATCGGCTTCTCCATCCCGCCGAGCATGCGGAATCTCGAGGAGGTGGTCGGCTGGCCAGCGAAAGCAGTCAACGCACACGCCGAGCGCTGCATGTTCGATGGCTTTGTCAGTCCGAACAGCAGCGACGATTCCTTCGACCTGAATCCAATTCTCTCCGCTAACCGCTGGGACATCGAGCTGCCGATGGCGATCAGCAGCAGCATGATCCACTCATGCGTATTCATGGCCGTGTCGGAGGGCGACGAGTCGGCGGGCGAACCGCCAGTGCTGACCATCCCGCACAGCGCGCAATGGTCGAGCGCCCTGTGGAATTTCCGTTCGCGCAGTCTCAAGGCGGCGCTCACCATCGATGACATCGACGATTACGCGCGTCCTACGCGATTCCGCCTATGGACGCCTTTCCAAGTCATCACCTGCCAGCTTGGGCGTGAATGGTACGTGGACGATGTGTGGACGCATGGTCTTGGCCGTGTGCCTGTGGAGGTGCTGTCTTATAGGCCGACCATCGACAGGCCCTTCGGCCGGTCGATCATCAACCGCGCCGTCATGAGCATCACCGACGACGCGGTGCGCACCGTCCTGCGCAGCGAGGTCAGCGCCGAATTCTACTCGGCACCGCAATGGCTCCTACTCGGCGCCGACCCTGATTCATTCAAGGACGATGATGGCAATCCGATACCCGTCTGGGAATTCGTCATCGGACGATTGAACATGATCGGTAAGGACGAGGATGGCGACGTGCCGAAACTCGAGCAGATCACACAGCAGTCCGTGCAGCCGCACATCGACCAGATGCGCGAGCTCGCCTGCAGATTCGCTGGAGAAACGAACGTGCCGGTCAGCTCGCTCGGCATCATCCAGGACAATCCATCGAGCGCAGAGGCGATGCACGCTGCGGAGAAGGATCTGGTCATCGACTGCTCGGCAGCGAACCGCGTGTATGGTGCTTCGCTTCGTCGCATCGCGCAGGACATCATCATGCTTCGCGACCATACGACCGAAGTGACCGACGAGATGGCGGGCATCACCGCACGATGGCGCAATCCGTCGCTGCCGAGCGTCATCGACGCCGGAGACGCGATGGTCAAACTCGTGGGGGCCTTCCCTTGGCTTGCCGACACGACCGTCGCATTGGAGGAAGTCGGCTTCACTGACGAGCAAATCACCAGACTCCTATCGGAAAAGCGCCGAGCCGAAGCGAAAAGCGCATTGAACGCGCTCGCCGGGATGAACGGAGGCGGGAATGACAAACCGGACTCCGAGCCGCAAGGAAATCAATCTTCTGACCAAATCGCAGAAGACGGCGGTGAGCCTCGCACAACGGGAGATGGGCCAAGCGTGGCAACAGCTGCAGGGAATGGAACCGGCACAGCAGCGTGACATGCTGCTGGAACTCGTTCCCGCCATCATTGACAAATATGGGAGCATCAGTTCGACCGCAGCAGCCGACTGGTACAAGCAAATGCGGTCGAAATGGTTCGACGACAAATACGAGCCGATACTCGCCGACCCTATACATGACGATTTGACCGACATGATTCGGGCGAAGGCAAGCATGCTGTTCAAAGGCAACGAGCGATATGATCCGAACGCCTATCTCTCGTACCTGAATCGGCTTATCGCGGTCGGAGTGCGTAACGGTGGTCGCAGTACCGTCAGGTCGGCAGCCAAGCTTGACAAGTATGGGCCCCGGTTCGCACGCGTTCCTTCCGGACTTCATACCTGCGCGTTCTGTGCCATGCTCGCCGGACGCGGCTTCGTCTATGCAAGCGCCGAAAAGGCCGGAGGCTTGTTCAACAAGTACCATGCGGCATGCGACTGCGAGATTGTCCCATCATGGGATGAAAAACCGCGTGTGGAGGGCTATCGTCCCGACGAATTGTACGACGACTATCTCAAAGCGAGGGATGAGGCCGGAAGCGATTCGGTGGACGATATCCTTCGCGCGATGCGACAGCATAAGGGTAAATACGCGGATGGAATCCGTCCGGGAACCGCCATCCCTGATGGTTGGAAGCAGCATCATGCGCAGAACGAGGAACGACTGCTTTCAATGCGAGGACTCGCTGGCGTCACCGATCGCGAATGGTACATGCGTCAGGAAAAGGTTGGAGTTCCGCACTCCACCGATACGTTGTATCCGCAGGAAATCGTGTTCCTTGAACGATTCCAGAATCTTGGGAACCATGTCGAATGGATACCAAGAGACATAGAAAAAAGGACGGCGACAAATGATTTCCGTTGGATTGAAACAAACGAGCTTTGCGAATTGAAGTCCTTGGCAAAAGCTGATTTTGGCAAGATCGCCGATCGTATCACCAAAGCCGTTCGAAGCGCTAAAGAGAATCACGATGTCGTCAAGGACTGTTTCGTGATAGATCTTGGCCAATCGAAACGTAAAGACAAGCTTGTTCACCAGTTAGAGAAGTACAACGATCGTGAGTGGAAAATCCGCAGACTTTTCATTCTCGACGGTGAAGGTTTATTGGAAATCAAATTGAAATGAGACAACCGGGAGCACGCCTCCGCTCATTGCGTTTTATTTCAACGCCGCAGAGGACCCCCGGTCTTCATATATTTTAGCACATTCTTGGCAGGTTGGCCCAGTGGCGACGGCAGTGGCCTGTAAATCCACGACATTGAAACAACGCGGGTTCGTCCCGCACCTGCCACTATCCCATTTTTTGGGCGGTCACTGGCTCCGTCATGCCTGGTCAAAGGCCACGATGGCCTCAAACATTCGGAATCATCATCAAGGAGCGTTTCATCATGCCGAAATCCCTCATCATGCGTCTTCGTCACATCATGATGGTCGCGCCACCGGCCGAACCCGGCGGTGACGGACAGCAGCAGGGTGCCGAGCCGCCGGTAGGAGAGAAGACCTTCTCCCAGAGCGATGTCAACCGCATCGTCGAGGACCGTCTCCGCCGCGAACAGGCAAAGTACGCGGATTACGACGATCTGAAGGTCAAGGCCGCGAAATTCGACGAGCAGGAAGAAGCGAGCAGAAGCGAGCTGCAGAAGGCCACCGAAGCCAACCGGAAGCTCGAATCCCAGCTCGCCGAACAGAAGCACGCCGGACTCGTCGCCAACGCCTGCCTCAAGCACGGTATCCCCGCCGAATACGCCGACCTCGTGACTGGCGACGACGAGGAAAGCATCGACAAGACCGCCGAAAAGGTAGCCAAGCTCGTCGGCACGCAGGGACAGCCGCCAGCATCAGGTAGGGTCAGGCATCCGCTCGACGGTGAAGGAAACCAGCCGGGCGGACAGGGAAGCATGAGCATCAGGGAGCAGATCGCAGCCGCCGAGAAGAGGGGCGACTATCAGACCTCCATGACGCTCAAAAGCATCATGCTCGGCACGAAACGCCAGTAACCACCAATCCGGAAGGAAGACATCATGCCTGGAATCACAGGACAGGGCAATACCTACAATATGCCAAATTACGTCGGCGAGCTTTTCGCCGCAAGCCGCGAGGACACCCCGCTGCTCTCCGCCATCGGCGGGCTCACCGGCGGCATCTCCACCACGTCCACGCTCTTCGAATGGCAGGGATACGATCTGCGCGACCCCGATGCCAACCGTCAGCGTCTCGAGGGCGCCGACGCGCCGAAGGGCGAGGAGCGCACCCGCTTCCACGCAAACAACGTGGTCGAGATCCACCAGGAGGCCGTCGAGGTCTCCTACACTCGTCAGGGCGCGACCGGCCAGCGCAACACAGACAACATGCCTGTCGTGCAGGTCGGAGGCACCGCAATCCCAGCCGACGAGCTGAGCTGGCAGATCCAGCAGCAGCTCAAACAGATCGCGCGAGACGTGGAGGCATCCTTCATCTCCGGCCATTTCAACAATCCGACCGACAATCAGAGCGCGCGCAGCACCCGCGGCCTCCTCGAGGCCATCACCACCAATGTGATGAGCACCGAGCACACCGCCGCACAGCTGACCACGGACGATGTGCTCGACCTCGCGCAGATGGCGTGGGATAACGGCGGCATCCGCGAATCGGAGACTCGTACCATCGTGGTCAACTCCACGCTCAAGCGCGCGCTGACCCGCTGCTTCGTGACCGACGCGAAGTATCAGGAGCAGACTCGCAACGTTGGCGGTGTGAACCTGCAGACCATCGAGACCGACTTCGGCCTGTTCAACATCATGCTCGATCCGTACATGCCGAAGGACCAATTGCTCGTCCTGTCTCTGGAACAGCTCGCTCCGCGTTTCCTCGAAATCCCCGGCAAGGGTCATTTCTTTGCCGAGCCGCTCGCCAAGACCGGTGCAAGCGACAAGGTGCAGCTTTACGGCGAGATCGGCTTGCAGTACGGCGACCAGAAGGCGCACGCGCTCCTGACTGTCGCCGGCGGATCGGCGTCCAACACTGTGAAGGTCGCAGGCGTGAACCTCGACAAGAAAACCATGGGTGTCAAGGCCAAAGGGACCAACACCGTGAAAGCCACCGTCGTGCCGGATGGCGCATCCAACAAGGATGTCACGTGGAGCGTGGATCCGTCCGACAACTCCATCGCCACCGTCAAGGCTGATGCCGATAAGAGCGTTGGAGTCGTGACCGGCGTGAAGGCTGGCACCGCCACCGTCACCGCAACCACTTCCGACGGCTCCAAGAAGGCGTCCGTCAAGGTCACCGTGACCGACTGAGAGGCCCGATGATGGCCGACACAGATGATTTCGCGAGTGTCGACGATCTTGAAGCCTCATGGCATGCGCTCACGGACGAGGAGAAGACGCGCGCGAAGAAACTCATCGCGTATGCGTCCGACCTGATCCGCTCCTATCGCAGATGGGACAAGGTCAGCAGCCTCACCCGTGAGCGCATCTGCTGCGCTGCCGTTAGGCGCGCCATGGAAGCCGATTCCAATGGCGCTCCCTCCGGCGCTAGCAGCATGAGCGAGACCGCCGGACCATTCCAAGCCACCTACAGCTTCCAGAACCCAACCGGCGACCTTCGACTGTGGCCGAGCGAGGAGAAGGAACTTGGCGGAAGGCGACGCCTCCTCGCCGGGGCCCTCGACATGAGCACCGGAAAGGTGGTGGCACCATGATCCACGGCGAAACCGTCAAGGTGCTCCATCCAAGCATCGCCGGCATGGACGCCTACAACACTCCGATCCGCAAATGGACCGAGGAATCGGTGGACAACGTGCTGGTTGGCACACCGACAGCCGACGATGTCGCCACAAGCGTCAATCCGGAAGGATTGCTTGTTTCCATGTCGCTCTACTTCCCGCGTTCATATCAAGGAACGCTCCGGGATTGCAAGGTGGTCATCCGTGGAATCGAATATCGAGTGATTGGCGATCCGGTCGCGCTCAACGGCGGATTGACGCCAACTTCCTGGAACATGCAGGTCAACGTCTGCCGCGATGACGGGAGGTGACCATGAAGGGATTCAAAGTCGACAAGGAATGGATTGAACGCAATGTCCTGTCCAACCAAACAGTCCAATCCGCTTTGAACGCGAAGGCCAGACGCATCGCACCGATCGTGAAGCGCATTGCCCTCAAGGAAGGCGACCGGCATTACGCGGAAAGTGTGCGTGTCGTGCAGGGACGACGTCCTGGAACGAAATCGCCGACGCATCTGCGCAGACCATATGCCCGAGTCATCATCGGCGACGAGCATGCGGACGCCAAGGAATACGGCGACGGACGGATCTATCCGAAGAAGGGATACCTTCGCCGCGCCATAGCCGAGGCGGGTGGCTGATTATGGCGATTCCGCTTCGCGGCTCATGGCCGCAACCGATGCCGATCATCATCCAATGGCTACAAGACAAGGTGGGGATTAAGGCTTCGGCGGAAGTGCCGGAGAATCTGCGTGCGAACCTTCCGGCCGTCATCGTCTCTCCGGCGCCGGGCGGCACGACCGCCGATGGATTCACGCGCGGCAGAGCCGTCGACATCGACATCTTCGCCGCCGATTGGACTTCCATGGACGCGACCATAAGCAAGGTCGAAACCGCTCTCTCTCAGCTGCAGGGAGATGGAAACCGATATGGCTACGTCGACTCCTCAACGCTCACCTCATTCTCCGAAGTGAGCCATTCAATGCCTGACGTGCGCCGCTGCACGGCGACGATCACGCTCAACACCAGACCACAATGATTTTCAATTAAGGAGGAAATGATGGCTGCCATCACCGATGTGCCCAGCATTCTCAATGACAATAACGGAAACGTGCGAAAGTGGGGCACTCAGCTGCTCGCTATCGCCGACTATTCGACCGCGATGCCGGATTCTTTCTTCGACACCGCAACCAACAAACCGAATCAGCTGCCCGAGGGCTTCAAAGTGATGGGCTACATCAGCACCGATGGTGCGAAGATGAGTCGCGGCATCGAGTCCGCAGACACCAGTGCGGTGCAGGACTTGGAGCCGGTGCGCTCCGACATCACCAGCCGTACCCGCACCATGCAGCTCACCTTCCTGGAAATGAACGCATGGGTCAAGGCCTTGGCCCATGGCCTGCCCGTCTCCCAGTGGCCGGCAAACAAGGATGAGGGCTTCGAATTCACCGATGAAAAGACCACGGAATTCCCGTACTATCGTCTGATCTGGATCGGTCAGGATGGCGTGGGTGACGCGGCACATTACCGCATCGAGGCCGGGTATCGCGTCAAGGTCACCAATCAGGGCGACAACACCAAGAACCGCTCCGACGCCGAGGGTGAGGACCAGACTTTCACCTTCTTCCAGGATCCGAAGACCGGCAAGGTGTTCTACGAGGGTGAGAAGATCGCCAAGGCCGGTGCCGCGCATCAGGCTGATGTCTCCCAGTCGCAGCCGGTGTCCGATCAGGCAGCGTCCTCCGAGTCACAGCCGGTCGCCGACTGACATTGATTCTTCCCGCATCGGGCTTTTGATTCCTTTCACCGGTGCGGGATTTTCCCTTCTTCTCTCGCCGAAAGGAACACTGATTTTTTTGAAAGGATTGAACAATGACCGACAACAAGAAGCGTAAGGTCCGCAGCCTCAAGGCCGTGAAGGCGAAGTATCTTGAATCCCACCCGAAGATTCGGGAGTGGATCGAGTTCACCATCGACGATGAGCCGGATGCGAAGAAATTCCGGATCCATTCGCCGCTTTTCCAGACGAACGAGGAGAAGAAGGCCTTCGCGAAGGCGCAGGAGTCCGACGACCAGTTCGACTTGGCGAAAGCGCTGCTCGGCGCCCAGTGGGATGATTTCATCGAGGCCGGCGGACAGATCAGTCTGCTTTTCCTCCTGCTCGACGACGCGGCCGATGAAGTGCATGAGACGGACAGTGAGGGAAACCCTACAACGCTTTAGAGCTCCTTGATGGTGATGGTCACGCGGAGGAATTGGAGTCCGCGTTATGCGCGGTCTACGCGCCGCGTGACCCAATCAAAGAGTTCTGGCAGCGCAAGATCAGTCTTCGCGCACTGCATGCGCTGATAATCCACATGCCGCCGGACAACGTCTTCTTTCGTGCTTTGGCTGGTGATGGCTGGAGTGAGTCGGAATGGCTGTTGCACGATTTGGGCGACATGCTCCGTGACATCCAGCTAACCATCACCCAGTGCGCTCCATTTGTGGAGCATCCCCTTGAAGAGGATGACATCAGGCCTCGCACCAAGCCTCCGGCTGTCGTGGTGGCTGAGTCCAAACGCGAACAGTCGTCTGTCGACAGCAAGGCCTTACACGCGCAGGAGCGGAGCGAGCTCATGACGCTTGTCACGGGCGATCAATCGAAAAACTGAACAGTGAGGTGGTCTCATGGCCGGCACAGCCGCATGGATCGATGTGCTCCCGAATCTGAGCGCTTTCGGCACGAAGCTCAACAGCGGTGTGACGGCCGCGGCCACCTCCGCAGGACGGAATGCCGGCAAGAAATTCTCCGACGCCATGAATCAGGCCGCTGGCCGTGACGTGCTGTCAGAGCAGGTCAAGAGCCTGCAGCAGGCTGAGAAGAAGGCCGCGCAGGCGGTCAGCCAGTGCACGTCGCAGATCGCAAAAGCGCGCGACGAGCAGAAAAGCGCCGACCTGCGCGTACAGGCCGCCGAAGTCAAACTGCAGGAAACCATCGTCAAAAGTGGCCAATCCTCCTCACAGGCCATCAACGCCCAGGCGCGACTCAACGACGCAAGGAGCAAGGCGAGGCAGAAGACCGAAGCCGTCACATCGGCTGAGGAACAACTCAAAGCCGCCAGCAAAGGTCTGAAGGAGACTCAGACGCAGCTCCACGACGCTCAGACGAATCTGAACGCGAGCACTTCCAAGCAGTCGGGATTTTTCGCGTCCGCCGCGGCATCGGCGCGCAATGCCATCAATTCCTTCCGTAGCATGCAATCAAGCGTCACTACCACTGCCACAAGGGGCGTCGGAGATTCCGAACGCTTCTTCACAGCGTGGGGAGCCGCGAAGTTCGGAGCTATCAGCGGGTTCGCGCAGTCGGCATTCAGCAAAGTCTCAAACATCATCACCAGCAACGTGGAAGGCGCCATCAAACGCGCCGACACGATGAACAACTTCCCCAAAGTCATGAAGAATTTGGGGTACGACTCGAATGACGCTGCCGCAGCCATCAAACGCATCAGCGCCAGCATTGATGGCCTGCCGACCACCACATCGAGCATGATCGGCATGGTCCAGCAGCTTGCTCCGTTGACCAAGAATCTGGACGAGGCCACCAGCATCGCATTGGCGTTCAACAATGCCGTCCTGGCCGGCGGCAAAGACACAGTGCTGCAGGCCAACGCCATCGAACAGTACAACCAGATGTTGAGCGCGAACAAGGTCGATGCCGCCGCATGGCGAAGTGTCGTCAATGCAATGCCTGGCCAGATGAACCAATTGGCCAAGAGCATCCTTGGCGCAAACGCGAAGCAGAACGACCTGTATGAGGCGATGAAGGGTGGCAAGGTCACCTTCGAGGACTTCAATAAGGCGCTCGTCAAGCTCAACAAGGACGGTTACGGGCAGTACGCCAGCTTCGCGATGCAGGCAAAAGACGCCACACAGGGCATCGGCACCGCTATGGAGAACGCGAAGAACCGCGTCCAGAAGGCCATCGAGAAGATTATCGAGGCGTTCGGTGTCGACCGCATCAGCGGCGTCATTAACAGCTTTACGGCGAAATTCGGAGATGTCGGCTCGGCTGTGGCCAAGGCGGTCTCCGGATCATTGGAATTCGTCGAGACCGGCAAAGTCAACGAAAAATTGGCTGAATCTTTCCACATCGACAAGAAGTCGTATGCGGGCATCGAAGACGCTTACCAGCGGATTCGGTGGGGGTATAAAGGTCTCACCGATTTCATCAAGACCGGCGAATTCTCATACGAGTTCAACCGTGCCTTCGAGCACGCAGACCGCCAGACACTCATCGACTTCAAAGACAGCCTCCTCGGCATCCGCGACTCCGCCAGCGAGGTGCTGAAGAACCTTCCTGGATTGGGTGAATTCTTCAATACCCCGAAGGATGGCGACAAGTCGAACTTGAACAAGGCCTTGAAAGCCGCCAACGTGGCGCTTAAAGGTCTGAAGCCGCTGCTCGACCTGCTCGCATCAATTGAGAAGGCGTGGAACGGTCTGTCCGCTGAACAGCAGGGCACCATCTTCGACACGGCCATCTACCTGTGGCTCGGCAGCAAAGGCTTCAAAATCCTGAAGAACATCTTCGGTGTCGCCAAGGATATCGGCAAGGGCATCAAGACCGCTGGCAACGCGCTGAAATCGTTCGGCAAGTTCCTCGGTGGGTTGAAGGCTCCGAAATGGCTGTCCAGCTTGTTCTCGAAGGCTCCGAAGGTCGCTGGATTGGACAAGGTGCCTGCTTTCGCCAAGCGCACCGGCGGCACTCTTGGTGGCGTCGCGGCTGGAGCGGCTGCCTACGGTGCCGCCACGAAGAATCTGACCGGTGGTCTGCCGAAATGGGTTTGGAAAGGCCTGCAGGGTGTCCAAGGCAAGGACACATCCGACAAAGCCTACAAGGCGTACCAGAAATGGTATGCGGAAAACAATTCGGTCAAGCACCCCGGAAAATTCGCCGAATGGATGAAAGGAAAACTGGCCGGAGCGAAGGAACAGGCATTCGCCGGCAACACCGGTTCGGCCCAGTCCACAATGAGCTCCGGTCAACGCGATGCCGGAGTCAAGGCTTGGAACGGCATCAAAGGCGCGTTCTCCGAGGCAGGGCAGGCGCAGGCCGACAATACGGCAGCGCAGGTCAAAGCCCAGCAGGACACTCTTGCCGGCATCAAGAAGGCATGGGGCGACGCCGGCGATTGGATCAACACCAATTGGTGCGACTTGATGGTCAAGATCCAGTCGAAATTCGACGGCGCGGCCCAGTGGGTCGAGGACCGTTGGGACGGCGTCAAGGACTGGTTTGGAGGAACCGGCCAGAAGATAGGCGACTTCTTCTCCGGAATTCCATCAACGGTCGGAGGCTGGTTCGACCAGGCAGGCCAATGGGTGCAGTCCAAATGGCAGGCGGTCGTTGACTGGTTGGGATTGACTCCGACCACGATAATCGACTTCTTCTCCGGAATCCCCGACGCGATTAGCGGTTTCTTCGGTTCCGCTGGCGATTGGATTCAGCAGAAATGGCAGGCGCTGGTCGACTGGCTGGGACTCACCCCGACATCGATAATCGATTTCTTCATCGGAATCCCCGACATGTTCGCCGGCATATTCCAGTCGGCGAAGGACCGTATCACCGGCATCTTCGGAAGCGTCGGCGCATGGTTCGACAACAACGTCAAATCTCCGATATCCAATGCCGTCAACGCCATCGGCCAGACGTTCCAGTCCACCAAGGATTGGATCAAGGAAAGCTGGGACAAGGTCAAGGATGCGGCCAAGAGCCCGGTGAAATTCATCGTCGATACCGTGTACACGCACGGTATCAAGAAGGTTTGGGACAGCGTCGCCGGCGCGGTCGGCTTGAAGCTCTCCCTCCCGACGGTGAAATTCGCGAATGGCGGCACCGTCGGCGGCATCAATCCCGGATACAATCCGGGTGTCGATTCGATTCCGGCGATGACTTCGCCGGGCGAGGCGTGGATGGTGCCGGAATGGACCAAGGCGGTAGGCGCGGAGAACGTCTACCGCTGGAACGCTTTGGCTCGCCACCATGGTGTTCAGGCCGTCCGCGATGACATGGGTCTTGATGGCGTCCAACGCTTCGCCAAAGGTGGCATTGCCTCCAAGATTGGCAAGGCTGCCGGCAAGGCGGTGTCCGGAGCGAAGAAATTCATCGAGGATTTGTCCAAGACCGCTCAGGCCTTTGTGAAGAATCCTGTGGATTGGGTCACGTCGAAGATTCTCACGCCTGTGAAATCGCAGGTGGCGGGAATCAGCGGCGGCCAGTTCGGCCAGATGGTCGGCAGACTGCCGGTGAGTGCCGCTACGGCTCTTGTCGACAAGGTCAAGTCGATGGCGTCCGACCTGGCATCCAAGTGGACCAGTAAATCCGAGGCGGGCCAATATCATGGTTCGGTCGGTGGCGGCGTGGAACGCTGGCGCAGCCTCGTACTGCAGGTGCTCAAGGAATTGGGCCAGCCAGCAAGCTGGGCCGACACCGTGCTACGCCGAATGAATCAGGAGTCCGGCGGCAACCCGAACGCCATCAACAACTGGGATTCCAACGCCAAGGCCGGTCACCCGTCGCAGGGCCTGATGCAGACCATTCCTGGCACATTCAATGCCTATGCGGGGCCGTATCGCTCGCGTGGCATCACCGACCCGCTCGCCAACATCTATGCCGGCTGCAATTACGCGATCCATCGGTATGGGTCGTTGGCCGGAATGAATCGTGCGGGCGGCTACGCGCTCGGCGGCATCGTCGGAGACGATAGGCCGACCCTGTACGATCGCGGCGGCATCCTGCCTCCCGGACGGCATCTCGTGGCCAACGAGACCAAGCAGCCCGAACTCGTGTTGACGCGCGAGCAGATCGTCAAGGTCTTCGGCGCTGACGTCAAAGATAAGGGCGATAGGACCGTCAACCTCAATGTGAGCATCCCGGAGCGCTCGGACCCGTGGGCTGATGCGTCAATCCTGGTGCGCACAGCGCGACACCAATTGCGATAAAGGAGACCGATGTGGCTTATTTTGCGGAATTGTCGGCCTTCGGCTTGGAGCCGGTGCGCTTCGAGGGCTCTGGTGATCTCGATTGCCTGTGCATCGCGAAAGGCGGCATCGAGGGCTGGTGGTCGACTCCCGCCGCGAAAGTCAATGTGACGGCGCGCGGCCAGGGCGACGGTGGACACGACGTGAGCGAGGATGACATCTCCTACGCCAGCCGCACCGTCACCCTGCATTGGAATGCCAACGCTTCCAGCCGTGACGCGCTGCTCGCTTTGACGGACAGTGTGCGCAGACTCGTGCATCGTCAGGTCACGATGCGCGTGGTCGACGGTAATGAGGATACCTACTGCAGTGGCGGATATATGGTGCTTACCCAGCAGCCTGACTATCGGTCCGGCAGCATCGCCGATTCGACCATCACCATCGTTTTCGAGCGTCCGGAGCGCCTGTCGTCTTTGGCACATTCTGGTGAGGCTCGGGCGTCGGTGGTGCAGGCTGGCGGCTTGAGCTATGGGGCGGCTAATACCGGGCTCGCGTATCCGTTGAGCTATGGCGTGGTGTCTGATGGTGCGACGGTGATGCGATTGCCGAATCAGGGCACCAGCCGCGCATATCCGACTTACGTGCTTAATGGCGAGTGGCCGCAAGGCTGCACTTTGCGCCTGGCGTGTGATGGCCGCGCGTCGACTTTGGCTTTCGGCGAGGCGATCCACACCGGCACTCCGGTATTGCTTGATACCCGCTCGCGCACGGCGACGATGGGCGGGGTGGACGTGACGGCGAAGATGTCGCAGCGTGGCTGGATGACGATTCCGGCCGGCAAGGCTTTGACGGTCAATCTCGCCACGCCCGGCGGCGGCTGGGTGTCTTGCGAATCCCGTGACACGTACATCTAAATGTTTTCTTTTGTGGAGGTGCAACACTTATGACAACCGCACTCGGCATCAGGCCAGACGCTAAATCGCAGGGCGTCAGCCCTCAAGTCCATCGTCACATCATCAGCGCGCAGTGGGCGAGCGACGGCATCATCCAGGGATTGGATGTGACCGGTGGTGACGGGCTCGCCTACACGGTCTCGGCCGGTACTGCATTGATTCAGCCGGACGGGCAGAAGGGTGAGGCCGTCTTGGCGTATTGGCCGGGAGGCCAGACTCCCGCAGTCGCAGCCGGTAATGCCGGGCTGAGCCGATATGATGTGATCTGGCTCCGCGCTCACGACTTGGATAAGGGTGATTCGGACAATCAGGTCGTGCTCGGTGTCACGCAGGGTACGCCGGCCGCTGATCCGGACGTGCCGCTCGACCGAGTGCCGAGCGACGTGGTGCGTTTGGCGGCCATGCTCGTGCCTGCCGGCATGACCCAGACAAAGGTGTGCAGCTCGGATGGTGCGGAGCGTTACGCCATGCCCTACGGTGCTTCCCGTGGCCTGCTCGCGCGGAATGTGCGCAATTACGAGGGCCCTTCCAATATTTCGGATGGCGGCAAGGATTACTTTGAGCAAGACACGTCCTTCTACCTCCCGACCGACCGATTGGTGGAGCTCCGATACACCGCGACCGCTGCCGCCTGCCGCCACGACAATCCAAAGAAGCCCACCGAGGACGCCACTCAAATGGCCTGCTGGTATGTCGGCTTCCAGGTGGACGGCAAGGACGTCTCCGGTGGCGGCGGTCAATTCCAAGTGTCCCGCGCGTGGCAGCAGGTGCACCTTAATGCATTGGTCGAATTGCCGGCCGGATGGCACACCGTGCGCACGAGAAATCATCGCGTCACGTGGGGCGAGAACGTCTATTTCATCTGCCATTCGGATGGCAAGGAGAATTATCCCGGCCGCACGCTCGAGGTGTGGGACAGGGGCGTGAACGTCGGCTAAGGAGGCGCACTCATGGCTTGGCGCACATACGTGGTGGACACGATCAGCGGACAGCTCTTGTGTCCCATCGACTTGCCGAATTTCAGCTGGTCGGTCAGTGTGGCCGACTCATCGCTTTCCACCACGAAATCCAAGGGTGTGGGACAGGACGAGGTGAGCGGTCTCAAGGTGCCGTGGACGGCGGTGCCGGCCAATTCGCCAGGCGAACGCTCACGGCTCCTCGCGCCAGACCGGCGCAGCGTCGCACTCTGCTGGACGAGTCCGCTCGATTCGGAGGATGCCATCGGCGCACCAATATTGTGCGGCCTCATCGGACAACGCAAGGACGGGCCACTCGACACCGACTTCAGCCTGACGAGCATTTACGGGCTCTTGGGCGACCGGTATCTGGTGCGCGAGGGAGTCTACGGCACTGCCAATGGCAGCACCAGCACCGACGTCATCAACTTCAACAATCTCTCCTTGCGCGCCATCGCGGCGGAGGCGGGGTGGCTGTGCACCAATGCCAAGCCGGGCGGCGGACTGCCCATCGACTGGCATTACAGGGGCGAAAAAGGCTCGCACCAGCGCGAATATGACAGCTGGGACATCCAGAATCTCAAATGCTCCGACGTGTGGGACAAGATCGCCAACGTCGAAAACGGGCCCGACCTGCAATTGCGGCCGAAGCTCTCCGGCAACACCATAAGATTCGACTTCCTCGCGGGGAGTGACGTGGATCCGAATATCGCGCAGGACACGATTATCGAGCTTTCCAGCTCGCCGTATGGCGGCACCTTGGAAAACATGACCATCGACCATTTGGGTGCTGTGCACCGCGTCTACGCGTCCGGCTCGGGCACGGACAAGGCGCAGCTCTGCCACCTGTCCGAGGACCTGCGCCTCGTGAGCGGAGACCATGAGCCATTCCCGCTCCGCGAGATGACCTACAGCGATACGGACGCGGCCGACGCGAACCTGCTGCGCCAGCATGTCGACGGCGTCCTTGCCGCGAATCACGCGCCGCTCATGCAGATCAAGGGCGAATTGCACGCCAATGACGTGAGCGTGGACGGCACGCCATTGCATCCACTCGGGAGCTTTTGGCCGGGCGAGACCATGCGTCTCGACATCCAAGGCTTCCCATCGCTTTCCGACGGCGTCTACGAGTGCCGTCTCATGCAGATGAGCGGCGACCAATCGGACAAAGTGAGCTTGATTTTCGATGCCATGGAGGATCCCATGGCCTGAATTTTTCGGAGGTACGCATGGCTTCTCATGTCGAATTGAATCCCGATGATAATGTCCTCGGCCTGAGCCTTGGGATGAAGGCCATGAGATTGGCCTTGACTCAGAAGACGCACAAGGTCGGCACCGTGCGCATTCCTACAGGCGGTGACACGGACGTCATCATCGGCGATGGCGCGCAGGACGGCGCGAACCGCATCGACCAGGACGGCAATCAATTGCCGCTCGTGGACACCAGCGAGATTGAGCAGGGAGTGCAGCAGGCGCAGAAGGACGCCGATGCTGCTGCCGCGAAGGCGGATGAGGTGATCAAGCAGGGCGAGCAGATTCGTCAGGATGCGCAGGCGGGTATCGATGATGCGCGCAAGCAGGCACAGACGGCGGCGGATAAGGCTGATAAGGTGCGCTCCGATCTGCAGGCCGAGGTGGAGGCGAACAGGAAGGCCACCGACACGGCGATCGCCGCCGTGGATGTGAAGGCCGACAAGGTCCGAACCGATCTCACCCAGCAGATGCAGGATGCGAAGTCCGAAATGGACTCCACCGTCAAGGCCGCCCAATCATCCGCCGACAAGGCACAGTCCGCAGCCGATGCAGCCCAGAAGGCAGCCGATAAGGCCAATGCGTCCACCGCTGATCTGGACAAGACCGTGCAGGCGGTCGACGCCAAGGCGGCAGCGGCGAAGCAGGTCGCCGCCGAAGCCCAGTCAAAGGCCGAGAACGTCGCCTCCGACCTCGATTCCGCGAACGCCGTGATCGAACGGCACACCACGGAACTGGGCGAGCTGACGACGAAGGTCAGCAATGCCGTGACCAAGGCCGACAGTGCCCTGAGTGTCTCCACGGAGGCGAAGCAGACGGCGACCGAGGCGTCCACCACAGCCAGTTCCGCTTACAAGGATTCGCAGACCGCGCTCACGCAGAGCACCAGTGCGACCCAGACCGCGACTGCTGCGAAGACCACCGCCGAATCCGCCAGCAAGACGGCCACCGATTCGCTCAAGCAGTCCTCTTCGGCTGTGCAGACCGCCAACCAGATCAGCACGACCTTGAAGACGGAGTATCAGACCAAGGCGGACGCGGACAAATTGTATGCCACGCAGTCGAGCCTGAAGCAGACTTCGGATTCCATTACTGCTTCAGTTTCGAAGACCTATGCCACCAAGGACGCTCTGACCGCTCTTCAGAACGTCGCGGATAATGCCATCGAATCGTGGCGCGGCACCGGTGTTCCGGCTCTGACCAATAAGCCGGCATCCGACTGGACGACCGATACTGAGAAGAAGAAGCATTCCGGCGATCGCTATTACGATAAGGCAACAGGCAAGGCCTATCGATTCGGTTCCGATGATGGCAAGACCTATACCTGGGAGCTGAACCAGGATAGCGATGTCGCCAAGGCGCTCTCCGATGCATCGAAGGCGCAGACATCCGCTAACAATGCACAGACATCGGCTAATGCTGCGAACACTGCAGCCGGTAAGGCCCAGACGACGGCCAATACCGCGGCAAACAATGCAGCCACAGCGAAGAACGCAGCCGATGCCGCACAATCCAGTGCGAACAAGGCACAGGGCGATGTGGACAAGCTGAAGGTCGATATTCCCGCCACCTATGCGACCAAGTCGAGCCTGACCCAGACCGCCGAGTCGATCACCGCGAACGTCGAATCGGTGAAATCCACGGCGAATAGTGCGGTGACTGCCGCTTCCAAGGCCCAGCAGACCGCTGATGGCATTTCCGTGAACCTGAGCAAGAACTATCAGACGAAATCGCAGGCTGATGCTCTCTATGCCACACAGGCGAATCTGAAGGCCACTTCCGAGAGTATTACCGCTGAAGTGACCAAGGCTCAGGGAACCGCCGATGGTGCCGTCACAGCTGCATCGAAGGCGCAGCAGACCGCCGACGCCGTGACTCTGAACCTGTCCAAGAACTACCAGACCAAGGCTCAATCCGATGCGGTGTACGCCACCCAGACGAGTCTGAAGGCCACGTCGGATTCTCTGACCGCCAGCATCAATTCGACCGCGAAGACTGCCCAGAGCGCCGTCGATAAGGCGACGAATCTCGAAGCGAATCTTAACGGTTTCAAGACGACTGTCAGCCAGACCTATACCACTAAGACGGATTTCAACTCGTTGCAGATCGGTGGTACGAACCTCTGCCCGAAATCGAATCCATACAACATCAGCCTGTCCAATGCGAGCAAGGATTCGTCCGGCGTGATAACCGGCACGGTTCCGACCAACGCGAACGCCACGTGGGGCGCGAGTGTCACTCCGGGATCCGCCACCCATCTGAAGACCCCGTATGGCCGCCAGTGCGTCATCTCGTTCGACGTGTGGAGCGAAATCGCCGCCACGGTTGTCGTAGACATAAACAACATGCCGGAATCCGTAGCCGCGTGGAACGGCAACGACAACGATGGCTGGCGAGGAGGGGTGCAACCTACTACTACTACTACTAATGGCGCCTTCGCCTGCTCCATCCCCGCGAAACAGTGGACACGACTGTGGATAACCTACAGCAACACCAGTCCGAAGAACACCGGCAAGTTCGACATCTTCGACACGTCTCACATCGGACTGCGACCGGCATCCACCGCGTATCAGGTCAAGTTCAAGGATTTCAAGTTCGAGCTTGGCTCCCGGCCAACCGAATACAGTCCATGCCCGTCCGACCTCCAGCCAGCCGGAGACTATTCCACCAAGTCGGAATTGACGCAGACGGCCGATGGCATCAAGGCTCAGGTGTCGGAGGTGTCGAAGACCGCCAGTGGCGCGATGAGCAAGGCGACCACGCTTGAGCAGACGGCGAATAGCCTGTCCAGCACGATTACCGCTCAGGGCAAGACCTTGGAAGCCACGACCAAGACGGCGAATACGGCGAAGGCCACCGCCGACTCGAACACGACCGCCATCAGTCAGGTCAAAACCACTGCTGATGGTGCTGTGAATCGAGTAAGCTCTCTGGAGCAGAATCTCAACGGTTTCAAAACCACTGTGGCGAAGACCTACCAGGACAAGGCCGGAATGTCGAATTACGCGACGAATTCCGCGCTCAAGCAGACCTCCGACACTATCACCTCACAAGTCTCGGAAGTATCCAAGACCGCTTCCGGCGCGATGAGCAAGGCCACGAGTCTTGAACAGACCGCCAGTGGATTGTCTACGAAGATCACGGAGCAGGGCAAGACCTTGGACGCGACCGTCAAGACCGCGAACGAGGCCAAATCGACGGCTGATAGCAACAAGACCGCCATCTCGCAGGTGAGTACCACCGCCAACAACGCTCTCTCCAAGACATCTTCCTTGGAGCAGAATCTGAGTGGTTTCAAGACCAGCGTGGCCAACACCTACAGCACCAAAGCGGATTTCAATAATCTGTCAATTGGTGGAACGAATCTTATATCTGTCAATCATCTGACTAAAGGACGCATTGGTGCTGATGGTGGTCAATATGACGTAGCGGATCATTCAACATCTGATTGGATCGCAATATCATCAAATACAAAATATGCTCTTAGCTGCAATAAAGCATCATCTGGATATTTGTATTTGATATGGTTTGACTCATCCAAGAAGATGATTTCTCGAACTGATCTTCTTTCTCCGAATTCTGGATACGTCGTTACGACAACTTCACCTTCGAATGCGGTGTATGCAAAAGTTTCATTCCAAAATAATGTTCTTAAGAATATCAAATTGGAAAAGGGGACTAAGTCCACCGACTGGTCTCCATGCCCGTTAGACCTCCAGCCCGCAGGAGACTATGCGACCAACAGCAGTTTGACGCAGACAGCTTCGCAGATTCGTAGTGAGGTTGCGGAGAAGTACCAGTCCAAGAGTGGTATGAGCAGCTATGCGACCACCAGTGCCTTGACGCAGAAGGCGAACGAGATCACAGGCAAGGTGCAGGAGGTCGCCAAGACCGCGCAGGGCAACACGACCACCATCAGCCAGGTCAGCCAGAAGGCCGACAAGATCAACACGACGCTCTCGCAGAAGATCGACGGCAAGGCCGACGTGAGCCGCGTCAGCAGCTTGGAGCAGTCTCTGAGTGGTTTCAAAACCTCGGTGGCGCAGTCGTATCAGCCGAAGGGCGATTATCCGACCAAGACGGAAATGCAGTCCAATATCAGCCAAAGCGCGTCCTCGATCAAAAGCGAAGTCGCGAACACCTACACGACGCAGACCGCGACCGAGGCGTTGAGGAAGAGCGCGACCCGCACGTTCACGCTGACCGGCGCGGCGGGCAAGGCGAAGTGGGTGAAACTCGGCTATCTCACCAGCAATGGGGACAGTTCGAGCGTCCTGATCCACGTGTACTCCGGCAACGGGTACAACGGCCAGGCTTCCCAGAACTCGGAGTTCGAGATCTTCGTCAAGGACGGCTGGCAGCAGTCACCGTCCGCTACGGGCGCTTTCGGCGTGTCCGTGAGCCGCATCCGCAACGCCGACGATGTCAAGGTCAAGGTGATGGCGTTCAGCTCCACCACGTGCGACATCTGGGCGTACATGCCATGGGCGTACTGGAATGGCCATTACACGCTGCAGGGCGACTACAAGTCGTGGCAGGATGGGCCGAGCTGCGGTGGCACGAGGATCCAGGACGCGGAGCCCACGTCGGGCACCGCGCAGAACCTCGCCTACGACACGCTCAGCACAAGGTCGTATGTCGACCAGACGGCCAAGAGCGTGGCCTTGGGTGTCGTGCAATCCTACAAAGGCAGTGACGGGTCCGGTCTCGCCACGAAGTCGGATATCACGGCCGCGAAGACCAGCATCACCAGCAGCGTGAGCAGCACGTATGCCACCAAGACTGGTGTCACGCAGGAAATCTCGTCGAAAATCACCCAGCAGAACAACAGTCTGGATGTGAAGTTTGCCACGAAGACCGAGACGAAGACCGCGCAGGACACGGCCAACACGGCGAAATCCAACGCTTCCAACGCGCAGTCGCGCGTCGGGGCGCTTGAGGATTGCATCAGCCTCACCTCGGCCGGCGTGCGTGCTGGACGCCGGCAAAACGGCGTGTTCAATGGCGTGAGCGCCTTAGTCAACACTGACGGCAGCTTCGACCTGCTCGACAAGGACGGCAATCTCCTGACGCGCGTGAACCGGCATCGTTTCCAGGTGACGGGGGACGGCGGCGTGGGCTCCGGCTACGTGAGCCTGAGCCAGAATGGCGTGGACATCACCGTCCAGCCCACCGCCAACGAGAGCGTCACCTACCACATCCAGCTCGGCAATGGCGGCATCTCGATCACCGCCCCCGACGGCACGCACATCAACTGCTCGGCGAAGACCGGACTCGATCTGGAGACCGTGAAATTCGGCAAACTGTCCATCGGCTCCGGCGGCCTGCAGTTCACCAACGATCAGGGCTGGGGGTTAAAACTCTCCGCCGCGGGCTGGAGCATCAAGTGGGCCGGTAATCACACTTTGGCCACCGGACCGAAAGCAGGAGCGCTCTACATCGACGGCCACGAAATTGTCACACGTTAACAAAACAAAAGGAGGACACAATGTCTGACAACAATGCAGAAGAGACGACCGCGAAGGTGGATGACGGCATCCTCGACCTGAGACCGCCGAAAGGCAGCCTCATCCGCCAACTGCTGCGCTTGGGGCTGACGTTCGACCACAAGGACTCGGACGGGGAGACATGGTGCGACTATTCGCGTGGGGTCACCGCCACCTTCACGGACCGGCAGGCCACCGAGGCCACCATCGCGGACATGGACACCAAGGACAGCGAGACCATCACCGCCACCCAACTCGCCACAGTCACCGAAATCAAGACGTGGCGCAGTGACGGAGCCGAGGACTGATGCCACCGCTCGACCTCTTCTCAAGCCAGGAATTCTGGACGGCGGTGATAGTTGCATTGGTCGGCGGCGGGGGAGTGGGAGCCATCATCGGCGCCATCTCCAGCAGGCGCAAGGATACTGCGCAGATCGCCGCCCAGGCCTGCGACATCCTGACCGATTCCGTCATCAAGCCACTGCGCGAGCAGGTCGAATCGCAGGAGGAACAAATACAGCACCTGGAATCGCAGCAGCGGAAATATTTCGCCCTAGCGGCCTACACCCGCAGCCTTTTCCACTGGCTTCAGACCTTCTGCGAGATCATCGAGCCGGATTTTCTGGCGAATCATCCGAAGCCGCATCTGCCGGACGAATTGCGTGCGGACGTGGCGCCGGAGACCTTGGAGGACGAATGACAATGACAATGCTCATCGCGGCCGTCGCATGGCTGGCATTGTGCGCGCTCATCCTCGTCTTCAACCACGGCGCACACATGCGCTGAGACGCATCAACTATTTTTCAAGGCCATCTCCCCGGAGGTGGCCTTTCCTTATGCCTGAAGGAGGCAATCATGGCAGACCATGCCACCAAAAACACCACAACCAGTAATCTGCCCGGTCTGACAGCCGAGCGTGTCAAGGCCGGAGTGACCATCGTGGTCACGCTCTACGCTCTGGTCAACGCCGGCCTGTCCTTGGCCGGCATCAATCCGCTGCCTTTCACCAACGAGCAGGTCAGCGCTTCAATCTTCGGTGTCATCGGCATCTCCGGAACGATTTGGGGCTGGTGGAAGAACCAGAACATCACCAGCGCTTCCCTTGCTGGTCAGCAGCTTGTGGACGCGCTGAAGAAGGAGGGTGTGGTGAATGGCGTCACGGCCGCGAAGAGCGCTGCCTTGAGCGCCGCTTCTGCTGTGGCGAAGACCACGCCGAAGACCACCGCCGCCGCCAGCGCCGATACCGCAGACACCACGGGTGAGACCGTCTCGGATTCCGCCGACCTCAATCCGGGCGGTAACCTCTGATGACCGGCGCAAGCTTCGCGAAATGGCGCGGCAGCCCGAATCACTACCAGGGGCGCAATGGCCTGCATGTCGACCATATCACCCTGCACATCATGGTCGGCCGCCTGGCGGGCACGGACTCATGCTTCATGCGCTCGAACTTCCGCGCCGCCTCGCACTACGGCATCGGTGGTGACGGCAGCGTCTACCAGTGGGTCGGCGAGGAAAACGGCTCGTGGGCCGACGCCAACTGGCGTTCCGACTGCTCCGGCATCACCATCGAGCATGAGGGCGGCATGGACGGCATTCCCGTCACCGACGCCGAGGTCGAGGCGTCGGCCAAGCTGTGCGCCGACATCGCCAAGCGATACGGCTGGAAGACCCTCTGGCATGACGCCAGCGGCAATCGCACGGGCAATATCGTCCTGCATCGAGAGGTGCCCGGCACGGACCACTACGGGTGTCCCGACAGGTGCACGAACGGCTTGCCGGTGGACAGAATCATCAAGAGAGCAAACGAATTATTGAGAGGAGATGACATGTCAGCTGAAGACGTGTGGAATTTTCGACAGAACGGCGTCCTGATGCGTGATCGCGTGCAGGGCACGGACGCGGCCGCGAACGCGACCAAGAAGGAGCTTTTCCGACTCTCGCAGTGGGACAAGACCACCCACGCATCTGCACTCGGCAATCTCGTCGTGGAACAGCCGGTGCAGGGTGGTGCAAAATTGGGCGACCGTGTGGCCGGCATCGACTCTAAGACCAGCCAGCTCATCACGCAGGTGACGGCTTTGACCGAGGCGGTCAAGACCCTGGCCGAATCCAAGGGCGCCGACCCCGACCGGATCGCCGCCGCTGTGGAGAGCGCTGTCAAGGCCAAGCTCGACAAGCTCAAGATCACCGTCACCGACAGCCAGTGACCGCATGATCAGGCGTGGCTTACACTCCGCTGCGCCGAAACCAGAATTAAGCGTTGCTAACATGACCGTCTGCAACGCTTAAAACACACATCGCCCCTCTCCCGGCTACGGCTGGGGGAGGGGCATTTTTCTGTTTCCTGGGTGTATCATACAGGGGAAACGTAAAATTAGAGTCTATTCTGAGTGACACTCTGCACAAAAAAGCAGTCTGGAGAACGGCTTGGGACATCGGTCGTTATAAGGACAGTTTATAACGACACTCAAATTTTCTTGATGTCTTATAGCTGGCGGTTTTGTGATAGCTTGAGCGGGTTGCATTGTTCATATCAGATGGAGGATTCATGTCCGCTCTTACTTCCGTCTCCGGTTTCCCGCGCATCGGCCAGAACCGTGAGCTGAAGAAAATCATCGAAGCGTATTGGAAGGGCAACACCACCCTCGACGAGATGCGTGCCACCGCCAAGGAACTGCGCGCCAAGCATTGGAAGCTGCAGCAGGCCGCCGGCATCGACCTGATTCCGAGCAACGACTTCAGCTATTACGACCAGATGCTCGACACTGCCATCCTGCTCAACGTCATTCCGCAGCGCTACCAGCGTCTCGCCTTCGAGAACCCGGAAGAGACCCTCTTCGCAATGGGCCGCGGCTATCAGGGCGAGAAGGGCGACGTGACCGCCCTGCCGATGAAGAAGTGGTTCACCACCAACTACCACTACCTCGTGCCGGAAATCGACTCCGCCACCGACATCAAGCTCAACAGCACCAAGCCGTTCGACGAATTCAACGAGGCGAAGGCGCTCGGCATCGCCACCAAGCCGGTGCTCATCGGCCCGTACACCTTCCTCAAGCTCGCCCGCAATCCGCAGGCCGAGGAGCTCGACTACGACAAGGGCCTCGTCAACGCGGTCGCCGCGGTGTACGCCGAAGTCGTCGCCAAGTTCGCCGAACTGGGCGCGCAGTGGATCCAGATCGACGAACCGTACCTCGTGCTCGACAAGGAGCCGGGCGATGTCGAACTGTTCAAGAGCCTGTACGCCAAGATCCTGCCCGCCCGCGAAGGCAAGGTCAAGGTGCTGCTCAACACCTACTTCGGACATATCGCCGACGTGTACGAAACCGTCAACCTGCTCGGCTTCGACGGCATCGGCCTGGACCTGAACGAAGGCAAGGACGAAAACCTCGCCGCCGTCGAAAAGTACGGCGTGGCAGAAAAAACCACCATCTTCGCCGGCGTGATCAACGGCCGCAACATCTGGCGCAACAACTACG
>ERZ827181.945-NODE-945-length-35742-cov-20.768263_pt1 | contig 35742 bp, 29 predicted proteins | sample MGYA00519778_ERZ827181 | MGnify/ENA primary metagenome ERZ827181 (study PRJEB31778, sample SAMEA3449273) | human gut metagenome | biome: human gut; feature: human-associated habitat; material: faeces | place: United Kingdom | collected 2010/2012 ...
AATGCTTTTTCGATTACAGCGTCCACATTCGCTTCCACCAGGTTCGGGAGATCCGCGGTCTCATCGCCGAAGGAGACCTTCATCTCCCAGCCCAGCTGATCGCAGGCCGCCTGGGCAATCTCAATGTCAAAGCCGGTGTAGCTGCCGTCATCGCCCAGATAGCTGAAGGGAGGATACTCGGCATCGATGCCGACCGTAAAGACCTTCTGTCGGCGTTGTCATCGACCTTCTTGCCGCAGCCGGCCAGCAGGGAAACGGTCATCAGCACTGCCAGCAGCAGGCACAGGGTTTTCTTCATATTCTTCATATCTGTTTGCTCCTTTTTCCGGCCGGTTATTTGCATCGGCCAATTTCTTATTGTACTATCATACTACCACTTTAGCGCGATAATGTAAAGAAGTAAAAATTACAAATACTGCACAAATTTGGAGGACCGTATTGTTGGATATAGACAAATGGGACGAACGATGGGGAAAACACGCAGCAAACGGAGGGGAGAAGCAACCTGTGAAATAGGCGTAAATGGGCGGCACAGAAGTGAAACGGCGAAGCAGAGGATGGAGGAGCGGTAGAAAAAGAAAGGCCGCCGCCTGCGTTTTGCGCAGACGACGGCATATATGAGCAGATCTGTAAGCCGGGTTCTGTTATCATACGGTCATCTATCTAGGCGTACCGTTGCCGGCACGCTCCAGCCACCTCGGGAGCAGCCGGGCCAGCCTATTGCTCCCATACCGGTGTTGCTCCGGATAGAGTTTACAGCGGCGGACGCTTTCACACGCCGTCGGGTGAGCTCTTACCTCGCCTTTCCACCCTTACCGGCTGCACCACAATCGCCGCAGCCGGCGGTATATCTCTGTTGCACTTTTCCTGAAGTCGCCTTCGGCGGGCGTTACCCGTTATCCTTGCCCTGTGGAGCCCGGACTTTCCTCATGAACAGGCTTTCGCCTTGTCCCCGCGACTGTCTGGCTTACTCGCACAAATATTGTACCCGACCCGCTTCGGAAAGTCAACCGATTTTTGTGGAAATTGATTGAACCCCGCCCCGGAATGCGGTATAATAACCGGGTCAGATACGATAAGGAGGTTCATCCTATGACTTTGCAGGAATATATCGCCTCTCTGCGGGGCAAGACCGTGGCCGTTATCGGCATCGGCGTCAGCAACACGCCGCTGCTGCGTCTACTGCTGCGGGAGGGCATCGCCGTCACAGCCTGCGACCGCAGCGACCGGGCGAAGCTGGGCGCTCTGGCGGAGGAGCTGGAGGCCGCCGGAGCCGTGCTGCAGCTGGGCGACGGGTATCTTCAGGGCCTGGACCAGGACGTAATCTTCCGCACCCCGGGCCTGCGGCCCGACGTGCCGGAGCTGGAGGCCGCCCGGGCCAGGGGCAGCGTCATCACCTCCGAGATGGAGGTCTTTTTCCAGGTCTGCCCCTGCCCCATCATCGCCGTCACCGGCTCCGACGGCAAGACCACTACCACCACCATTATTGCCGAGCTTCTGCGGGCGGCGGGCCACACCGTCCATGTGGGCGGCAACATCGGCCACCCACTGCTGGCCGAGGCCGGGTCCATCCGGCCCACCGACTGGGCGGTGTTGGAGCTGTCCAGTTTCCAGCTGATGACCATGACCCGCAGCCCCCACATTGCGGTGCTGACCAACCTGGCCCCCAACCACCTGGACGTCCACAAGAGCATGGAGGAGTACGTCTGGGCCAAGGAGAACATCTTCCGCCACCAGCAGCCCGGCGACATCGCCGTGTTCAACCTGGACAACGCCATCACCCGGGAGCTGTCCGCCCATGCCCCGGGCCGCGCCCTGTATTTCAGCCGCCAGGCAGAGCCGGAAAACGGCGTGTTTCTGCGGGGTGACGCCGTGATCTCCCGCCGGGACGGTCATGAACGCCAGATCATGACCACCGAAGACATCCGCCTGCCCGGCGTCCACAACGTGGAGAACTACATGGCCGCCATTGCGGCGGTGGACGGTCTGGTGCCGGACGACGTGATCCGCACCTTTGCTCGGACCTTCAACGGCGTGGAGCACCGCATCGAGCTGGTGCGCACCTATCACGGCGTCCGGTTTTACAACGATTCCATCGCCTCCAGTCCCTCCCGCACTATCGCGGGCCTGCGCTCCTTCAAGGAGAAGGTGATCCTCATCGCCGGGGGCTATGACAAGCACATTCCCTTCGATGTGCTGGGTCCCGAGGTGGTGGAGCACGTGAAGCTGCTGATTCTGTGCGGCGCCACGGCAGATAAAATCCGGGCCGCCGTGGAGCAGGCCCCCGGTTACCGGCCGGGCCATCCGGAAATACTGGATGTGACACCCTTTCAGCGGGCTGTGGAGACCGCCCGTGACCGGGCCGTCCCCGGGGACGTGGTGACCCTCTCCCCTGCCTGCGCCGCTTTTGACCAGTTCAAGAATTTCATGGAGCGGGGCAAGACCTTCAAGGCCATCGTCAACTCCTGGCAGGAGTAACGGCCGCTCCCCCTGCGGCATATATTGACCCATAGGGGGTGTGTGCCGTGAGAAGAATGCGTTATCTGCGTCTCACCGGGCGGCAGCGGCGGCTGACCTGGCTGGTGCTGGCGGTCCTGCTGACGGCGGGCCTGGGCTGCGCGGCGGTGCTGCATATGCGGCCCATCATCGTCAGCCTGGCCACCGCGCGGGTGTCCAACGCCGTCAACCGCATCGTGGTGGACGCCGTCCGGGACGCCATCGACAGCGGCCAGGTGGACTATAACGTGCTGATTCACCTGGAAAAGGACGAAACCGGCCGGGTGGCGGCTCTGGAGAGCAACATGGCGGCCTTTAACCGTCTGCGGTCCCAGATCGCCGACGAAATTCTCCGGCGGCTGTCGGAGGTATCCACCAGCGAGCTGTCCATCCCCGTGGGGACCCTCACCGGCTCCACCCTGCTGGCGGGCCGGGGGCCCTGCGTCCGGGTGCGGATGCAGGCGGTGGGCTCCACCGACGCCAGCCTCCGCAACGCCTTTTCCGCCGCCGGTATCAACCAGACCCGGCACCAGATTCTGCTGAGCGTGGACGTGTACACCAGCATTCTCCTGCCGGGCTTCACCGCCTCCACCAAGGTCAGCAACGAGATCGCCGTGGCAGAGACCGTCATCGTCGGCTCCGTGCCGGAGACGTACACCTACTTCAGTACCACGCCCGATGAGCTGGAGGATACCGCCCGGGACAACATCATGAACAAAGGATAAGTGAAACATGGACTATAAAACCGAGATGAAGGAGCTGCGGGACACCCTCAACGCCCACGGCTACCGCTATTATGTGCTGGACGCCCCCACCATCAGCGACTATGAGTACGACCATATGCTCCGCCGCCTGGAGGACCTGGAGCGGGAGCACCCGGAGGAGGTGACCCCGGACTCCCCCACCCAGCGGGTGGGCGGCCCGGCCCTGTCCCAGTTTGAACAGGTCCGCCACGACGTGCCCCTGGAGAGCCTTCAGGACGTCTTTGACGGCGAGGAGGTCCGGGATTTCCTGCTGCGGGTGGCGGAGACCATGCCCCAGGCGGAATACAGCGTGGAGCCCAAGGTGGACGGCCTGTCCGTGGCCCTGGAATACCAGGACGGCGTGTTCGTCCGGGGGGCCACCCGGGGCGACGGCCAGGTGGGCGAGGACGTGACGGAAAATCTGCGCACCATCCGCTCCATCCCCATGACCCTGCCGGAGAAGCTGCCCCGTCTCATCGTCCGGGGTGAGGTGTATATGTCCCGCAGTGTGTTTGAAAAGCTCAACGCCCGCCGGGAGATCGAGGGCAAGCCCCTGTTGGCCAATCCCCGCAACGCGGCGGCAGGCTCTCTGCGGCAGCTGGACCCCAAGATCGCCGCCCAGCGGCAGCTGGATATCGCCGTGTTCAACCTCCAGCTGGCCCAAGGCCGCAGCTTCACCACCCACACGGAAACCCTGGACTATCTCCGCTCCCAGCACTTCAAGGTCATCCCCTATCGCCTGTTGCGTACTCATGCCGATATCATGGCGGAAATCGACTGCCTCAACGACACCCGGATGGAGCGTCCCTTCGACATGGACGGCGCGGTGGTGAAGCTCAATGACCTGGCGGACCGGGAAACCCTGGGCAGCACCGCCAAGTTTCCCCGCTGGGCCATCGCCTATAAATATCCCCCGGAGCGCAAGACCTCCCGCATTCTGGACATCGTGGTCCAGGTGGGCCGCACCGGGGTGCTGACGCCCAAGGCCCAGCTGGAGCCGGTGCGCCTGGCCGGGACCACCGTCACCTTCGCCACCCTCCACAACCAGGACTATATCACCCAGAAGGACATCCGCATCGGCGACACCGTGGTGGTACAGAAGGCGGGAGAGATCATTCCCGAGATCGTGGAGGTGGCGCCGGAGCACCGCCCCGCCGGAGCGGTCCCCTACTACCTCCCTCAGACCTGTCCCGTGTGCGGCGCACCGGTGGAGCGGGACCCGGACGGCGCGGCCCTGCGCTGCACCGGCGCGGAATGCCCGGCCCAGCGCCTGCGGAATCTCACCCATTTCGCCAGCCGGAACGCCATGGATATTGACGGCCTGGGCCCGGCGGTGCTGAATCAGCTCATCGAAAGCGGCCTGGTGAAAACCGCCGCCGACCTGTACGACCTGACCGCCGCCGACATCGCCCCCCTGGAGCGCATGGGCGAGAAGTCCGCCGCCAACGCCGTGGCCGCCATCTATAAAAGCCGGGACAACGACCTGTGGCGTCTGATTTTCGCCCTGGGCATCCGGCAGGTGGGTGAAAAGGCCGCCAAGGTCCTGGCCCGCCGTTTCGGCACCATGCAGGCCCTGTCCCAGGCCACGGAGGAGGAACTGACCTCCATCGACGATGTGGGCCCCATCACCGCCGCCTATATCCGCCAGTGGATGGAAAGCCCCCAATCCCGGGACCTGCTGCGGCGTCTGGAGGACGCCGGGGTCAATATGAGCTGTAAAGAGGAATTGGTTGACAATCGTTTTGCCGGAATGACTTTCGTCCTCACCGGAAGCCTGGAGCGCTTCACCCGGGAGGAGGCCGGTCAGATGATCGAGCAGCGGGGCGGCAAGTCCGCCTCCTCGGTGTCCAAAAAGACCAGCTATGTGGTGGCCGGGCCCGGCGCGGGGTCCAAGCTCCGCCGCGCCCAGGAGCTGAACATCCCCGTCCTGACGGAGGACGAGTTCCTGGAGCTGCTGAAATAAATAATTCTCACCAATATAATAATTTTTATGTAAAAGTCATGGAGCCAGTTACCGGCTCCATGGCTTTTTGTTTCTTTCCACGACTCCCGATTAGATTTTACGGAAAAATTCAATGAAATCATTTGTTAAATCATTGACATCTCAATTCAAAGTGCTAAAATGAAAAATGTATGTATAGGTCGGACGGCGGTCTGTGTGGGGCCGCCGCAAAAATGTGTGAGGAGGAACCTATATGAGCAAGCTCCTGAAAATCTGTGACGGCAATGAAGCCGCCGCCTATGTTGCCTATGCCTTTTCCGAGGTAGCGGGCATCTATCCCATCACCCCGTCGTCCCCCATGGCGGAGAAAACCGACGAATGGGCCGCCAACGGAAGAAAGAACATCTTCGGCCAGACCGTCCGCCTGGTGGAGATGCAGTCCGAGGCCGGCGCCTGCGGCGCATGTCACGGCGCACTGGAGGCCGGTGCTCTGGCCACCAGCTTCACCGCCTCCCAGGGCCTGATGCTGATGATCCCCACCATGCACCGCATCTCCGGCGAGCGTCTGCCCGGCGTGCTGCATGTGGCGTCCCGCACCGTGGGCACCCACGCCTTCTCCATCTTCGGCGACCACAGCGACGTGATGAACTGCCGCCAGACGGGCTTTGCCATGCTCTCCAGCGGCAGCGTCCAGCAGGCCGCAGACCTGGCCGCCGTGGCCCATCTGTCCGCCATCCGGGCCCGGATCCCCTTCCTGCACTTCTTCGACGGCTTCCGCACCAGCCACGAGATCCAGAAGATCGACGTGCTGAGCTATGACGAATACGCCAAGCTGGTGGACTACGAGGCCCTGGCCAGATTCCGCGCCAACGCCCTGAATCCCGAGGATCCCCGGATGCGCTCCCTGGTGGATAACCCCGATATCTACTTCCAGCTGCGGGAGTCCAACAACACCGACTATGCCAACCTCCCCGACGTGGTGGAGGACTACATGGCCCAGATCAGCCGCCTGACGGGCCGGGAATATCACCTGTTCAACTATTACGGCGCGCCTGACGCAGAGCGCGTCATCGTGGCCATGGGCAGCGTGTCCGGCTGCGCCCAGGAGGTCGTCAATTATCTGAACGCCAAGGGTGAGAAGGTGGGCTTCCTGCAGGTGCACCTGTTCCGCCCCTTCTCCCGCAAGCACCTGATGGCCGCCATGCCCAAGACCGTGAAGCGCATCGCTGTGCTGGACCGTGTGAAGGAAGCCGGTTCCATCGGCGAGCCCCTGTATGAGGACATCTGCGCCGCCTATATCAACGAGGCGGACCGCCCCCTGATCTTCGCCGGACGCTATGGCCTGTCCAGCAAGGACACCACCCCCGCCCAGCTGAAGGCCGTGTTCGACAATCTGCTGCTGGATCAGCCCAAGAACCACTTCACCATCGGCATTGAGGATGACGTGACCCACCTGTCCCTGCCCGTGGGCGCTCCCCTGCTCACCGAGCCCGAGGGCACCATCAGCTGCAAGTTCTGGGGCCTGGGCTCCGACGGCACCGTGGGCGCCAATAAGAACTCCATCAAGATCATCGGCGAAACCACGGATATGTACTGTCAGGCGTACTTTGAGTACGACACCAAGAAGTCCTTCGGCATCACCAAGAGCCACCTGCGCTTCGGCAAGCACCCCATCAGCTCCACCTACTATGTCAGCCGGGCCGACTTTGTGGCCTGCCACAACCAGACCTATCTGACCAAGTACGACATCATCTCCGAGCTGAAGCCCCACGGCAGCTTCCTGCTGAACTGCGAGTGGACCGAGGACCAGCTGGAGCAGCACATCCCCGGCGACATCCTGCGCTATATCGCGGAAAACGACATTCATTTCTACATCATCGACGCCAATAAGGAATCCCAGGCCCTGGGTCTGGGCAACCGGTCCAACATGGTGCTGCAGGCGGCGTTCTTCAAGCTGGCTAATGTCATCCCCGTGGAGGACGCCGTGGAGCACATGAAGGCCGCCGTGAAAAAGACCTACGGTCTCAAGGGCGAAAAGGTGGTCAACATGAACATCGCCGCCGTGGACGCCGGCATCAACGCCCTGGTGCAGGTGCAGGTGAAGCCCGAGTGGAAGAACCTGTCCGGCGCCGCCATCCAGCCGCCCCGCGCCGATGTGCCCGACGTCATCAAGAACATCCTGGTGCCCATCAACGCCCAGAAGGGCGACGATCTGCCGGTTTCCGCCTTCCGGGGCATGGAGGACGGCACCATGCCTCTGGGCACCTCCCAGTATGAAAAGCGCGGCATCGCCACCCATCTGCCGGTGTGGGACAAGGACGAGTGCATCCAGTGCAACCGCTGCTCCTTCGTGTGTCCCCACGCGGTGATCCGTCCGTATCTGCTGAACGAGGACGAGGTGAAGAACGCCCCCGCCGGTCTGGAGCTCACCGACGCCAAGGGTCCCCAACTGGCCGGCCTGCGGTACACCATGGGCGTGTCCACCCTGGACTGCACCAGCTGCGGCAGCTGCGTGGCCTCCTGTCCCAAGAGCGGCAAGGCCCTGCGCATGGTCCCGGCCCACGAGGTATCCCTGGACCAGACCAACTGGAACTACCTGCAAACCATCCCCGAGAAGAACGACCGCTTCGACAAGTTCACCCTGAAGGGCAGCCAGTTCCGCCAGCCCCTGGTGGAGTTCAACGGCGCCTGCGCCGGCTGCGGCGAGACCCCGTATGTGAAGCTGCTGACCCAGCTGTTCGGCGACAAGATGTTCCTGGCCAACGCCACCGGCTGCACCCAGGCCTGGGGCGCGGCCATGCCCTGCGTGCCCTACTGCAAGAATAAGGAGGGCAAGGGTCCCGCCTGGTCCAACTCCCTGTTTGAAAACAACGCCGAGTTCTCCTATGGTATGTGCCTGGCGGTGAAGCAGCTGCGCGCCGCCGTCACGGACTACGTCCATCAGCTGGACGACATGACCGAAAACGCCGCCGTCAAGGCCGCCATCGCCAAGTGGCTGGAGACCTATGACGATCTGGATGCCTCCACCCCCGCCACCCAGGAGCTGCTGCACCTGCTGGAGAGCGAGACCTTCTCCGCTCAGGAGCAGGCCGTGGTGGACGAGATCCTCAAGCGCCGCAAGGATATGTCCAAGAAGACCATGTGGATGTACGGCGGCGACGGCTGGGCCTACGACATCGGCTACGGCGGATTGGACCATGTGTTCGCCATGGGCGAGGACGTCAACGTCCTGCTGGTGGACACCGAGGTGTATTCCAACACCGGCGGACAGTCCTCCAAGGCCACTCCCGTGGGCGCCGTGGCCCAGTTCCAGGCCAGCGGCAAGAAGACCAAGAAGAAGGACCTGGGCATGCTGATGATGACCTACGACAACGTCTATGTGGCCCAGTGCTCCATGGGCGCGGACCCGGCCCAGCTCATCAAGGCCATCCGGGAGGCCGAGGCCCACAAGGGTCCCTCCATCGTCATCTGCTACGCGCCCTGCATCAACCACGGTATCAAGAAGGGCATGGGCTGCGTCCAGCAGGAGATGAAGGACGCCGTGGCCTCCGGCTACTGGAACCTGTACCGCTACAGCCCCGAGACCCACAAGTTCACCCTGGACAGCAAGGAGCCCAGCATGGCCCTGTACGACTTCATGAAGGGCGAGGTGCGCTACTCCTCCCTGGAGCTGAGCTTCCCGGAGAACGCCAAGGTCCTGTTCGCCGAGGCGGAGGACGCCGCCAAGGCCAAATACGAGTCCTATAAGCGCCGGGCCGAGGATCAATAAGGCCGGGCACAATGCAGCCAGATAATCACAACGCCGGATAATTAAAAAGCGATAAGAACCCTTCGTTTTCAGAGAGCGGCACGGCTTCGGTCGCGCCGTTCTCTTTTGCGGCATTTATCCCGACAGAGGCTCCGTTCCCCGGGCATAACGGCCAAAAAACACGTGTGCTTTTTGGCATATACCACAATCTTTCCAAAAATACAAAAAGTCCGTTGCAAAACGGCTGCAACGGTGTTGTATATAGTAGGGGTGAGAGCTTCGACACCGCCATATAAGAGGAAAGAGAGAAAACATATGAAACCGTTCCGACACTTCGCCATCGCGTTCTGCGTGTGTTCCTTGCTTTGTATGCTGACGGCCTGCATGTCTTCAGTTACCGTTTGGCCTTCATTCGTTGATTTATCAAAAAAGGATGTCATCCTGCGGGTAGATGGAACGGAAACTGCCCTACTGTATTGGTACGATGCATCAAACGGCGACTACGAATGGAATGTTTTTCAGATCCTCGACAATGGACAGGTCGCCCCTATTTCTTTGCGTTACACCGATAAAGTGGCACAAATAGAGGACAACTTGTGCCACATAACAGAGTGCTTCGTCCCGGACTATGGAGACCACTATATTCACCTTACTTACATGTCGACAGATCAGGATCCGCTCCCATCCGTGTCAGACTCCGCATTTTCTACATTTTACTCCTACGAAATTGAGAATGGGGTGGCTCGAATGTACTGCTTTTTTGCCTATATTCCCGAATTCTCTGAAGGTTACACCGTGTATATCAACCAGGATGCTGTTGTGATAAACTGAACCAAGAAGGGAAAAAGTCGGCCAGGTTTCCATTCCGAGCTTTGATGGCCATCCTTTTTGCGTGATCGGGCTATGGCCGAACCATCACGGCAATCCAGGCTCGGGAATTTATATCAAAAGCGGGAATCCGGCAAGTCGGATTCCCGCTTCAACACATTTATCTTCCGCCCAGGTCCACCGCATGGCGGATAAAGCTCATAGGCAGCACCGGACGCGGCAGCTGCATGGTAAACACCATCTGCGGCGTTTTCGGCTCCGTCAGCGGCAGCCCCTGGCTGTCGGTCATCATGGGGGCCGTCATGGTAAAGGGCTTGGTGTCCGGCCCCACCACCTCCACCTGATCCCCGCAGGCAAACTTGTTGCGCAGGCTCAGGGTGGCCAGGCCCTCCGGCGTACAGTCCGTCACCACGGCGCAGATCTGCCAATCACGGATGTACCGGGCGTCCTCATAGAACTGCCCCGGCTGGCCATAAAAAAATCCGGTGGAATAGTGCCGGTGGCTGACATGCTCCACCTCGTCCCGCCACACCGGGTCCACCGGCCGCCCGGCGGCCACGTCGTCCAGCACATGGCGATAGGCCCCGGTGACAATGGCGGCGTAATAGGCGGACTTGGCCCGCCCCTCGATCTTCAGGCAGTCCACCCCGGCGTCCATCAGGTCGTCCAGGTGGTCGATCATGCACATATCCCGGGAGTTCATGATGTAGGTGCCCTTCTCGTCCTCGAACACCGGGAAATACTCCCCGGGCCGTTTCTCCTCCATCAGTGCGTACTGATAGCGGCAGGGCTGGGCGCAGGCGCCCCGGTTGGAGTCCCGCCCGGTCATATAGTTGGACAGCAGGCACCGCCCGGAATAGGACACGCACATGGCCCCGTGGCAGAAGGTTTCCAGCTCCAGGGCCGGGTCCACCCGGCGGCGGATCTCCCGGATCTCGTCCATCCCCAGCTCCCGGGCCAGCACCACCCGCTGGGCCCCCAGGTCGAACCACGCCTGGGCGCAGGCATAGTTGGCAATGGACTGCTGGGTGCTGATGTGCCGCTGGCACCGGGGGGCATATTTCCCGGCCAGGATAAAGGCCCCCAGGTCCGCCAGAATCAGGGCGTCCACCCCGGCGTCGTTGAGCTTTTCCAGGTGCTCCGGCAGTCGGTCCACCTCGCCGCTGCGGGGCATGGTGTTCACGGTGGCGTGGACCTTCACCCCGTGCCGGTGGGCAAAGTCCACCGCCCGGGGCAGCTCCTCATCACTGAAATTTCCCGCAAAGGACCGCATGCCGAAGGACGTCCCCGCCAGATACACGGCGTCCGCCCCGTACAGCACGGCCATCTGCAGCTTTTCCCAGTCCCCTGCCGGAGCCAGCAGCTCCGGTTTTTTTCGCTCCGCCGTCATCCGAACTTCCGCAGATTGGCGTTGTGCTCGGACAGGGTGCGGCTGAACACATGCCGCTGGGTATCGGGATTGAGCACATAGAAATAGTAGTTGGTATCGTCCGGCTGCAGGGCGGCCTGGATGGAGGCCTTACCGGCGTTGGCGATGGCCGTGGGCGGCAGGCCCTGGTGGGTATAGAGGTTATAGGGGCTGTCCAGGGTCTGATAGTCGTCCTCGGTGATCTCCCGCCCGGCGGCATACACCAGGGAGGCGTCGATCTGCAGCAGATGGGCCGTCTCGCCCACGTTCTCCAGCCGGTTGTGGATCACGGAGGAGATCAGCGTGCGGTCGGTGCCGTCGGTCTCCTTCTCGATCAGGGATGCCATGATGACGATCTCCTTCAGACTGTAGGAGGAGTTGGCGATCAGCGGCGCCAGGTCCGGATCGTCCACAATACGGTCCTGAAAGTTGGCCAGCAGGCGGCTCAGGGCCGAGTCGGCGTTTTCCTTCACATAGAACTCATAGGTATCCGGGAACAGATAGCCCTCCAGGCGGCTGATGCTGCCCAGATTCTCGTTGTCCACGAAGTCGAACTTGTCGAACACATGGTTCTTGGCGGACTCCTCCAGGGCGGCGGCGTCGGACACGTCGTTCTCCGCCAGCAGCTGGATGATCTGCTCCACGGTGTAGCCCTCGGGGATGGTGACGGTAACGGTGGCCGCCACGCCGCCGGTGGGCTGCATGGACTTGATGAGACAGTTGAAGTCCATGTCGGTGTTCAGCTCATACACGCCGGGCTGAATATAGCGGCTGGCGTGGAACACGGGGCTGGTGATCATGAACAGCAGCTTGGAGTTGATGAGCCCCGCCTTCTTCAGCTTGGTGGCCACCGTCCCCACGGAGTCGCCGCTTTCCACCTCGATGGTGGCGGTCAGAGGAGCCTTATTCAGGGCGCACACATCGTTGACAGCCAGCCAGCCGATACCGGCCAGCAGGAACGAGGCCACGATGACCCCCGCCAGATAGCCCAGCCACCCCAGGCGGCGCTTTTTCTTGGGCTTCGGCCCCTGGCCGGAAGCCTGCTTACGGACCTCCTGGGCATCCCATTTGGCCGTATCGGAGTTCTGATAATCGGACATATGATCGGTTCCTTTCTCTATTTTTTCCGCCGGGCACACCCGGACAAGATACGCCGGAGCCATCTCCGGCATAGAATAGCCCATACAGGAAACAAGTGAGGTGAATCGCATGTGCTTTGACAACAACAATTGCTCCTGCATCTGGCTGATCGTGATCTTACTGCTGGTGTTCTGCTGCTGCGGCAGCGGAACCGGATCCCGCTGCGGCTGCGGCAATGGAGGCGACGGCTGCTGCTCCTGCTGAAGGCCGTACATACCCTCGCCCGGAGGGGACGCGCAGGCGTTCCCTCCCTATTTTATGCCCTCCAGCAGGTCCCGGAGCCGCTCCATGACCTCCCGGTGGATGTCGTCCACGGAGCGGACCTGTCCGTCCCGGGCGCAGTCAATGCGGGTCCACCCGCCGTAGTCCACCACCATGGCGGCGCTCTCCCGGCAGGACCGCAGGTATGCCTCGTCCCGCTCGTGGATGTCGGCGGTGGTGTGGGTCAGCTGCTCCCGGCGGCGCATCATCTGCTCCGACAGCTCCGTGGGCACGTCCAGATACAGCACCCGGTCCGGCTCCGGCAGCCCCAGCTTCCGGTATTCAAAGTCAAACAGCCAATCCAGAAACGCCTGCCGCTCCTGAGGCGGCAGCTTGGAGGTCTGGTGCACGGCGTTGCTGGTGGTGTACCGGTCGGCGATGACCAGTCCCCCCTGCCGGTACCAGCTGCCCCAGTCCTGCTTGAAGGAGGCATAGCGGTCCACGGAGAAAAACGTGGCGGCGGCATAGGCATTGACATCCGCCGGGTCGGTGCCGAAGGCCCCGCTGAGATACAGCCGCAGCAGCGCCGAGGACTCCTCCTTGTACCGGGGAAATTCCAGCTTGCGGAAGGGCACGCCCCGGCTCTCCAGCTCCCGGCACAGAAGCGCCGTCTGGGTGGCCTTTCCGGAGCCGTCGGTGCCCTCGAATACGATCAGTTTTCCGCTCATCCTATGTTTCCTCCCCCGGCTCGACATATGCATTCAGGTTATTCTACCACGGCCCGGCCCTTTTGTCCATGAAAAAGTTTTCCGCCCCGTCCGGAGGCCTCATCTATACATTTTCATTTTCCTGTACAGAATCCGTAAAAATCAGGTGACAAATCCGGACAAAGGCAGTATAATATAGACAAATCATCACCATTGACGGGGTGCAGAAAGGATGTTTTCGCATGAAAAAGCAGATTCTTATCACCATTGGCCGCGAATACGGCAGCGGCGGGCATGACCTGGCGGTCCTGCTGAGCCAGCGGCTGGGCATCCGGATGCTGGACCGGGAGCTTATTGACGAGCTCTGGAAAAATGACCCGGAAATGCAGCGGCTGGCCCAGGAGTACGACGAGCGGCCGGTGAACCGCATTCTCAGCCGCAAGATCAACGAATTTGACAACTCCATCCCCCACAACGTGGCCCAGCGGCAGTTCGACATGATCCGCCAGATCGCCGACAGCGGCGAATCCGCCATTTTCGTGGGCCGCTGCGCCGACTACGCCCTGGCCGGGCGGCCGGGCCTGCTGCGGATCTTCTGCCGGGCGGACCTGACCCAGCGGTTCAAGCGCATCCAGCAGCGGCACAATCTCTCCCTGGAAAAGGCCGCGCTGCTGGTGGCCAAAACCGACCGGCACCGCCGGGTCTACTACCACCACCACACCGGCAAGTTCTGGGGCCACAGCTCCTGCTATGACCTGACTGTGAACACCAGCGTCCTGGGGGTGGAGAAAACCGCCGAAGCCCTGGAGGCGTATATCCGGGCATTTCAGGAGCAGGACTGACCGCCGCACATATTTTGATACAAAAAAGCACCGCCCGCAGGCGGTGCTTTTCATGTGGTTCTTTTACTCGGCGGGGTAAACAGAAACCTGCTTACGATCCTTGCCCAGACGCTCGAAGCGGACAACACCGTCGGCCTTGGCAAACAGCGTGTCATCGCTGCCGATACCGACGTTGGTGCCGGCGTGGATGTGGGTGCCGCGCTGGCGGACCAGGATGTTGCCGGCCAGAACGAACTGACCATCAGCGCGCTTGGGGCCAAGGCGCTTGGACTCGGAATCACGGCCGTTCTTGGTGGAGCCCATACCTTTTTTATGGGCAAAGAACTGCAGACCAATGTTCAGCATAATGCAGTACCATCCTTTCTATGAGATGATTGCGGGGGGAACAGGAGGGTTTCACGCCTCCATCACTTCAATGTTTTCCGGATACTCGTCGTGAAGCTGGGCCAGATACACCATCAGCCCCGTCAGAAGATTCTGGCAGGTGTTCTCCGCCATGGGAGCCAGGCCCCCGGGCAGACGAAAGGAGATGGCGGCGTCCTGCTCCCGGACTTTCACCGCGGCACACAGACCCATCACGTCATTGACGGTGGCTTCTACCAGGCGCACGGCGCTGGTAACGGCGGCGCAGACGATGTCCTCACCCTCTGCGGCGAAGCCGCTGTGTCCCTGTGCATCGAAACCGACGATGCGGGCTTCCTCTGTCAGGAATGTAACGGTCGTCATGCTGTCACTCAGAAGGAGATCTTGCCGATTTCCACCTTGGTGTAGGGCTGACGATGACCCTGCCGTTTGCGATAACCCTTCTTGGGGGTATACTTGAAGATACGGATCTTCTTGCCCTTGCCGTTCTTGACGACGGTGGCGTCCACCTTAGCGCCCTCCACCACGGGAGTGCCGAACTTGGTGTTTTCGCCGTCGACGATGGCCAGGACCTGGTCGAACACCACGGAATCACCCGCGTTGACGTCCAGCTTCTCGATAAACAGAGTGTCACCCTCGGAGACGTTGTACTGCTTACCACCGGTCACGATAATAGCCTGCATACTTGTTGCACCTGCCTTTCCTTTATTACGGACTCGCTGTCGGGGGCGTCCGGCAAGGCCGGAACTTTTGACCCATTCAAAGCGGCTTATAGAGTATAACAGAGAAATTCACCTTTGTCAATCACTTTTCGCCGTTTTCCAAAGCAAAATTTGCCCGCCTGCCGCTTTCGCGGCAGGCGGGCGCTTATCGCCTTATGCCCCGGGCTGTTACACGGTGCCCGTTACCGTCAGGACGCTCTGCCCCGGGGTGACGGTCCAGGAGCCATTGGCGTTCTGGGTGAACGCGGCCTCCGGCACCGTCAGCTTCCCGGCCACCGTGGCAAAGGCGCCGGTGGCGGCGTCATAGGTGTAGTCCTCCGGCGACGTCCAGACCGTGCCGTTGAAGGTGACGCCGGTGATGTTCAGGATGGGGTCGAAGGTGTCGGTAATCACGGCCCCCTCCTGGCCGGTCAGGGCGGTGTTGCCGGTGTTGCGGATGGTAAAGGTATAGGTCAGGGGTCCGTTGCCGGTGACCACCGCGGGAGACAGGGCCTTGCTGATGGTCAGCTCCGGCTCCAGCCGGGCCGCCGTGGTGGCCGTGGCCGTCAGCGGCGTGGCCAGACCGCCGCCGCTGGCGGTGACGGTGTTCCGGATCTCGCCCTCTACCCCCGGCGCGGCAAACTCCGTGACCCGGGCCTGATACACCAGGGTGGCGTTGCCCCCGGCGGGCACCGTAACGCCGGTGACGGTCATAGGCGGCCCCGCCGTCACCGTAGGGGCGGGCTGGGCCGTGCCGCCGTTATAATAGAGGACGCTGCCCGGCACATAGGCCAGGGGATACACGGTCCCGGCAGCCACGGTACTGCCGCCCAGATCGTCGGTCAGGGTCAGCCCCGTCAGAGCCGCCGTGCCGGTGTTGCTGAGGGTCACCACATAGGTCACCGTGTCGCCGGGCCGGTAGCCGCCGGACACCGCCGTCTTGGTGATAGTCAGGGCGTCCCGCAGCTCGCCGGTGACCACGTTGGAATTGATCTGACTGCCGTTGTAGGACAAGGTAGCCATGTTGGTAAAGGAAGCCATAGAACTCCTCCCGGAAAACGGATGGGTTTTCCTGCCCCACAGGCAGGAGCCGTTTCCGCATTCCAGTGTATGCGCCATGGCCTGCCGCCGTCATCCCTGCCTGTCCAGAGACGCCTGCACGAAGCCCACAAACAGCGGATGGGGCCGGTTGGGACGGCTCTTGAACTCCGGGTGGAACTGCACCCCCACAAACCAGGTATTGGCGGGTTCCTCCACGATCTCCACCAGGTGCCCGTCCGGGGACAGCCCCGCCAGCCGCAGTCCGGCGTCCTGCAGCTCCTGTCGGAACTGGTTGTTGAACTCATACCGGTGCCGGTGCCGCTCGGAGATGTCGGCGGCGCCGTAGGCGGCCCGGGCCAGGGTACCCTCCGCCAGCACGCAGGGGTACTTGCCCAGCCGCATGGTGCCGCCCTTGGCGGTAATGCCCACCTGATCCGGCATCAGAGCGATCACCGGATGGGCGGTCAGGCCGGAGAACTCCGCGCTGTGGGCGTCGGCCCACCCGGCCACGTGCCGGGCATATTCGATGACGGCGATCTGCATCCCCAGGCAGATGCCGAAATACGGCACGTCCTTCTCCCGGGCGTATTGCGCCGCCAGGACCATCCCCTCGATGCCCCGGTCGCCGAAGCCGCCGGGCACCAGAATGCCGCTGCAATCCCCCAGCACCTGCTTCACGTTCTCCGCCGTCAGGCCCTCGGAGTCCACCCACTTGATGTTCACCCTGGCGTCGCAGGCTGTTCCCGCGTGGAACAGGGACTCCGCCACGCTGAGATACGCATCATGCAGGCCGGTATACTTGCCCACCAGGGCGATCTGCACGGTTTTATGCACCCCGTTGATCCGCTGCACCAGGGCCGTCCACTCGGCCAGGTCCGGCTCCCGCTGGGGCAGTCCCAGCTTCCGGCAGGCCACCCGGCACAGGCCCTCCCGCTCCAGCAGCAAGGGCACCTCATACAGGGTGGAGGCCGTCAGATTCTGGATAACGCAGTCCTCCTCCATGTTGCAGAACAGAGCGATCTTCCGCCGCAGGTCCTCCGGCAGGGGACTGTCGGTGCGGCACACCAGAATATCCGGCTGAATGCCCACGGACAGCAGCTCCTTCACGGAGTGCTGGGTGGGCTTGCTTTTCAGCTCCCCGGTGCCGGGGATGGACACCACCAGGGGCACATGGATATACAGCACGTTTTCCCGGCCCTTCTCCGCCGCCACCTGGCGGATGGCCTCCAGATAGGGCTGGCTCTCGATGTCGCCCACGGTGCCGCCTACCTCGGTGATGATGATGTCCGTTTCGCCGTCGTCCATGGCGTAAATGCGCCGCTTGATCTCGTCGGTAACATGGGGGATGATCTGCACGGTGCCGCCCAGATAGCCTCCCTGCCGCTCCCGGTTCAGCACGTTCCAGAACACCTTGCCCGAGGACACGGACGCGTTCCCCGTCAGGGACTCGTCCACAAACCGCTCATAGTGCCCCAGGTCCAGGTCCGTCTCCGCGCCGTCATCGGTGACGAACACCTCGCCGTGCTGAAAGGGGCTCATGGTGCCGGGGTCCACATTGAAATAGGGGTCGAACTTCTGGTTCTTCACCCGGAAGCCCCGCTGCTTCAGCAGCCGCCCCAGGGACGCCGCGCAGATGCCCTTTCCCAGCCCGGACACCACGCCGCCGGTAACAAAAATATGCTTCATCGTGACCACTCCTTACCCGCAGAATACCATATTAAAAATACTTTCAAATTCTACTGCCGCCGCCCTCCCCCGTCAAGACGGAATATTTATCAAAATAAAGAATCCCCTCCGGCGCTTCCCTGCACAATCAGCCGAAATTGCGGAATTTGCGAAACTTTTCCTTGCAATCCGCCTACCGGCGTGGTATGGTAGATTTGAACCCGCCCTATCCGGCGGCCTCTCCCCTACCGCAGCCCGGGAATGCGCCTGCGCAGCACCGGGCACAGCAGGGCCGTCACGGCGATTTTCGCGGCGTCCCCCGGCAGATAGATCAGCATCCCCGACCAAAGCAGGGCCGGTGCGCTGATGCCCTTGCCCAGATAGCCGTTGAGGATCAGCGCCATATAGGGCACCCCCACGGCATAGAGAACCGCCAGTCCCGCCCCGCAGGCCAGGGCCAGCCTCACCGGCGAGCTGCTGCGGCGGCTCAGAGCGCCGATAACGGCGGCGGCGGGAATCAGCCCCAGCAGGAACCCGAAAGAGGGCTGAAGCACATAGCCGAAGCCGCCTCCGGCGGTGAAGATCGGCAGCCCCACAAGCCCCAGAGCCACATAGACCCCCTGGCTCAGGGCTCCGCCGCCCGGCCCCAGCAGCACCCCTGCCATGGCGGTGAACAGGAACTGCAGGGTGATAACGGAAATCCCTATCGGAATACGAATAAACGCGCCCACCGCCGTCAACGCGGCCAGCAGCGCGGTATATACCAGCTTTCGTGCGGACATGGCCCCCTCCTGATTTGGAAAAGATTGGGGCCATGATACCATAGCAGCCCCTGGTTGTCAACGAATTGACAACCAGGGGCCGTTTTTCATTCTGCCTCCGCCTGGGGATAGACCAGGCTTTCCGGCGTCCAATCCCGGATCCGGTCTGCATACCAGGCGCAGCAGTCCCGGGCCAGGGCCGTGTCCAGATTGCGGAAGTTGCCGCACTCTGCGGCGCTTTTGCCGGGCATGGGACCGTCATAGACCGCCCCGGCGGCGAACACCTGCTGCACCAGGCGGATAGCCGCCTCATCCGTCAGGCGGCGGCTGTCGAACAGGAAGTAAAACCCCGTCTGGCAGCCCATGGGGCCGAAGTAGATCACGGCGTCCTTTTCCGGGCTGTTGCGCAGAAGGGTGGCGATGATGTGCTCCACCGAGTGCATCTGGGCATTGGTCAGCAGGTCGCCGGTGTTGGGCTTTTTGAAGCGCAGGTCGAAGGTGGTGACGTCTCCGTCCCGGCGGGACAGGTACAGGCCGGGAACCAGCACGTCGTGGTTCACCGTGAAGCTGGCGATCCGTTCCATATCACGCCTCCAGCTGGTCCACAAAGGCCATGACCACCCGGTTCAGGTCCCGCATGGCCGTGGGGAAATTGAAAACGAAGTCGTGGTGCTCAAACAGGCAGTCGGACACGGACTTGATGGACATGAAGGGCACGTTGTTGCGCAGGCACACCTGGGCGTCGGCGCAGCCCTCCATGTCGCACAGCAGGGGGTGGAAGGTGTCGGCGATCCAGTGGGCCCGGGGCGTGTCGGTGGCGAACCAGTCGCCGGTGGCCACCCAGCCGGTGCGGTAAGGGACGCCCACCCGGTCCATGGCAGCCCTGGCCCGGTCCGGATCGCTGGTGGGGAACTGCACCCGGTTCACCGTGGACACCAGTCCCACACGGTCGCCCAGGGCGCTGGTATCCACATCGTGCTGCAAAAAGCCCTCCGCCAGAACGATGGAGCCAATGGGCATATCCTCAAAGCACCCGGCTACCCCGGCGTTGAGCACCAGATCCGGCTGATACAGGCTGATCAGCAGCTGGGTGGCCATGGCGGCGTTGACCTTGCTGACGCCCCCGGCGCAGGCGATGACGTCCGGCCGGATCTGATAAAACGGCACCCCGGCCACGGTTTGCAGCGGCTGGGCATTCTCCTGGGTCAGCAGGCTTTCGATCTCGCCGGTCATGGCGTATACAAGTCCGATTTTCATGGTTGGTTTCCTCCCGATAAATTCGATTTTCACCCTATATTGTAAGGATTCACCGGGTGGATTGTCAAGAGGATTGCAAAATTTCCCAAAATGCGGTATAATGAGCTAAGAAATGAACCAAAAGTGCATTTTTAAACAGTGTGGTGATTAATATCCTATAACCTGTACAAAATGCCGGGAAGACTGTCGCAGAATTGTAACCGGTTTGTAACTATTTGTAATTTTCTGGGAAGGGGTGATCGCATGCCCGTTTTCGGCGTGATCTGCGAATATGACCCCTTCCATCTGGGGCACCGGTGGATGCTGGAGCAGCTGCACCGGCAGGGACCGGTGGTGTGCGCCATGAGTGGCTGCTTCACCCAGCGGGGGGAGTTCGCCGCCGTGAACAAGTTTGCCCGGGCGGAGATGGCCGTCCGGAACGGGGCGGACCTGGTACTGGAGCTGCCCACGCCCTGGGCGGTGTCCGGGGCGGAGCGCTTTGCCCGGGGCGGCGTGGAGCTGCTGGAGAAAACCGGCCTGGTGACCCACCTGGCCTTCGGCAGCGAGTGCGGCGACCTGGAGGCCCTGCAACGGGTGGAAGCCTGCCTCTCCGCTGAGAGCTTTCAGGAGACCCTCCGGCGGAGATTGGAGGGTGGCGAGACCTTTGCCCGCTGCCGCCAGGCGGCGGTGGAGGAGCTGCTGGACCCCCGGGACGCGGCGCTGCTGTCCCAGCCCAACAACATCCTGGCCATCGAGTATCTGAAGGCCCTGCGCCGGGCGGATTTTCCCATGGAACCGATAACGTTCCCGCGCCGGGGCGGACCCCACGACGGCGGCGCGGCGGATGGGATCGCCTCCGCGTCCCACATCCGCAGGCTTCTGCGGGCGGGGCACACGGAGGAGGCCATGGCCTTCCTGCCCCGGGAATCGGCGGAGGTGCTGCGGCGGGAAATCGCCGCAAGCCGGGGGCCGGTGGATATGCACACCTGCCAGCGGGCCATTCTGGCCCGGCTGCGGACCATGTCCCAGGAGGACTTTCTCCCCTACGACGGCGGCGGCGAGGGGCTGTACCGCCGGTTTTACCGGGCGGTGCGGCAGGCCACGGACATAGACGGCCTGCTGGAGGCCGCCAAGACCCGGCGCTATCCCCTGGCCCGGCTGCGGCGGATGCTGCTGGCGGCGTATCTGGAGCTGCCGGAGCCGGAGCACATTCCCTATCTGCGGCTGCTGGCCGCCAGCTCCCGGGGCTGTGACCTGCTGCGGCAGATGCGCGGGGCACCGGTGCTGACCAAGCCCGCCGACGTATCCCGCCTGAGGCAGACGGCCCAGGACCTGTTCACCCGGGAGGCCGGTTGGACCGATTTGTATACTCTGGCGTATCCCGACCTTTCTCAAAGCGCCTGCGGTGCGGACTGGCGGGCCACCCCATGGATCATGTAAGGAAATGCCTATGAAGAAACTGTACATCATTCTGATAGCGGCCCTGCTGCTGACGCTGGCGGCGTGCCTGACAGCCTGCAGCGCCAAGCCCGTGTCCCTGCGGGGCGCCGAAGCGCCCAATCTGACCGGCCCAGCGGGCGACGCGCTGAAGGTCACGGACGAGGGCCAGGACTGGAACATCACCCTGGAGCAGGTGGATAAGGAGAACTTCGCCGAGGATGACCGGCTGCTGGCCAAGGGCAGCTATCAGGTGTTCCAGCTGAACCAGGAGGGCTCAGGGGACACGCTGACCGCCACCGCCGCGGCCACCGAGGGCATCAACGCGTATTTTGAGCAGTGGCGCAAGGACCAGCTGCAATTTCTGGGAGACGTGACCAACATGGCCCGGGATGCTTACGCCGGTGTCAACGGAGAGGACTCCCGCTGGGAGCAGCCGGAGTATGTGTACTCTGATACCGTTACCACCGACTATTGGGTGGGGCCCAAGCTACTGTGCGTAGAGATGCACTACAGCTCCTATTCCGGCGGCGCCCACCCCAACTCCTGGCGCGTGGCGGTGAGCTTCGACCTGAACACCGGCGAGGCCGTCAAGCTCATGGAGCTGGCCGAGGACAGCGAGGGCCTGCGGGCCGCCGTCAAGGAGAACCTGCTGTATCAGATTCAAAAGAGCGACATCTGGATGGAATACGGAGCCGAGGCCTTCTTCGAGGACTATGAGGACACCGTGGGCAACTGGGCGGATCAGTGCCTGGTATTCGATGACAATGGCCTGACCGTGGTGTTCAACCCCTATACCATTGCTCCCTATGCCACGGGAGAGCTGTCGTACCTGATTCCCTACAGTCTGATGCAGCCCTATCTGAATGGCCGGGCCATGCAGCTGCTGGGTCTGAACTGAGTCAATTCTTTGGATAAATAAAGGGCTTCCACCCGACCGGAGGAAGCCCTTTATTATGTCGTTGTTACAGGATGGACTTGGCGTCCACATAAAGCTCCCGGACCGCCGGTGCATCGGCGGTGACGGGCTCCGGCTGATGGTCCCGCTTCTCGATGAACTTGGGGGCTACCTGGGGGAACAGGGCCAGGCTCAGCACATCCTCGTCGGACTTGGCAAGGCCCCGGAACTCCTGGCGGTACTTCTCCAGCTCCGGCTCCAGCAGGTCGGCGGGACGGCAGGTGACCACGTCCTCGGGAGCGATGCCCGCCTTGGCCCGTACCTCCGGGTTCACCTGGCCGGGGAGCTGGCCGTACTCGCCCTTGAGCATGGCCTTGGACTCCTTGGGGAATACCTTGTACCGCTCCCCCATGATGATGTTCATCACCGCCTGGGTGCCCACGATCTGGCTGGAGGGGGTCACCAGGGGAGGATAGCCGAAGTCCTTGCGGACCCGGGGAATTTCCGCCAGCACGTCGTAGTATTTGTCCTCCTTCCCGGCCTGCTTCAGCTGGGAAATGAGGTTAGAGAGCATACCGCCGGGGACCTGATACAGCAGGGTGTTGGTGTCCACCCGCAGGACCTTGGGGTCCAGAATGCCCGCGTCCTGAAGACGCTGGGCCACCTGGCGGAAGTGGACGGCAGCATCGGACATCTTGCCCAGATCCAGGCCGGTATCGCGGACGGTTCCCTTCAACGTGGCCACCAGGGACTCGGTGGCGGGCTGGCTGGTGCCGTTGGCCATGGGCGACAGGGCGGTGTCCACGATGTCCACCCCGGCATAGGCCGCCATCAGCAGCGTCATATCGCCGGTGCCGGAGGTGTTGTGGGTGTGCAGGTGGATGGGGACGCTGACGGTCTCCTTCAGAGCCTTCACCAGGGAATAGGCGTCCATAGGCAACAGGAGGTTGGCCATGTCCTTGATGCAGATCATGTCCGCGCCCATCTCCTCCAGCTCCTTGGCCAGCTTCACGAAGTAGGCCTCGTTGTGGATGGGGGACATGGTATAGCTGAGGGTGGCCTCCACCTGTCCGCCGTATTTCTTGGTGGACTTGATGGCCTGCTCCAGATTGCGCACGTCGTTGAGAGCGTCGAAAATGCGGATGATGTCGATGCCGTTTTCGATGGACTTGGCGCAGAAGGCGTCCACCACGTCGTCGGCGTAATGCTTATAGCCCAGGATGTTCTGGCCCCGGAACAGCATCTGCAATTTTGTGTTCTTCACGTGCTTGCGGATGGTGCGCAGACGCTCCCAGGGGTCCTCCCCCAGAAAGCGCATACACGCATCAAAGGTTGCGCCGCCCCAGCACTCCAGGGAGTAGTACCCGATGGAGTCCAGGGTCTCCAGGGCGGGCAGCATATCCTCGATGGTCATGCGGGTGGCCGCCTGGGACTGGTGGGCGTCCCGGAGGATGGTATCAGTAATCAGCAGGGGCTTATTCGATAAAAATTCCATAATTTACCTCCTATCAGCCGAACAGGGAGATCAGCACGCCTGCGGCGATGGCGGAGCCGATGACGCCCGCCACATTGGGGCCCATGGCGTGCATCAGCAGGAAGTTGCCGGGATTGGCCTCCTGGCCCACCTTCTGGCTGACCCGGGCCGCCATAGGCACGGCAGACACGCCGGCGGAGCCGATGAGGGGATTGATCTTCTCCTTCAGGAACAGGTTCATGAACTTGGCCAGCAGCACGCCGCCTGCGGTGCCGAAGCCGAAGGCCACCACGCCCATGCCCATAATGGCCAGGGTCTTGGGGCTGAGGAAGGTGGTGCCGGTGGCGGTAGCGCCCACGCTGATGCCCAGGAAGATGGTGACGATGTTCATCAGCTCGTTCTGCATGGTCTTGCTGAGGCGGTCCAGCACGCCGCACTCCTTGGCCAGGTTGCCGAACATCAGGCAGGCGATCAGCGGCGCGGCGGAGGGCACCAGCAGGGCCACAAACACCGTGACCACAACGGGGAACAGGATCTTCTCCCGCTTGCTGACCTCCCGCAGGGGCTTCATGACGATCTGCCGCTCCTTCTCAGTGGTCAGGGCCTTCATGATGGGCGGCTGGATGACGGGCACCAGGGCCATGTAGGAGTAGGCCGACACGGCGATGGGACCCAGCAGTGCCGGGGCCAGCATGGCGGTGACGAAGATGGCCGTGGGGCCGTCCGCGCCGCCGATGATGCCCACGGAGGAGGACTCCGCGCCGGTGAAGCCCAGCAGGCGGCAGCCCAGATAGGTCAGGAAAATGCCCAGCTGAGCGGCAGCGCCCAGCAGCAGGCTCTTGGGGTTGGCGATCAGGGGGCCGAAGTCGGTCATGGCGCCCACGCCCATGAAGATCAGGCAGGGATAGATGCCCAGCTTGATGCCCAGGTACAGCACATCCACCAGGCCCACGGAAACGGTGACATTGCTCATGGTCAGACCGCTGGCGGCAGCGAACTGCTCTGCGCTGGCCAGGGTCTGGATCTGTACGGCGATGGGATTCACAGCGTCGCCGGTGGCGGCGGCCACCTGAGCGGCCACCTGACTCAGTGCATCCGCGCCAAACATGCTCTGGGCGGCGGTCCACAGGGAGTCCACATAAGGCTGCAGCACATCGGCGGATACGCCGCTGTTCAGCATTTCAGACAGAAAGCTGGCCGTGATGGGCTGGCCGCCGAACAGCTCCCAGTGGACGTGGCCCCCGGCAAAGAGGATCTCGTGGAACATCCCCGCCCCGGGCAGATTGGTCACCAGCATGCCGATGGCGATGGGCACCAGCAGCAGAGGCTCAAACTTCTTCACAATGCCCAGAAACAGCAGGACACAGGCAATCACCAGCATAATGGCGCTTTTCCAGTTCTCCCCCTGGAAGAACTGATAGAAGCCGGTACTGGTCAGAAAATTGGCAATTGCTTCCATATGCGGCCCTCCGGGGTCAACCGATGGTGCACAGCAGGGTGCCGGACTCCACGGCGGCCCCCTTGGTGACGGACACGGAGGTGACGGTGCCGTCGCAGGGCGCCATGATCTCGTTTTCCATCTTCATGGCCTCCAGGATCATCAGCACGTCGCCCTTCTTCACGGCGCTGCCGCTCGTCACATTGACGGCCAGAATGGTGCCGGGCATGGGGGCGGTGATCTTTTCGCCTCCGGCGGGGGCGGCAGGTGCAGCGGGGGCAGCCGCAGCAACCGCAGGAGCGGCGGGCGCACCGGTCATTTCCTCGATCTCCACCTCGAACACGGTGCCGTTGACGTTGACTCTGTACTTTTTCATGGTGCGTTCCTCCTTACACTTTCTTCATGGATACGATACGGATGGCGGAGACGTCGGTCCCCAGGTCCTCGGCGATGGCAGCAGCCACAGCCGCGATCATGGCGGGGCTTACGGCCTCCGCAGCCGCCGGGGCGGCGGGAACCGCAGCCTTGGGCGGCGTCTGAGCGCCGGCAGTGCGCGTGCACACCCAGCTCATCAGCGAAACCAGCAGAATGATGCACAGAAGTCCCGCAAACACCGTTCCCAGGCCCATCAGCACGACAAATAAGTTGGAATAGTCCATTTCTTCCTCCCTCATACTCTCTTTGCGCAGACGGTGCATATCCCGGAAGATTTGTCCTTTGTCTGTTGTCTGCGCGGACAAGACGTGGACAAATTTCTTTGATATGTTGCTCCATTATACACACAGATGGCGAATCTGTCAACAGTAATCCGTCACAATTTTAACAATTTGTGCAGAATGACGAATGTGCCCAACGGGATGCTTGTACAAAACCACAGAAAAAGCGCACCTCCCACAGGGGAGATGCGCCGATCCGTCATCTGTTATACATAGCCGTACAGGCCCCGCACGGAGACCTCACCGCAGCGCAGCGTGTCCACCGTGCCGTCCCGGCGGCGCACCACAAGGCCGTACTGCCGGTCGATATCCAGGGCCGTCACCGTCTCCCCGGTGTCCGGGATGCGCAGCGTCTGCCCCAGATTCAGGCACAGGCGGCGATAATCGGCGGCGTAGACCGCCGGGGTGTGCAAGTGTCCGAAGGCCTGGCACAGAGCCTCTGCCAGGGCCGTTTCCAGGGCAGCCCGGTCTGCGGGATAGCCCTGGGCCTCCAGGGACGTGGCGATCCGGGCCACCTCCGGCGAAAAGTCATCGGGCCGCTGCCGCAGGTTGACGCCGATGCCGATGACCACATAGTCCACTCCCCTGCCGGACAGCGACGCCTCCGTCAGGATGCCCGCCAGCTTCCGTCCCTCCAGCACCAGGTCATTGGGCCATTTGATCCGCACCGGTGCGCCGGTGACGCGTCGGATGGCCCCGGCGGCGGAGACCGCCGCCATGGGGGTCAGGGGCAGCAGGTCCTCCGGCGTCCCCTCCGGCCGCCACAGCACCGAGAGGTACAGGCCCAGCCCCTCCGGCGATTCAAAGCTCCGGCCCATGCGGCCCCGACCCGCCGTCTGCCGCCGGGCAATCACCGCCGTGCCGCTGGGCGCGCCCTGGGCCGCCAGGCTCTTGCACACGGTGTTGGTGGAGTCCACCGTGTCATAGCGGAAAATCCTTGGCTGCTCCATCCGTACTGCCTCCCTTCGTTTTTTCCCATGGTAACATGGATTTCCCCGGACGTAAAGAGTCCGATTGCCCAAAGAGGGGTAACATCATGTGCAGCCCCCTGCTTCCCGAAAGTGAAAGCAGGGGGCTGCCTGATCCGATTACACAAACCACTCGTTTTCCGCCCGGCGGGTATAGACGTCCTCCAGCTCATGCTGGTGGAACAGATACCCCGGGTCGTCGAAGTACTTGGCCCCGGAGGGACATTTTTTGACGCAGGCGCAGCACTTGATGCAGATGCCCCTGACTTGGGACACGTCCGCCGGGTCGATGGAGCCCATGGGACACAGCTCCGCGCACAGGCCGCAGCCGCTGCACCTGTCCGGGTCCGTTTTCGGCTTCACCTTCAGGATGTTGATGGGGTTTCCGTAGCGGTCCCGGGGGGTGTAATAGGGGCGGATGGGCGTTTCGCCCCGGACCAATACGGGGGCCATTTCTGTCCCGGCTTGTCCCGCCAATTTCTCGCAGATTTCCCGGGCAAAAGCGGCTTGTCCCGCCATGTCCCCATCGTCCGGACGGCCTGCTCCCAGGGTGCGGGAAAAGCTGTGCTCCCCCACGAAGGCTCCGGCCGCCACGCAGCGGAAGCCGTCCTGCTGGAGGATGTCCCGCAGCTCTATGAGGGCGTCGTCATAGTTCCGGTTGCCGAACAGCACCACCGGCACCGCCAGCGCTCCCCCGCCCCGGACCTTTTCCCGCAGGAACGGCAGCAGCACATTGGGCACCCGCCCGGCGTATACCGGCGTTCCCAGCACCACCAGGTCCGATTGGCAGAAATCCAGCTCCTGCTGCCGGACCTGGGGCCGGGTGAAGTCCAGACTGCGGCAGGGCGCCGCCAGCAGCCGGGCAAGCTCCCCGGCGATGTGCGTTACCGTGCGCTCCGTGGTTCCGGTGCCGCTGAAATATACGGCCCAAACAGTTGTCATGATATTTCCCCTCTTTTGTGTATTTTTGTGGGTTTTATAGGCTGAAATCTTCCTCTTTCAGTCCGTCAGTAGACAACTGGGCCGGACGGGGCGGAACCCGCTTCAGGGGGTCATACCGGAAGCGGAAGCAGTGATTCTCCGCCGCCACAATGCCCTTTTTCACGCAGGCCACCTGGGTCTCGTTGATGCGGACCCCCTGGGTGCAGTAGGCGCATCGGGGCTCGATATCCTTGCGAAACAGCATGAAACCGCCCTCCTTACAGCGTGTCCAGCCGCACCTTGCCATCCTCTGCCGTGGCCCGCAGCTGGGTGATGGGGTGCTCGAAGCTGTCGATGATCTGAACCGCCATGGGGTCCTCCAGCTCCTTCTGGATGCAGCGGCGCAGATTCCTGGCCCCGTAGGCGGCGGAATAGGAGGAGTGCACCAGGTGGGAAACCAGCGCGTCGTCATAGGTGAAGGTATACCCCTTCTCCCGCAGGGAATCCCGCAGCTCATCCAGCATGATCCGGGCGATGGCGGCGAAGTTCTCCTCCGTCAGCTGGTGGAAATAGACGATCTCGTCCACGCGGTTGATAAATTCCGGACGCAGAAATTCCCGCAGAGCCTTCATGGTGCGCTCCCGGCCCTGGTCATCGGCGCTGCGGCCGAAGCCCACGGACCCGGCGGCCTTGTCGGACCCGGCGTTGGAGGTCATGACGATGACGGTGTTCTCAAAGTTCACCTTGCGGCCGTGGGCGTCGGTGACCTCGCCGTCGTCCAGAATCTGCAGCAGGATGTTCAGCACGTCCGGGTGGGCCTTCTCGATCTCGTCAAACAGGATGACGGAATAGGGCTTGCGGCGGATCTTCTCCGTCAGCTGGCCAGCCTCGTCATAGCCCACATAGCCCGGAGGGGAGCCCACCAGGCGGGACACCGAGTGCTTCTCCATAAACTCCGACATATCCAGGCGGATCAGGGCGTCCGGAGTATTGAACAGGTCGGCGGCCAGCTGCTTCACCAGCTCCGTCTTTCCAACGCCGGTGCTGCCCACGAAAATGAAGCTGACGGGCTTATGCTTGGGGGAAATGCCCACGCGGCTGCGGCGGATGGCGGCGGACACGGCGGAAACCGCCTCGTCCTGGCCCACAATGTGCTGCTTCAGCCGGTCCTCCAGCTGGGACAGGCGCTTGAACTCCTCTTCCTTGATCTTGCTGGCGGGGATCTTGGTCCACATCTCAATGACCCGGGCGATGTTGTCCATGGTCAGCTGGGGCATACCCTTGGCCTCCAGGTCGGAAAGCTCCTGCTGCAGCCGCAGCTCCTGGCTTCGGAGCTCGGCAATGCGGGCATAGCGGGCGTCCAGCTCCTCCTGGGTGAACTCCTGACCCTCCGCCGGCTGGGCGGACATGAGGTTCTCCCGCTCGAAGGTGACGTTCTCCAGGTCCCGCTTGACCTCCATGCGGCGGTTGATATCCGGGTCGTGAAGGTTCATATCGGAGCAGGCCTCGTCGATCAGGTCGATGGCCTTGTCCGGCAGGAAACGGTCGGTGATGTACCGCTCGGACAGCGCCACCGCCTGGCGCAGCACCCCCTGGGGGATGGAGACGCCGTGGTAATTCTCATAGTAATGGGCGATGCCCTGGAGAATTTTCAGGGTATCCTCCAGGCTGGGCTCGTTGACGGTCACCGGCTGGAAGCGGCGCTCCAGGGCGGTGTCCTTTTCAATGTGCTTGCGGTATTCGTTGAAGGTGGTGGCGCCGATGACCTGAATCTCGCCCCGGGACAGGGCGGGCTTGAGGATATTGGCGGCGTTCATGCTGCCCTCGGCGTCGCCGGCGCCCACGATGTTGTGGACCTCGTCAATCACCAAGATGATGTTGCCCAGCTTGCGGATCTCCTCGATGAGGCCCTTCATGCGGCTTTCAAACTGGCCCCGGAACTGGGTGCCCGCCACCAGCGCCGTCAGGTCCAGCAGGTATACCTGCTTATCCCGCAGCTTGAAGGGCACGTCCCCGGCGGCGATGCGCTGGGCCAGCCCCTCGGCAATGGCGGTTTTGCCCACGCCGGGCTCGCCGATGAGGCAGGGGTTGTTCTTCTGGCGGCGGTTCAGAATCTGCACCACACGCTGGATCTCCTCCTCCCGGCCGATGACCGCGTCCAGCTTGCCGTCCCGGGCCCGCTGGCTGAGGTTGATGCAGTAGCTGTCCAGGTACTTGTGCTTTTTATCGGCCTTGCGGCCCTTGGGGGCCTCCTCCCGGCCGGAGGGGGCGTCGGACTTCTCCGCCGGGGGATTGCTGCCGCCGAACAGGCGGTTCAGGAAGGGGAAGGTGGCGGTCTTGCCGCTTTCGCCGTCGTCCTCGTCGTCCTCATCCTGGGGGGCAGGCATGTCGCTGAGCTCCTCGGCCCCGCCGAAGGCCTGCATCATCTCGTTGTTGATGTTCTCCAGGTCCTCCGGAGAGATGCCCATTCGCTTCATCATCTCCTCCACCTGGGGCAGGCCCAGCTGGGCGGCGCATTTCAGGCACAGGCCCTCGTTGACCATCTCGCCCTTTTCATTCTGCCGGGAAATAAAGACCACGGCCACATTTTTCTTACATTTGGAACAAAGAGTCGGTTGCATGGTTTCCCTCCGTTATCTGGGTAAATTGTTCACAGCGCCGCCAGAAGGCCCAGGGGCGTCTGGGTTGCAAAGAATTTCAGCAGTGTGGTGCTGTCAATCAGTTCAGGGGTCAGAAGCCAGCCGAAGCGCTGCATGGCCCACACGGCCACAAACAGCGTAAGACCGCCGCACACAAGGCCCAGAGCCGCGCCCCCCAGACCGTTGACGGTGCTGATCAGGGGCAGCCTGGTGACCAGGGCGTTCAGGGGCTTCATCAGCAGCCACAGCAGCGCCAGTAGCACCAAGAACGACACCACATACACCGCCGTGCTGGCCACGGAGCGGGCCACGCTGAGGCTCACCGCCCGGATCAGGCTCTCCCCTGTTTCCTGCACCCGCTGCGAAACGGTGTCCAGCAGCTTCTGGAGGCTGTCGCCCCGGAAGCTGAGAGCCTGGAGCATCTGGCCCGCGTCGGCGGCGTGGCTTTCCTCAATTTTCTGTTCCACCCGCTGGGTCACCCGGGGCTCGATCCACTGGGCCACAGGCTCCGTCAGGTGGTCGGCGGCCCAGGAGGCCCCCAGCAGGGCCACCACAACGATCAGCAGGCCCGCCAGGCTTTTCAGCAGGCCCCGTCTGGCACCCAGCCAGGCGGCGGCGATCAGGGCCGCCAGCACCAGGATATCGGCAAATACGGACATGGACACTCTCCTTTCGGGGTCAGGGCAGGAACACGCTGGCAGCGGCAGAGCCCGCCAGCACCGCAGAGCCATCGCTGCGCATGAGCACATCACCGGCGCTGCTGACGCCCTGCAGGGTGGCGTATTCCTTGAGGTTTTTGTTATAGATCACCAGCCGGTCGGCAAACAGCACCGCCACATACCGACCGCAGGCGGACATGCTCAGCACATCGCCGTCCAGGTCCAGGGACCCCAGCTCCTTGCCGTCGCTGTTCACCGTCACCAGGCGCAGCTGGCTGCCCACCTTGTAACGGCCCAGCAGCACGGCGGCATAGCCGTCGCCGCCCAGGCTGCACCGGCGCAGAACGCCGCCGTCATAGCTGTAGGACGCGGCGGCCCGGCCCTTCTGGTCGATGAAATGCAGGCTGTCCTCCGCCACGGCGCAGTAGCGCTTCCCTACCAGCCCCAGGTCATACACCGCCACGCCGGCCAGGTCGCAGGTGGCGTAGGCCTCCTGCCGGTCCAGCTTATACAGGACGATGCTGCTGGTGAAGGAGCCCTGGGACTGGCCCATGGTGACGGCAGCCATCTCCTTGCCGTCCCGGGACACGGAGGAGGTCATCAGAAAGCTGTCGGCAGAATGAAAGGCAAATTCCTTTACACCGTCCTCGTTGTAGACCTCCACGGCGGCCTTGTAGCCCCGCTCGTTGAGGGTCACCGCCAGGCGGCCCTCCCGGGTCAGGGTAACGGACAGAATCTCGCCGCCGCAGGTGATTTTGCGGACCAGGCCCTGGGCATTGAGGACATACACGTCGCTGCCGCCGATGTCGTAGGCGGCGGCCAGGCTGCCGGTTCCGGTCACTGTACAGGAGGTCCACTTTACAGTCTCGTTGCAGACCACCTGGCCGTCCTCCTGCATCACCAGCAGCTGGCTGTTGGTGACGATGGCCAGGCTGCCGTCCAGAGACGCGAAGCAGCTGGTGCGGTCGGCGGCGTAGTGGTACAGCTGGGCGCAGCCGGTCTCGTCCTTTTTGGCCCGGGCATAGGTCACGCTGCGGCGCAGCCCGTCGAAGGCGGTGGTATCCGTCAGGGCGGCGATGAGCACCACCGCCAGCAGCACCACGGCCACCGCCGCAAACCATATGGGCTTCAGCTCCGGCCGCTTCCGGCGCTGCACCCGGCGGGGCGCCTCCTCCTGGAGGTTGCCCTGGTCAAATTCCATCCGGTCCATTGAGTCTTTCATCTTCATACCACACCCTTGTCAGGTACAGACCTCCCGGCGGGGCGGTGGGCCCGGCCAGGGTACGGTTGCCGCTGTCCAGGATCACAGGGATCTCCTCCGTCGTCAGCTTCCCCTCCGCCGCGTAGAGCACCGTGCCGGTGATGGCCCGTACCATATTATACAAAAAGCCGTTGGCGCAGACCTTCAATTCCAAAAGGTCCCCCTGCCGCCGGACCCGGCAGTAGTGGATGGTGCGGACGGTGCTGCGGACGTTGGTGCCCACGCTGCGCACGGCGGCGAAATCGTGGGTCCCCTCGAACATCCGGGCCGCCCGGTCCATGACCTCCTCGTCCAGGCGCTTGGGGTAAAAATACGCCCTGTTCACATAAAACGGGTTCTTCACCCGGGAATTGTAGATGCGATAGGTATACTCCTTTTTGATGCAGGAGCCGATGGCGTTGAAATCCTCCGCCACCTCATAGGCCGCCTTCACCACGATGTCCTCGGGAATATGGGTGTTGACGGCGAAGGGCAGCCGGTCCACGGGAATACGAGAAATGGTGCGAAAATTGGCCACATAGTGCTCGGCGTGGACCCCGGCGTCGGTGCGGCCGCAGCCGGTGCACTTGATGGGCTCGCCGCACACCATGGACAGACCCCGCTCCAGGGTCTGGGCCACGGTGACCTCGGTTTTCTGCACCTGCCACCCATGATAGGCGGTGCCGTTGTACATCAGGATCAGTGCGATGTTGCGCATAGCGTACCTCTTTCAGATTCCCAGCCGCCCCAGGGCGATGACCCCCGCCGTCAGGGCCGCAAAGCCCGTCAGGACCCACAGGTCCGCCGGGCGGAAGCGCAGCACATGCAGGGCGGTGCGGCCTTCGCCGCCGTGGTAGCAGCGGCACTCCATGGCCGTGGCCAGCTCGTCGGCCCGGCGGAAGGCGCTGATGAACAGGGGCACCAGGATAGGCACCAGGGCCTTGGCCCGCTGGAAGATATTGCCGGATTCAAAGTCCGCGCCCCGGGCCTTCTGGGCGGACATGATCTTGTCCGTCTCCTCGATGAGGGTAGGGATAAAGCGCAGGGCGATGGACATCATCATGGCCAGCTCGTGGACGGGCAGACGCAGCTTCTTCAGAGGGGACAGCAGACTCTCCAGTCCGTCCGTCAGGGAGATGGGGCTGGTGGTGTAGGTCAGCAGGAAGGTGCCCATGATGAGCATCACGATCCGCAGCACCATGAAGATGGCGGAGCGCAGACCCTCCTGGGAGATATGGCTCAGCAGCCAGCCGGCGCCCAGGGGGGTACCGCTGGTGAAGAACAGGTTCATAATGGCCGTGAAGGCCACGATGACCCAGATGGGCTTCAGGCCCCGGGTCAGGGACCGGAAGGGCACCCGGGAGACGATGATGCACAGGGCCAGCAGCGCCGTCACGATGGCGTAGGTCACCACCCCCTGGGCGTTGAACAGGGCCACAATGTACAGGATCACCGCCAGGAGCTTGGTGCGGGGGTCCAGCCGGTGGATGAAGGTATTGCCCGGGAAAAACTGGCCCAGGGTGATATCTCTCAGCATACGCCCGCCTCCCCTCTTATGGAGAGCAGGGCCTGCTCCAGCTCGTCCACGGTGTAGACCGCGGTGTCGATGTTCAGGCCCATGCGGCGCAGGGTCAGGGCGATCTTGGTGGCCTGGGGCACGTCCAGGCCCACTTCCTCCAGGTCGGAGGCCCGCCGGAATACCTGGCGGGGCGTGCCGTCCATATACACATGACTGCCCCGCAGCACCAGGATGCGGTCCACGTTGCAGGCGATCTCCTCCATGCTGTGGCTCACCAGGATAACGGTGGTGCCCCGCTTGCGGTGATAGGCCCGGATCTGGGCCAGAATGGCCTCCCGGCCCCGGGGGTCCAGCCCCGCCGTGGGCTCGTCCAGGATCAGGACCTTGGGCTCCATGGCGATGACCCCGGCGATGGCGACGAGGGTAACGACGAAGCGCGAGAGCTGCATACCGATGACTATGGCGAACGCGACGGGCACGGGGAAAATCCCGAGCGCCGAAGGGAGATTCCTCCGCAGAGTGCGGAAGGGGTTGCCCACCGCGCTCCCGACGAGCATCGCCAGCAGGATCTGCGCGTTGTCGATGAGCCCTTCGGCCCTGAGGTTCGCGGCGACCGCGGAAGACTGCACCAAGCCGCCCATCTGCGCGGCGACCACGGATACCAGTTCCGCAGGGAAAAAACGGTTCACCTGATCAGGGACATACTGCTCCCAGAAATTGAACGCGCCGTTCTTCAACAGCCATTCGATGCAGAGCATCAGCGGGACCGTGATGCACACCATGCGAAACAGCAGCGTCAGCGATCGGACGGCGGCTTTTCCCACGGCGGAAGGCCACCCGAGCGGAGCTTCGTCTACCGGGGGAATGCCGGAAACGGGGGTATCCCCGTGCCCGGAGACATACCAGCGGTTCCAGAGCAGGACGCCGAGGATGACCATGAACCCGCCCGAGAACTGCGCCGCGAAGTAGAGCGCCCCCGGAAGCCCGATGGCTCCGAGCACCGGATACATGACCCGGATGGAGTGCGAGACGTAGGCCAGATAGCTGTTCGCCATGCCGCCCGCAATGAGCGCCGAGGTGCGGATATGCCCGTCGGCATGGCTGCTGACCAGTATGCTGTTGGCCGCCGCATTGGAACAGAGCGCGGTCGGCATCGCAAGGCCCACGATCTCGGGGAGCCGGGCCATCCGGGCCAGCTTGCCCATGACCCGCGCCAGCGCCATGTGCCAGCGCCGCGCCTCCATCAGCCCTCCGAGGAAGGCAGCGATGCCCACGATGGCGAACAGGCGTCCGAAGGTTTTCATCTTGGCGAAGATTTTTTCCGTCGGGGTGAGCGGCGCGTGCCGCTTCATGCGGGGGGCCGCAGTATCCATCTTTGTCGGCCCGGAGGAAGTCACGGCGTCTTCGCCCACATCCGCGTCCATAGACTCACTGACGGGAGCGGACCGGTGCATCCGGCTTGTGGGGGCGCTCGTGCCGTTTTGTTCCGGCTTCTGGCGCATCATGTGGGATTCCGGCATGTGCAGCGTAAGCCAGCAGGCTCCGATGACGGCCAGAACGAACCACAGGATGCGGCTCGGGCGCCTCCACGGAGGCGGAAGAGGGCGGCGTCCGCGTTTCATTGCTTTTTGACCATGATGAGCGACAGGTATTCTTCCGGACGGTCGGCAACGGCATCCAGATCGGTCAGGAGGGTCTGCCCTTCCATTGCCAGATGTTCGCCGTACAGGATCTCCACATTTTCCTCGCGCCTGAGGCGTTCCACCAGCGCCTTGCGGCTACGGTAGGTCTTGAGGAGAATCGTGGTGGAGCCTTTGGGAAAGTCCAGCGTTTCGGCCATTTCCGACTTGAAGGATGGGATGACTCTGAGCTGTGCGCCGTTTTCTACGAGCACAGTTCCGGCTTTCGCCGTCAGAGTGGCGAAGGAGGTGATGCCGGGGACGATTTCCAATTCCACGCTAGGGATGGATTCACGTATTATTTCCAGAACATAACCAAATGTACTGTAGGT